>Ga0272441_10002516_pt1 | contig 36819 bp, 38 predicted proteins | sample SSMProp6N_FD_193582 | JGI IMG/M metagenome (GOLD analysis project Ga0272441, IMG submission 193582) | Marine sediment archaeal communities from Little Sippewissett salt marsh, Falmouth, MA, United States - SSM-Prop-6N | ecosystem: Environmental > Aquatic > Marine > Wetlands > Sediment ...
TTTTTTTTCTAAAAGGTTCATCTCAGCCCATGCATAATCAGCATTCACAACAACAAGATCTGCCTCATAATTCTTTTTCGATGTTTTAACACCAGTTGTTTTACCATCCTTTATGATAATTTTTTCAACTGGTTCATTAAACACAAATTTTGCTCCTTGTTCCTGTGCGAGTTTATACATAGCTTCTACTAGTTTTCCCATACCACCTTTTGGGAACCATACTCCCATGTTGAAATCAACATGCGACATAAGCGAGTAAAGAGCTGGGCTTTCATATGGACTGCCACCGAGGAATACTATAGTGTATTCCAGGATTTTCCGTATTTTTTCACTTTTGAAGAATCTTTGTGCAAACCCATCGAGTTTTTCAAACATATGAAGTTTAGTTCCTTCTAAGATGAGTTTTGGTTTAAAAAAATCTGTGAGATGCTTGTAGTCTTTGTAGATGAAATCTCTCATCGCTATTTTATATTCATATTCACTGAGTTTAAGGTATTCTTTCATTTTTTCTTTTGCACCGGGTTCTAGTTTTTCAAAGAGGTCAAGGTTTTTATTTAGATCTGCCGAGATGTCTACGCTGTCGTTTTTATCAAAAAAAACTCTGTATGATGGGTCTAGTCTTACTAATTCCATGTAGTCTTCTGGTTTTTTGTTGAATTCCGCGAAGTATTTCTCAAAAACATCTGGCATTAGATACCAGGATGGCCCCATGTCAAATGTGAATCCATTTTTTTTCCATACTGATGCTCGTCCTCCAGGCTGTTCGTTTTTTTCGATGACTGTGACGTTACATCCATCACGAGCAAGAAGACCTGCAGCAGCGAGTCCTCCGAATCCTGAGCCTATTATTATTGCTTTTTTCTCCCCCATAACATTCTCACCTTATTGTTTGTTTTTTTATATACAACAATTTTCTTTTTTTAATGTTTTTCTGAGGTTTTCCATTTTTGTTTGAAATAACGGTAAACCATTAGGTAAAATGCTAGCATGCTGAAGTTGTAAAAGAAATCCTCTAGTGGTATGGTTGTTACGCGGATGCCCCATATAGCTTGAGGATTGTAATATACTACTATTAGAGAGGTTAGGAAGTAGTTGAATATCATGAAGGGTATAAAGGAGATTACTATGTATAACCAGAAAAGGCGTGATTTTAGTATTGTTGCGTATAATGATGATGCTAGTATGAAGAATAATGCGCATGAGAACATTGCTAGGAGGGTGTAGTCTTGTTCATGGAATACTAATCCGAGGATTATGAATATTCCTGCTAATGTTAGGTAGAACCATCTGTTGAATGGTATTTCTTTTTCTCCTATGAAATAGTTAAGGTTTTCATATATGAATATACAGGCGTAGGGTACTACTATGAAGAATAGTATTTCTTCGAGTGGCAGTCCTATTATTTCGATTCCTGATAGGTATTCATGGTTGAACCACCAGTCGCCTCTCCATGTTACTATTGCATCCCATATTATATAGGAAATTCCGACTATTAGTATGGATGCTATTAATGGTTTGAAATTTTTGTAGTATTTGAATTTCCATTTGAAGGATAGTAGAAATGGGAATATTATTATTAGAAAATCTATGAGTATATAGTTTAACACTTATGTTTTCCCCCGTTGTTTAATCTGGTGTTATAACCTGTTATCTGTATTTATATTTATTTAATGCGAAGATATTTATATGAATGAAATATATTTTAATTATTGAAAATTCTTGGGGGTTGTATCTTTGAAAAAAATTCTTGCAATAATCTTATGCGTGTTAATTGGGATAAATGTTGTTGTAGCTGGTTTTCTTTTTATTGATTTTCAGATGTTTGAGTCACCTGAGACTATTGTTTATATTGATGTAGTAGAGGTTACCTCTGATGAGATTCTTCTCGATGCTCGTGTTGATATAAATAATCCTAACGATTTTCAGCTTAGTATCTCTGATTTTGAGGTTGTTAGTAAAACAATAGATGATGTGGAGATAGGTAGGCTTTTTATTGATGGAGGAAATATTGACTCGCGGGGCAGTAAGTCTTTTAGTGTTAGTGATAAGTTTCGTTTTGATGGCAGGGATTTTAATGTTTTAAAAAACCGTGTTTCTGCTCGTATTGGTGTCAATGTTTTTGGTTTTATTCGTAAGACTATTCCTTTTGAGATTATTGTTGTAACATCTGTAGATGAGCTTATGAAAAGTCTGGATCCACCTGTTATTAATATAATAGCTAGTTTTGACAGGATTTCTGATGAGGGTTTAGATTTTTCTGCTGATTTATCAGTCTATAATCCTAATACTTTTGAGTTTTATATTGAACAGTTTAATCTTGACGTTGAAACTGAGAAAGGTGTGAATGTTGGAGAGCTGGTTATTTATGGGGATGTTGTTAAACCAAAGAGTAACTGTAATTTTTATGCTAATGGCTCTGTTCTTTTCACTGCTTTAGATGCTGAAACATTATATTTTAACCTTAGTGGCGTTGCTGGTGGACGTGTTGGTGGTATAAATAAATCTGTTTCTTTTAACACTGGTGCATCTTTTGAAATACCTGAGATATCAAAGTTTATTTTCCTAGATGAAAACGTTGATTTTATGATTCCTGTTCAGTTTAAACTTCGTTTAGATGGTATACATAGCACTGTTGGTTTTAAGATTTATAATCCTAGTAATATCACTCTTGTTGGTAGGAATCTGCTTTGTAAGATTATTCGTTTAGATAATGATAATCAGACTGTTCTTGGTAGTAAAGAGATGAAGGCTTGTGAGATTCAGCCTAAAAACCGTGTTTGTGTAAAAACAGAGATGATTATACCCTATACTAAATATTTTTCTGTTATGTCTGGGAGTTTATTACCTGATTGGATTATCCTACGTATAGAAGGCGATTTTTCTATTTCTGGAACTCGCCAAGCATTTCCGATTTCTTTGAATGCTTACGTTGATCCGCATCTTATTAAATCGCAATCTAATAGTCTATAAAAAACAAGGGTTTACGGATCTGCCGGGATTAATAAATTCTTTAGGATATGACCTGTAGTTTAATATCTTCATTTTTGTATCGTCTTCAACAGTTTATTTTTACCAGAAAGTCCCTTTATATTTTCCAGTGGCGGGACAACCAAAACAACGATTAGTTTTGAAAGCATAACATTCCTCACATTTATGATCAAGACCACAAGGGGAATTATTTAGGGCCTCAATTGGGATATTGATAGGTATTACAAAATTTTTTATGCTTGTGATAATGACATCAAAATCGACACTTTGGACGTCTTTATCTGGCCTTATATGGCTATCAATGATAGATTCTAATGATGCCATATCATCTCCTACTAGCAATAAGACTAAATTTTCTTCTCCGGATATAATGAATCCATTTAAGAAAAAAGGACAATCGCGAAACATGTTCAGGATTTTTTCCGTGTTAGTAGTAGCAAGTCTAACCATTGCTACTTTTAATCCAACCTTGTTTAGATTTACTCCTGTAATCTGTTCAATTAATCCTCTTTCTTTAAGTTTTTTGATACGTGCAGCTACAGAAGGTTGGGAGATATGAAGTTTTTTAGCTATTTCTTCTTGAGATATTTCTTGGTTCCCATAGGTCAAACTTAATATTGTTCTATCCTTTCTATCAAGTTCTATACTCAGTCTCGTCATAAATTCACCTGTTATAAGCCAAATAATTAATTTATAATGGGAATCGACTATATATATTTTATCTATAAATATAGTTAAAAATTATGTTTTTTTCTATAATCATAATAGTAATGTTTATAAATAGGTCTAATCTTATTTTATATATAGATGTAGAGTCGGAAAAACATCTGAATTAAATTTAATCTTTCCTCCCAAGTGCATCCCATCTACCCCCTTCATCCCATCCACCATCTCATCTCCACAAAAAGAGACTCTACCCCCCATTCATCACAATAAAAAATATTTGAGGTAATCATATGGACAAATACGAAAACCACACCGATAAAAGAATAAGAGAGCTACATGAAAGAATGCGTAAACTAGGTGGAAAAAAGAGTCTAGCATAAATCTTTTTAAAAACGGTTAAGGTAATAAAATGGATACTCTAGAAGAAGCAAAAGAAATAATGCAAGCCGCTGGATGTATCAAAGCGTTTCCAGTTTATGATCTTAGATTAACGGATATAGCCGAAGTTAAAAGTTGCCATGAAAACGGTGAATCCATAGAATTGGAAAAAGATATCACTAAATTAGTATCCGTTTTTTCACAAGAAATGGTAATTAATGCAGAAAAACCAATAGCATGTCCAATAAACCAATCCTTAAACAAGTATCTTGAATTCTACCTTAAAAACAGGTTTATTATCCCTTGTAATTTAAACATTAACGAGTATGAGAAAATTGAAAGTAAAATCAACTTTCTCTTAGAAAAATATAATTGGATTATAAAAAAATAAAATTGTAAGATTAGGTGAATAATATGGTTGAGAAAGACTATAGTCCTGAATATATAAGAAAAATAATTGCCCTGTTGGAAAAACATGAGAAAGAAATGAATAAAATGGTTCTAAAATAAGGTGGTTTTTATGGAAAATAATCTTATACCTATGGTAATCGATTTTATGAGAAAAGAAAAGATAAACCTGTCCATTTCTGAGGATAATTCTTCTGAGTTTTGGCTTGATGATAATCTTGGGTCTATTACTGTTAGATTTAAGGTTAATACTCCTAAACATGAGATTTTATATGATGTATATTCACCTGAGTTTTCTGTTCATCTTAAAGAAGAGACATTAAAGGATGCTGAACATCTTGAATTTCTCGCTGAGGAAAATAGGAGATGGAAAATCGCGGAAATAATTGAAGATATCTGGCTTATTTTAGATCGGGTTAAATTATGGGCAAGACAAAATAAGTATAATTTAATTGAGAAACAATTGATATAAAGTATAGAGAATAATTTTTTGGAGGAAATGTATATGGTATTTGGATATGTTCTAATAAGTACAAAAAATTCTTATGAGCATGAAGTTGCTGATAATCTTTCTAGACTTGATGAAGTAGTTGATGTTGAACCCTTGCTTGTTGAGGAGACTGCTTTGGCTGATCCTTTTTTTGAAGATTTTGATCTTATAGCTAAAATCAATGTTAAAAATTCAAATAGTCTTAAGAAAATTGTAGATGACAAGGTTCATTGTATTCTTGGTGTTGAGAAAATAAAGATCATTTTAAGACAAAAATCATAGTTTTATGGAGTTATTATGTGTTATAGACATATATAATTTTTTTTAAATAATAGATTTTGAGGGATTATATGGTCTCAGTAGTTAAAATCAAAGATATGAGGATGCTTGTCACACCATATTCTGGTTTTGTAGATAAGCAGGTATCATTGGATGATATTGCAAAAATGTTTATTGCAAATCCCAATCTGAAATCTGTTTATGTTGTAGATGACAAACTGAAGTTAGTTGGGAGGGTTACTCTTAAAAAATTGATTAAACATGAATTTATGAATCTTCTTCCAAGTTCATTTGAGTATTTTGATGCTTTAGAGTTTGTTGGTGATAAAACTGCTAAGGAACTTATGACTTCTCCTGTTTATGTTAAAGATGATGATACATTAAAAACAGCTTTTGTTAAGATGTACGAAAATGATCTTGAAGAATTACCTGTGGTAGATGATGATCTTCATTTAATAGGCAATATTGATCTTATAGAATTGCTCACAATTTTAATAGAAAAAAAAGAGCAAAAAGCAAATAAGGATTATTTACGACTTGTTATCCATAGACCATTTCACAGGTGAATTTTTTGTTCAATTATCTACTACTTGCTGGTATTGCTATTGGCCTTGGTTTTCTTGTTGGTAAAGGAACACATTTTTTAAAAATAACAGGTGTTGTTGGCTATATAGCTACAGGTATTATTCTTGGTCCCGATGTTTTAGGGGTTATCCATCTGAGTCCTGTTGAAACTGAGACTATGACTAATATTGCTCTAGGTTTTGTCGCCTTTATTATTGGCGGGGAACTAACATTTTCTCTTTTAAGGAAAATGGGTAAGAGTATTATTGCAATTATTATAGGTGAATCATTGGGTGCATTTTTTATTGTTTTTCTTGGTGTTTATCTTTTAACAAATAATCTTCCGTTGGCGATTATTTTTGCAGCTATGGCTCCCGCCAGTGCCCCCGCCGGCACTGTTGCTGTAATTCAAGAGCACAAGGCAAAAGGTAAACTTACAAACGCTATTTTAGCAGTGGTTGGTTTTGATGATGGTTTGGCTATTTTGATTTATGCTTTTTCTATTGCTGTTGTTGGTGTGATCCTTTCTGGTGTTTTTTCAGTTTCAAATATTTTATTTGCTCCACTTACAGATATTGGTGTTGCGCTTCTAATCGGAGGCATGGTTGGTATTGTTTTTGCTCTTGTTTTTAAGAGACTTATCGAACGAGAGGAAATCATTGCTCTTTCTTTAACTGCGATTCTTATTACCGCAGGTTTATCTGTATTATTGGATGTTTCTCTTATCCTTGCATGTATGACTATGGGCATTGTAATTGTTAATTTGTATCCGCAGGATAATAAACCTGTTTTTGAGCATATTAAATCTATTAGTCTTCCTGTTTATATTTTATTTTTTGTAATCGCTGGTGTTAATCTTCATCTTGGTCTTTTAGCCTCAATCGGTGCTATTGGCCTGATTTATATAATCTGTAGAACTCTTGGTCTTATCAGCGGTAGCTATCTTTCAGCGCTTGTTTCAAAGGCTGATAGAGTGATTCGTAATAATCTTGGTTTTGGTATTCTTTCTCAGGCAGGTGTTGCAATAGGTTTATCTCTTATTGCGTCTAACAAGCTTGTAGAGTTAGGTCATCCTGAGATTGGTAGCATTATTGTTACAACTGTTGCTGCGACAACAGTAGTGTTTGAAATTATTGGTCCACTTTCTGCCAGGTTTGCACTTATGAGATCCGGGGAGGCACAGATAAAATAAAAAATAAACAAAAGATATATTGGAGTGTGAAAAAAAGTCATGAAAAAAAATGAGCAAAAACTTGTTTCAGATTTTTATGAGCTAAAAGTTGAGCAACTTATGGATAAAAAAGTTTGGGATATTCCAATTGTTGATAGATGTACACCAATAATTGATGTTCTTTCTATTCTTGATGGTAGATCACATGTATGGGTTGTTAACGATCCAGAAAATAAAGAATTAGCTGGTGTAATCACTAGACAGGATGTTTTAGAAATACTTGCTCCTCCAAGAACCTCGTATAGTATGTTTTCAGTCCCACGGTATAAAATTCGTGGTACTAAAGGTAAAGCAGAGGATGTTATGAATAAAGATCCGATTACTTCAAGATGCGATGAAAAAATAGTTGGGGTTTTACAGAAAATGATTAAACATCGTATACGTCGTTTACCTGTGATTACAAAAGATAAAAAGATTCTCGGGGAAATAACTCTTCAACATCTTATCCATAAATTTTATTTAGCAAGTCAATATCATTCAATTGTTAATGATTAAAATTTTAATAAAAAATATAGAAACTTGAGATTTAAGTAAGGGGGAGAAAAATGGTTAAGCTTAGAAGGGAGCTTGGTTTAAAGGAAGTAATAGCAACTGTTGTCACCTCTGTTATAGGTGGAGGTTTGTTTCTTACAACTATTCAGATACAAGATAAAATACCTATAGGTTCATCAGTTATTTTTTCATATTTACTTGCAGCAATTCCAGCTCTATTCATAGCTCTGTGTTATGTCGTGTTGTCTTCTGCTATGCCATCATCTGGTGGAGAATATATCTTTGTAAGTCGAATCTTAGATCCTTTTTTAGGTTTTATTGTAACATGGGCCAGATGGTTTGCAATGATTGCGGTCATTGCTGCTATGTCTGTTGGTGATATTGCTATTTTAAATCATTTTTTTAACATAGTTCACATGGGGGATGTTGCTGTTTTTGTCTCAACATATATACAGGTTATTGCTATTGTTTTGGTAATATTGTTTTTATTGGTAAATTATCTGGGTGTTAAATTATATGGACGTGTTCAGACGGTAATGTTTGTGTTATTAATGATTGGTCTTTTTTCGCTTGTAGTTTTTGGTTTACCTCATGTAAGTCTTAGTAACCTCAGCGCTTCATTTAATCCTGATTTATCTCTTATTGCTCAAGCCAGTAGTTTGATTTTCTTTAGCTATATTGGTTTTAGTGCTATAACTGATGCAGGTGATGAAGTAAAAGATGCTAAAAAAACATTACCACGTGGTATACTTATTTCTATTTTCATTATTGCTTTGGTTTATGTTCTTGTAGCTATTATTGTATATGGGTCCATGTCCCCATCTTTTTATTCAAGTTATAATTTTGCAGGGGGCTCTGTAGCAGATGTTGCAGCGAATTTCTTACCATTTGGTATTGCTGCTTTTGTTGCTTTTGCAGGTTCAATTGCAATAATCTCAGATATTAACCCAACTATTCTTTCAACTTCTCGTTTAGCATTTGCATGGGCAAGAGATAGAATTGTTCCAGAGAAACTCGCAGAGTTAAACAAGTATAACGTTCCAAAATGGACTCTTTTAATAAATGCAGTAATGGCGATAGCTATTATTCTGCTTGCAAAAGCATTCATAGAAGCAATAATGATGATAAACATGGCAGTTCTGCTTATTTTTATCACTATATCAATTACCGCATTAGTACTACCATATAAACATCCTGAGATTTACAAGAAAGCTCAATTCAAAATTAGAATAATTCCAATAATTGCTTTGGTAGGACTTATTTCATCTTCGCTTTTTCTTATGTTTATATTAAGACTTCCTGGTGCAATGCCTGGTTTTTTACTTCTTTTAACATGGATTGTTGTTGGTAGCCTTGTTTATATTTATACGCAGGAAAAACACCAGTTACATTGGAGACTTCAGAAACAACAGAGAAAAGAAAAAGAAGCTGCAGATAAAGAATTAATTAAAGAATTAGTTGATACTGAAAAGGACAAGATTTCTAAAAAGAAAAAATAACTAATTCTCTTTTATTTCACCTGCTTTTCTCAGAGAAATCTTAGCAACAACTGGTCCAATAAGTTCATGTATAATTGTTGCACCGATAATTACACTGATTATAATATCAGCTATTTGATCAAAGGCATTATTTTGTTTTATTAATAAAGCTAGACCAATTACTATGCCCCCTTGTGGTATTAAACCACCTGCGACATATTTTTTAACCTTTGCTGGTGATTTTGCAAGATGGGCACCAAGTTTTGAACCTGATACTTTCCCAATTGTTCTAAAAATTACAAAGAATATAATCAGGATGTAGGATGTTGATAGAACTGAGAAATTCAGATGCATCCCGCTTATTGTGAAAAACAATACAAAAATTAGTTCTTCTGTGTATCTTTCAAGGATTTTGAATATTTTTTCTCTTAATCTGTTGAAATTGACTACGATAGCTCCCATTGACATTGTTGCAAGAAGTTCATCTACACCAATTATTTTTGCAACTCCAAAGCAAAGCAACAAAAAACAAATTATGATCACAATGAACATTCCTTCTGTTTCTCGTTTTACCAACCATGTTATAGAGTTGAAAATAAATCCGAAGACAATTCCTAATAGTATCGCTCCAAATATCACAAATAGAGGATTGAAAACAGAGGAATACACGTTGAATGCTTGATGAAGGATTAAAACCCCTGCTACCGTGATTGCAAGACTATAATTAACTATTCCAAGAGCATCATCAAAAGCAGCAACACCCATTATAGTTTGGGATACATCACCTTTTGCTTTATATTCATGGGAAACAGCAAGAGTTGCTGATGGGTCAGTTGGTGATGCAAGAGCAGCTAGAAGAATACTTATTGGAATAAAAACTGTGAACCAGGTAGGATTCGCGATATTTAAAAAAAACGGAGTTATTGCTAAAAAACCTAAAAACACTGCAAGAAAGGCAAACTCTGCTTCAAAAAAAGTGATACTAATTATTCCTTTACCAAGTTTTTTTATTTTTTTGTATAACAGTGTCCCTCCAACCGAGAAAGTTATAAAGGCAAGAGCAATATTTGTTATAACATCGGTATGTTCATTAAAACCTGCGGGTATTATATGGAAAAGCCCTGGGTTTAACAATATCCCTGCAAGAATGTAACCTGTGATCTTTGGGAGTTTTATTTTTGAGACAATCTCACCGAGTACAAAACCAGTGAATAAAATAGCCCCTATAATTAGCAGAGATTCCATAGAATTTTTCTCCCCAGGTATACAAATTAGATGGGTCACTTAGTATTTTTCTTAGATAAATAATTATCTAAATTTTAAACATACAATTTAATTAGAATAAATTTAATTAGATTTATGTGATTCTAAAATTATTGAAAAGTGGAGGTTTTCATTATGAAAAAAGAAAATTTAATAGCATTATTTATTGTAATTGCTATTATAGTCATTGTTTTTTTGATTATTTTATTTTCTAGTTCCGAAAAAAAGAACATCGAAGTAGATGTATTAGATATATCATATGAAAATAATCAATATTTTGTTAATATATCTCTTAAAAATAATCAGGATAAAACCGGATGGATTTCTGATACATTTTTAACTACTGCAGAAGGAAATTCGATTAGTCTGACCGGGGCAGGTATCAATGAAAAGATTGACCCCGGAGACACATTGGAATTGACTTTATTTTCAGCGGAGGTATACGACAGTATCCTTGATCCGCCTTTGAAACTAACATATACAGCATTTCCTAGCGGAAACACATACTCTGTAGAAATATAAATTATGACGGATCTGCCGGGAGTTAAACAACTCGACAGGAGAGATATTCAGGAAGAGGTTTTAAGTTTTACCTCTGTTGTGTTTTTAGTTAGAATGTATTTCAATTATGTATTAAAAATTGTATAATTAACAACAATACTTAATCTTTTTTCCAAAATATAACCGAAACTATTATATTTGTGAAAAAACATTAAGTTATATTATGTTTAAATCAATGTCAGGGTTAGAACAAAGGCTGTACTTCCGGCTCGGTGAAAAAAACCAACGAGTTTTTACAATACAAGATATCAAAAAAATACTTAATGTTTCCCTTGCACATGCACGCAACATAGCATCAGACATGGTGAAAAAAAATGCTGTAGAACGAGTAAAATTCGGACTATTTGTACGCATACCCGAGTCAGTAATACTTGATAAACAACAATATACTGAAGATGCAATACTAATCGCGGCAAAATCAACCACAAAAGCATTTCTATCTCATTACACTGCATTAACTATTCATGGACTTGCAGAACGATATACTACTCAAATATATGTTACAACAACAAAACATCAACGAAACATAAAATATCATGAAATTGAAATAAATTACATAAAGACGATCCCGAAAAATTTCTTTGGATATAAAACTATGACTTATTCAAATGAGTCTATACAAGTTTCAGATTTGGAACGAACCATTATAGATGTTGTTAATAGACCAAAATATGCTGGAGGCTGGAATGAAACAATAAGCTGCCTTAGAAACCTTGATGAAATTAACTATAAAAAATTGATGGCACATATTAAAAAATTTAACAATAAAACAATAGCTCGAAAAACGGGATATATATTAGAAAAACTAAAAAACTTAAATCCATCACAAAAAATAGTTGAAGAAATAAAAGATTTTTCGGGTTCAAACGATCTTTATTTTGATCTTGAAAAAAAAGGAATATATGATCATAAATGGAATCTAATCATACCTGAAAATATAATAGAGGCGATAAATGCTTGCTAGAAAAGAGTTTGAAAAAATACAAAAAACAACTGGACTAAATTTAGAATTACTTGAGAAAGTATATCATTTAACACGAATGCTGAATGAAATGCAAAAACATTCTATTCTAAAAGAAAATTTAACACTTAAAGGAGGAACCGCACTAAATTTTTTATATCTAGGAATTCCTCGACTTTCAATAGATCTAGATTTTGACTATACTGGAAAAATAACAAAAGAAGAAATGATTAAACAAAGACCACAGATAGAAAAAGAAATAAAAGATATTGCTTCAAAACTTGAATACAAAATAAAAGATAGAGGATCATCATATATAATATCAAGACAAAGTTTACAATATCGGACTACTAGAAATACAAAAGATCAGATCAAAGTTGAAATTAACTACCTGGATAGAGTTCCAATTGGGAATAGAGATGTTAAAAGATTTAAATCAATATTTCCAGATATATCATCATTTTCGGTAGCAGCTTATTCAATTGAAGAATTAACTGCTCAAAAATCAACAGCTTGTCTTGATAGATATGAACCAAGAGACATATATGATCTTCATATGTTATCAAAACAAAAAATATCACTAAAACAAACAAAAACATTTGCAACTATCTATTTTTGCATGTTAGCAAACAATAATAAACGTGACATATCAAAAATTAAAAATTTTGATCTCAAAAAGATTCAACTAGAGTTACAACAATTTATAAGAAGTAATGAAAAGTTAGATCCTGGGTTAATAAGGGAAAATGCGTCTATATTTTTAGAAAAAATATTGAAGTTTAACAAAAAACAACAAAAATTTATTGATATTTTTTTCAAAGAAAATAAAATACTTTTGAAACTGGTCGATATCGATGATAATAAGTTAAAACAGCATCCAGCTCTTTTACATAAAATGAGAAAAGATAAACAAAGTGATTAAAGAAAAACAACAGAATAGACATTTCACCTCTGTTGCCTGAAATCTCCTCAAAGAGAAAAGAGCGGATCTGCCGGGATTCGAACCCGGGTCAGAGGCTCCGGAAGCCCCTGTGATATCCAAGCTACACTACAGACCCCTAATTTGTGCTGGTCTATCGTAACAGTAAATAATAGATTTTCTATAAGAGAAATCTTTTTAATAATAATGTGATTCAATGTTATATCTGGGGAGTAAATGTGGCTAATAAAAGCATTATTAAAGCGATTAAGGTAGTTGTAATACTTGGAATAATATTTTGCGCTATATCGTTATTATTGCCATGGCGTGGTTTTTCAATGAATACTATGAGTATAGAATATGGAGGTAATTATTACTCCTGGGGAAGTCATTCTTATATGAATATCCCAAGTGGAATTGGTACTACCGAAGCTGTAAATATTGATATATGGTCCTTTTTTTATGTTTTTAATACAGAGAAACCGGATATCAGCAGTCTTGATTCTTCGGATTCATTTAGTTTTACCTTTGCTGAAAGTGATACAAATATGGTGGCTTCAGTTTTGTTAATAATAGCTTTTGTTTTTGTGATAATTGCTCTTGTCATGGGGGTTTTTGCTCTTAAGAAAAAACTTGCTTGTTTATTCGCTGGTGTTTCATCAGTTTTATCAATTGTTTTTTTTATTGTTGGTACATTAGTTTATTTTTCTATGGATCCAACTGGTATGGCGAATAGTTTGTTCAGTTATACGTATGGTTTCTTTATGATTGTGATTGGTATGATTATGTTCTTTGTTGCTTTTGGTTTATATTATCTGGTTAAATATGTCCCGGTAGTGCAGTCTGTGTCTCAGAAAAGGATTAACCCTGTAATAAAAAAAGAGTGAGAGGTTTTTAGGTTACTTCAACGGTTAAGCCGGTTATGTCTCGTAGGTATCCTGTTACCCCAGGTATGTCATATGAATAGACTGTTACCATTAGAGTTACGTAGTATATGCCTTTTTCGTCATAATGATGGACTGGGTTTAGTGAAGTGCTGTAGAATCCATCGTCGAATTTCCATAGGTATTCTATCCGGTCTGATATGTATCCTGTGGTGTCATATGCGAAGGCGTTTGCTTTGAATTGGAAGTATTGTGATCCGAATCCTGCTTCTTTTACCTCTGGGTTTGCGTCTATGCCCCACCAGGGGTCGAATTGTAATATGCCTATTACTCGGTCTCCTAGGTAGCTGTTGGCTGGTCTATCTGTTTCGGCATCATAGGTGGTTTCGCCTTCTGGGCTTGATGGTCCTGCATCTTCATCCCACCAGTTGTATCTTGCGTCTACCTTTGCATTGATTGTGTTCCATACGCCTATGTACATGGCACATTCATCGTATCCGAAGTAGTTATAATGGATTTTTATCCCTGTCGACTCGTCAATTTCTGCTTCTGATGTTCCTCCGACTTCGCCTGATAAAAATACTCCGATGTCTGCTTTTATTTTGTTATTGGAAATAATTGGATCTATGCAGCCTAGTCCAACGTTGTGGTAATGTATCGCTGTTTGTCCATAGCCGCATATTTCGAATCCATCGATTTTTACGGATATTTTATCTGTTGTTACAATGTTCCTTCCGGATAGTTTTCCGCCGAATGCGAAGATCATTGGCTTGTAGGTTTCTGTTGATCCATCTATTGTGAAGTTTCTTAGTATTTGTGGGTATAGTTTTGTTCCTGGTTCAGCGAGTAGTTCTAGGCTTTTATCTATTAGTATTTGTTCATGATAGAGTCCGGGTCTTACATATATTGTTCCGCATTCACATGCTATGTCTACTGCGTCTTGTATTTTGTTGAATGCATTTATTTGCCATATTAGATCAGGGTTGTATTGGTTTACATCGTTTTGTGAAAACCAGCTGTCATCAACCCAGACTGGGTCCTGACAGGGTATATTGATGTTTACTAGTGCTTCTGCGTGTTCTTCTAATGATCCGCATCCGCATGTGTTTGCGGTGGCGATAGCGATGTTTACTATTGGACCTGGGAAATCATTTTCTGTTACGGTGTATGTTAGGTTGCCTTTGGCCCATTCTCCGGGTAGCAATGTTGTGGTGTTTAGCTCAACAAGCCCCAATGGTTCATCTATTACGTTTAAATCTAATAGTTCTACATTTCCAGTGTTTTTTATGATGTATGTGTATGTTATTTTTTCTCCGATGTCTACTAGTTGTTTATCTGGGCTTTTTTTGAATAGCATTGCTGGTTTACATGAAAAGATGTTGACTGTTTCGTTGTCTTCGTCTGTTACTGGTTCCCCGGTGCAGGGGTGTCCTTCTGCTATTGCTGTGTTTATTATCGGTCCTGGTAGGTCGCTTTCCTGAACTACACAGGTTAGTGTGCCATTTGCCCATTCATTTGGTGCTAATGTAGTTTCGTTTAATGTTACTGGGCCTAGTAGGTCATCTGTTACTGTTACGCCAAATAGCCAGTCTTCTCCTATGTTTGTTACTATGTAGGTGTAGGTGATTGTTTCTCCGATTTCTGCGATTTCTTTATCTGCATTTTTTTCTAGTTTTATTGCGTTTTCTGGTGGCTCCTCAACTATTATGTCTACGGATTCGCAATCTGTGTCTTCTACGTAGCCTCCGCAGTAGCTACCATTTGCGACTGCGGTGTTTATTATCGGTCCTGGTAGGTCGCTTTCCTGAACTACATAGGTTAGTGTGCCATTTGCCCATTCCCCAGGTGCAAGAATGGTTTCATTTAATGTCACAGGCCCTAAAAGGTCATCTATAACACATACATCTGTAAGTGTTTCATCGCCTGTGTTTGTTACAACATAGGTGTAGGTTATGGTTTCCCCTACTTGTACGATTTGTTTATCAGCTTCTTTATCTAATTGTATATCGTTTACTGGTGGTTCTTCCTCTATTATGTCTACGGATTCGCAATCTGTATCTTCTACGTATCCACAACAGTAGCTTCCGTTTACGAGGACCATGTTGAATATTGGACCTGGTAGGTCGCTTTCCTGTACGGTATAGGTTAGTGCTCCTGTTGTTTGTCCGTCTGGTTGTAGTGTTGTTGTTCCAAGTGTTACTAGTCCTAAAAGATCATCTACTGCGTAGATGTCTGTTAGTTCTTGTCCACCTGTGTTTGTTACGGTGTATGTGTATGTTATTGTGTCGCCGACATATGCTTCGTTGATGTCTGCTTCTTTTATGATTTCTATATCTGGTGTACAGCAGCATTTATCATGTGCGTCAAAAATTGATTGTACAATTCTAAATGACGTGATTATAGGGAATTTTTCTGCTATGTTTGCTAGTATGTTATATATTATTTCGATTTGTTCACAGTACAGGTTTTCTGTGTTTTTTGTTTGTTCTTCTGAGCTTATGGTTGGTGTAAAAATACTTATGATTAGTATTGTTACTATTGTTAGTGGGATTATCTTTTTATTATGCATATTTACTCACCAATATACTAATAATATAATATACAATATATATAAACTTTGTTGATTATTTATTTCCTATTATATTCTTTGTTTTTTTATGTATTGTTGATGGTATTCCTCTGCTGGATAAAAAGTGGTTGCTGGTTTGATTTCTGTTGCAATGTTTTTTTTATATTTTCCAGTTTTTTTAAGTATGTTCTTAGATTTTTCTGCTAGTTTTTTTTGTTTGTCATCATGGTAGAATATTATGGACCTGTATTGTGTTCCTATGTCTGGTCCTTGTCTGTTGTGTTGCGTTGGATCATGTATGTTCCAGAAGGTGTTTAGGAGTTTTTCGTAGGATACAATATTTGGATCGTATTGTATTTGTACGGCTTCTGCGTGTCCTGTTGTGTCTGTGCATACTTGTTCATAGGTTGGGTTTTTTGTTTTTCCACCTGTGTATCCTACCTTGGTTGATATGACTCCTTTTATGTTGCTGAATTTTTCTTCTACTCCCCAGAAGCATCCTGCTGCGAATGTTGCGGTTTCCATTTAGAATTCCCCCTTCTTTGTATTATGGCATTTGTTTTTATTAATGTTTATGCTGAGAGAAAATAACATTATATACTTGTAATTTTATTCATGTTTTGATGGATCTAGAGGGGATGCTGGAGAAAATACCGTCTACTGAGAAAATTCTAGGGGTTATTTGGATTGTTAGTTGGATTCTTGCTATTTGGATTTATCATGTTCAGTTTTTTTTGACGGGCTTGTTTTGTTTATTTTTGGTTTTTATTCTTATTGGTCGTTTTGAGAAAAAAGAGGAAAAGAGTAAACATCATCGTATTCCTGCAGTTTTTTCTATGGATAAGAATACTAAGACTCTTACGGTTCAGCGTATTTATGATGATGGTTTACGTTGGAATGACCATGAGGTTTGTTCTGGTAATGCTATTCTCCCAGATGGTGTTATTAAGGAGGGGGATATTGTAAAGGATTGCGAGGGCAATGTTGCTTTGCGTCATGTTCCTTCCAATACGTTGCTTGGCGGTTTTAATTTTGAGGAATAATCCTTTTGTTTTTTGGCTATATGTTTAAATAGTTGTATTTATTTTAGTTTTTCTGGGGGAGTCTGGAATCAGGGTTGTTATGGGCGCATCCCATCCCATTGCACTATTTTTTTTCCAGGCTTCTCTAAATTTAATGTTTTAAAATATTTGTTTTATTGGAGAAAAAATACTATTTTTTAGGGTTTTTAAAAAGATTTATTCTTGGTTTGGTATATATGTTTCGTATCCAGCGTTTTTCCAGCCGTTAATCCCGTTTTCGAGCATGTATATTTTGTTGTATGTGTTATTTGTTAGTCCTTCGCAGAATTGTATTGCTGTTTTTCTTGTTGAGTTTTTTCCAGCATCATCATAGACTAAAAGGTCGTATGTTGTGTTATAGTAGCTCTGTGGTAAGAGATAGCTTGTCCAGTTGGTTTTTATTGTGAGTCTTTCGGCGTTGTAGTTGCATTTGCATGATCTGACATCTAATATTTCTAGATTGGTTGATGTTTGTATCAGGTTATTTGCTTCAGTTGGTGCCACATATGTTATTTCTGTTGTTACTTTTGGTTCTGTGCCCTCTGGTTGTTTTTCGAATATTTTTAGTTCAAAAACGAGGATGTATGCTGTTGATATCACTGCTAGTATTACTAGTGCTACGATGAATATAGTGGTAATCTTTTTTTCTCGGTCTGCTGGTTGTCCGGTCATGGTTGTTTTTTTGTTAATGTTAATTCTGGTATTTGTATTTTTTTTAAAAAAAAAGATTTTTTTATTGAATTATTTCGTATCCGTTGTTTTCCCAGGCTTTTATCCCGCCGTCTAGGTGGTAGATGTTTCCGTAGGCGTGGCTAGTTAGTTCTTGACAGAAGGTTTTGCTTTTGTTTCCATCGTTGCAGTATACTAGTATGTCGTTGGCTGTGTTGTAGAAGGATTTAGGGTTTATTCTCCATATTGATCCTGGTATGTGTCCTTGTTCGTAGTTGCATTTGCATCCTCGGATGTCTGCAATTATTACGAGTTGTTCTCCGTTGTTTATTAGGTTGTTTGCTTCGTCTGGTGTTATGGATGTGTATGTTGTTGTGTATTCATGTGTTAACTTGGTTGGTTGTGTTATTATTGATGGTATTGTGAACCACATTACGCAGGCTATGCAGGCTACTAGCATTATTAGGGTTATTGTCGTGTTTTTTGTTGTTTTATCCTGCATTTCCATTATGTTACTCCAGAATGCTTTATGCGTTTTCGCTTATCATATATATGTAATACAAACCATCCTCTATGATATAGTATACATGGGTTTTATCCTGTTTTGATAGGTAGTGCATTACTGGTTTTCCTATTTCTTCGCTTATTTTTAGTAGGTCGTCGAATGAGTTTGTTGTGACTTTTTCAGATCCAATGGCGTGTTTTGGTAGTGAGTTGACGTCTACTATCCATTCGCCGTATTTTCTTCTGATTTTTTTGATCTGTCGTATGGGTGATTTTAGTGATTCCATGTCGTTTTTTGTTAGTACTACAAATCCTACAAGTAGCAGTATGAATATAGCGCTTGATGCTGTCCAGTTTGTTCTCTGGGTCGATACAGCGGGTTGGTATTCTTGTTCTGTGATTTCGTTTTGTCCGTTTTGGGTTTTAGTGGTTTCTCCGTCTACGGTTATCACATTGTTTCCCATTGGTATTTGTATGCTTTGTTGGAAGATTTCGTTTACCTTGTCTTCTTTTGATGTGGCTGAGAGCATTACTGTGCATTTTATTGTGAGCATTGTGTCTGTTGCTGCTACTCCGGTTTGTTCATTTATTGTTTCTATGTAGTCTTCGTAGATTGTTATATTTAGTGGGAATGTTTCTGTGAACTTTGCTTGTGTTGTTGTGCTTTCGAAGTTTTTTGAGGTGGTTAATGGGAATTCTTTTGTCCAGTAGTTGGTTTGTACTTCTGCTGTTATTTTATATGATCCTGTGATTGTGGATGTCCTTGTGGATAGGTATTCGTATGTGTATGACATGTTTATGTGATCTACTAGTTTTTTGAAAATGGTTCCCTGCCCTGGTTTTAGTATTGTTGATGTGAATAGGCTGTTGTTTTTGATGTGAATTGAGTAATCAAAACTCCCTGTATGCGTGTAGGCATAGGTGGGTACAAGTACGTCTTTTGTTGTTGGTTGTTGGTATGATGAGAATGCTGTGTATGATGAAAAGAGTATTAGTAGTATGAGTATGGCTGTTGTTGTTCTTCTTACGTCTCGGTGTATTTTTATTTTCCAGCTTTTTTTTGGGTTTATCTTTATTTTTTTCATTTTTTATCATTCCTTAAAATGTTTTTTTTAGATTTTTACTCCTATTTTATTTACAAGTGATTTAATTATGAGTGGGACCCATCCTATTTTTGGTAGGGTGAAAATGGATTTTCCTTTGATTTGATCAGGGTTTACTGGTTCTATATCTGGTTGATTGTTGGCGTCTCCTTTGGTGATGAATATCATTTTTCCGTTTTCGTCTTCTGTTATGTCATATACGCGGTGTACTGTGTCGAATCCGTTCATTTCGTATTGTATGATGTCGCCGATTTGTATTTCGCTGATATCTATTTCATCTATGACTACAATATCTCCTGTTTCCAGTGAGGGGCTCATGCTTCCGCTGCTTATTATTGATGGTTGTATTCCAAAATATCCAAATGAGAATAGTACGATGAATAGGGCCACTACTGCTATTGCTAGCCAGCTTAGTGTGGGGTCTTTGTTTCTTTTTAGTTTTCTACTTAGTCTTGTTCTGAGTGTGGTTTCTTGTATGCTACTTTGTATTAGTAGGAATCCCATGGTTGGTACTATGATGTATATGAATGCTTTTAGTAGCCAGTCTATGTCTGGTAGTATGGGTGAGTACATTTCAAAGGATTTTATTACGAGCAGGTAGCTTATTGAAGCTATTGCTCCGCCGTAGTAGGCGAGGTATGATGCGAATAGGCTTATTGCTAGTAGCGGTATGATGTTTTCTCCTAGGAATTTGATGATTGTTACTGGTTCGTTGGGGTTGATTAGTAGTATGTCGGTTATGCTGATTTGTATGATCATGAATAGTAGTGCTACTAGTGCTATGATGAGTGTTATGTTTTTTCGTGGGTTGACTGATTTTTTTAGGAAATAGGATCTGGCGAATTCCATTCCTATTAGTGGCGTGGTGATGTATATTAGGAATATGAAAAATGTGGTGGCTGTGATGATGTTTGGGCTGTTTCCGAATCCGAATAGTAGTCCTGCTATTATGAGTAGTGCTACGTGGAATCCTCCTATTAGTAGTGCTGCTTGGTAGGGTTCTTTGCCTAGTTGCCATCGTCTGATTTTTTTGAATTTGTGTATTGTTAGTCCTTCTTTTTTTGCTATTAGGATGGTTATTATTGCTAGTGTTATCCATAGTATTGGTTGTATGATGTATGAGGATGTGGTTCCTGTTACTATTTTGGGTAGTACTAGGTTTATAGTTAGGTATATTCCAAGTACTAGTGTTAGTATTATGTACCACATCTATTGTTTTCCTCTCAGTTAGGGTAATATAAAATTATAGTATAAATATTTTTGTTATTATATTATATCTTCTTAAAATTACTTAATGGATGCAGGATAACAGAATTGATCTAATAATTTTTGATAATTTTATTTGTTTTTCAATAAATGATGCAAGATAGTTTGATGCTGTGATTTTGTTAAGATTTTTCGTTTTAGATTTGGCTGTAGTCATTTCTAATTTAGTGTTATGTGCTAGTACACCATCAAGATTTTCTCCTTCTTCTGTATGTCCATCATTCATTGGTAAAGTATTTATCTCTGAATTACCGACAGAATATCCGTTACCATTATCATCTATCTGTGGGTTCTGTTCTTCCCAATACCAAAAACCTGATGATGGTTGTGTATCAACAACAAGGTCTGCCTGTTCCCATGCCTCACCCAGGGTAACATTTTCTCTTAAGGCTTCGAAGAAAGGTTTTGAAAATAAACCCATATAATCATCATTGTTATATGATGACTCGGTACCATCTGTGCTGGTTATTATTATCCGGTTTTTTTTGGATAATTCTTTTATGAAACCACCAGCATAGCAACAATCTATAACTACGGTACATATTGAGTAATAGGGTTCTATATGATCTAGTAGTTGGTTTAGTTTCGAAGCGTTTAAGATCTCTTTAGGGTTTAAACATAAGTTTCCTCCATATCTTCCATGGTCCATGAAGTATAGTAGTACTTGTTTTTTTTCTCCTAGATTGCTAGGTATCCAGTTCTTTATGTTATATTCTAGCCAATTTAGAGTTGGTCTTTTTAATGTTTTAGCATTCCATCCTTTCTCTTTCATTACGCTTTCTGCAAATTTAGCTGATCTGTCATATATTATAGTTTTCTTAAAATCGTGGTCTATTCCCCCGGATACTAGTAACGCGCAATTTTTTGTTGAAGATAGTGTTGTTTCTTCTGTTGTATTGTTTATTATTTTAGCGTTTATTGTTGAAAAACTTGCTAGTAGTATTGTTATTGTTATGGTTATAGTTGTTTTTTTCATTTTAACACTTATATTTTGTTTTTATATTATATTGCCATATATAAATATTTTTGTTATTATATTGTTATTAAAAAATTATCATTTTTATTAATACTTTCAATGACCCTTCTGATAGATATATAAAAGATAAAACCCCTTAATTTTTAGAGTTCCATAGCAAAGTATATATATTTGAACATATCATACATAATATACGTAATAAACGTAAAGTATTGGTGATAAAAATGGTTAGCATGACATTAGCAATTCCAAAAGAATTGAAAAAAGATATGGAGCTCTACCCTGAAATAAACTGGTCAGCAGTTGCCAGAGAAGCAATAAAAAGAAAAATACAAATTCTTCAAGAAATGAATAAAATTCTTTCAAAGAGTAAATTAACTGAGGAAGATGCTTTGTATTTTGGTAGAAAAATTACTAAAAAAGCTGCAAAACGATTTAGGGAAGCTTAATGAATGGAGTTAGCAGTTGACGCAAATATACTGGTAGCAGGATTGATAAAAGATGGTATAACAAGAGAATTAATGCTTAATAATGATTTAGATTTATACACATCTGATTTTATTTTTATTGAACTTTTTAAACATATAAAAGAAATAGCTAAAAAAGCAGATATGGCCATAAATGAATTTACCGATATGGCTGAAATTTTAATCATTGAATCTGGATTAAAAACAATTACCACAGATGAAGTAAGAGCATTTATTGATACTGCTAATAAGATATCTCCAGATATAGATGATGCATTATATTTCTCAGTTGCTTTGAAATTAAATTGTGCTATTTGGTCTAACGATAAAGAATTAAAAAAACAAAAAATTGTGAAAATTTATACAACATCAGATCTAGTTAAAATGTTAAAATAAAAAAAATATGAAAGAATATCTGGTTATGAATAGAACAAATCGAATAAAGAAAAAAATAGTTTTATAGTTTTAGGAGTGTTGCTAGTAGTGGGAAATTGTCTAATAGGTTGTAGAATACTGGTCTTATCATGGCTTTTGGTCTGCTGGCTGTGTTGACAAGGATATGTATCATCTCTTTATCACCGGTTGAAGCATAAACGTATGCCCACCATGAGTATTGCATGTTTGATTTTAAATACCCTGGTGCGCGTATAGTGATCGTTATCTCTTTAGAACCATGAGCTGCAAGTGTTCCAGAGTTTGTTGAAAACTCCATTGGGTACTTATTATTTCCACTTGCTTCTATGTTAAATGTTAATGATCCATCTCCAGTGTTCATGATGGTGAATTTTGGTGTATATTTTTTCCCAGCTGTTTTTTGATTGTTGTATTCGAAATAGTCTTCACTTACTGCCATTTCTGGTTGGGAGTATTCTTTTATTTTTATGTGCACTTCTTTTTCACGGGACCAATCCTCACCAAACCAGTCAGTGTAGCGTCCTTTTAATGTGAAGTACATATTTTCATAAGGGCTACCCCATTCGGTGTAGGTTAATGTTGTATTATACCAACAATCTTCTCCATGGTCTACTTCTGCTTTTATATCGTTTTGGCGAATCAGTTGTGCATATGCATGATCACATCTTCCAGGTGTGTACATTTTTACTGTTACTTGTACTGTTAGTTCTCCGCCGTCTACTCCTAGGTCTTCTGTGCGTGGGTTTCCATTCGTGGTAACTTCGATGTTGTGATCATTTGCTCCATAGTTGGTGATTATTATTGTTCCTATGTTGATGGTTTTGTCGCTTAGTGTGTTTGCATCTGTTTGGTTGGTTGGGTTTGATGTTTTTACTCCTATGGTTGTTGGTAGTATGGCTGCTCCAAAAAATAGTGTTATTAATATTATTGTGTATATTTTTTTGTTTTTCATTTTTTTTATTCTCCTTTTTTTATTTTAAAACTAAATATTTATGTAAGTAATTATATATAAATTTTTCCATTGTTATATTATAAAACCATAATTCTTGATATTTTTGGATATAAATGTTAAACAATTCTTAAATATTATCAGTACTGTTTTATTAAATAATGGATACACATAAAAAATTTATAACAACCATACTAACTATCATGATACTATTTATATCCAGTATTCCAGCTCATAGCTCCAACCGCATTAATTCCAGTATCACAGATTACTCAATTAATACCACAAATGTTTATGGTTATATCATTCAGGTTAACAGTAGTCAAAATAATACTGTTCAAAAAGAAATAGCATGTCTAGTAAATCAATTATTTGAAGATAATGCAACTGTTTGCTGGTTGAAATCAGATATGACGCTTTTAGCAAAAGGTTTGAACGATTCTGATCCTGTTGAACCTATGGTTTTTGAAAGAGGAAGTTTTATTGTTGGTTATACCGGTAATCATAGTATTGATGTTAACATTACTTGTACAATTTTTAATTACTGCTTAACCTACAATTGTCCTGTTTATAAGTTAATGGAATCTATCCTTGATTTGGAGGCATATGTTCTAAAGAAGCCACGGGTAGCTATTTATGATGGCAAAGCAGTTAACCAATATAGCTATTATCGTTCATTGGAGGAAGCTGGTTTTCGTCATGTTTTTTTCATTACCAAGGATGATATTCTAAAAGATTTAACTAATGATAATTATGATATTATTATGTGGGGTGGACAAGCAGGGCAGTTTTCCGATGTGATAAATGATAATTTCAATGAAAAAGGTATGGAAGTAAATAACAAGATTAACTCTTTTGTGAAATCAGGTGGAGGCTATATTGGTTCTTGTTACGGCGCTTATAAGGCTTCCTCTGAAACCAGACTTATCCCTGGTTTGCCCATGGGTTATTTTGGTTTTAAGATCAATGATAAATATAAGGTTCATCTTATTGATGATCCTGTTTTTAGAGCTTTGCCAGGAGGTTGTGGATATACTTGTGATGGCCTGTACGGTTCAGACACAACCAATGGTTTATCTGTTAGAATTGTTAACCCTGATTGCCCGGTAAGTTTTGGTCTCCCGGAGATCATTCCAAAAAATGAGTATATCGGTGGTCCTATGTTTTTGAAAAAAATATTTGGTAATTCTAACACAGAATCTTTGGCTGTTATTGAAAAAGTAGATCTAGAACAGTGGAATAAGGATGCCATGATGAGTTATATTTTTCCAGTATGGAGAATAACACCTGAATGGCAGAAGGATCGTATTGTTAAACGCTGGGTGGATTTCAGCATTGGAAAGGCTCTTTGGGTTACAGCAAATTATGGGAAAGGAAAGGTTGTAGCGTTTGGTAGCCACCCGGAGTTTTACGGGTTTGAAAACGATCGCAATCCTCAGAGAGTGATTTATAACTCTGTTTTTTATATATGCTCAGAATTACAATCAAATATAGATTTGGAGAATTTTGTTTCTTTTTCTAAGATACATGCTGAAATAAATAGACTTGGTAAAGTTCCAGAAACACGCGATATCGATTTTTCTGCTAATGTTTCTAATTGTACTGATCCTTGTAGTTATTGTTGGATTGTTAACGGTTTATATGATGGCCCTTATGTGTTCGATTTGAATTTTACTGGTTTTTTGATGGGAAATGGAAATAAATTAATGGTTTTCTGTGTGATTGATGCTGATGGTTTCGCTGATTATGATTACTCATGGATAGAAATTGCTGAGAAAATTAAAATTGAACCATCTCAGAAACTTTATTATGGTTTCAGTAATGAGCCTTTGAATTTTTCTGCTAATGTTTCTAATGGTTTTAAACCATTCACATATGAATGGGATTTTGATGATGGATCATCTTCTAATGAAGCGGAACCCAGTCATATTTATTTGTACCCTGGTTTTTATAGGATTTGGGTTGATGTGTTTGATAGTATTGGTGATGCTGATAGCCAGTATGCTAATGTTATAATTAATGATCGTTATCCTGCATTCAATGTTAGCTTAGATATAGAAGAGGTATCTAGAAATACTACTCATGTTGATTATTTATTCACTGTAAATGTTTCTAAAACGGGTAAGTATATTTATGATTTCTGCTTTGATAAGTATATTTTTTATTCATCAAGTTGGATTGAGGGCGATTCGTTTTCCGTTGTTTGTTCTTTTAGATTTGAAAAAATATATAGGTTTTGGGAGAGACTTGTGATCATAGTTAACAGTAATCAATCCAAGAGTTATTGTTTAATTAAAAATTTTAAAATAAATTTACCCCCAACAAAACCATTATTTGACGATATCAAAGAAAGTTATATTGCGGGTATAAAATCTTATTTTAGTTTTTATTTTTATGAAACAGAATATGAAAATGTTAGTGTTATAATTGATTATGGTGATGGGTATATTGATGATAATAATGAGACAGTAGTTAAAATTGAGAAACATAATAACGGTTGCTACGCCTTTTATGCTGAACATGTTTGGGATAAACTTGGTAAATACAAGGTGAGGGTTCAGGGTGTTGATGAGAATGGTCATAAGGGTAAATGGTCTGAACCTTACACTGTAAAAGTTAGAAGACTTACCTTGTTAGATATCATTATTAGTTTATTAAGTGGCAAACGTGGTTCAGATTCTCATTATGAATAGAAGAAAAGGGTTCTGTGTTTATAGTTTTAGTAGTCTTGATAGCAATGGTAGTTTTTTCATTAAGTTTATATACTTAAAAGAGATATATTTACTTAAAATACTTAACAAATATGTTAAATTTGTGATGTGAATCATATGATTTGGGAAGAAATAATCCGCAATAGTAAGATGAAAGGATCCAAAACATCTCAATATTTCCAAGAAGAGGCACAAAAGACAGTATTAACAATTTTAAGCCGCGAAGGAGCATTTAATGATCTAGTATTCCAGGGAGGAACAGCTCTCAGGTTTTTTTATGATAACCCTCGTTTTTCTGAAGACCTTGATTTTGTTATGAGACAAAAAAAAACAGGTTATGATCTCGCAAAACATGGGCCTAAGGTTAAAAAATTCATTAAGGATGTTTTTCCATTTGTTAAGGATGTATCGTTTGATGTTCAAAAAAGCAGTCAGGATATTCAAAGGGTTGTTTTAAAAACTGTTTCAGAGTTAAATGAGCAGAACCTTCGCATTCATATTGAATTGGCATATGTTCCCTCATATTATAATCATCCTAGGGTTCTTGGTTATCCTCCTTTGAACCCTGCAGTGCGTGTTGAGGATTCTTCTGAGATTTTAGCTGATAAAATTATTGCTTTAGGGGCGCGTTCTTATCTTAAAGGTAGAGATATTTGGGATGTTTATTTTCTTAATGTTGAAAAACATAATCGGGTATCTTGGGATCTTGTTAAAAAGAAAACAAGGGATTATAAAATTGGTTATACCGGTTTTCAGAAAATGCTTTTAAAATCTGCGGGTAGAATTAGGGATGAAGGCAGTGTTGTTCTTTTTAATGAGATGAAACGTTTTCTTCCGAAATCTTTTTTTGATCAGTACTGTGAAGGTTTTGATGAAATGGTGGAGAAAGTCGCGATGGTTGTTGAAAACGGGGTGAAATAGAATTGAAGGTTGATGAATGGTTACGTTTTTTTAAAGAGCATATGAATAAGAAGCTTTTTTCTCTTTCTGATCTTGTTCAGCTTACAGGTGAGGATAAATCTTCTCTTTCTGTTCAGCTTACACGGCTTGTTAAATCTAATGTTCTAAGTCGTGCTGCTCAGTTTTGGTATGTTAACCCTTTTTCTATTCCTTCGGCTGAGGAGGTTTCTATGGTTATTCGTTTCCCTTGTTATCTTTCTATGGAGTATGCACTTTCTAAAAATGGTGTTCTTAGTCAGGCTGCTCAGACTCTCACTCTTGTTACTACTAAGCTGCCTTATACTTACGAGTCTGATGATGTTGTTTATGAGTATCATCAGATTAGTTCGTCTTTGTTTTGGGGTTATAAAAAAAGTGGGATGGTTTTAACCGCAGAATCTGAGAAGGCTTTCCTTGATTTTATTTATATTAGATGCGTTTGTAATAAAGCGTTAAACTTTAAGGGTTTGAGTTCTTTTATTAATGATATGGATCTTAGTGATATGGATTTAGATAGGTTACATAAGTATGCTGCTAGGTTTAGTCCAGGTACTAGAAAGGTTTTATCCTTGTTAAAAATTTAAAGAAAAAAAGAGAGTTGTGTTTTATAGTTTCAGCAGTCTTGATAGTAAGGGGAATCTTAGTAGGATATCCATGATTAACGGTTTAATAAAGGGTTTATATTTTGGCATGCTGACGCTGAGCGAATCAGACCATACGCTTTCAGCATCATAAACATCTTTTGCTTTGACTTTAATTGGGTAGGTTCCATCACTTGCCCATGCATGAGCAAGGGTTACACTATCACCTGAGTTATGTGGTCCATCCCAGCCACTGTTGGTTCCGTCACCCCAGTCAAACCAATAATAAACATCGTCATCATTTGGGTCAGTAGCTGAAGAAGAATATGAATATGTAGTTCCTGTTTTTCCTGATGCCTTCCCTGATGGTTTATCTGGTTTATTTGGTGGGTAATTAGTGGCTTTTATTGTTGTAAAACTCCATGTAGGACCAATTGTTGAAGCACCGTGGTTATCCCATGCTACAACATTCCAGAAATATGTTAAACTATTTTCAAGGGTTCCTGGGGTATATGATAATGTGGATATATGGCTAGCTATTTTTTGTAATGGTGGCATACTCCCAAAGTACACATCATATGTGACTGTATCACCAACATCTGGGTCACCACCAGTCCAACTTAAATCAGTGTTAATATCTATATCTATAGCGTTGTTAGCAGGGTTTGGGTTACTTGGTGTATTTGGTGGTTGATTCTCTTTTGTAAATACATATGCAGAACCAGAATGATCATCCATGTATGCTCCAATGAATGCAGTATCATCATTTAGACAAACAGAAAAACCAAAGTAGTCTTCTGCTGCTCCGTCTGATGCAGTGAGCTTTGCTTGTTGGGTCCATGTGGTACCACTACAGGTGAATACATATGCAGAACCAGAATCTGTTCCTTTGTCATCATCCGAGTATGCTCCGATGAGTGCAGTATCACCACTGACGGAAACAGATCTGCCGAAACAGTCCCATTCTGCTCCGTCTGATGCAGTGAGCTTTGCTTGTTGAGTCCATGTGGTACCACTGCGGGTGAATACATATGCAGAACCTTTGTGCCCATCATCACCGCTAGCCCCTAAGATGGCAGTATCACCATTTATACTCGCATAATTGCCAAAATTATCTTCTGCTGCTCCGTCTGATGCAGTGAGCTTTGCTTGTTGAGTCCATGTAGTACCACTACAGGTGAATACATAAGCAGAACCAGAATTGAATCCTTTGTCATCATCACCCCATGCTCCGATGAGTGCAGTATCACCACTAAGAGAAACAGAAACGCCAAAAGTATCACCTAATTGACCATCTGATGCAGTGAGCTTTGCTTGTTGAGTCCATGTAGTACCACTACGGGTGAATACATATGCAGAACCAGAATTTGTTTCGCTGTTGTCATCCAAGTGTGCTCCGATGAGTGCAGTATCACCACTAAGAGAAACACAAGAACCAAAATTATCTTCTGCTGCTCCGTCTGATGCAGTGAGCTTTGCTTGTTGGGTCCATGTAGTACCACTACGGGTGAACACATATACAGAACCAGAATTTCCTCCTTTGTCATCATCCATGTATGCTCCGATGAGTGCAGTATCACCACTGACGGAAACAGATCTGCCGAACCGGTCAAGTTTCGCTCCGTCTGATGCAGTGAGCTTTGCTTGTTGAGTCCATGTAGTACCACTACAGGTGAATACATATGCAGAACCAGAACCTGTTCCTTTGTCATCATCACTAAATGCTCCGATGAGTGCAGTATCACCACTACGAGAAACAGAAACGCCAAAACCGGATGTTGTATCTGAGGCAGTGAGCTTTTGAATTTCATTCCAATTAACAAATGAATCACCTTCAATGCTACTTGAAGGCAGAGAATAAGAGTTAATATTATTCATACATGTAACTGCAGGAACTGCAGTAGCTATCAACAGCGTTACAACTAAAATCCCTACTATTTTATTTTTCATAATTCCTTTTCTACCTCCCTCTTTTATGGATTTTTTAGTAATTGTGTAATATAATATTACATTATAAAATTTATGAAATTTTTATATGTAACGTTTGTAACAAAAAAAGAGAAGAATGGTTCTATATTCAGGAACTAATTTTTGATTTAATCTATGGATTCAAGTATGTCCTCGGCGAATAATTTATTTGAGCGTTTCAAGCGTATACGACCTCTTGTAGGATATTGTCTTTTAGTTGTGGTTTTAAGGCTTTTATGGTTACTAGGTCGACTTCAAGGTTTAGAATTTCTTCAAGGTATTCTTTTAGATCTATAAACTCCCATCCTACTGAGTTGGAAAATTTTACTAGGATGTCTATATCGCTGTTTTTTGATTCTTCTCCTCGTGCGTAGGATCCAAATATGCCTATTTCTTTAACATGGAATTTTTTCTTAAGAAATGGTTTATTTTTTTTCAGCATTTCTTCTATTTCTTTTCTTGATTTCATTTTCTGAACCACTAGATGATTTTTTTTGTTATAGAATTGAATGTGGTTTCTGTATAAATAGTTCTCGAATACTCAGATAATGCTTCTAATAAAAAAAGAAAAAAAGATGTTTGGGTTTCTATAGTTTTTCTGAAGATATTGATCTTACCTGGATTGGTTAACCATCATTTTAAGATTTACTAATATTCTTGTATTTGTAGATGTTGTTGTCTATTATTTCGATAAAAATGGTAAAATTTTACCAAAAAACTTTTATAAGTAGATGTATATATCTACTATTATGAGAAAATTGGTAATGTCTTTGTCTCCAACTGAACAAAAAATCTATTCTAAATTATATCAAAAAAGAATGATAAAAACATCTGATGTTGTTAAAATATTAGGTAATCTACATAAAAGCGCTGATTATCTTACAAATCTTCGGGAAAAAGGATACATCCAAAAAATCAAAAAAGGAGTTTATGCCATTGTTCCGCCTAACATGATTGGAGAAAAAGATTATCTTCCTGATAAATTCTTGATTGCATCTCATCTAAAAGATAAATATTATATTTCTCATCATTCAGCCTTAGAATTACATGGAATTGCGGAATCTGTTTTCAACATGGTATATATTACACTGCCTGACTATGCATCATCATTTGAACACAAGGGAATCAAATATAATTTTGTTTCAACTAAGTATTTTTTTGGGATGGAGCAGATGATATATAAATCGGTTACCATCACATTAAGTGATCTGGAGAAAACAGTGTTGGATTGTATACGTAATATTCATTTTGCAGGTGGGATTGAGGAGATGGTAAAAAGCATTTCTGGGGTTCCTTCATTAAACTATAACAAAATTTTAGAGTATCTTAAACAATTTAACGAGCAGATACTTTATCATAAAACAGGATTTATCTTAGAATCAATGATTGATCTTTCTTTACCAAAAAAGTTTTTTAATGAGTTACAAAAACATATCGGTGAAAAGGTCTATTATATCGATAAAAATAAAAAATCGATCTATGATAAAAAATGGAAGGTTATGGTTCCATCAAATTTCAGGGAGTTGAAAAAGATTGTCTAAAATGGATAGACAGATGATGGAAGAATTCTCAGTAAAAACAAGGTTTCAAGTTGATATTGTTGAAAAAGCCTATCGTTTATCTGATATGCTTAGGGGTTTAAATGAAATAGAGTCTATTAGAGAAAATCTTGTTTTGAAAGGTGGAACAGCGATTAATTTTCTGTATTTTGATGTTCCAAGGCTTTCTGTTGACATAGATTTTGATTATATTGGTTCTGTTAAAAAAGAAATAATGATACGTGATAGGAGAAACATTAGAGGGATTCTTCAGAGGTTTTTCAAAAAGCAGGGTTACAAGGTTGAGGTAAGAGAACCTTATGCTCTATTTCAAAGTACACTTAGTTATATTAATTCAGCTGGCAACAATGATAATATTAAAGTTGAAATTAACTTTTTTAATAGAGTACCAGTTTTTGATGTTGTTGAACGGAGATTTGTTGATATTTTTGGTTTTAAGGATTTTAATGTAATAACGCTTGTTCCGGAGGATTTATTTGGGCGAAAGCTTCGAGCGCTTGTTACTAGGTTATCTGCTAGAGATTTATATGATGTTTATCAACTACTTAGTAGTGGGATAAAAATAGATTCAGAGTTGCTAAGGAAATGTTTTATTTTCTATTTATGTTGTCATGGAGATCCAAGGGATATTAAATTGAGTGTAATTGATGAGATAACCATGTTAGATGTTAAATCAACTCTCCATCCATTACTCAGAAAAGGAGAAAAAATAACTCTTAATCAGTTGATGAAGCCTGTTAAACCTTTTTTGAAAGAATTGTTTTTATTTAATAATGAAGAAAATGAGTTTATCACCAGGTTATTTGATGATAAAACATATACTCCTGATTTATTGTTTAAAGATATTGATTATAATCGTCATATAAAGGATCATCCTGGTATTAAATGGCGTATTCAAAATCTATAAATTAGTTATATTTTTAATAAAAAAAGAAAAAAGAGATTTTTGGGGTTTTATCTCGGATTTGTGGGTGTTTAAATTTGATTTATTAATTTAATAATGAATTATTTCCAGTCGTTGAGATCATAAACATGGAAGCCTTTTTTTCTTAGTTCATTCTTTTTTTCTATGGTTTTTGCGATTACTCCATATTTTTCTTTTCTGCTTTTGTTAAGCCATTTCACATGTTTCGCTTTTTCTTTTAAATCCTTTATTATTTTTAATGTTTGGTTATAGTTGATTTTTTTCCATTTGCATTCCAGGAATATTATTTGTTTTTTAATTTCGTTTATTGCTACTATATCGATTTCTTTGCCTTTATGCCACCAGCTGCCTATTTTTGTTGGTTTATGTTTTGCTATTATAAATTCTTTTGATATTCTTTCAAAGACGTTTCCAAGGAATGAGTTGTAGTCTTTTTTTAATATTTTTAATGCTGTTTGTTTGTCGTTTTCTATTATGCTTTCATTTGGTCTTATGTAATGGAAATAGAATCTGAAAAATTGATCTTTGATTTTGTATATGCCTTTTGCTCTTTTTTTGCTAGTAATAGGTGTTTCTTTTTCTATTATTCCTATTCTTTCTAGGACGTTTAGATATGGTGCTATGTTTAGTTTTTCTTTTAATCCGCAGTAGTTCATGATTTCCCCTAGTTTTGTGTATCCTAATGCTACAGCGGTTGTTATTGAGGCGTATCTTGAGATTTCATCGATTTCTTCTCTTAGTAGGAATATTACTTCTTTGTTGAGAATTGATGTGTTTGAGAAGATTTTTTCGTTTATTAGTTTGTAGATGTCTTTTTTTTCTGTGAATTCTTTTAGGTAGAATGGTATTCCTCCGCATATTCCGTATATTTTTATGCATTCCTCTGTTGGTTTGTTTAGTATTTTTTTTATATTTTTGAATGTGAATGGTTTTAGTTCTATTTGTCCGGTTCTTCTTCCGTATAATGGTGCTTTGTATCCTAGGATGTTTTTGTACATCATGCTTACTGATGATCCGCAGAGTATTAGGAATATGTTTGATTTTTTAAGGTGTAAGTCGATGATTCTTTGGAATTTTGAGGATATTGCTTTGTTGGCTTTTGTTAGAAATGGGAATTCGTCTATTACTATTATTGTTCTTTTTTTAAGGGTGTTTTTTACGTATTTGAATATTTCTTCGAAGTCATCTTTTATCATTGATAGGTTTATTATGTTTTCAGCTGCTTTTTTGAAGTTGGTTATGTTTTCTTTTTCTGTTCCTTCTGTGGCTAGGTAGTATATGTGTGGTTTATTTTTTATGAATTGTTTTATTAGTTCTGTTTTTCCTATTCTTCTTCGTCCGTATATTGGGTAGAAGCTGAATGTTGTTTTTTTGTATTCTTGGTTTAGTGTTTTTAGTTCTTCTTCTCTGTTTTTAAAATCCGTAATCATAATTACCGTAATTCAAATTACGTATTAATATTTTTTGGTGTTTATTGGAATATTTACAAAGAAAATTGTTATAAAAAGATATTTGTAACAAAAAAAGAAAAAAGAGAGGAGTTAGTTTTTTTAACTCCAGGATAGTCCACCGAGTCCTACGAACGTGTCTGTTTGTTCATTATACCAGTTTGGATGACTTGCACCAGTGGTGCTATAGTAATCGTAGAAGTATTCGTACGGTCCTAGTAATGCTGTTGGAGGTCTTGGTCCGCTTATGCTGCTGTCTTCGTATGGTGGTACCCAGTTGTCACTTGGGACTACGAGTATGTATGGTAATGTTTCGCCTACTAGACGGGTGTCTAAGACCTCTGGGTGTGAACCTGTTACGCCTGATACGGTTTGCATGTCATCTATGTGCCAGGCTACACCGTTTATCGATCCACTTGTTCCCTCTTCCCATGGGTCGTAGTTGCCCCAGAATGGGTCTACATCGAATCTTCCACTAGGTGCGCTTGGACCAGGTAGCATTGGGTTAGAGAGTGGTTCGTCTACGATTATGTCCACAGTTACATATTCCCCTGTGTTCTGATATATTTGTTTTGATGGTTTAGCATATTTAGATGTATCAAAAAGTAACACATCTACGTCACCTGTATAGCTTGTTGTTCCAGGTGGTGTTTCTGTGCCATGGACTGGTTTAACTCTTGTAATTGTTACTGTTGAATCACCGACGAGTGTTCTTTCGATATGTATCTCATGGTTTCCACCGGAGTCGTATATCTCTGGGTAGAAGTTCATGGTTACTTGTGTTAAGTAGTAATCCCCGCCTATGTCATCATATGTTTCTACTGCGTTGAAATACATTCCGAAATCATTGTAGTCGAAATCTCCATTGCCCCAGTCTTCGTAACCAATGTATGCGTTTCCCTCAAGTGGGTAAGGATTAACTATTGGTGTATCTGGTGGTGTGCAGAACTCTGGCCAGTTCCAGAAGGTCATTCCGAATTTGAAATCATAAATAACGTTTTGCATGCAGCCGTTTTCAAAGTGTATACAGAGGTCTCCTGGTATCTGTCCTAGGTAATCTCCTTCGTTTTCCATGTGAGCTCCTGGGTTGTCTTTCCAGCTCCATGGATCTAGTTGAACGTTTAGCTGGTGTACTAGACCTGAACCTGTTGGCATAAGCATGAAATCATATTTCTCTGGTTTATCAACTGGGCCTTTTACGATTTTTGCTTTCCAGACATCTTCTGTTTTTTCAAATATGTCAACGTAGTATTCTACACCGATTTCTAAAATCTGATCTCTAACATTTATTGTATGATGAGTACCTTCATCATCGGGGTCTGTTTGTATGCTTAGTTCTTCTAACATTAGTTCCCTATGTGTTAGTACTGGGCAGCTACCTGTGTTTCGTATCATGTATGCAATGTGTGAGTAGTAGCATGGGTACGCATCGTTTATGATGATGTTTAGTGTTTGGTCATCATCAGTGGTGGTTACGTCTGTGTTTCCAACGTTTTTATCACGACGTCCGCCTTGTGTCCATTCCCAGTCATCGTTCATTTCATCATAAATCCATACTCCGCATATGGTCGGGTCCATTTGATCTGGTGTTGGGTCTTGTGGGTCGTCATTGCTGACAATTTTTGCAAACATTGGATGTATATCATCTGTGGTCATTGTTCCTTCTATGGTTAGTATTTCTTGCCAGTGTGCGTAACCTGCGCCTATTGCTGCGAAAGACATCACAGCAATTATGAATATTACACCAACTTTTGTTGGTTTTATTCCTGTTTTTTTCATATTTTTTTTCCTCCCAAATTTTTTATTTTGGTTAGTCTAAATTTTTTTATGGATCCCATTTCTGGGTCGTGGGTGTTTCTGTGTACCAGTGTTGTGTGAACACTGGTGGACTACGTCCTTCAGATACCCCCTCATCTGTTACTGGGTTGTATGGGTATACATCCCATATTGGTGCTCTTTCCTGGGGCCATTCCCAGTTATTTGGTGTTACCAAATATCGATCGTCTCCTTTGTGTATGATTTCTCCTGTGTCCCAGACGTGTAATGGTGTGTCGAAGAACAAGTTGTGTCCGTGTACTCCGACGTAGTCGAGTGTGTAATCATCAAGGTTTAGTTCGTTTACGCAGAAGAATCCTTCAAATGTGAATTCTACTGTGGTTATTCGTCCAGGGTGTATTCCTGTGTCGTCTATGGTGTTGGCTGCCCAGGGGTGTCCCGCGGTTGGTGGTAGTGCTGTCCAGGTGTTGGAGAATATTGTTATAAGTATTGGGTCCTCGTCTTCGTAGTTGATTGTGTTTGTGGAGATATGTGTTCCATCTGTTTCGTAGTAGTTTATGACTGCTGTGCTGTTGCATCCGAAGAAACCTGGTGGTAGGAAGAAGCTGTAATCATGATGATATGCTGCTCCTCGTGCCATGGCTTCGAATATTAGGTTGAGTTGTACGAGTATTGGGTCGTTATCGATGTAATACCCGGTCATGTTTAGGTCTACTATGAAATCGTTATAATCCCAGTCGTTGGTTTCTTCTACATCATCTCGATGTGGAGCACACATTTCTCCTTCGTTATAATTTGTTAGAGTGGTATGTAGGCTGCTTCCTTCGTTTTGCCAGGCTGGATCGCTTGCTCCGACACCGCTACCAACGGGTCCATAAGTGGCCATCCAGTTGTCTGCATCTATGATGGTTTGATCTATGCAGCTGGATTCACAGCCGATTATTACGTTTAGTTTAGCTGCTACTAATTGACTGTACATATCATAGGTTTTATCACCCGGACCTGGGTTTTTCATTATGTCTATAGCCTCTGTTTTTGTGTAGGTGATTCCACCTATCGTTATGGTTTCCACAGGCCAGTCCTCTGGATGGTTTTTCCAATAGCCTATTGTTCCAGTTCCTGTTTCACCAATTGGTAAATCCTCAAAAGCTGCGATACGGATTTCCAGGGTTTTATCATCCCATTCCGTGGTTTCCATATCAGCATTTATATTAATTGTTTCCTCCCAGTGGGAGTAGCTAGCGCTAAGGCCAGCAAAGCAAATAATCATTATAGTAAATAGTAAGCCTAATTTTGCGATTGAATTATGTTTTTTTCGTCTGTGTCTTCTCATACAGATTTTTTCCTTTTTGTTTTGTTGTTATGCCAGAGT
>Ga0272441_10002517_pt1 | contig 36814 bp, 28 predicted proteins | sample SSMProp6N_FD_193582 | JGI IMG/M metagenome (GOLD analysis project Ga0272441, IMG submission 193582) | Marine sediment archaeal communities from Little Sippewissett salt marsh, Falmouth, MA, United States - SSM-Prop-6N | ecosystem: Environmental > Aquatic > Marine > Wetlands > Sediment ...
GCATCCACAACTGGCTGGAGGTGGCCGCCAACAACCATCGCGTCATCTGCAACATCAACCCGAACACGGCCATGCAGGCGTACAACCCGGTGGAGGCGAACTTCGCCGACGTGTACGTCGTCGAGAAGACGGGCACGAAGCAGGGCTGGTCGTCCCCGAGCCCGCACGAGGACTGGTTCACCGGCTACCCGCAGGAAATCGAGGCGTTCTACCGGGCGGCCGCGACCGGCGGCGCGGTGGAGAGCGATTCGGCCCTGGCGGCCGACGCCATCGCGACGATCTACAGCGCCTACGTCTCCGCCGAACGGAAGGGGGCGGAGGTGGACGTGCCGCTGCTTTGACGACGGCGGCCTCACGCGAAAACACAACAACAGCAAGACATAAAAACGGCGGCGCCTCACGCAAAGGCGCAAAGCCGCTAAAACTGCTACAGCAAAGGTAGAGGCGAGACAAGACAGCAACTTCACGCAAAGACCCTGAAACGGCAACAGCGTAAGGCAGGCAACAACAACAGCCAAGGGCAACAACAGTCAGAAGGCACGTAGAACCCGTGAACGGCAACCAGCACATTCCGAAAGGTGCGGCGCCCCAACAAGACGCGGAACTCCACGAAAACGATATCGCGCGCCTGATCGTTCATGCAGCGTACAGAGTGCATAGCGAACTCGGCCCCGGCCTGTTGGAGTCGGTCTACGAAACGCTCATGGCCCATGAAATGGGCGACGCCGGCCTCAAGGTGGCCCGTCAGGTCGCCGTGCCCATTATGTATCATGGCATCCGGTTTGACGAAGGCTTCCGTGTCGATTTGCTTGTCGCCGACAAGGTCATCGTGGAACTGAAATCAGTGGAGACTATCGCGGCCGTACACAAGAAGCAACTGCTGACGTACCTGCGGTTGGCGGACCGGCGGCTCGGCCTGTTGATCAACTTCGGCGCAAGCGTCATACGCGAGGGTATCACGCGAGTGGTCAATGGTTTGCCTGAGAAACAAGATAGCGTCTGACGCCTTTGCTGCTGCTTGCTCTGTTGCCGTTGTTGTGCCTTGGCGTGAGCATGCCGTTGCTGGTGCCGTTTGCCTGCGTTGTCGGCGTTGCCGTTTTAGCGGCTTTGCGCCTTGGCGTGAGGCACGTCGTTGCTGTGCCTTGCGAGCAGATAAGACGAAAGAGTCACGAGCCAGGAAGGAAACCGCATGGCAAACGATCCCACACCCGACACCGACGCGGCCGTCCGCGAGACCGTCGAGACGGTGGACCCGCAGATCGAGGCCGACCGCCGGCTCATCCAGGAAGCCAAGGCCAAGGGGCCGCTCGCCACCCTCAGGGCGTACGTCCGCCTGTCCGGGCCGGGGTGGCTCCAGAGCGCGATCACGCTGGGCGGCGGGTCGCTCTCCAGCAGCCTGTACCTGGGCGTCCTGGCGGGGTTCAGCCTGCTGTGGCTCCAACCGCTGGCGATGATCATCGGCATCATCATGCTGAGCGCCATCGCCTACGTGACCCTGTCGACGGGCGAGCGGCCGTTCCAGGCCATCAATAAACACGTCAATCCCGTCCTCGGTTGGGGCTGGCTCATCGCGACGCTGATGGCCAACTGCGTCTGGTCCCTGCCGCAGTTCGCCCTGGCGGCCAAGGCGTTCCGGCAAAACCTGATGCCGAGCGTCTTCGGCATCGAGGTCATGGCCCCCAACACGGCCAACGGCATCATCGTCGGGGCGGTCGCCCTCTTGTGCATCACGATGGTCTACTTCTACGACAAGGGCGGCTGGGGCGCGACGGTCTTCGACATCATCCTCAAGGCCATGGTCGGCGTGGTCGTCGTCTCGTTCTTCGGCGTGGTGGTGTTCCTGAGCGTCAAGGGTTCCCTGGACTGGGCGGCCATCGGGCACGGCTTCATCCCGGACATCACCCTCCTGTGGTCGCCGACGGACTCGTTTATGCCGTACCTGGAGGATGTGGCGGCCGAGTTCCGCCAGTTCTGGTCCGACATGATCGTGGCCGACCAGCAGGACTCGCTGGTGGCGGCGGCGGCAACGGCGGTCGGCATCAACATGACGTTCCTCCTCCCCTACTCGATGCTGAAGAAGGGATGGAACAGGACGTTCCGCGGGCTGGCCGTCTTCGACCTCTCGACCGGCCTCTTCGTGCCGTTCATCCTCGCCACCGGGTGCGTCATCATCGCCTCGGCCTCGCGGTTCCACACGACGCCGGCCGTCCACTTCCCGAAAGCCGACACCCTGCCCGCCGTCGCCCGGGTGGTGGAAGCCCCGTCGTTTGCCGACCTCGACGAGGCGACCCAGCGGCAGGCCCTGCGCGGCATCCTGGACGACGGGTACGTCGGCGAAGCGGCCGAGGAGACCGTCAAGGGAGACAAACCGCTCACCGTCGCCGTGACGGACGAGATCCTGGACGAGGTCAAGGGCCCCGCGTTCGCCGGCCTGAGCGCCACCGCCGTGCGGAACCGCCTCCGCGACACCCTCTACGGCGCGGACCCGAGCGCCGTCAAGGCGTACCGCGGCAACGCGCTGAAGCGAATCAAGGAGGAGATCGGCGCCGAGGCCCTGGCCGCCGCCACCACCGCCGACACGCCGGTCGAGGTCAAGGCCAAGGAAGACGCACTCATCGCCGACCTGTCGCTCGCCGACCGCCGCATGGCCGCCATGCTCGTCCGACGTGACAACATCCACCTGGCCACCGCCCTGAAACCGCTCACGGGGCCCATCGTGGCCCAGTACATCTTCGGCATCGGCGTGGTGGGGATGGCGATCTCGAGCATCATCATCCTGATGCTCATCAACGGGTTCTGCATCTGCGAGGCCGTCAACCGACCGAGCCGCGGCTGGCTGTACCGCGTGGGGTGCCTGATCCCGGCCGTCGGCGTCCTGGGACCGTTCATCTGGGCGGGGGCCGCGCCGTACCTGGCGCTGCCGACGTCCGTCTTCGGGTTCATCCTCATTCCGATCGCCTACACCACCTTCGCCCTGCTGCTGAACCAGCGGAAACTCCTGGGCGACAACATGCCCCGCGGCGCCAAGCGGTGGATCTGGAACCTCTTCATGTTCCTCGGCGTCGCCATCGTCCTCATCGGCAGCGTGTACAAGGCGTGGCAGAAAACCGAGAGCAGTTTCCTCGGCAGCGGGTGGTACGGCGCCGGGGCGATCATCGCCTTCGTGGCGGCGGTCGTTATCGTCCACTTCATCCGGAAGAAGCGCGGCAAGGAGGCGCTTCTGTGAACCAAGGCCAATGGGAGACGCTGCTGGCGGTGGTCGCGGGCGAACGCGCGGGCCCCGTGCCCGTCGCGTTCATCATCGACAGCCCCTGGCTGCCAAACTGGGCGGGGATGACGCTGCTCGACTACTTCGCCTCCGAGCACCGCTGGATGGCCGCCAACCGGCAAGCCATCGACCGGTTCCCCCAGGTCCTCTTCCTGCCGGGCTTCTGGTCGGAGTTCGGCATGTGCACGGAGCCGTCCGCGTTCGGCGCCCGGCCGGTGTGGCACGAAGACGCGTTCCCGTTTGCCGAGCCCGTCCTCGCGGATACGGAGGCGATTGCGGACCTCGCCAAACCGGATCCCGCCCGCCACGGCCTGCCGCCGCTCGCGCTCAAGCGGCTGGTGCACGCGCGACCCGCGATTGAGGAGGCCGGCCACGCCGTCCGCTTCGCCGTCGCCCGCGGGCCGCTGAACGTGGCGGCGTTCCTCATGGGCAACACCGAGTTCCTGATGGCCCTGAAGATCGAGCCGGACCGCGTCCACACGCTGCTGGCGACCGTGACGGACTTCCTCGTGGACTGGCTCCGCCTCCAGGCCGAGACGCTGCCGACCATCGACGGCATCTTCCTGCTGGACGACATCGTGGGCTTTCTGGGCGAGGACGATTTCCTGGCCTTCGCCAAGCCGTACCTCGCGAAGGCGTTCGCGGCCGTGGACGCCCGCGTCCGCTTCTTCCACAACGATGCGGCCGGACGGGTGTGCGCGCCGCACCTGGCGGACGTGGGCGTGAACCTGTTCAACTTCTCGAGCGACCACGGCCTGGCGGAGATGCGCGCATGGACGGGCGATGAGGTGGCGCTGATGGGCAACATCCCGCCGCGCGACGTCCTGGCCGCCGGGTCGCCGGACGACGTCCGGCAGGCCGTCCGCGACGCCCTCGACGACGCCGGCGACACGACCGGCCTGCTGCTCTCCTGCGGCGGCGGCATGCCGCCCGGCACGCCGACGGAGAACATCGAGGCCTTCCTCGACGCCGCCCGGGCGTAACGCGACAAGGCCGGGTGCCACTGGCGGCTGGCCCGCCAGTGCGTGCCGCGCGGTATACCGGGAGCCCCGCCGCGCGAGAATCGCGAGGAGGCTTTTTTAGCCGCGACGCGCCAGCGGAGCGCGTGTTGGAGTATCGGAGGACCTTACGATGTCAACCTACCGCCCGACCCGCCGAACGTTCCTGGCCGCCTCCGCCGCCGCGGCCGCCGGCCTCGCCGCCGGGGGCAGAGTTCGCGCGGCGGGAGCCAGACTCCGTTACGAGAAGCAGCCCGACGACGGCCGCATCGCCTGGTTCGAGGGCGACGACCCCGTCCTCACGTACAACCACGCCGACCGGCTGCCCGCCGGCGTCCCCGAACGCTACCGGCGGGCGTGTTACTGTCACCCCGTCCACACCCCCGACGGCACGGTCCTGACCGACGATTTCCCGAAGGACCATTACCATCATCGCGGCATTTTCTGGTCCTGGCCGCGGATGAAGGCCCGCGGAAAGACCGTCCAGACGTGGCACCTGGAAGGCATCCACCAGACGCACCGCAAGTGGCTCAAGCGGTTGGTGGGCCCCGAGGCCGGTCACATGGACGTCGTCAACGAATGGCGGCTGGACGACGGAACGGTCGTCGGCACCGAGACGATCCGGACGACGATTCATCCGGCCGAGGGTCCGGGCCGGGCGGTCGATTTCGATCTGGAGTTCGAGGCCGTCGGCGGGCCGGTCGAACTCCTCGGCGCCGGGGGCAAGGGCTACGGCGGGTTCTGCTTCCGTTTCGCCCCGCGAAAGGGGACCGTCATCACCACGGACGCGGGCGTCCAGGCGAAGGACTCGAACAACGGCCGGTTCGCGTGGGCGGACCTGTCGGCCCGGTTCGCGGGCCGGGAGACGATGAGCGGGGCGGCCGTCTTCGTCCATCCCGCGACGCCCCCCGACCGCCGGCCGCGCGGATGGACGATCCGGCACTACGGGTTCCTCGGCCCCAACTGGCCGCACCTGGAACCCTTCACGCTGGAGCCCGGCGCGCCGGTCACGCTGCGGTACCGCGTGGTCCTGCATCGCGGCGACGCCGGCGAGGGCAAGGTGGCCGAGGCATACGAGGAGTACGTGCGAAACGCAAAGGGTGTTTCGTAACTCCCTCTCCCTTGACGGGCGAGGGAATAGCAGAAAACGCATCGCGAAGGAGGCCGTTATGTTTCGCCCGACACGCCGAACGTTCCTGAAGGCCGCCGCTGCCGCCGCCGTCGCACCGCACGTGGTCCCCGCGCGTGTCCTCGGCAAGGAGGCGCCGAGCCGCACGCTCCGCGTCGGGTCCATCGGCACGGGCCGGATGGGGCACGGCGACATGCGGAACGCGCTGTACCAGGGGTTGGACGACTCGGTCCGGGCCCGCGTCGCGGCGGTGTGCGACCTGGACATCGCCCGCGCCCGGCACGCCAAGGCGGACGTCGAAAAGCGGTACAAGGAACGCAACATCCCGGCCGAGGTCAAGGTGTACCAGGACTTCCGGGAGTTCCTCGACCGCGCGGGCGTCGATGCCGTCACCATCTCCACGCCGGACCACCAGCACGCCCTCTGCGCCGTGGCGGCCGCCGAGGCCGGCAAGCACATGTACCTCCAGAAACCGTTCACCTACTCGGTAGGCGAGGGCCGGAAACTCGTCGACGCGGTCCGCGCCAGCAAGGTGATCCTCCAGACAGGGTCGCAGCAGCGGTCGGACATGCGTTTCCGCAAGGCCTGCGAACTCGTGCGAAACGGGTACCTCGGAAAACTGAAGACCATCGAGGTCGTCGTCCCGACCGACGGCGGCCGGGGCAACCCGGCGCCGATGGCCGTCCCCGAGACCCTGAACTACGACATGTGGCTCGGCCCGACGCCGAAGGCCCCGTACACCCAGGACCGCGTCCACCCGCAGGAGGGGTTCGGCCGGCCGGGCTGGCTCCAGATTGAGGCGTACTCGCGTGGCATGATCACCGGGTGGGGCGCCCACATGTACGACATCGCCCAGTGGGCCCTCGGCGTGGACCGCGACGGCGGACCGGTCTCCGTGAGCGCCACGGCCAAGTTCCCCGACCGCGGGCTCTTCGACGTCCACGTCCAGTACGAGGCCGAGGCCGCGTACGCGAGCGGCGTCAGACTCGTCTCGCACAACGGCAGCGCCGGCGTCAAGTTCATCGGCGACCGTGGCTGGCTGTGGGTGGCCCGAGGCAAATGGGACGCCGACCCGAAAGACGTCCTCCGCACGAAACTCACCGACGACGACGTCCACCTTCCGGAGAGCAAGAACCACATGCTCAACTTCCTCCAGTGCTGCCGGACCGGCAAGGATCCCATCGCCCCGGCGGAGGTCGGCCATCGGTCCAACACCGTGTGCGTCCTGCACCACATCGCCATGAAGCATCCGGGCAAGACGCTCACGTGGGACCCGACGACGGAACGGTTCACCGGCGCGAGCACCGACGCGAACGCCATGCTCGATTACCCCCACCGCGAGCCGTGGACCATTTGATAGAATGTCCGAGCGGCGGGGGAAAGGCCGTGACGGAGTAACGGAGTGACGAAGGAGCCGCGGTGAGGCCGCCCGCTCAAACGTATCCGCCAATGAGGAGGGGGGACCGGTGAAACCATGGTTGGCGTTCCTCGCTGGAACTGTCGTGTGCGCCGCATGCTTCGCGGCCGGCCGGCAGTCGTTTCCCTGGTTGCAGGGCGAGTTGGCGGAACCCTGCGGCAAGAACACGCTCGAGTGGCGCATCGCCGAACAAGGCATTCGACAGGACGAGCCCGTCAAAGCGAGCCGCGAGTTCGACGTCACGCGTCTCGACGCCGAGCCGACACCGGCGGGCCTGCTCGTCAAGATGGACTTGCATCGCCGGCCGCAGATTACGCTGAAAGAAGGCGAGAAGAACTGGCATTACAAGATGCACGGGTTCCGGCAGTTCGCGGCCCGCGCGGTCAAGGAGCGGCTGGGGTTGGTCAAAGACCCTGCATTCGAGGATAACCGCCACCTGCTCTTCCTCATCAGCGTGGACGGGTGCCTGACCGTGGTTTCGACATTCAACGAGACGAAGGTCCTGCCTCAGGGGCTTCCGCTGAACAAGAAGATGCAGGTTGCCGCGTCGCTTTTCGGACAACAGATTCGTTAGGGAATAAGGCGTTTTCACCCGCACAGACAGGAGTGGATTTATGCGAACGCACCGTGCGAAACTGACACTTGCGGGGCTGGCGGTCATCGCCGTCGCCCTGCTCGCGACACCGATTCTGACAGGCGCCGGCGAGGCCGCCAAGGCCGACAAACCCATCAAGGCCGTCGTCCTCACCGGCGGGCACGGGTTCCAGCAGAAACCGTTCGTCGCCATGTTCGACGCCATGGACGGCATCGAGGCCACCCACGTCGCCCTGAAGGACCACAGCGAAGTCTTCGAGGACGTCTCCGACTGGCCGTACGACGCCATCGTCCTCTACAACATGACCCAGCGCATCTCCGAGAAACGGCAGAAGAACTTCCTGGCGCTCCTCGACAAGGGCGTCGGCCTCGTGGTCCTGCATCACGCGATGGCCGCCTGGCAGGGTTGGCCCGAATTCCGAAAGATCGCCGGCGGCCAGTTCCTGCTGAAGCCGACCACCATCGACGGCGTCCAATACGGCAAGAGCGGATGGAAGGAGGGCCTGGACTACACCGTCCACGTGACCGACACGAACCACCCGGTCACGCGCGGCGTGAAGGATTTCGAGATCCACGACGAAACGTACTGCCGGTACTGGGTCAGCCCGAAGACCCACGTCATCCTGACGACCGACGAGAAGACGAGCGACAAGGCCATCGGCTGGGCCCACACGTATAAGGGGGCGAAGGTCTGTTACCTCATCAACGGGCACGACGGCAAGGCGTACGCGAACCCGAGTTACCGCCGCCTGATCCAGAACGCCATCCTTTGGACGGCGGGAAGGATGAACTGACGTGTGCCACTGGCGGCTTGCCCGCCAGTGCGATTGGCCAGTCGGTAAACACTGGCTGACAAGCAACCAGTGGCACCCGCTGCACCAATGCGTTGCCCCGAAGAAGGAAGATACCATGCCCGACCCGCGACTGACCCGTCGCCGATTCCTGGCCTCGACCTCGGCCGCCGCGGCCGGCGCGGCCCTGGCCGGCCCCGTCCTCGCCGCCGAGGCCGCCAAGCCCGCCGAGCCCGACCCCATCCACGTGGCCATCCTCGGCGCGGGAAACCACGGCCGGCAACTTCTGCGGTACTGCCTGAAGATCCCCGGCGTCCGGTTCAAGGCAGCGTGCGACATCTGGCCGTTCTCCCGCACCTACGCCACCCGGCTGCTGGCGGCGTACAAGCAGCCCGTCCAGGCGTACGAGGACTACCGCGAGATGCTCGCCAAGGAGAAGGACCTGGACGCGGCGATCGTCGCCACCCCCGACGCCTTCCACGCCGACCAGACGGTGGCGTGCCTGGAGGCGGGGCTGCACGTCTACTGCGAGAAGGAGATGCACCACACGGTCGCGGGGGCCCGGCGGATCGTCCAGGCGGCCCGCAAGGCCGACCGCCTCGTCCAGGTGGGCCGCCAGCACCGCTCCAACCCGCGGTACCACAAGGCGCTTGAGTATATCGATGTGAAGAAGGCCCTCGGGCGGATCGTGCACGTGGCCGGCCAGTGGCACGGCCACGGGCGGGTGCCGTACAAATGGAAAGAGAAGTACGCCATCGACGAGGCCGTCCTGAAAAAGTACGGTTACGAATCGATGCAGGCGTTTCGCGACTGGCGGTGGTCGAAGAAGTTCAGCGCCGGGCCGATGGCGAACCTCGGCTCGCACCAGGTGGACGTGTTCAACTGGTTCCTGCACGCGCCGCCGAAGAGCGTCTTCGCCGCCGCCGGGCGAGATTATTACGATTTCTACGACGCCTGCGACAACGTCGCGTGCATCTACAAATGGGATTACGCCTGGGGCGGCCAGACGAAGACCGTCCGCGGCAATTACGACATCGTCACCATGAGCGAGGACGAAGGGTTCTTCGAGGTCTTCACGGGGGACGAGGGGGGGCTCACGATCTCCGAGCACGCCGACAAGGGCGGCCTCCGGCGCGAACGCGGCTCCCCACAAGCCGACTGGGAAAAGGAACTCAAGGGCGACGGGCGGTCCTACCCGCCCATCCCGTACCCCGGCGAGCCCAAGCCCGTCCACCAATATCACCTGGAGAACTTCTTCGACGCCGTCCGCGGCAAGGCGAAACTGACGTGCCCCGCCGAGGTCGGGTTCGTCGCCACGGTGACGGCGCTGAAGGCGAACGAGGCGGCCGAGGCCGGGCGGCGCCTGGACCTCGCGCCCGACGATTTCAAGGTGTAAGAACCTCACAATCCGGAAAGGGGATTCCCATGACTGCCCGATGCCTTTGTGCCCTTGCCCTGGCGGTGCTGCTCGCCGCCCTCCCCGCCGGCCTCCTCGCCGCCGAGGAGAAGAAGGCCGAAGCAAAGAAGGACGAGGCCTTTCGCCCCCTCCTGGACGCCGACCTCTCCCACTGGAAGGCCGACGAGAAGGTCAAGCAGCACTGGACCCTCGCCGACGGCGTCCTGAAATACGACGGCAAGGCCAGCCACCTGTGGACTAAGGAATCGTTCAAGGATTTCGTCCTCAAGGTCGACTGGCGCCTGCCCGCCAAGGGCGACAGCGGCGTCTACCTGCGAGGCATGTCGAAGGCCCAATGCAACATCTGGGTCAACAAACTCGGCTCCGGCGAGGTCTGGGGCTACCGCGTCGACAAGAACCAGCCCGAGGAAATCCGCAAGGCCTGCACCCCCAGCAAGGTCGCCGACAAACCCGTCGGCGAGTGGAACACCTTCGTCATCACCATGAAGGGCGACCGGCTGACCGTCGTCCTGAACGGCGAGGAGGTCATCTCCGGGGCCAAACTGCCCGACGTGAAGCCGTCCGGCCCCATCGCCCTCCAGCATCACGGCAACCCGATCGAGTTCCGCAACGTCCTGATCAAGGAACTCGGCGAGAAGAAGGACCAGTAAACGAACCCCCGGATACGGAAAGGTACTCCCCATGCATCGCATCACCCGACGCACCCTTGTGACGGCCGCCCTGGTGCTGGCCGTCGGTTGGGCCGCCGCCGCCCACGCCGCCTTTACCTTCAAGGACACGCCCGGCAAACACCTGGACGTGCTCCTGGACGGCAAGGCCGTCGCCCGGTACATGTACGCCTTCGACCGCTCCACGCCCGAGGGCCTGCACGAAACCTACAAGCCGTACCTCCACGTCCTGGACCCCGACACGGGCGACCTCATCACCAAGGGCGCGGGCGGCAAGTACTCGCACCACCGCGGCATTTTCGTCGGCTTCAAGATCAACGTGGACGGGGCGGGCAACTATGACTTCTGGCACATCGCCCGCGACCTGAACTACGCCAAGAAGAACCTCGAGAAGCCGATCCACCTCATGCTGCACCGCAAGGTCGTCGACCAGCAGGCCAACGCCGACCGGGCCGCCTTCACCGCCGTCATCGAGTGGGTGGACCCGAAGGGCAAGGTCCTCGTCGAGGAACACCGGACCCACACTTTCACCAAGGCGCCCGCGCCGGCCATCGTGCGGATTGAAGTCGTCACCACCCTCAAGGCCGTCGCCGGCGACACAAAGTTCTCCGGCGACCCCGAACACGCCGGCTGCCAGTATCGCCCCGCCAACGAGGTGGACGCCAAGAAGACGCAGTACGTCTTCCCCAAGGAAAGCATCACGACCGGCAACGTCAAGAAAGAGCGCGACCTGCCCTGGGCCGCCGAGCAGTACGTCCTGGGCGGCAAAACCTACAGCGTCCTCCACGTGAACTGCCCCGGCAACCCCGAGGGCACCGTCTACTCGGCGTACCGCGATTACGGGCGGTTCGGGGCGTTCCCGGTCTTCGAGGTCAAGCAGGGCGAGGCACAGAAACTGCGGTATGGCTTCATCATCTGGAAGGGCGACCTGCCCTCCCGCGAAACGCTCCAGAAAGACTGCGACGCCTTTGCCGCGAAGTAGTCGCCGCGATTGGAGAAACCCGATGCGATACGCGTTCCGTCCTGCGGCCGCCGCGGCTGCGGCGCTGGCGCTCGTCGCCTGCGCTCACGCCGCCGAGTCGCCCTTCTCGGCCCAACTGCAGGAGGGCCGGCACTTCGACGTCTTCCACCACGGTCGCCGGGCCATCCGATACGTCATCGCCTGGGACCCCGACCGCTACAAGGAGACGTACAAGCCGTTCCTGCACGTCTTCGACGCGGCCGGCGAGTCGCCCATCACCAACGGCGTCGGGGCCAAGCAGTACCCCCACCACCGCGGCATCTTCATCGGCTGGACCAGACTCACGTTTGACGGCAAGCGCTACGGCTTCTGGGGCATGGGCGGGGGCGTACACCAGAAGCACGTGAAGATGCTCTCCAGCAGCCTCCCGCCCGACGGCGCCCTGTTTGCCAGTCTCGTTCACTGGAACCTGGCCGACGGAAAGACCCTCATCGAGGAGAAGCGAACCCACGTCCTCCTGCCGAGCGAGAAGCCCACCCTCGCCCTCGTCGACTTCACCTCGCGCCTTACACCCGTCCTGGGCGACGTGGTCCTCGACGGCGACCCGGAACACGCCGGCGTCCAGTACCGGCCGCATGACGACGTCGACCGCAAGGCCACGAAATATCTCTTTCACGCCGACGGCGTCACGCCCGGCCGAGGCAAGGACACCGATATGCCCTGGGTGGCCGAGCAGTACACCCTCGCCGGCAAGACCTACAACGTCCAGCACATGAACCACCCCTCGAATCCCAAGGGGACGGAGTGGTCGGCGTACCGCGACTACGGCCGCTTCGGTTGTTGGTTCCGCAAGGAACTGGCCAAGGATGAGACGCTGACCGTCCGATACCGGTTTTGGGTCGCCGAAGGGGAACTCAAGAACCGCGACGTGTATCAAAAGCAGTGGGACACATTCGCCCGGTCGCCCATGCCGCCCTCCGAGTGACGGTATCGTTCCCTGACCGGCGCGCACGGGCCGATGGGCAGTACCGCGGGAGTACCGCCCTGAGCCGCCTCGCAATCCGTTATTTCGTGACGGCCGCCGCGTTGCTGGGCGCCATCTTGCCCGGGGTGGCGGCGCTTGCCGGCCAAGCCGGTTCGGACCGCCTCCGCGCGATGGTCGAGGCCGACTGGGCCGCCCAGGAAGCGCGGCAGAACCGCTCGCCCGCCTCCCCGGCGGCCGTCCGCGACGCCCTCGACCGGGGCGAGGGGCTGCTCGCCCATCTTCGGGCCCTGCCCGACGGGCCGGACGTCGCCGCCGCCGCATCCGCCCTGGCCCGCCTCCGCCGGCGCGCGGAGACGGCGGCCTCGCTCGACGAATCAGGCCGCCGGGCCCTGTACCGCGAGATCCGCTGGTGCATCCGGACGGCCGCCCTTGCCAACCCGCGCCTGGCGGGCAAACGCATCGCGTTCATGAAACGCCGGCGGTTCCCGTGTCAGATGCTGCACGAGTACATCGCCTACTTCGCCGACCACAGCGGCATCTTCGGCGGGTCGGTCTGTGTCCTGGAGGACCCCGGCCGCAGCCTCGACACGCGCGACCTCATCCGCGGCCGCCTGCCGCCCGGATGCTACTCCGGCCTCACGACCTCCTACGACGGGCGGACCCTCTACTTCGCCTACGCCGAGTGCTACGGCAAGAAGATCCCCTTCGGCTCGTACGACCAGCCGCACTACGGGCTCCTGGCCATCGACCTGGATGATGATGACGCCATCCTCCAACTCACCGAGGGGCCGTACGACGACTTCGACCCGTGCCCCCTCCCGGACGGCGGCATCGCGTTCATGTCCACGCGCCGCGGCGGCTTCACCCGATGCAACAACCCGTGGGAACCCGTCCAGGTCTACACCCTCCACCGCATGGACGCCGACGGGTCGAACCTGCGGGCCCTCTCGTACCACGAGACGAACGAGTGGCACCCGCGCGTCCTGAACGACGGCCGCATCGTCTACTCCCGGTGGGACTACGTCGACCGCTCGGCCGCCAACTTCCACGGCCTGTGGGTGACGAACCCGGACGGGACGGCCTCGCAGATCCTGTTCGGCAACTACACGCGGCGGGTCACCGCCTGCTTCGAGCCGCAACCGATTCCCGGCTCCGACAAGATCCTCTTCGTCGCCGGCGCCCATCACGCCTGCGTGGGCGGGAGCCTCGTGCTGCTCGACCCGGGCCGCGCCAGCCTGGACCCTGAGACCGGCCGGGACCGCCTCGACGCCGTCGAGGTCCTGACGCCCGGGGTCTGCTTCCCGGAGGCCGAGGGCTGGCCGAAGACGTACTTCCACAGCCCGCACCCGCTGTCGGAGGACGTGTACCTCGTCTCCTTCGGCGACGGGCCGATTCCCGGCATGTCGAGCGGCGGCAAGCACGACTCCACCGGCCTCTATTACCTCGACCGGTTCGGGAACCTGGAACTGCTGTACCGCGACCCGCGGTGGGCGTGCATGTACCCGGTGCTGCTGGCGCCGCGGCCCCGGCCGCCGGTCGTCGAGAGCGTCCGCCGCGAGGCGCTGGGCGAGGAAGGCGAGTTCTTCCTGACCGACGTCGCGCGCAGCCTCATGCCCCTGCCCGAAGGCCGCACCGTCCGTCGCCTCCGCATCTTCCGGATCCTGCCGAAGACCACGCCCACCGTCAACCAGCCGCGCATCGGCCACGCCAACGCCGAGTCCGCCCGCGTGCTGCTCGGCACGGTGCCGGTGGAGGCCGACGGGTCGGCCTACTTCCGAGCCCCGGCCCGCGTGCCGCTCTACTTCCAGGCCGTGGACGCCGACGGCCGGGCCGTCCAGAGCATGCGGAGCGACGTCTACCTCCAGCCGGGCGAACGGCGCGGATGCGTCGGCTGCCACGAGCCGGTCGGCGCGACCCCCGTCCCGCGCGACACCCGGGCCCTGGCCCGGCCGCCGTCGCGCATCGAGCCGGGCCCCCCCGGCACCCGGCCGATGGGGTACCCGCGGCTGGTCCAGCCCGTCCTCGACCGGCACTGCGTCCCGTGCCACGACGGCACGAAGGGCAAGCAGAAAAGCGACCTCGTCCTGACGGGCGAGGCCGCCGGGCCGTTCTCCGCCTCGTACGTCAACCTGAAACCGTACCTCCGCTGGCACGAGTGGGGCGGGGCGAGCATCGACCAAACGGTGACCCGTCCCGGCCGGTGCGGGGCGGACGCCAGCCCGCTGCGGGACGTCCTGGCCGACGCCGTCCACGCCCCCGCCCTGGACCTGCCGGACGCCGACCGCCGGCGGCTGTTGGTGTGGCTGGACGCGAACGTGCCGTTCTACGGCCGGTACGACGCCGCCGCCCGCGAGACGCAGCGCCGCGGCGAGGCGGTGCCCGCCCCGCCGGACCCGGCCGCCCCGGCGCCGGTATCCACGGACCTCTTCGGATTGAATCGCTGACCCCATGCCCGATTCCCCGCCGCCGTATCCCGGCATTAAGAGCCGCCGCGCGGTTCTGAAATCGCTCGGCCGAGCGGCCGCCGCCGGGCTGCTGGCCTCCCACGCAACCGCCGCGGAGGAACATGCGCGCCGCCGGCGTCCCCCGAACGTCGTCCTCATCGTGGCCGACGACCTCGGCTACGGCGAAGTGAGTTGTTACCCGCAGACGAAGCCGATCCGCACGCCGAATATCGACCGCATCGCCCGCGCCGGCGTCCGCCTGACGCAGGGCTACTCGGCGGACCCGATGTGCTGGCCGTCGCGCGGCTCCCTCCTGACCGGCCGGTACCACGAGCGCTGGCGCAGCAGCGCCCGCGTCCCGAACGACGAGCGGATGATCGGCCGGTACCTAAGGCCGGCCGGGTACACGACGGGCGTCATCGGCAAATGGCACAACACGGGCTCGATCGGCGTCTGGGACGGCAAGCCCGAGAATCATCCCCACGGCCAGGGGTTCGACGAGTTCTTCGGATTCCTCGGCGGCATGCACGATTACTTCGACGCGGACCTCGGCACGCACTTCAAACAGGGCCGGAACCGGCCCCACGAGATGCCCATCTACGACGGCACCGAGCGGGTGCCTGAGGTCGCGTACCTCACCGACGAGTTCTCCGACCGGGCCGTCGCGTTCATCCGGCGGCACCGGGCCGAGCCGTTCTTCCTCTTCCTCCCCTACACGGCCAAGCACACGCCGCTCCAGGCGCCGAAAACATACCTGGACCGCAACGACGGCGACGTCAACGCGGCGATGATCGACGCCATGGACACCGGCGTCGGCCGGGTCCTCGATACGCTGGAGGCCCTCGGTCTCACCGAGAACACGATGGTCTGGTTCGTCGGCGACAACGGGGGCTGGCCGGACTCAAACTGGCCCCTGCGCGGCAAGAAGGGCATGCTGTTCGAGGGCGGCATCCGCGTGCCGTTCCTCGTCGCCTGGCCGGACGGGGTCCCCCGCGAGGCGACGTGCGACCATCCCGTCCAACACATCGACGTGATGCCGACGATCGTGGCGGCCGCCGGGGCGAACGTGCCCGAGGACCGCAACCTCGACGGCGTCAACCTCCTGCCGTTCCTCCGCGCCGAGACGGACGGGCCGCCGCACGAGGTCCTCTTCTGGTGCCGGCACGACGCCAGCCGGTTCGCCGTACGTCGCGGCAAATGGAAACTGGTCCGCGATGTGGAGGCGCGCGGCGCTCCGCCCGTGACCGGGCTCTTCGATCTGGAGAACGACGCCGCCGAGACCCGCAACCTTCTCGACCGGCACCGCCCCGTAGCCGACGACCTCCTGGCCCGGTACACGGCCTGGCTGAAGGCCATCGGGCGGGACGTGCCGGCCATCGACCTCCCGGACGCCGCGGCGAAGTAGGCATGTCCGCCGGCAGTGAATGGTCGATACCGCGCCCCGCCGCGGGCGTTCAATACACCGTCCCGAACTGGAAGGAGAACACGACCCATGACCTGGTCCCGACGACGGTTTCTGCAAGTCTCGGCTGCCGCGGCGGCCGCGGCCCCCCTGGTGATCCCGGCCGACGCCCTCGGCGGCCCGGCGGCCCCGAGCAACCGCATCACGATGGGCTTCATCGGCATTGGCAAGCAGGGCGAGTACCATCTGCGGCGGCTCGTCAAGGAAAAGGAGGTCCAGATCCTCGGCATCGCCGAGGTCTACAAGAAGTTCCGCGACATGGCCGTCGACCTCGTCAATTCCACCTATTCCAGCAGCGACTGCAAGGGCACGGTGGACTACCGCGACCTGCTCCGCCGCAAGGACATCCAGGCGGTCCTCATCGCCGTGCCCGACCACTGGCACGCCCTGTGCGCGTTGGAGGCCGCCCGCCGCGGCAAGGACATCTACTGCGAGAAACCGCTCTCGCTGACCATCCGCGAGGCCGTCCTCATGACCGAGGCCGCCCGCCGCTACGGCTGCGTCTTCCAGACGGGCAGCCAGCAGCGGTCCAGCCACGAGTTCCGGCAGGCGTGCGAACTCGTCCGCAACGGCCGCATCGGCCGCATCAAGAGCGTCCACGTGAACGTCGGCGGCCCGAGCAAGCCGTGCGACCTGCCCGGCGAGCCGACGCCCGACGGCCTCGACTGGGACCGCTGGCTCGGCCCGGCGCCGGTTCGCCCGTTCAACGCCATCCTCCGGCCGCCGCACAACAAGTCGTTCCCGCACTGGCGGTCGTACCGCGAGTACTCCGGCGGCGGCATGACCGACTGGGGGGCCCACCATTTCGACATCGCCCAATGGGGCCTCGGCAAGGACGGCACCGCCCCCGTCGAGATCCATCCCCCCGGCAAGAAGCACCCCAAGATGCTCACCTACATCTACGCCGACGGCACGCCGATGTTCCACGGTGGCCGGACCGATGACGGGCGGAAGGTCAACGGCGTCCTCTTCACCGGCGAGAAGGGATGGGTCGAGGTCAACCGCGGGCATCTGGCCACCGAGCCCGAATCGCTGCGGACCGACAAACTCGGACCGAATGATGTCCATCTATACAAGAGCCCCGGCCACCATCGCGACTGGTTCCAATGCATCCGGACGCGGAAGCGGCCGATCTGCGACGTCGCCATCGGCGCCTCCAGCGTCACCGTGTGCCACTTGGGCAACATCGCGTACTGGCTGGGCCGGTCGCTGAAGTGGAACCCGAAGAAGCACGACTTCGTGGGCGACCGCGAGGCGTCGCGCTGGGTCGACCGGCCGCGGCGGGCGCCGTATACGCTGTAACACGACTACGCGACTCGATGCGCGGCGGGTCTCCGCCCCCGCCGCGCGGAGCTCCCGGCCGGGCCACGCTGCATTCGGAGTAAGACTGCCCCAACGGAAAGGTCCTGACGATGCGCCGACGGTCCCTCCTGCCGCTGATCCTCCTGGCCGCCGTCGCTCTGGCCCCGGCCGTCTCCGCCGCCCCGGGTGCTCCAGGCGCTCCGGCCGCCGAACCGGACGACCTCATCAAGCAGATGACCGGCGAAGCCGAGGCGCCCGCGCGCTCCGCCCAGCAGTGGCAGGCCGCCTACCGGACCGTCCTCGACTACCTCCTGCCCGCCATGGGGACCGAGGACGCCAACAAGCGCGGCGAGGCGCAGCGCCGGTTCGAGGCCGTCGCCCTCCCCACCGGCGGACCGGGCGCCGAGGTCCAGCGCCGGGCCCTCGGCACCGTCATGGCCGAGGCCCTCTCGAAGAACGACAACGTGGAGGCCAAGGCCTGGCTGCTGCGGCAGCTGCAGCACGTCGGCGGGGCAGAGGCGGTCCCCGCCCTCGAGAAGGCCCTGGCGGATAAGAATGACCGCGTGGCCGAGTGCGCCCGCCGGGCCCTCCAGTCCAACGGCAGCGACGCCGCCGGCGACGCCCTCCGCAAGGCGCTCGCCGGGGCGAAGACAGCCGACGCCCAGGTCGCCCTCATCAACGCCGTCGCCGCGCGACGGGACGCCAAGGCCGTCGGCCTCATGGCCCGTCACCTGGATGCGAACAATCCGGCCGTGGCCCGGGCCGCGGCCGCCGGCCTCGGTCACGTCGGGACGGAAGCAGCCGTCGACGCCCTCCAGAAGGCCCTGAAGAACGCCACCGGCGAGATCCGCACCGCCGTCCTCGACGCGCTTCTGCGGAGCGGCGGCCGGCTGCTGGACGCCGGTAAGGCCGACGCCGCCTGGGCGCTGTATGAGTCGCTCAATCGCGACGCGATGCCCGACCCGGTCCGGATGGGCGCGCTGCGGGGGATGACGCTCGCGCGGCCGGGGCAGGCGCCGGACCTGCTGACGCGCGCCATGACCGGCTCCAGCGCGGCGCTGCGGCAGTACGCCCTGACGCAGGTCTCCGAGGCGCCCGGCGGCGAGGCCGCCACCCGGGCCTTCGCCGGCATGCTTGCGACACTCGCCGAGGCGGACCGGCCGGCCCTGCTCCGTGAACTGGCCGACCGCGGCGACCCGGCCGCCAAGCGCGCCGTCCTGGAGGCCGTCCGCAGCGAGACGGAAGCCGTCCGCGCAGCCGCCGTCGCGGCGATGGGCCGGCTCGGCGGCCCGGACGACGTGGCCCGCCTCGCCCGGATGGCCGCCGACGCCGAGGGCGACGTCAAGACCGCCGCGTTCCAAAGCCTGGTGCGTCTGGGCGGCAAGGGGGTGGATGCGGCGATGGCCGAGGCGCTCGGCAAGGTGAAGCCGGCCGTCCGCGCGGAACTCATCCGGGCCCTGGCCGACCGCCAGGCCGCCGACGTCGCGCCGCGCCTGGCCGCCTGCCTCGACGACGAAGACGCGGGCGTCCGCGCGGCGACGGCGGAAGCCCTCGGCCGCATCGGCGGGTGCGAGGTCATCGCGCCGCTGGCCAAGACGATCGCCGGCGAGGACGCGAAGGCCCGCGGGGCGGCCGCCAAGGCCATCCAGTCCATCTGCGACCGGACCGCGGAGAAGGACGCCTGCACGCGCGCCGTCGTGACGGCCATCGGCCGGGCCCCCGCCGAGGCGAAGCCGCTCCTCATGGCCGCCCTGCCCAAGACCGGGACGGCGGCGGCGCTGAAGGCGGCGCGGTCGGCCCTCGGCGCCGGCGACACGGCCGTCCGCGAGGCCGCCATCCGGGCCCTGGCCGACTGGCCCACGCCCGAACCGCTGGACGATCTGCTCGGCCTCGTCAAGACGGCCGAGAAGGACGCGCACAAGGTCCTGGCGCTCCGCGGGTACGTGCGGCTGGTGGCCGTGACGAAAGGCTCCGAGGCGCAGAAGGCCGAGCGGTACAAGGAGGCGATGGCCGTCGCGGGGCGCGACCAGGAGAAGCGGATGGTCCTCTCGGCCCTGGCGGAAGCGCCCTCGCCGGTGACGCTGGATCTGGCGCGGAGCCAGATGGGCAGCCCCAACCTGAAAGACGAAGCGGCGCTGGCGGTCGGCAAGATCGCCCACGCCATCGTCAGCGGGTACCCGAACGAGGCCCGCGAGGCCGCCGAGGCCGTCCTCGCCCAGTCGAAGAACCGGACCGCCCGCAAGGAAGCGCGGCAGGCGCTGAACTTCCTCACCCGGTTCGAGGACTACGTCACCGCCTGGATGGTGGCCGGCCCATACGCCAAGGGCGACCCGTTCAAGACCGTCTATCCGCCGGAGAAGGACGGCGCCGACGTCGACTGGAAACCATACCGGCCGACCAACAAGGACCAGCCGTGGCGCGTCGACCTGGGGAAGATTTACGGCGGAGGCAACCGGGCCGCGTACCTCCGGACGTACCTCCATACCGACGCCGAGACGAAGGTGCGCCTGGAAATCGGCACCGACGACGGCTGCAAGGTATGGCTGAACGGTAAACGCCTCCACGAGGTGAACACGTCGCGCGGCCTGACGCCCGGGCAGGACAAGGTCCCGGCCACCCTCCGCAAGGGCGGCAACGACCTGCTGATCAAGGTCATCAACCAGGGCGGGGGGTGGGAAGCATGCGCCCGCGTCCGGGCGCCGGACGGCTCCAAGGCCGAGGGCGTGACCGCCCGGCCGAGGAAGTAAGCCGCGGCATCAGGAAAGATGTTCCAGGAGTCTTTTCCGGGCGGGAAGGTCGGTTCTCCCGGCCGGGCCACACGTCGCGCTCCTCCCTCGGTTGCGTCCGCGCGGCGATTCCCAGGTGTCCAGCCGCGCCGGCCCGCCGTCGCGCCGGCACGAGAAGGCCGAAACCCGGTGCCGAGATCGTCCTTGTATCCCCCCTGCCCCGCATCTACAATACCAAAGGACCCTGGGGACTGGGTGCGCCAAGCCCCGACGGGGGTGGGAGGAAACCGCCTATGACCACGTCACACCCGGCCGACGGCATCGGGAAGCCCGCTTTCACGCTCATCGAGTTGCTCATCGTCGTCGCCGTTATCGGCGTGCTGGCGGGGCTGCTCGTGCCCACCGTCCTGACGACGATGCAGAAAGCCAAGCAGGTGCAGTGTCAGTCGAACCTCCGGCAGATCGCCCTCTCGGTCAAGACGTACGCGACGGATTACCGTGGGAGCATCCCGCCCACGTACATCCAGGACAGCGGCCTGTACTGGTGCAACCTGTTGGCCAAGCGCGACCTGCCGTCGCCCAACACGGCGGAAATGGCCGATGACGAACGGACCGGCCAGGAAACTGTGTTCATCTGCCCCTCCTCGACCAACCAGTACGTCGAGCTGGGCGACGACATTCCCGCGCCGGATCACGACAACGCCCAGGGGTGGTACCGCCTGGGCAACAACGAGTACAAGACCGACTGCTCGTACTACTGGAACGGCTACGTGGGCGAAGACGAAGACCTGCGCGAGCGGTTCCCGTCGCTGAGCGTGAACTACACCAATCCGCAGGATATCACGATCCACGACATCTCCGAGATCGCCCAACAGAGCGCCACCGCCATGGTGATGGACGGGGTCTTCTTCCAGGAAGGCGGCGCCGACCAGCCGGAGCGCATCGCCGCCCGCCACCGCGGGACGGCCGGCGAGCGACGCAAGACCAACATCGCCTTCTACGACGCCCACGTGGAGGCCCTCGACCGGGACCCCCGGACCGAAGGCGGCGACATCGATTGGGACCAGGAAAGCAACGTGGGCGACAACCTGGACCTGATCCCCATCATGGTCCGCGAGCCGGAACTCTCCGACGGGCCGCCCTGGTTCATGCTGCCGAAACGGTAGGACCCTCCGCGACTTCGACACTCGCCACTACGGCGAGCCCCAGCAAGCGCGGCGGCCCCCCGCGGGTCGCCGCGCTCTTTTCGCGCTCAACGCCCATTACGGAGTAAAAGCGCGGCGGTCTGGAGTACCCGCCGCGCGGAAACAAGGTCGGTGATTCGAGCGCCCTGGGCCGGGAGGCCCACCGCGCGGAACACGCATCAGATATGCCGATTCGCCTTGAGCCAGGCGAGGATGCGGCCGGCCGTCTCCTCCGGCGAGAACCGATCCGTCTGGATGCGATAATGGCAGGCGGCGTCGTAGGCGGGCCTGCGCTCGGCCAGGAGCGTCCGGACTTCCTCGATGCCGCCCTCGTCCGTGAGGTCCGGCCGCTGGGCCTCGGTCTTGGCGTCGGCCTTCATGCGCTCCCAGATGACCTCGGCGGGAGCGGTCAGAAGGATCACCTTGCCGCTCTCGCGGAGGCGGCGCGTGTTGCGGTCGTCGAGGACCACGCCCCCACCCGCGCTGATGACCTGCTCGTCGCCGGCGACGACCTCGCCCACGACCTCGCGCTCGATGCGGCGGAACTCCGGCCACCCGCCCTCGTCCACGATGTGCTGGATGCTGCGGCCGGCGCGCTCCTGGACGCGGGCGTCCGTGTCGATGAGCGGCCAGCCGAGCGCCTCGGACAGGACCTCGGCGATCGTCGTCTTGCCCGTGCAGCGGTATCCGATGAGCGTGAGGTTCATGGGTGTCGCCTTTCGATTGGCTGAACGGCACGCGGCCGTGCGCGGCGGGTCTCCGCACCCGCCGCGCGACATGCGACGTCGCGCATCCGCGCGCGGTGGGGACGGAGCCCCACCGCGCGAGGTCGCGGACTTACTCGCCCTGCTCTTTGCGCCGCGCCAGGCCCTGCACCTTCATCGGCAGGCCGAACAGGTGGATGAAGCCGGTGGCGTCGGCCGGGTCGTACTCCTCGCCCATGACGAAACTCGCCAGGTCCTCGCTGTACAGGCTGTGCGGCGAGGTGGCGCCGGCGTACACGACGTGCCCCTTGGTGAGGCGGAGCCGGACCGTGCCGGTGACGTTCCGCTGGGTGCGGTCGACGAACGCGTCAAGCGCCTCCCGCAGCATGGAGAACCACCGGCCGTCGTAAACGAGGTCGGCGTACCAGAGGGCGACCTGCTCCTTGGTGTGGAGCGTCTCGCGGTCGAGGCACAGGGCCTCGAGGGCGGCGTGGGCGGCGTAGAGGATCGTGCCGCCCGGCGTCTCGTACACGCCGCGCGACTTGATGCCGACGCGCCGGTTCTCGACGAGGTCCACCTGCCCCACGGCGTGCTTGCCACCCAGGGCGTTCAGGCGCTCGACGATCTCGACCGGGCCGAGCCGCTCGCCGTCCAGGCCCACCGGCACGCCGGCCTCCAGTTCGACCTCCACGTACTCCGGCTCGTCCGGCGCCTGGCTGAGCGGGTTGGACAGGGTGAAGACGCGGTCCAGGGGTTCGCCCGCGGGGTCCTCCAGTTCGGCGCCCTCGTGGCTCAGGTGCCAGAGGTTGCGGTCACGGCTGTAGATGTTTTGTTTGGACTGGGCGATCGGAATGCCACGCGCCTCGGCGTACTCGACGGCGGCCTCGCGGCTGGTGAGGGTCCACCGCGGGTCCCGCCACGGGGCCAGGACCGCCAGGTCCGGCGCCAGGGCCATGAACGTCAACTCGAACCGGACCTGGTCGTTTCCCTTGCCGGTGGCCCCGTGGGCGACGGCGTCGGCGCCCGAGCGGCGGGCCACCTCGACCTGCTTCTTGGCGATGAGGGGGCGGGCGATGCTCGTCCCGAGGAGGTACTTGCCCTCGTAGACGGCGCCGGCCTTGAGCATCGGCCAGAGGTACTCGGTGACGAACTCCTCGCGGAGGTCCTCGACGTAGACCTCCGAGGCCCCACTCTGTTTGGCCTTTTCGACGATGCCGTCCAGTTCGCCGCCGCCCTGGCCCACGTCGGCGACGAACGCGACGACCTCGCAGCCGTACGTTTCCCGAAGCCATGGGAGGATGACGGAGGTATCGAGCCCGCCGGAGTAGGCGAGGACGGCTTTCTTGAGGTTCGGGGCTGCCATGGGTGATTCCTTTCGATGAACGGCGCGCACCCGGCAAACCGGGCGGTTAACCGTGGCGCGCCGCACGCGCCTGTGCCACGGCCGGTCCTGCCCGGCCGCGCGCCATAAACAGGCCCCGGGCGAGTTTACCCGCCGTCGTTGGCGGGCCCGGCGGCTAAATAGGTCACTTACGCTTGCGTTTGCTCCTCGTCCGCGTCTTGGCGGCCTTCTTCCTGACCTTCTTCTTGGCGGCCGTCTTGCCGGCGCGGCCGCGGGCGAGGGCACGGTTGATGCAGTTGACGAACGCCCGGGCGCTGGCCTCCAGCACGTCGGTCGAGACGCCGCGCCCGGTTACCGTCGCGTCGCCGTGGCGGGCCTCGAGTCGGACCTCGCCCTGGGCCTCCTTGCCGCCGGTGACCGAGCGAATCTGGTAATCGCTCAACTGCAGGGAGACGCCCGTCAGCCGTTCGACGGCCCGGAAGATGGCGTCGACGGGCCCGTCGCCGGTGGCGGCGTCGCGGCGGGGCTCGCCCGTCCCGACCTCCTCCAGTTCGACGGTGGCGGTCGGCATGCCGGCCGTGCCGGTGGCCACCTGGAGCCCGCGGATGCGCCACGTCTCGGGCACCGTCAGGACCTCGCTCTCGACGAGGGCCTCGATGTCCTCGTCGAAGATCTCGCCCTTGCGGTCGGCCAGCGCCTTGAACGGGCCGAAGAACAGGTGGTCGATCGCCTCGGCCGACAGGCGGAACCCGAGTTCCTTCAGCCGCTGGCGGAACTGGTGCCGGCCCGAATGTTTGCCGAGCACGAGGGTGCTCTTGGCGACCCCGACGGCCTTCGGGTCCATGATCTCGTAGGTGGTGCGTTTCTTGAGGACGCCGTCCGCGTGGATGCCGGACTCGTGGGCGAAGGCGTTCTCGCCCACCACCGCCTTGTTCCGGGCCACGCTGAGGCCGGTCACGCGGCTCACGAGGCGGCTCGTCGGGTACAGGCGCTCCGTCTTGACGCCGGTCCAGCAGCCGTCGAAGGCGTCCTTGCGGGTCGCCAGGGCCATGACCACCTCTTCGAGGGCGGCGTTGCCGGCCCGTTCGCCCAGGCCGTTGATGCAGCACTCCACCTGCCGGGCGCCCGCCTGGACCGCCGCCAAGCTGTTCGCCACCGCCATGCCCAGATCGTCGTGGCAGTGGACGGCGATGACGGCCCCCGAGATGTTCGACACGTGCTCGAACAGGTACTCGATGAGCCGGGCGAACCCGTCCGGCGTGGCCCAGCCGACCGTGTCGGGGATGTTGACGGTGGTGGCGCCGGCGTCGATGACGGCCTCGACGACGCGGGCGAGGAACTCCGGCTCGGTGCGGGCGGCGTCCTCCGGAGAGAACTGGACGTCCGCGACGGCCTGCCTGGCCCGCTCGGTGCCCGCGACCGCCAGGCGCAGGATTTCGCTCCGGGCCTTGCGGAGTTTGTACTCGCGATGGATGCGGCTGGTGGCGAGGAACACGTGGATGCGCGGGCGCCGGGCGTCGGCGACCGCCTCGGCGGCCCGGTCGATGTCCTTATCCACGCAGCGCGCCAGGCCCACCACCACCGGCCGCCTGACCTCGGCGGCGACGGCGCGGACGGCCTCGAAGTCGTCGTGGGACGTGATCGGGAACCCCGCCTCGATGACGTCCACGCCGAGGAGTTCCAGGGCCCGGGCCACCTCCAGTTTCTCCGTCAGGTTCATGCTGGCGCCCGGCGACTGCTCGCCGTCGCGCAGCGTGGTGTCGAAGACATACACCCGTTTGCCGTTGCGCTTGGGCATGGTCCACCTCCTCGTGCGAAACCTTCTTATAGTGGAAAGGCACGCGCCGGGCAAGTGTACCCGCCGTTTTTGGCGGGCCCGGCGGCTAAATGTGCGATAACAAAAAGCCGGCCCCGGGAGGCTTTCCCGAGGCCGGCGTGTCTCTTGTTCCGCGCGCAGCGACCCCGGGGCGTTACCGACGAAGGCCCAGGGCCAGGTTCTCGCGGCGCGGTGTCATGGTCATGAAACTGTATCGGCACGAGGCGGGCCGGTCAAGAAGAAAAAGGGATATCTTGCAGCCGACCACCGCCCGCCCTTATGATAAGCGCATCATGGCAACGCACAACCCATCCCACGTGATCCTCCCCCGGCACAAGCGTCTGCTGTACGGCGTGGCGGCGGTGGTGGCGGTGCTGGTCGTCCTCGGCGTGGTGACCGGCCTGTACGCCGACTACCTGTGGTTCGACGCCCTGGGGTATTCGAGCGTCTTCGTCACCGAGTTCTGGACCAAGGCGGTGCTCACGCTCGCCGTGTTCGTCGTGACGGCGGGATGGCTGGCCGGCCACGTCGTCCTGGCCACCCGCCTCTCGCCCGGATACCACTTCCAGGTCAAGGGGGTGAAGTGGACGCTCTCGGCGGCCCAGATCCGGCGGTACCTGTATATCGCGGCCGGCATCTTCGGCGGCGTGATGGGCCTGGGCTTCGCCCAGGGGGCCGGCACCCACTGGTACGAGGTCCTCCAGTTCCTGCACCGGGCCCCGTTCGGCTACGCGGACCCCGTCCTGCAGAACGACGCCGAGGTCTACGTGTTCGTCCTGCCGGTCCTGGGGAGCCTGAAAACGTACGTCATGGCGATGGCGGTGCTGGGCGCCCTCGGGGCGGCGGCGGCGTACTTCCTGAACGGGGCCATCGGCTGGCAGTATGCCCGTATGACCAGGGCCGCCACCGTCCACCTGGCCTCCCTGGTGGCGTTGGTGCTGTTGGGCGTCGCGTTCGGATACTGGCTGGACCGGTACGAACTGCTCCTGTCCTCGTGGGGGACAGTCTTCGGCGCGGGATGGACGGACGTGCAGGTCCGCATGCCCGTGTACGTCGGCATGGCGATCGCGAGCGTGGCGGCGGCGGCGGTGATTCTGGCGGCGGGGGTGCGCGGCCGGCCCAAGATCGCCGGCGGCGCCGTCGTTCTCCTGATCGCCGCCCACATGATCGCGGCGGTGGCGTACCCGGCCGTCCGGCAGCGGTTTGAGGTCCAGCCCAACGAACTCGCCCGCGAAGGGCCGTACCTGGCCAACAACATCGAGGCCACGCGCTTCGCGTTCGGCCTGGCGGACGTTCAGGAGCAGGAGTTCCCCGCCACGGGCGAGATCACCCGCGACGTCCTCCAGCAGGCCGAGGGCACCATCGCGAACGTCCGCCTCTGGGACTACCGGGCCCTGCGCGATACCTACAACGAAATCCAGGGCCTCCGCACCTACTACGTCTTCCCGAAGATCAACACCGACCGTTACCACCTCGCCGACGAGTACCGCCAGGTCAGCCTCTCGGTCCGCGAACTCCGGTTCGAGGCCCTCCAGCAGCAGAGCCAGACGTGGGTGAACCGCCACCTCCTCTACACGCACGGGTACGGCCTGTGCATGAGCCCCGTCAACGCCGTCACCGAGAGCGGCGGGCCGGAACTGTGGATCCGCGACATCCCGCCCAAGACGAGCGTGCCGGTCGAGGTCGGGGACCCATCGATTTACTTCGGCGAACTCGCCGACGATTACGTCTTCGTCCGCACCCGCCAGGACGAGTTCCACTACCCCGTCGGCGACGACAACGTCTACACCCAGTACGACCAGGACGCCGGCATCCCGATGAACTCGTACCTTCGGCGGATGCTCTTCGCCTACCACTTCGGCGACTGGAACATCCTGCTGACCGACAGTTTCACCGAGGACACGCGCCTCCTGTGGCGGCGGCAGGTGGAAAGCCGCGTCCGCCGCATCGCCCCGTTCCTGGAATACGACCAGGCGCCGTACGCCGTGGTCGCCGACGGCCGCATCGTCTGGATCATCGACGCCTACACCCGCACGGGACGGTTTCCGTACTCGGCGCCCGTCGCGTTCGGCAGGCATCGGCGGCCGACCAACTACGTCCGCAACGCCGTCAAGGTGACCGTCGACGCCAAGAGCGGCGAAACGCGGTTTTACGTGGCCGACCCGGATGACGCCATCATCCAGGTGGCCCGGCGAATCTTCCCGGACCTCTTCCGCGACTTAGGCGAGATGCCCGACGCCCTGCGCCGGCACGTGCGGTACCCGATCGACCTGCTCGACGTCCAGGCCGAACAGTACTTCACCTACCACATGACGGACCCGCGGGTCTTTTACAACCGCGAGGACCTCTGGGAGCGGGCGATGGAGCAGTACCGCGGACGCCCGCAGCCCGTCAAGGCGTACTACATCATCATGCGGCTGCCGGGCGAGGCCGAACCCGAGTACCTCCTCATGCTGCCCGTCACGCCGATCCGCAAGAACAACATGATCGCCTGGATGGCCGGCCGGTGCGACGGCGACAATTACGGACGTCTCCTTGTCTACAAGTTCCCGAAAGAACGCCTCTTCCTCGGGCCGCAGCAGATCGAGGCGAACATCGACAAGAACGACGCCATCAGCCAGCAGATCACGCTGTGGGACCAGGCCGGCAGCCGCGTCCTCCGCGGGAACCTGCTCGTCATCCCCGTCGGCGAAGCCGTCCTGTACGTGGAACCCCTGTATTTGGAGAGCGCGCAGACGCGGTTCCCGGAACTGAGGCGGGTGATCGTGGCCACCAAGGACCGCGTGGCGATGCGGAAGACGCTGCGCGAGGCGATCGAGGCCGTCCTCGGCGCCGCGCCCCCCGTGGCCGAGCCGCCGCCCGAGCCGACCCCGCCCAAGGAAGGGCCGCCGAAAGAGCGTCCCGCGCCCACCGGCCCCGCCGCCGAGGCCCTCGAGGCCTACCGCGAGGCCCAGGAGCACCTCAAAGCGGGCGACTGGGCCGGCTACGGCGAGGCGATGGACCGCGTCGAAAAGGCCCTCCGGAAGATGGCCCCGCCGGGCGAGGAGCCGTAAACAGGACCAGCAATCACACCAGACGCGTGAGATTGAGATGAGCCTGGCGAGCGGCCCTTCGGCGGAGATGACAACTCTTCAAGATCGGGAATGTAAAGATGCCCTGTTATTGCCGCCTTAACTCAGCAGGATGTGTTACATCCACTAACTTACAATTATACAGCCTCCAACAAGCCGCGGAAAAGTGGAACGAACTTGTCAATCTAATAGAGCAACATGGAATGGAGCACATCGACAGGAAAAAAGAACGAATGGTCTTCATCTTGAGCTGCCTCGGGCTATCGCTCTCGCAGTTGCTTGGCCAGAACTGCCCTAGCCCAGACAAGGAATGGATCGACGCTCCGGGCGATTTGCTGTGTCGTATCCTCGGAGCATCGGACATCGAGCAGACGAAACACACTCGCCTAACGCAAAGGTTTCAAGAGTTCCTTGAGTATTACGACGCCGTACGCCACTTCGGCCTTAATCGGGATGGAACGAAGCACGCCAAGGTAGACAGCCTCACTTTCGAGAAGATGAGCAACTTTAAGGATTTGGCTATCGAGATTTGGGACACGATGATCGTCATCTTCAAGGCAGACCCCAACAACGATCTTGAAGATCTGGAGTCGATCAGCGAAGCGGTTCGGTTCAAGTAAGCGTAGGCCGGGTGCTCCGCACTCCGACTCCGCATTCCGAAAATCCCTTTCAACCCACGGCCCTCTGCCCTATAGTGTGCCGCTCGGACGGCTGCGCTCACACGGCACACCGAGCAAAGTGCGTGTTCGCAGTCACGCGGGTGTCGCGGGCCCGTTGAGCCGGCGACCGCAGGTCGCCGCGGAGAAGGGAACCGTCCCCGCACGCCGAAACGACCGGCGACGTTCCGTCGCCGGCTCAACGGCGAACCCAAATGCTAGTGGCATGGAGCCGAAGGTGATGGCGTTTGACGATTTCCCCAAGAACGTCCGCGACGAGGCCGAGCGGCAACTGGAGACCCTCCGCCGCGGCGCGGTCGAGATCTACACCGACCAGGACCTCCGCGACAAACTCGCCGCTGCCATCCACGCGGAGCGGCCCTTGCGCGTCAAACTCGGCATGGACCCCACCGCCCCGGACATCCACCTCGGCCACACCGTCGTCATGGGCAAGATGCGGCAGTTCCAGGACCTGGGGCACAAGGCCGTCCTCATCATCGGCGACTACACCGCCCGGGTGGGCGACCCGTCCGGCGTGGACCACACGCGGCCGGTCCTCTCGGAGGAGCAGATCAAGGCCAACGCCGACACCTACTTCGAACAGGCCGGCAAGGTGCTCGACCTCTCGGAAGAAAAAATCGAGATCCGCCGGAACTCCGAATGGCTGGCCGGTCTCTCCTTCGCCGACGTCCTCCGCCTGGCGGCCAACATGACCGTCGCCCGGATGCTGGAACGCGACTCGTTCGAGCGGCGGTACAAGGCCGGCGACCCCATCGGCGTCCACGAGTTCCTGTACCCGCTCATGCAGGCGTACGACTCGGTGGCGACGCGCGCGGACGTGGAACTCGGCGGCACGGACCAGACGTTCAACTGCCTCGCCGGCCGCGACCTCATGCGGGCGGCGGGCCAGGAGGCCCAGGTCGTCCTGACGATGCCGCTCCTGGTGGGCCTGGACGGCACGGAGAAGATGTCGAAGTCCAAGGGCAACTACGTGGGCGTCACCGATTCGCCCAAGGACACGTTCGGCAAACTGATGAGCATCCCGGACGATTTGATGGAGAACTACTGGACGCTGCTGACGACCGTGTCGCTGGACGAGGTGCGCGAGGTTCTCCGCACCGAACATCCGCGCGACGCCAAGGAACGCCTGGCCCGGACGGTGACGGCCCGGTACCACGGCGAGGCGTCCGCCGACGCGGCCGCCGAGGATTTCCGGCGCGTCTTCGCCGAGAACGAGCAGCCGAGCGACATCCCGGAGACGGTCGTGCCCGCCGCGGAACTGGAGAACGGCCGTATCGGCCTGGCTCGCCTGATTTCCCTGGCCGGCTTCGCCGCGAGCAACAGCGAGGCGATGCGCCTCATCCGGCAGGGCGCGGTCCGCCTCGACGACCAGTCCCTGACGGACCCGAAGGCGTTCGTCGAGGTCACGCCGGGCGCCGTGCTCCGCGTCGGCAAACGCCGCTGGACCCAGCTGGCCGAGGAGTGACGTCGCGGCCCGTATCCGCCGGGCGCCAATCCGAAATCCGAATTCCGCATTCCGAATTGTCTTGCCATGCCTCTACCCAAAGTCGCCATCGTGGGTCGGCCGAACGTCGGCAAGTCGAGCCTGTTCAACACGCTCGCGCGCCGGCGGATCGCCATCGTCGAGCCGACGGCCGGCGTCACGCGCGACCGCGTCGCCACGCTCATCGAGGCCGGCGACCGCTGGTTCGAACTCGTCGACACGGGCGGCATGGACTTCCAGACGGAGGCGGACCTGGACCGGGACGTCGCCGGCCAGATCGATTACGCCCTCGCCGAGGCGGACCTCGTGGTCTTCGTCGTCGACATCCGCGACGGCTGGCAGCCCCTGGACGAGCAGATCGCCCGCCGGCTCCGGCCCATCGAGGCCCCCGTCATCGTGGCCGCCAACAAAGCCGATCACAAGGGCCACGAGGTCGGGGCGGCGGACTTCCACGCCCTCGGCTACGAGCCCATCCTGCCCGTGAGCGCCAAACACGGCCGGGGGCGGAGCGACCTGCTGGACGCCATCGCGGAGCGCCTCCCCGCCGGCGCGGACGAGGCCCCCGCCGACGTCGCCATGCGGATCGCCATCGTCGGCAAACGCAACGCCGGCAAGAGCACGTTCCTCAACGCCCTGGCCGGGGCCGAACGGGTCATCGTCTCCGAGACGCCCGGCACCACCCGCGACGCCGTCGACATCCGTTTCGAGAAGGACGGGCTGACGTACGTGGCGATCGACACGGCCGGCGTCCGCAAACGCAAGAGCCTCGCCAGCGACATCGAGTTCTACAGCCTCTCGCGTGCGATGGAATCCATCCGCCGGGCCGACGTGGTCCTCTTCCTCATCGACGCGGCGGTGCCCGTCAGCCAGGTGGACAAGCACTTGGCGGCCGAGATCGAAAAGCAGGCCCGGCCCGTCGTCCTGGTCGTCAACAAGTGGGATCTGGCCAAGGGGTATGCCGGCACCGACGACTACGCCGACTACCTCACGAAGATGCTGCCCGGCCTGAACTACGCGCCGCTGGCGTTCACGACGGCGACCGAGGTGCGGAACGTGCCGGCCACGATCGACCTGGCCCGCGCGCTCCACAAGCAGGCCCACACGCGCGTGGCGACGGGCACGCTGAACCGCGTCCTGCGGTCGGCGATCAAGGAGAAGCAGCCACCCTCCCCCACCGCCACGCTGCCGAAGGTGTACTACGCCACGCAGGTGGCGGTGGCCCCGCCCACGATCGCGCTGTTCGTGAACCACCCCGATTTGTTCGCGCAGTCGTACCGTCGATTTATCGAGAATCGGCTGCGCGACGAGGTGCCGTTCGCCGAGGTGCCGATCCGCATCCTGTTCCGCGCCCACCGGCCGGAGGAGGGTTCCCCGAAGGGGCGGCGTTCCGAACGCCGCTCGTCGGGGAAAAAGCGATGACCGCCGGCCGTCGACCCATCCGTCTGTACGTGGCCGCCCTCGCCCTGATGGCGGGCCTGGGCCTGCCGGCCGCCGGTGCACGGGCCGAGGGCACCGACCCGTTTTCGGAAGCGGCCCTGCTGGCGCGGCCCGCCCCGGGCCCGCACGCCGGCCCCAAGAATGTCGAACCCGTGCCGCGCGGCTTCGGCACGTCCGAACCGTTCGTCGCCACGTACTACTTTTACTGGTGCGACCGGGCCTCGGGCATGCACTTCGTCGACGCCGACGGCACGGACGCGTTGACCGACCATCCCGCCGAGCCGAAGGGGTACAGTTACCGCCTGCCCTCCTGGCACCGGCGTGAACTCGAGGCCATGATCGACGCCGGCATCGACGTCGCGCTGCCCGTCTACTGGGGGAACCCGGCCGATGTGGCCGCGGCGTCCGGCCCGATGCGGTGGAGTTTCGACGGCTTGCCGCCGCTCGTGGAGGCATGGCAGGCCCTGCGGACGGAGGGGAAGCACCCCCCGCGGATCGGCCGGTTCTACGACACCTCGACGCTCCGCCACAATGCCGCCGGCCGGCACATCGACCTCTCGACCGCCGACGGCCGGGCGTGGTTCTACGTGACGATCCGCGATTTCTTTTCGCTCGTGCCGAGGCCGATGTGGGCTACCGTTGAGGGCCGGCCCATCGTGTTCCTCTACTCGGCGGCGTTCGCACGGGGCGGCGCGGACGACCCCGCGGTGTTTGCGTACGTGCGCGAGCACTTCCGGCGGGATTTCGGGGGCGTCCGCCCCTTCATCGTGGCCGAGCAGTCCTGGCCCGTCCGGGCCGACGCACGCTACGCCTGGGGCGGCGCGTTCGGCCTGAAGGTCCTGGACGTGGCGTCGCTCGGGCCCGGCTATGACGATTCGGCCGTCCCCGGCCGCACGACGCCCCGCGCCGACCGGGACGGCGGCCGCTTCTACGAGCGGAACTGGCGTCGCCTGCTGGCCCTCGCTCCCGCCCGGCGTCCGCGCATCGTGGCCGTCGAGACGTGGAACGAGTGGCACGAGGGCACGGACATCGCGCCGTCGCGGGAGTACGGCCGGCAGTACGTGGACCTGACCCGCCGCTTCGCGGACCTGTGGCGGGCCGGCCGCCGCCTCCCGCTGGAGGGTCCGTATGCGCGCGCCCACGCCGTCCGCATCGGTTTCGAAAAGGGTGCGGCCGAGTCGGGCGTGGCATTGAAGACCGGCGGCGACGGCCTGGCCGACGTCGTGGACGCGTCCGGAAGCCGAGCCGTCCGTACGCGTCCGAATGCGGCGGGCCCTTCGTGCTACCTGTACTTCGCCGTCGACGATTCGTTCTCGTTCGGCGGCGGCGGCGCGCTTCGGGTCCGCGTCGAGTACCTGGACGAGGGACGGGCGCCGTTCGGCCTCCAGTACGACTCCGCCGACGCCTCCGCCCTCCACGCCGGGGCGTACAAGACCGCCGGGACCGTCACGCGGACCGGGTCCGGCACCTGGAAGCACGCGACGTTCGACCTGCCCGACCCTCTGCTGATGGGCCGCCAGAACCTCGGGGCAGACCTGCGGCTGTCCGCACCGGCCGGCTCCCTGACGGTCCGCGGCGTGACCGTCACCCGCGTTACGGCGGATTAGACCCGACCTGCGCGGTCGGCCGAGATCCGCCGACCTGCCGGGCGCCGGTGGTGGGCGAGGCGGGATTTGAACCCGCACGGGCCATGGGCCCAGGGGATTTTAAGTCCCCAGCGTCTGCCATTTCGCCACTCGCCCAACGCCTTTCAGCACAAGGGTTTACGTCTTTTTCACAGCCGCCCGAAATCGCACTTGGGCAGGTATTGGGCTGCGCGCGGCCCCGATTCAGGCCGTTTTCGCCCCCGCAATCCGGTCCATCGCCGCACGGTGGACGGCCGACACGTCGCCCGTATAATGCTTCTCCACGACGCCCACCGTAGACCATCCGCCAAGGTCCTTGAGGACGGACCGGTCCACACCCGCCCGCTGGGCCGTCGTGCTGAACGAGCGCCGCAAATCGTGGAGCGTTGCGTGTTGCACGTCGGCCTTTTTCACGAGCCCCGAAAACCAGTGTGTGAGCCAATCGGCCTTGTACGGCTCACCGTTCGGCCACGTGAACACGTAAACCGCCGCCGGTACAAGCCGCCCGTCCTCAACGCGGCAGGTGCGGGCGTTCTCGGCCAGCCCGCTCAGGGCCTCGTGTACGTCCGGATGCATCGGCAGGCTGCGGTTCTTGCGGCTCTTCGTCAACTCCCCTGCCTCAGTCACGTTGACGACGTGCAGGACCCGCTTCTCAAGGTCCACCGCGGCCCATCGCAGATTCGCCAGTTCCTTCCGCCTCAACCCCTGCCGGTACGCCACCACGAGCAACGCCTTGAGGGATGGATTCTCGCACGCCTCAACCAACTTGGCAAACTCGTTTTCCTCGACGACGCGGACCTGCTTCTCCGGCTCAGGCAGCATGAGCCCTTTCCACCGCAGAAGCGGGTTCGCCCGCAGGAGCCCGGCGTCCACCGCGTAGGAGAGCGCGGACCGAATCTGCCGCAGGTCCTTGTTCACGGTCGCGCGGGCCGCACCGCCAGCCAGCCGCTTCGCGCGGAAGTCCATCACGACGCCCCGGTCGATGCCAGCAATCGGCATGGCCCCGCACAGGTCCTCAAGACTCTTGAGGCTGTCCACGGTCTTGCTGACCGTGTGGGGGCTGCGGCCCGCCATGAGGTCGGGCAGGCGGTCCCGCAGGTCCGCGATGGACGTATCCGGCAACCGCCCGGCCAGCCCGTCGCGGAGTTCCTGTTTCATCTGATCCCGCCGCAGCCGGGCATACGCGAGGTCCCGGCCGCACGATTCGGACGCCATCTTGCCGGTCTTGGGGTCGATCCGCCGCACGCGGCAGGACGTGCCCCGCTTGGCCTTGCGCTTGTTGATCCAGACCGCCGTCGGCTGTCGCCTGCGTGCCACGGACTCACGCCCCGTTTGCGCGCCGGACCTTCCGGAGTTCCAGGCCCAAATACGCGCACAGGCGGTCAAACGATTTGGTCGTCAAGCCGCGCTCGCCGCGCAGGAACCGGCTCAAGACCGTATGGGATACCCCGGTCTGGCGGCCGATCTCGGCCAGACTCTCGCCGCGCTCGCGGATCAGCCGCCGCAACTGCTCGCTCACGGGTTCGCGCTTTCGCTTGGCCACGATTCGCCCCTGTGTCACGTGCCACAGACAGTATAGCAGGAAACCGGGCCGGTGTCAAGTGGCACAGTCGGTTTTCCCCAGCCGCCCTTCGGCGCGACGCGGTTCGCGTCGATGCAGTCTTGCAGGTCGGCGCGGCGGAAGCCGACGATGCCCCGGCCCAGGCGCACGTACGCCACCCGGCCGGTCCGCGAGATCATCCTGGACTTGGACAGTTCGGTCAGCGAGACCTACGGCCAGCAGGAAGGCACGGCCCACAACGGGCACTTCGGGTGCACGTGCTACCATCCGCTGTTCTGCTTCAACCAGTTCGGCGACCAGGACATTCACCGCTTCTTCCGGGGCGACGCCGCCTTCGCCCGGCCGGAACTGTACGAGTACCTGGAGGTCGAGGGCTACCTGTATGCGATCCGTCTACCGGCCAATGCCGTGCTGTATCGCGAGATGGAGCCGCTGCTGAAGCGACCCGTGGGCCGTCCGCCGAACAAGCCGGTGGTCTGGTACCACGACTTCCGCTACCAAACGGGCAGTTGGGATAGACCCCGTCGGGTGGTGGCGAAGATCGAGCATCACAAGGGCGAGTTGTTCCCGCGTGTGGGCTTCATCGTCACGAATCTGCGGCGGAAACCTCGCCACGTGGTGAAGTTCTACAACGGGCGGGGTACGGCGGAGCAGTGGATCAAGGAAGGCAAGAACGCGGTGAAGTGGACGAAGCTGTCGTGCCACGACTTCCTGGACAACCAAGTCCGGCTGCAACTGTTCGCCTTGGCCTACAAACCCGGGCAACTTACTCCGACGGTTGGCTCTGCCGCGTTCGGTGCGACACTGGTCGCTGACGACGCTGCGGGAGACGCTCATCAAGATCGGCGCGAAGGCGATGACCCATGCCGGGTACGTCATCTTCCAGATGGCCGAGGTGGCCGTGCCCAAGCGCCTGTTCCGGGCGATTCTGGAGCGGATCCGACGGCTGCGGTTGCTCCCGGTACTGGCGAGAGCAGGATGAACAGAGGCCACCACGCCAACTTGGCAGGCCGCGAGAGGCCACGGAACCGCATGAAGCGGGAGGGGCAAGCTTGGCCATGTTGGCCCCAGCGTGAGCCATTTGGCAGTCTTGCGTCGGCTCCGTGGTGCCCTGCGGGCCCAGGCCGAATCTTCTCGCTTGCATTCTGTGGGGGGGCTAGAATCATCTTCGAAAGGGCTGGCCAGCGGGGCCGCCCAGGAGTCAAATGGGAAATCTCGGGTTAGACACGAGGGAGTATTCCGTGTTCGCACGCGCATGCCTGGCGCCTAACGGGGCTCTGACCCGGCTGTTCGATGCTCAACAGGCTTATCCCGGCTTGACGACGTTCGAAGACGCGATACAATCCGTGAAAAGGCCCGCGACGGTCCCGGGCAGGAATCCATATAGGAAACCCCTGAGAAAGGCAGTACGATGGCAAGAGAAGAGATGACGCGGCGCCGGTTCATGGGGCAGGCGGGCGCCGCGGGGGCGGCCCTCGACGTCGCCGGGCGGGGTGAGCGAAGGGCTCTCGCGGCGGCAACGCTGGCGGCCGAGACGCCTGACCGCAAGCCCAACGTCCTCTTCATCATGTCCGACGACCATACCACGCAGGCCATCGGCGTGTACGGCAGTCGGCTGGCCAAGCTCAACCCCACGCCGAACATCGACGCCCTGGCCAAGGAGGGCATGCGGCTGGACCGGGTGTTCTGCACCAACTCCATCTGCGTCCCCAGCCGGGCGAGCATCATCACGGGCCAATACCCGCAGACCAA
>Ga0272441_10002518_pt1 | contig 36784 bp, 36 predicted proteins | sample SSMProp6N_FD_193582 | JGI IMG/M metagenome (GOLD analysis project Ga0272441, IMG submission 193582) | Marine sediment archaeal communities from Little Sippewissett salt marsh, Falmouth, MA, United States - SSM-Prop-6N | ecosystem: Environmental > Aquatic > Marine > Wetlands > Sediment ...
TGGCTCTGGGAGATAGGAATGGCACAACACGTAGGAAGCGATCGCGCAATCCGCAGGTCGCGGAGCCGGATTGGCAATATCGAGAACATCGGGTCCCGATGGTCAGTTGACTCTGGGAGATAGGAATGGCACAGCACGTACGAAGCGATCGCGCGATCCGCAGGTCGCGGAGCCGGATTGGCAATATCGAGAACATCGGGCCCCGATGGTCAGTTGACTCTGGGAGATAGGGAATGGCACAGCACGTAAGAGCGATCAAGAGCCGGATTGGCAATATCGAGAACATCGGGCAAATTACCAAGGCCATGAACGCGATTGCCATGACCAAGGTGACGCGCATGAAGCGTCAACTGGCCGAGACGCGTCCGTACATCGAAGGGTTGACGACGTTTGCGCAACGAATGATGGGACGGCTAGCATCCGATGATGAGATTCATCCACTGACTGTTCCCAATCAGTCCTCGATCAGAGGCATCTTCGTCTTGAACTCCGATCGCGGGTTGTGCGGACGCTACAAAGGCGATCTCAACCGCGAATCTGAGAAGTTGGTGGACAAATTCGGGTCCAACGGTCGCCTTATCCTGGGTGGCGAGAAAGCGCGGGCGTACTTCGCTCGCCGCGATGCCCGAGTCTTGAGTACCTATGCCCACGTGTATGATCAGCCGACCGAAGCAATCGCTGCTCGGATCGCGATCGAACTGATCGATCTCTACGAACGTGGTGACGTGGGCCGGATCGACCTGATGTATATGCGGTTTGTCTCCGATCTGTCGCAGAAATTGGTGGTCGAGCCGTTCTTGCCCATACCGATTGAGGCCACCAACAACGATGATCTCATCGATCCCGAAGCTGAGGCAATGCTTGATATCGCGCTACGCATGCTGCTGCGCGGAACCCTCTACGCGGCCTTGATCGAGACCAAGACCTCAGAAGATGCAATTCGCCGCCAAGCGATGAAGGCGGCCACAGACAATGCTGAAGACCTGCTGCAGAACCTGACTCGTGTCTACAACAAGGCGCGCCAGCAGGCGATCACCAGAGAGATTGCCGACATCATCGGCGGTGCCGAAGCGCTACGAACCGAATAGAACTTGAGGAGTCATTCGATGGAAGGACAACGTACAGCTGGGAAGGTCACGGAGATTAAGGGACCGGTCATCGATGCGAGGTTTGAGAGAGGCAAGTTGCCTCGAGTCAACGACGCGCTTCGGATCGAGCGAGAGGGAGAGAAGGATCTCATTCTGGAAGTTGCCCAACATCTGGGAGACAATGTCGTTCGCGCCATCGCCATGGATACGACCGACGGCTTGTCGCGGGGAACTGAAGTGATCAACACGGGGGGGCCGATTACCGTGCCCGTGGGCCTGGAAATGCTTGGCCGCGTCATCAACATCGTCGGAGATCCCGTTGACGGACTACCGTTGCCTGAAGGCATCAAGCGCCACTCCATCCACAGCCAGGCCCCGACGCTCCTTGATCAAGAAACTGAAACAGAGGTTTTTGAGACAGGCATCAAGTCCATTGACCTTGTCGCGCCGTTCCCCAAAGGCGGGAAGATTGGCCTGTTCGGTGGTGCAGGCGTAGGCAAGACGGTTCTCATCATGGAGATGATTCGATCCATCGCCTACGAGCACGAAGGGTATTCTGTGTTTGCCGGCGTGGGTGAGCGCACGCGCGAAGGCAACGATCTCTATCTGGAAATGAAGGAAGCCAACGTCCTCAAGAACACGGCGCTTGTTTATGGCCAGATGAACGAGCCGCCGTGTGCCCGCTTCCGAGTGGCACTGACCGGAGTGACTGTGGCCGAGTACTTCCGAGATGAGGAAGAAACGGACGTATTGCTGTTTGTCGACAACATCTTCCGGTTTGCGCAAGCCGGCGCCGAAGTGTCAGCCCTGCTAGGGAGAATGCCGTCTGAAGTTGGCTATCAGCCTACGCTGGCCACCGAAATGGGTGAACTACAGGAACGCATTACCTCGACGAAAAAGGGCTCGATCACGTCCGTGCAGGCTGTCTACGTTCCCGCTGATGACTTGACCGACCCTGCGCCAGCGACGGTGTTCAGCCACCTTGATGCTGCCATTACGCTGTCGCGAGAAATCGTGGAGAAAGGCATCTATCCAGCCGTCGACCCGCTACAGTCTAACTCGACGATGCTTGATCCCAACGTGATCTCCCGTGAGCACTACCGCGTTGCGCAGAAGACGCTTCGTATCCTCCAGCGCTACGAAGACCTGAAGGACATTATTGCCATCATGGGCATGGATGAGCTTTCTGAAGACGACCAGCTCACGGTTCGTCGCGCGAGGAAAGTGGAGAAGTTCATGTCTCAGCCGATGTTTGTGGCCGAAAACTTCACCGGGAAGACCGGGGCCTACGTCAAGCTGGAAGACAGCGTCAAGGGCTTCGGCATGATTGTGGATGGCAAGGTCGACGACATCCCCGAGCAGGCGTTCTACATGGTAGGAACCATCGACGAAGTGCTCGAACGCGGCAAACGATCAGGGCATGAAGAGGCATCCGAAGACGTCAGCGGAGCGAAGAATTAGGCCATGAGCTGTGGCTACTCCTGAGCAAAACAGGCGGACTTCTTCAGAGTGCGCAGGCGTCTCTTGAGACAGGTGGCTTTGAACCATCGGTAGACCGATTGCTCGTGAGTAAATGTTGCCCTATGCTGGTGCCATGGTCTGGAAAACACGCTATGGCACAGGAGCGGTGTTCACGTATTGCAGGATCATCGATCCGATGATCCACCCCCTACGACCCAAGGTCATCGAGCTCTGCCGCCAATTGGGCGTGAGGGACGTTCTGGACATCGCGTGCGGAACTGGGGCGCAATGCCGGATGCTCTCACGTGCCGGGATGCAGGCAACAGGACTTGATCTCGCCGAGGCAATGATTGATGCGGCGCGAAGACTGGGCGATCCGAATACGCGCTATACCCTGGGCTCGGCGTATGAGCTGCCGTTCGAGGAGAGCTCATTCGACGCCTGTTTGCTCCTGCTCGCGCTTCATGAACACCAAGAGAGCGAGAGGGGGGTGATGCTCGAACAAGCCGTTCGCGTACTGAGACCCAACGGGCATCTCATCCTGGCCGATTTCTCCGAGCCAACACATCCAACGGTTCACGTGCCGTGGCAAGTCATCCGGTTCATCGAGCACACAGCAGGTGACGAACACCATGCTGGGTTCCTGGACTTTGTTGCACGAGGATGCCTGAACGGCTTGATGGAACGGCATGCCCTCACAGCCACTCGAGAGGCCCGATCGCACTTCGGAACAATTCAAATCGCTGTTGCCCAACGATAATCCAGCAACGCGGTAGCCATCCACGAAATGGAAACCTTTAATGAAGCTGTGCAACGCGGCAGACGATCAGGGCATGAAGTGGAACCAGCAGAGCAGCAGCCTAACGGAACGGGCAAGAAGAGCGGGGTCGCTTTGCGCGACCCCACTTGATCCATCCATTCCTCACGGACTCGTAACCTCGAAAGGAAGAGTCACTGTAGCTCCTCCCGGGAAGCTGAGGTAGATGTAGTAGTAGCCCGGGGATAACCCGGCCGTTGGGATGTTGAAGTTCCAATCACGAGTTTCGGTGTCGTATCCGACGGACCAATGATCAACCAGTGTGAGGTGTGGGGTCTCGTCGATCAACTCAACATCATACAGATAGAGAATCACATAGACTCCACGCAAGGGGCGGCCATCGGGTTGAAGAAGCTCGAACGAACCACCTATCTCATCGCCGATTTCGCAACACGCAGCAAGCGGGTACTCGCCAATCATAGGCGCGTCTTCTGGATCCAGCAGAATCGGGGCTGACAAGAATGGAGGAAGCCCAGTCCCTTCGTTGTCGCCTTCAACGGTGGGCAGATCGAGGGTTGCCACTGTAATGTCGAAAGAACACGTGGTGACGTTTCCTGCGACATCGGTGGCCGTGTAGACGACCTCGGTGTTGCCCGCCGGGAAGACATCACCCGGAGCATGGGTGGATACGAGCGAGGCGATGCCAGACACAAGATCACTTGCTGTGGGTTCAGTCCAGTGGACAGCGATCGTATCTTCTCCAGGTGCGGCAACGACCAAGATGTCGTCTAGGCATCCTTCGATGACCGGAGGTGTCAGGTCGATGCCGTACAAGAATGCTGGACCACAAGCGTAGAGTCCGTCCCAGCACGAGCTGCTGCCATGGAGCCGTGTATTCGAGAGCTGGTATGTGCCTTCCGGCGCATCGATGGGGAGGTCGATTGTCTGCGTGTTTACGGTTGTCCCATCAGAAATGATCGGTGCTTCCGAGCTGTAGAAATGAAGACCCAAGTTTTCATTGCATCGAGAATCGAGCATGGCGCTCGTTGCGCACTTGGCAACAGTGAATGAGACATCCACGGTTGCAGGCAGACTCGTAATCCATTGGGACGATACATCAACTACGGTCACGTCTGGAGTTGTGATGTTGATCCGCTGCGTGTCTGAAGACATGTTCCCCGCCGCGTCTGTTGCTACCCAAAGCCTGAGGATCCTTGTGAATCCAGAGCATATGGCGGTTGTCTGGCTGTAGGTTACAGTCGGATTCGGATCGAGATTGTCCGTGGCCGTCGCCCGGCCAGTGTTGGATGGATCGCATGAGGCATCGCAGTCGATGGTGCAGTCTGGCGGCAATGTCAGAACCGGAGGGGTCGTATCGCCGACTGTCGAGTAGTAGATGGTGACTTCCGCGTAGTCGACCCGCGTTTCCAACCCCCATCCCATGACGTCTGCACGAAGAGTCAGGTCGTCATACAGATTGATGTCTGCAGGCGTCCATGTCTGGCCCCACAACTCGTTTGGCCCACCGTAGAGATAGGTATGCTCCGTATAGCCCAACCATTCGAGATCGCTCACGGCAGATGCCCCGGTGTAGCCATAGCCGACTCGGAAAGATGTTTGCATGGTCGCCCCATCAGCAGCCCCCCATGCATCAACACGGTATGCAACGCCTGTGATCACTGCGGATTCGGGGATGTTGAAACCGGATTGGCTTCTCAAAACGAGGTAAGCATTGCCAACGCCAAAGGCGTAAGCCCCTCCGTCAACGTTAACCGCGTCAGGATTTACCCACATTCCCATTATGCTCGCGACATACCAGTCTGTTCTTGTCTGGCTTTCTGCGAATGCTGCAAGGGATAGGAGCAGAGGCAACGCTCCTGCTAAGATGAGAACGGAAATCGTTCTCCTGTGAGCAAATACAGTCTTCCAAGCGCCCCGACGGACGCGACAGATAGCAACCATGTAAGCCTCCTTGCGGCCGGCGGCTCGGCAGCCGGGAACTTTATCGAGTTCCTTGAGAGAATCCTTTGGATTCTCCTTCCCATTCGAGGTGCATGAGCACCCTTCAGTGGGTTCCTATTCCGTGCGTCTCACACAGAGGCCCGTAGCTTTGCGTCCCGGGATCACTCCCGGTTTGCCTTGTTCGGCCAATCATATAGATCGAGCGTGATGCAACAGGAATAATCATTCTGCGCTACATCACATAAACCCATTATAGGCAAAAGCTGAGACATATGTAGCACCGCTCAGACAATGTGCACGGGAATACTTGATGAAAGGAGCGAAATAGCTTTCGGCACGGAAGTCAACTAACCAAGAAAGAGGATGGCAGGTGCTGTTTCCGCTTTTTTTTGTACTTGACTTGGGATGCCCTTCGAGACTAGCATAGTCTAGTTTATAGGGAGAAGAGTGACGACCAAGAAACACCTCGTTCTCGACTACGATGTTCATCTTCGTCTGCAACGACGCAAGAAGCAGTTAGGCCTCTCCATCAAGGCAATTGGCAACGCTATTCTTCGGATCTGCCTCGACAAGTCGCCCTCCATGTTTGCACTGCTTGGAGACGAGTTGATCGGGATGGGGAGGATCACACCGGACGAGTACAACGCCGCCATCGAGAGAACCCTGAAGAGAGCCGCGCAGATCTACGCCGCTGATGATGTTTTCTTGCTGTCGGCTGGTGAAGGGAGCGTTCCCTACGGCAGCTGGGAATTGAAGTGTCTCTATGGCCCAGAGGACGATGGCACGCGAGTGTTCAGCCTTCAGACACGAGACAAGCGGGGTCTAATGACTCCAGTGCACTGCCACCGGGAAGATCTACATGCGCTTGTTCTAAGCGGAAAGGTGGTCTTTCAAGTGGGTGCTGACCAGCATGTTGTGGGCGCGAATTCAGGCATCCATGTCCCGGCGGGGCAAGTCCATGCCACTTCGCCGTTGTCATCAAGTGCGCGGATGCTCATTGCATTGGTTGATCCCGAATCAAGCGAAGTGCCAATGACGGCGCAAGTCTCCGAGACGAGCGGATAGAACGATCCCAGTAGAATCCGCGGGCAGTCGACAACACAGGAAGAAAGGGCGGCTGTCAAGGATCTGTGATAGAGCTTTGGCATTGACCATCCGGCTGATGTCATCCATCGCCGAAAGCGACAATCCACGATGGCCACATCACGGAAGCTCTCCCTGGGACTGAAGAGCGATCGAACCCATCGTCACATTGACCTGTCCTAATGGGCCTTCTATAATCGGCGATGCCTCGGCGACGTAGCCAAGTGGTAAGGCAAGGGACTGCAAATCCCTGACTCACCGGTTCGAATCCGGTCGTCGCCTCCATTCATGGGTGGTTAGCTCAGCTGGGAGAGCGCCTGCTTGACGTGCAGGAGGTCACAGGTTCAAGTCCTGTACCACCCACCAGATAGCCCTGTTCGACACAAATCGACAGGGCGTCTTCTTGACAAGCCGGTTCGCTCTTTGGTTCGAGGGCGAGGAGGAGTGATGGATCGCGTACGGGAACTCATCAAACCGTATCTTGAGATGGGCGGCGTCATTGGCATCTACGTGGTCGGATCGGCCACACGTCCCTATCGAGACAATCTGTCCGACTTGGATATCGAAGTGATTGTTGACGATTCCGTGTACGAGCAAACACCGATAGCGGAGCGGCAGGTGTTCTCATTCAAAGAAGGCGAGCCCAAGGTGGTGGACTACGAGTTCTACCTCATCCCTTGGAGCGACTTCATCAACCTGACGAAGTCAGGCCTCGACCTGTTTCACTATCCCTACCAATCTGCCAAGATCCTGCACGATCCCGACGGGCGCATTGAGCCGGTGATCCGCCAGCTGGCGGAATTGCCCGAAGCCGTTCGCCTCGAGCGCATGACCGTTCACTTCCTTGAGTTTCTGTATCGATTGGGCCGTGTACGAAAGACAGCCGATCGGGGCGATTGGCCCATCAACCTGGCATTGTTGCAGGGTGACGCCCTCAGTTCGCTGACCAAGCTGATCTTCCTCGTCAAGAAGTCATGGCCTGCAACGAAGCATTGGTCGGAGCAGGAGTTCGCCGAGCTGGATGTTCCAGACTCTCTGCTTAATTCGGCGAAGACATGGATCTCGGACTCGTCTTCAGACAACGCGCGTGCCATGGTTGCCGCCGCACGCGGGTTTCTTGATGAGGCCGGTGAGGCGTTTCATCACGACATGGACGGCATCCAACAGTGGCTGTTCTTCACCGCAGCAGGTAAAGCAGCGTTCGAACGCTGGGGCGCTCGTTGAGTGCTGGGGGCGTCGGTCGTCAGTTCAGACAGAGATCTCTGGTCGTGAAGGGCATGAAGAACTTGAAGAAGACCATGACCGTAGAGGCGGAACGATGAACCGCCTGCAATAGCAGCGATTTCATGTGCTGTGGGCAGTGAGCCAGACCGTATCTCGTGACGTCACGTAACTAGAACCCCCTCTTCTGGCCCGTCCAGGGAGGCGGGCTCTTGCTCTGAAACTCCTCGACACTGGGGCCTTTCAAGTGGGGGAGTCGCCATAACCCATAGATGTAGCTTCCTACCAAGAGAAGTGAGATAGAAGGCCAACCAAGAAGCAGGTTGACCGTGCTCAATGCGAGTGTTGCGCCTCGTTGGAACAGGAGATATTGAGCCACAAGTCGCAAGGAGAAAAAGCCAAACCAGGCCAGGGTTACCTCGCTATATGCGGGGCGAACCCGTGGATGCCAATACCAGTCGCGCGGCCAACGGCGAGCGATGTAGCTAGTCCATGCCACCAGCGGGCGCCGGACAATCACACTGATCAAACAGAGTATTGATGTCACGGCCCCACTCGCCATGCCCGGGAGGAAATAGCCTTCACCGCGTGCCAGGCCAACCGCCAACAAGGAGGCTACGGTGACTCCAGTGAGCCCCCCCAGCGCGTAGCGCAGGGGGCGATGTCGAAGAAGGCGAACGACAGTAATCACAAGGGACAAACCGACTGCGCAGGCGATGGCCTGCCAGATGCCAAAGACCAAGTTGATCAGTACGAAGACAAGCGGAGGAACAAGAGCGTCTCCCCAGGATCGCTGGCCAACCACGACGAGACGAAACTCTTCAAGAATCTCCGCGATTCTTGGATGCCTTGATTTCAAGTCGATGACCTTGCGTGTCGTCCCATGAAGAAGATGTGCCAATCGCCCTTGCTTGTCCGAACACAGACAAGGACATACACGCAGATGGCGAGGCTTCCTAGTGTCATCACCGCAACAATCCACAGAACTGATGGCAGGGTGATCCCTTCTCGAAAGAGAATCCAAGCGGCAAATAGGAGAAAGCCGACATAGAGATCCACCAACGACACACTCCCCCAGGGCATAGCGAGCAACCGCCGCCCCTCGCCAGCAAAATCACCTCCTACAAAGGCATAGGCGAGAATGACCGTCATTGCCAACGCACCGAGAGCGGCCAGAATTGTTAACGTCTTCATATCGAACCTCCTTCTGCTGTATCCTTTGATTCTAGCCATGTTATTGGATCATAGGGAGCACGTGTCGCGACAAGTATGAGAGACGCTTCTTCCCAGCATGGCAGAAGCCGTCGAGGGAAGAGGCTTGCAGAGACATGAATAGGGGGGCACGCACATGAAGCCATCCGACCGCAACGCACTCTTGGCCATTCCAACTGCCATTGTTGCCGCACTCTTGGTAGCCTGGGCTGGCAGTCAGGGCGGAACGACATGGATGGGAGTCCCGGTCTTCGTTTTGCTCGTCGCTATTGCCTTCCTGTTGCAGTGGTTGGCCTTCATCCCTGCCTATATCTGGCAAACAGAGAAGTTCTTCGACATCACGGGGAGTGCATCCTACATCATCGTGGCAGGCTTGGCCCTCGCACTGGGGCCGACACACGATGCTCGTTCTGTTTTGCTCTTCGCGCTCGTTGTCATCTGGGCTACGCGACTTGGTCTATTCCTGCTGCGCCGCGTGCACCGGTCGGGCAAAGACGCGCGTTTTGACGACATCAAACCTTCGATGCTGCGCTTCTTGATGACATGGACGTTGCAGGGATTATGGATCTCGTTGACGCTTGCTGCAGCGCTAGCGGCGATGACGGCATCTGTGCAAAGCCCCTTGGGCACAGTCTCCTACATTGGGTTGAGCCTGTGGATTCTCGGTATATCCATTGAGGCATTGGCCGACATGCAGAAGAGTAAATTTCGCTCGGATTCGGCCAACAAGGGTACGTTTATTCGCACGGGTCTCTGGAGCTGGTCACGTCATCCCAACTACTTCGGGGAGATCGTCCTCTGGATTGGCGTGGCCTTCATTGCGTCACCTGTTCTGCAAGGGTGGCAATGGATCACCCTGATCTCGCCGATCTTTGTCGTGCTGCTACTTACACGGGTCAGTGGAATCCCGATGCTTGAGAGGCGATCTGATGAGAAATGGGGCGGGCAGGACAGCTACGAGGCGTACAAGCGTCGGACGTCAGTCCTCGTCCCCTGGCCACCAAAGAAGTTGCGTGACTGACAGTAGATGGAGTAGCTATGCAAAAACTGACCGGGAGAACTGAAGGAGGAACCGTGCGAATAGGAGCTGCGATGATCATCCTGTTGTGCTTGAGTGTCGGGGCCATGGCGGCAAATGAACCGTTGCGGGTTGTCGAATCTGTAGACGCGGAAAGGTACATGGGGCTTTGGTACGCGATCGCAAGCATCCCCACAACATTCGAGAGGCAGTGTGTGCAAGGAACAACGGCTGAATACACCTTGCTGGAGAGTGGAAAGATTCAAGTTGTGAATACCTGCTACGATGAAGATGGGAACGTTGATGTTGCCCGGGGACAAGCCTGGATTCCAGATCCGGCCGAGTCGAGCAAACTCAAGGTCAGCTTCGTCCGATTTCTTGGAATCTGGTGGTTTGGTGCTCCTTACTGGGTGATCGATCTGGCTCCTGACTACTCCTATGCAGTTGTCGGGCACCCCACACGGAAGTATGGCTGGATTCTCAGTCGCACGCCGACGTTGCCTGACGATGTGTTCGCCGGCATTGTCAGCAGACTTGAGTTGCAGGGATACGATTTCGAGAGCTTCCGGATAACAGATCAGACCATCAATATGCCCTAGGAAGGAAGGAGGAGGCAATGTCGAACCTAAGACTGCGAATCTTGCTAAGCCTTCTACTGGTCACACTGGTTGGGGGCAGCGCATTGGGAGCCATTCCCGACCTTGAAGGGACTTGGGTCATGCTTCAGGTGTATCCAAGGATAGCGGTCCTACCGCTTGTCGGCGAATCTGTTCAGACGAGCTATGTTGTGCAGCGCGTAAGCATCGAACAGACTGACGAGTCTCTCACGATGACAGATAGCTATTGCTTCACATCCATTGAAGATACCTCTTTTCTTGCCACCACAGAGATCCCGGCCTTGTTCATCGCGGCACTTCGTCCTCATCCCCGGGAAGCTACTCTCAGGGTTCGGGGCGAAACGATCACCTTTGTTCAAGAGCCATATGTTGAGGTCCGAGGAGCTACGCTGGACGACATGCTAGTCGATGCATTGCCTGTGGGTCCTGATGATCCTCGCGTATGGGATCAGGATGGAGATGGATTCCCCGGCATGACAGTCAATGTGAATCTTATGGGTTTGATCGAAGCACAGATCTACGTCGTGCAGCGTGTTCAGTACGAGCTGTTCGGGATTGTGTCCTCAGATCGAATCGAGGGAACCATTGAGTGGGCCGATGAGCAAGTTGTCCTTGCTGCTACCAATCCGATGCTTATGGCAGATTCGTCCGGTTATCCCGATCCGGATCCGTCAAAGCACATCTTCATTATGCTCCGTGCTCAAGAAGAGTGGACGTGTGAGTGGCTCGCAGAGCATTGGCGGGAGGTCTTTGGGCTCGAGTAGTCGCAGGGCAGGTCGCACTGTCGCCATTGACTGAGTATTGGCTTGCGGAGGGAGAACACGAATGGATCACACCAGACCAAGAGTTGTCTTTAGCCGTTGCCTGGGGTTCGACAACTGTCGTTGGAACGGCGGTACGATTAGCGAGCCCCTCGTTGAGCAAATCAAGCCATTCGTTGAGATCGTCACCGTATGTCCTGAAGTTGCTGTTGGCCTAGGAATTCCGCGCAATCCGATCCGGCTTGTCGGCGACGAGACAACACAAAGCCTAATCCAGCCGGAGACAGGGCTTGATGTGACCGATAAGATGATCGCGTTCTGTAAACGCTTCCTCAGCGAGATCGAGCCTCCCGATGGGTTCATCCTGAAGTACGCGTCTCCCTCGTGTGGGCCCCGCGAAGTGAAGGTGTATGTCAATGAGAAACGTGGGGCGGCGTCGATTAGATTGAGCGGGATGTTTGCTGCTGCGATGGCTGATGCACACCCATTCGCAGCTATTGAAGATGAGGGACGGATCAAGAGCTTCGACATTCGACAGCACTTCCTCACACGGCTGTTCGCGATCGCACGATTTCGGGAGGCGCAGACATCGGGGCGAGCTCGCGATCTTGTTGCCTTCCATTCCCGGTATAAGCTGGTGCTTATGGCCTATAACCAGACCAAGATGCGCGAGTTGGGCCGAATCGTGGCGAATCCGACGAAGAGATCAATGGGGCGTGTCTTCTCGGACTATGCCAAGCTGTTTCATCTTGCGCTTCTAAGAGCTCCTCGAAGGACTTCAGCCATTAACGTTCTCATGCATGGATTCGGCTACATCTCAGATCAACTAGCGCCGAAAGAGAAGGCTTTCTTCCTTGATTCGCTGGAGCAATACCGAAATCGACACGCTTCTCTATCTGTGCCTACGAGTATCATGCGGTCGTGGATTGTCCGATTTGATGTCTCGTATCTGGCGGATCAGTTCTACTTCGAACCCTATCCAAAGGAATTGATCGACGTGCTAGATTCCGGGAAGGGACGGGTCCCCAAGTAGGTGCTGACTGCTCTAAAGAGGATACAGTCTACAGATCTCGGCTGTCGTATGCCCAATGGAGCAACGCTTGGCGTTGGCGCGGACGACAGTCAAGATCTCCTGGGCGGCAATTCTTCTTCAACTGAGAAACATGACGTGTCATGGCTTTCCATCGCTTGATCTGTCGTTCGTCGTCCTCATGGCGTCTCCCCATGTAATAGCGGCAGTACCATTGAAACCATCCGCGGGGATCATCAGGGTGAAGCCATCCCTTGGCTTTCCAGTACGATAGTGGCTTGGATGCATTGACACCGAAGAAATTGAGCGAAGGATCTCTCTTGCTGGGTGAGAGCTTGGCGTTGCTATACCAAGAGGTTGGAAACTCATCTGCACAATCTGTCATATAAAGCCCACCGAATATGCCTAGCTCGAGCATTTCTTTCGGTGCCAAATCCGGCGAAAACTGCAGATCAAAGTTTCGGCCTGAGGGCTCCGTGAGCCAATAGCAGTACCCATGCTGCATCGTGTCATGAATCGTGATCTTCCTGGGGCGCTCAGATGGGTGCGACTCTCTTAAGCGATTCATGCTCCCAGCCTAGGGGAGGAATGATCCGCTGTCCAACTTGATGCCGATCAATCGCGATCCTCGGTGATGTGACAAGCTTGGGAGCTGTGCAACTACTCTGAGGATCTAGTTCTTGTACAATGGATGTGCGACATCTAGCAGTGTTGATAGGCGACGCAGTTGGAGAACAAGGTCAAGAGATAGTGTTTTGCTGATCAGATATGAATCCCACTGAACTGGGGATTGGGATGAAAAAGCAGGCGAGAACAACGCATGGATTCTGAGAATAGGATGCCTCCGGACGAAGACTCACCAATAGCGAATGAAAACCTGTCTCTGGCTGGATTGTCATCGGAGCAGGTAAGAGAGTTATGGTCCAAAACCTACAACCGAGAGGGGAAACCTGATTGGTCACACATCTTCCCCTATTACTGCGAAGATATCGTGTTCAAGGACAGCATTCAGGAAGTCCACGGGATCGAGGACTTCAAGGCATTGTGTGAGCGCCTCACCGAGCGCTCGAAGCAACTAAAGATGGCAATCCCGAGTATCGTGAAAAACGACGTCTGTATCTTCATGCAATGGGAGATGACGATGGAGTTTAAGAAATTCCCCAGTTCGACCCTATATGGGGCAACGAGGCTCGGATTGGATGAAGAGGGCAGGATTCTTACCCAACGAGATTACTATGATCTCTGGGGCGATATCTTCGACAACATACCCTGGTTTGCTCGTTCCTATCGTCGATTCATGCACCGGAAGTTCGGCTAGGAGACGCGTGTTTAAGTATCTGAAAGACTACCGATGGGCGGACATGCGACAGATGCGCGAGAACAACCGTGCGAAACAGCACCAGAGCGACATCGACATGACGGGAAAGCTGTGCGTTGTCACTGGCTGTACTTCCGGTGTTGGTTGGGAGGCCGCCAAGGCACTTGCCAAATACGGTGCTCGCATCGCGATGATCAATCGTAGCAGGGACAAATCAGAAAACGCCTGCGACACGTTGCGAGCAGACTACAACACAGAGTGCAGGTACATCCTTGCGGACTTCGCTGACCTCTCTCAAGTGCGGGGGGCGGTGGGCCAACTAGTGCACTCGGTTGACAGAATCGACGTGTTGGTCAACAACGTCGGTATGCACTCGACAACGCGTACTCGGACGTCCGACGGACTGGAGACAGTCTTCTGTGTCAATCACCTGGCCTCGTTTGCTCTCACATGGATGCTTTTGGAAACCATGCGGCGCAGCGCGCCCTCTCGCATCATTCAGGTGAACTCGCAAGGGCATCGCATCGGAGGCCTCGATATCAATGACCTCGACTGGAGAAAGCGACATTACACAGGATTGCGCGGCTACGGTGCGTCTAAGACGGCCCAGTTGTTGACGATTTGGGAGTTTTCCGAGCGACTCCAAGGCAGTGGCGTGACCATCAACGCCATGCATCCAGGAGCGGTGAGGAGCAGCATCGGAAACAACAACGGTCCTCTCTATCGATGGTACAAGAACAAGATTCTAGCCAAAACGCTTGGTGACCCTGCGGTTGCCGGACAAGCGATTCACTATCTGGCCACAGCACCTGCTCTGGAGACTGTCAGTGGGCGGTACTTCAACCTCACCCAGCCGGAGAAGCCGGCACCGCATGCTTTGGATCGGGAGGTCGGCCGTCGGGTGTGGGAAGAGAGCCTGCGGCTGACGGGGTTGGCATGACCGCGGGCAACCCGTTGGCATCGGGAGGGGTGAAGACTGCAGGGACGGTCACGTCAACCCATGATGTCGTCGTCGTGGGCGGTGGCATGGCAGGACTTACCGCAAGCGCTTTCATATCGCGTGCAGGCTACAGTGTCTTGCTTTGCGACAAGGAACCCGTTCTGGGCGGACTGATCAATTCCTTCGAGCGGGATGGATTCATCTGGGATGGCGGGATTCGGGCGCTAGAGGATTCTGGGATCATCTTTCCGATGCTGGACAGTCTGGGCATCTCACTGGATGTTGTGAAGAGTCCGGTATCTCTTGGAATCGAGGATCGCGTAATCCCCGTGGAGTCGCTGGCCAATCTGGCCGACTATCAAACGCTTCTGGAGCACTTCTATCCAGACAGCGCTACGGACATTGCCAGGATCATCGATGAGATCAAGAGAGTCACCAAGCACATGGATGTGCTCTACGGCGTGGAAAATCCCGCGTTTAAGGACCTGCGACATGACCGTGAATACCTGTTCAAGAAGCTGCTGCCCTGGATGGGAAAATTCCTCCTAACCATCGGCAAGATCAACCGGATGGCGATGCCAGTTGAGAAACACCTGGAAAGTCTCAGTAACTCAAGGTCTCTCATCGACATCATTAGCCAGCACTTTTTCAAGAAGACACCGACATTCTTCGCGCTAAGTTACTTCAGTCTTTACCTAGACTATCTCTATCCCGTAGGAGGAACGGGGGCACTTCCACAAGCCATGGAGTCGTACTGCGTGGCCAGCGGTGTAGAGATCAGAAAAGAAACCCGAATCACGGGGGTTGACCCGATCGGACACACGGTGATCGACGAGGGCGGGAATCTCTATGCCTACCGGAGGCTCCTGTGGGCGGCTGATCTGAAGACGCTGTACAGAATCGTTGAGCTTGATGCGCTACCAACAGGAAAAGCTCGGGACGGAGCCCGCGAGCGAGCAGCGTTGGTAGAGAGCTCTGTTGGTGGCGACAGCGTGTTCACGCTGTACTTGGCGGTCAATATCGAGCCGGCGTGGTTTGCCGCCAAATCGAACGGACACTTCTTCTACACGCCATTGAGTCAGGGATTGGGAAGGAACATGCACCAGGAACTGGAGAAGCTTCTAGCCAAGGCATCCTCTGACGGGAGTAGGAGCTTCCGGGAGAAGGTCGAGCATTGGATCCGTCGCTACATCAGGTTCAACACGTTCGAGATCTCCATTCCCGTGCTCAAGGATGCTTCATTGGCTCCCGCTGGCAAGACAGGACTCATCATCAGCGTGCTCTTCGACCATGCGCTCTGGGATGCGGCGCGCGCTGCCGGTTGGCATGACGATCTCAAGGCCCTCGTCGAAGACTGTCTGATGAAGAGCCTGGACGACAGCATCTATCCCGGACTCACTGAGGCTGTGGAAGGTTGCTTCTCGTACACGCCCCTCACCATCGCTCGCGTTGTCGGAAGCTCGGACGGCGCCATCACTGGCTGGGCGTTCACCAACCCCACTATGCCAGCTGTGAATCGCATGCAACACGTCGCGCGATCCGTTGTCACGAATCTTCCAGATATCTATCAGGCAGGGCAATGGTCCTACAGTCCGTCTGGGCTCCCCATAGCCATCCTGACCGGGAAGCTTGCCGCGGACAAGATTGCGAAGGGGCTCCGGCCTCGTCTTGGATAATTAAGGCGCATCCAAGTGGCTGAAGGATTTCCGAGGCAAGCCGAAATTTCGAGGTTACGAGTCCGTAAGAAATGGATAGATCAAGCGGGGTCGTGTAAAGCGGCCCCGCTTCCTTGCCGGTTCCGCTTCATACCTACGAATGCGAATCTTGCTAGGCCTTCTATTGGCCACCTTGCACCTTCATGGCATCCATCCAGTCGTTGCTGATCGCCGTCGTTGAAACTGCACGGATTCGATCTGCCGCCAACAGGTGCCAAATCGCGTAGAGACATATATTCGAAGCGATCTGAACGAGAGATAGGAATGGTGACTCTTATCTAGAGTTGCTCTTGAAATGAGAACCCCTCTTTGGTGAAGAGCTGAAGACAGGCTTCGACGACATCTTCAGAGTAGTGCAGTCCTTTGCTTTTGTTGATCTCCTCAAGAGCAGCATCGATTCCTAGAGCAGCTCGGTACGGCCGATGGGCAGCCATTGCTTCTACGGTATCAGCTACTGCTAGGATTCGTGCCTCAAGTAGAATCTCCTCACCTGTGAGCCCTTGCGGATAGCCTGACCCATCCATCCGCTCGTGGTGCTGAAGGACGATCTGTGCAACAGGCCACGGGAACTGGATAGGTCTCAAGAGGTCGAAGCCAACTTGTGGATGACCCTTGATGAGGGCGAATTCTGTCTCAGACAACCGTGTTGGCTTACTTAGGATTTCTGCGGGGATTGATATCTTCCCAATGTCGTGAAGCAACCCGGCTACTGCCAATCCGTCAATCCTCTCTTCAGGAAGGTCCAATTTTCTGCCAATGGCGCATGCCAGCTCAGAGACGCGCCGTTGGTGTCCAGCAGTGTAGGGATCCCTGATCTCAACAGTCTTCCCGACGATACCGACAGTTCCTGCTAGCGCTTCGCGGATCTGCTGAACCAGCCGTGAGTTCGCAATTGCGACCGCAGAGACATTCGCGAGGCCGCCAAGCAAGGCCATCTTATCTGCTGTGTAGGCATCAAGGCAGTAACTCTGAACTTGCATCACGCCAATGACCTTGCCTCTGATCTTCAGAGGCACGAACAGCGCCGATCTGGTGATATCCTCCGCATCCTCCGCAGGCACTCCCTTCCTCACCGTTTTGTCGTCATCTACGTTGTACTCCGTCGACCCCTTCTCCCGAGCTTTGCGATAATCAGGAAGGTAGAGCGGTTCTCCCGTGTGGATGACCTGGCTTTGCGTCCCGCGCCCCTCACGCTCCAACGGAATCGGCGGGAGTCCCGAAACATCAAAAGGTTTCTCCTGAAACACTGCGTACCCGGCGCGGATGAGCTGCTCTTCCTCATCGTAGTACGAGACGATGAACGACTTGGCATCCATAAGGGTTCGTACTCGCGCATAGATAGCCTTGTAGACGAGCTCGATATCGGAGATCTCTCCAAGCTCAAGTGACAGCTCGTTCACACAGGTCTGTTGCTCAAGTAGCCGGTATACCTCCACTTCCGCGGCTTGTTGCTTGGTGATGTCTCGCACGATGCTGATCCAAGCCTCTTCTCCCTGGTACTCAAGAGAACGGGTGTGGACCTCAACAGGGAACTGCTCTCCATTCTTTGTGATGTGCATGTAGTACTTGGCAGAGAAGTCTTCGGCATCGGCGATGTTCGAACCGACCACCTCCTTCTCCTCTGGTGGGTGAAGGTCCTGGGGGGTCATGGAGCTTAACTCGCCCATTGTGTATCCGTAGAGATCTAGCGCCACTTGGTTGCAGTCGAGGAAGAGACTCGTCTCCCGGTCGAACACGAATACTGGATCGGCAATGCTTGTGAACAGGGTTTCGAATCGCCGTGCTGTGTTCCGAAGCTGCTCGGTCCGAATATCAATTTGCCTCTCCAAATGGTCCCGATACTTGCGATTGTCTTCTACAAGCTCTCGGTTCTCATCGATCAAGGTTTTCTTGGCAGCTGCCGCTGTCAGCACCCTGGAGATTGCTTCTCGGGACACAGGCTTGGAGAGATAATCGAAAGCGCCGTTTCTCACTGCTTCGGCTGCGGTACCGACATTAGGTTCACCGGTGATCATGATGACCTGGACGTCGGGGTGTGCTTGCCGAATGTCTGCGAGTAGATCTACTCCCGTCTTACGCGGCAGGACAATGTCGGTGACTACAACGTCAAATGAGTCTGTGCTCAACAGATCGAGTGCTTCTGCGGCATCGCCTGCAAGCGAAATCTCATGACCATCTTGCTTCGCGAAGGCACCGAGACTTGATCGGATGCTCTGCTCATCGTCAACAATCAATACACGTGCCATGTGCTCACCCGCTTTCACCAGGCAACGAGGTCTCTTTCTGATTGCTTCTGTGGCTCCATCCATTGTTTACTCGAAGGTCCATGTGAAATCGCGTGAATTCGCCCTCAACGCTGTCTACAGTCAGCTCTCCGTGATGCTCTCTCACAATACCGAAGCTTACCGACAATCCCAATCCAGTTCCTTGATCTCTCGTTTTTGTTGTGAAGAACGGATCGAAGATACGCTGCGCCACATCCTCCGAGATACCGATTCCATGATCCTCGATTGTTGTTCTTATCCAGTCTTCTCCTTCTCTCTCGAACAGTCGGGTTGTGATGCGAACCAGTTTGTTTTCGTCGTACTTGGGATACCGTTCGTTGAGCGCGTCGCGAGCGTTGCAAAGTAGATTAATCACTACCTGCTGGATCTGCTGGCTACGGCACTTCACTGTGGGCAGGCTGTCGGGGACATCGAGATCCAGCGTGATCTGATCCTTTTGTAGCGTCGAACCAACAAGGGAAAGAGAGATCTCAATAATGTCTTTGATCCTGGCAGGGCTATGTGCCTCGTTATCTTGTCGCGAAAAGGAGAGGAGATCCCGCACAATCGTTGCAATCCGATGGCCTTCTGTCACGATAACCTGAGAGTACTCTTTGATCGTTTCAGCCTCTGCATTGCCGCCAATCAGATCCGCGTAGTTGATCATTCCCATCAGAGGATTGTTGATCTCGTGTGCGACCCCGCTAGCCAATGTACCGATGGACTCCAGCTTCTGTTGCTGGCGTAGATGAGCTTCAAGCTTTCTTTGAGCCCCAACATCATGCACAACGCAATGTGTTTGCCTGAATGCACCATCGGCACTGTGCCCGACTTTCCCATCAATGCTGACTTGCAGATGACTGCCACGCTTGGTCAGCATTGCGAACTCCACTCCCGTGACGCTGCCAGCCACCTTGAAGGCTGGAAAGCCGGTGCGGAAGTGCTCTAATTGATCCGGCATGAGGAACTCGCCAAACCATTTACCTATTACCTCTTCTCTTTCGTAGCCGAGTAGCGATAGCCATGGCGTATTGACATCTACGAGATTGCCTTGCGAGTCCAACGATTGATACGCGATGGGAGCTTGCTCGTAAAGTTCGCGGAACCGCTCCTCGCTCTCTGCCAGGGCAAGTTCCCCTTTCTTGCGCGCATCGATGTTTCGCACAACATGCACTCCTGACAAGATCTTGCCATCGTTGTCTCGAACAGGATCCGCAGTTACCAGTACCCAAGGGCCGTTGTCCGGAAGCTGAATCTCCATCGTTTCCCGCTTGCCGGTTATGGTCATCCGCTGGACAGGGCATCCAGGCGGCGGAGTGTTGCTGCCGTGGACGATCTCATAGCAGGTCTTGCCCACGAGTTCTTCCTTCTCCACTCCAAACAGCAGCACGCCTGCTTGGTTTGTTTGCAGCACACGGTGGTTTCGCGTATCTATGACGCTTACCCAGTCAGACATAGAATCGAATGTGGTTGACCAAAGTGTGCGTTCACGTGAAGTGGCTCTAAGCAGGGGATTGGTGATGCCTGCGAATAGCACTGCGCCAACGACAATCAGAAGCGCTGCCACGCCGGCGCTGATTGCTGCAGCTCTGACAAACGGAGCTTGAATCTCTACGAGATCAATCTTGGCTACGATGCCCGAATCAAGCACAGCAACCGGCTCATACGCAGCAAGGACAACAACTCCTCTATAGTCTGGACCGATAACGGTTCCCGACTCGCCAGCAACTGCCCGCTGCATAGGAACTGCAAGCGGCGAGTCTACTGGAAGAACTGGCTGCGGTTCATCGTAGTCGAAGTGTCGATGGCTCAGAAGAAACACGATCATGCCATCCTCAAGACGACCTAGAGTGAACTCGCCCGTCTCACCGAAACCTTCATAGCTAGCATGAGCAGTAATGATCTGAGAAAGTGTGGCTGCTTCGGGCGTCCCAGCGTACTCACTTTGGAAGCTTTTGTCGAATTCCGCTACCGCCTCAATGAGCCTAGCTTGGCTTTGGGCAGTCGCGCGGAGGCGTTCTCGGGTTTCTGAGATAGCTGTACTATATAGGAGGCTGATTGTGACTCCTGCAACTCCCGCAACAACGACGGCGAGGACTCCAATCAACAGGAGTATTCTCATTATCTCGTGCCTGGAGTCCGAGGCGAGCCGATTCTTGGCCTTCATCACATCATTCCCAGGTGCCCAGGGAGCAGAGCCTGCAATACGGGGGCAGTTGAGCGCGGTCGGCAGCCAGCCCGATCCCAACCAGTCTCGGAGTAGACTTGGGATTGAGAGTCAGAAATGAGATCAAGGACCTTATGCGATTTCATACGATCTTGAACCTCCTGCTAGACGTCACTTGTCGTGAGATCGAAGAAGGCAACGCCTTTGACCATTGGGGAGCCACGTTGGCTTGTAGGAGATCGGCGGGCAAGGCCGTCGATCTGCTACCACCATAAGGTTTCTTGAGCGTGAATACAATCCAGACTGCGCGCTCCAATTTCGATAGCTATCGCGTTGGCGAGCGATGTACGGATCCTTGGCATTGCGATGTCAATTGTTGATGTTCCTAAGAACACTCGCCTAGTTACATGTGTGGGGCTATAAGAGCTTGGTTATCTTGAAGAGGCTCTTGCTTGTGGGAGTACGGTTTAGGGATACGTTGAAGATGTGCGCGGGTGTGATTCTTGTGCTGGCAATGCTGCTGGCCTTCACCCCTGAATCCGGTCCAAACATGATGTCAGAATTGACACAGACTGGCATCTTGGGAGGGAAGGCGCTCATGCGGACGACAAGGTTCCCTGAGATCGAGATCGAAAATGCGGTTTGGAGCCTGGGGACTCGAACCTAATCTTGTGTCTCTATTGATCCCGATGAGATGAGCCCAGATCATGGACTTGGAAGAAGTCCGGATACGTCTTCTACTGCGGTGGATTGTGCCAGAGAAGCCGGCGAGCACTTCTCCAGTACGCATCTGATTGCCGTTCCTATGGGGGCTAGGTATACTTCAGCACTTCCATTTTAGGTCAAGGGGTGATGGTTGTGGGGAAGAATCCGTACGTCGGTCTTCGGCGAGAAGACATGTACCACTGGGAGCGGCGAACTCCATTGATACCCGCCCATATCGAAGATCTTGCCCAGAGTGAGGGCCTGGAATTCATCGTGCAATCTTCGGACATGCGAGCTTATTCCGATGACGAGTATCGAGCCGTTGGGCTGTCTGTGGCGAATGATCTGAAGCAGTGCCCTGTCATCATTGCGCTGAAAGAGATCCCCGTCGACGTGTTGGAGAAGGACAAGGCGTATGTCTTCTTCTCCCACGTCATCAAGGGGCAATCTTTCAACATGCCAATGTTGCAGAGAGCGCTGGATCTTGGCTGCACGATCATCGATTACGAGAAGATCGTGAATGACGAAGGACGTCGCCTGATCGCCTTTGGCAACTACGCTGGGCTGGCTGGAATGATTGACACTCTTTGGGCACTGGGCAATCGGTTGGCTTGGGAGGGAATTGCCAATCCGTTCGAGTCTCTCACGCAAGCTTCGAAATACGCCGATTTGGCTACCGCCAAGGAAGCCATCCGCATGGCCGGGGAGGCCATTCGAGAGGGCGGTCTTGCTGAACGTGTCAAACCGCTGACCATTGGAGTCGCCGGTTACGGGAACGTGTCCAAAGGGGCGCAAGAGATCCTCGATCTGCTTCCGATTACTGACATCAACCCGGCCGACTTGCTAGAGGGGCGCTATCCGCAAGACGCAGACCACACGATCTTCAAAGTCGTGTTTCAGGAGAAGGACACCGTCCTGCCATTGGAGAACGACCAACCGGTTGAGTTGCAGGAGTTCTATGACTATCCGGAGCGCTATCGGGCAGCATTTGAACGTTACTTGCCGCAGCTGACGGCACTTGTGAATTGCATCTACTGGGAGCCGAGATACCCGCGATTGGTCACGATTGAGTCAGCGAAGGCGCTCTATGAGGGGCCACAGCCGAAGCTTCGCGTCATCGGAGACATCTCGTGCGATGTCGAGGGCGGCATTGAGATTACGGTCAAGGCAACCGAGCCCGACGATCCGGTTTACGTCTATGATCCCAGCACGGGGAACATCCAATCGGGGGTGGAGGGTAACGGGCCTGTGATGATGGCCGTCGACATTCTGCCATCTGAATTGCCGCGAGAATCGTCGGCCTACTTCAGTAATATCCTGAAAGAGTTCGTCCCCGAGATTGCCGCGGCCGACTATTCGGCCACGTTTGAAGAGTTGACCTTGCCGGCTTCGCTAAAACGAGCCGTTATTTGTCACCGTGGAGTGCTGGCACCGAACTACCGATACATTCAACAACATCTAACCAAGGCAGCGGACACTACGACCGCTGTTTCGTAAAGGAGATCGTCGTGAAGAAAGTCCTCGTACTTGGCGCTGGCTTGGTGGCCGGCCCGCTGGTTCGCTACCTGCTGAATGTGGATGAGTTTGTTGTGACCGTTGCCAGCCGGACCGTGGCAAAGGCCAAAGCGTTGACGAGTGACGCGGCCAACGGTATTGCCCTATCCCTTGACGTTAGTGATGAGTCTGGTCTGGAAGCGCTGATCGCCTCACACGACCTGTCTATCAGCCTCCTTCCCTATGTCTATCATCCTGTGGTGGCGCGACTGTGTGTGAAGCATCGCAAGCAAATGGTGACGGCGTCGTACGTCAAGCCAGAGATGCAGACACTTGACGCTGAAGCCCAGAAGGCAGGCGTCATCCTGCTGAACGAGATTGGCGTTGATCCTGGCATTGACCACATGTCGGCGATGGACGTGATTCATCAGATTAAGAGCAAGGGCGGCAAGCTCGTCTCGTTTACCTCTAACACCGGCGGACTACCGGCTCCCGATGCCAACGACAACCCCTTTGGCTACAAATTCTCGTGGGCGCCTCGTGGTGTGGTCTTGGCGGGGAAGAATCCGGCCAAGTTCCTCAAGGATGGCAACGTGGTCGATGTCCCAGGCGCTGAGCTGTTCACGCATCATTGGCCGTGTGAGATCGTGGGCTTTGGCGAACTTGAGGTGTATCCCAACCGCGATTCGATGCCCTACATCAAGGCCTACGGCATCCCCGACGTCACGTCGATGTTCCGCGGCACCTTGCGCTATCCGGGATGGTGCGACACGTTGAAGAAGATCGTCGATTTAGGCCTGCTGGATGAGGCGCAGCGCGATGACATCGCCGGGCTGACGTATGGTGGGCTGATCGCTCGCCTCATCAACTCGGATGGAGCGAGTCTGACGGCGGATGCGGCTGCATTCTTGGGAATTGGCATTGATTCTGATCCCATCGCCAGGATGAAATGGTTGGGGCTATTCAGTAGTGACGTTATCCCCACGGCAGACAACACTTATCTCGACGTGCTCGCGTCACGCATGCTGTCCAAGATGGAATACGCGCCGGGTGAGCGAGACATGCTTGTCATGCAGCACGAGTTTGTGGCCGAGTACGCGGATCGAACCGAGAAGATTACCTCGACGATGATCGACTATGGCATTCCCGGCGGAGATTCTTCGATGTCCCGTCTCGTTGGTTTGCCAGCAGCCATTGCCGCACGCATGATTCTGCAAGGCGAGATTAATCTAACGGGGGTTCATGTGCCGATGATTCCCGAGATCTACAAACCCGTGTTGGCTGAACTAGACACCATGGGAATCTCGTTCCAGGAAACCGTACAGTCTCTGTAGATCGCTACAGGAAAAAGGGGAGACATCATGCAACTTGGGGCCAGCATTTGGGGTTTCTATCATCAGCGGGATCCTGAATCCTGGCCCCCGCTAGCCGGGGCTGTGGACGAGATTCTGTCGATCGACCAGGACCTCGGAGTGGAAGTTTGGGGCTCGCGTGCTCTTGAGGCCCCAATGGTCGCCGGAGAGGACCTCCGAGATCTTGTGGACGCGTGCCAACAGGCAGCGTTTGTCACGGTCCACATTCAGGGACAGCACTGGTCGTGGAGTCCGGCGAACCTTCGGCGCGAAATTGACTTCGCGCATCAGCTTGGCGCCGAAACCCTCGTGCTTCATCCCGCCTGTTTCGCGCTGGTTGAGGACGACGATCGCCCCGATTGGCCGGAAATCGTCCGCATTGCCGACTACGCGGCCAAGTTTGGCGTGAAGCTCGCGATGGAGAATATGCCAAACTCAATTTGGCTGTTGGATCGGATTCTGGACGAAGTTGGCGATGATCCCGAGAAGACGAATCTGGGTATTTGCATCGACATCGGCCATGCCAATATCTCAGAAGATGCAGGGCGTCATCCGGTCGCCAACTACCTTGAACGTTATGAGGGACAGCTTGTCCATCTCCATCTACACGACAATCGAGGCGAGAGCGACGAGCATCTGTTACCGGGAGAAGGCACGGTCGATTGGCCGCATCTGCTGAACTGCCTTCAAGTATTCGATTTTGCCGGAACTGCCGTTGTGGAAGCGCACGAACCCCAAACTCCCCCGAAGCAGTTTCTCGGCCACGGCTTAGCTTTCTTGAAGCAATCCGGCTTCTGATCCTCCGACACGAATTGCCAAGCGATGAGCCAGTTCTCTCTTGGCCCTTGCTGTATCATGGAGGAAGAATCGCTCAACAAGGAGAAGGTAATGAAAAACCTCAAGGGCCTCGGTCTGTTATTGGCGGTACTGTTTCTGTCGGGCTGCGTGTTGTTCGGACCGGTCGGGCCGGAGATTTTGTACGAAGAGAATTTTAATGGTGACACGGAGTGGTATGAAGGGGAATCAGACTACTCAAACTGGTGGGTCGAAGGAGGGAAGTACCACGTTCTTGTCAAGGTGGAAGACAAGCCGATAGGAACCTGGCGTACGGATATTGGACCGTTCGACAATTTCCAACTTGATCTTGATATCGAGCAAGTTACTGGTCCAGACGACAATGGATACGGAATTAGGTTCCGGATGCAGGATGCTGACAATTACTACCGCTTCCGAATTTCCGGCGATGGCTGGGCGAAATTCGATAAGAGGATTGGCGGTGTCTATACAGACATACGCCCGTGGTCAACCACTGAACTGATCAATGAAGGCAACGAAACCAATCACATGACAGTCATCGCCAATGGCAGCACGTTCACATTCTATATCAATGGTACAGAGCTTTACTCGGCTACGGATACCTCTCTTACGACCGGATATATCGGGTTCCAAGTTGCCATGTTTGTCTCGCCCGGTCAGACACACGTTGCCTTTGATAACCTGATCCTCACTGAGCTGGAGTAGCTAAGCGACATGTAAGGAGTAGGGACAGGCTTCTGGTGTTTGATTCGCGCAGTAGAAGCAGGGCTAGTCTAGGATAGGACGTTCCGATGATGTCCGGCGGTCTTCGCCGCCAACGACGACATCGTAGCAAGACCCGATCCAGCGGGAAAGGGCTCGTCCGCCGTACTTCTTGATGACAGCGGCTGAATCAGACAAGTTGGTTGCCACTGCCGTTGGAAGCATGGCGCGATATCGCCAGTCCACGACTCTCTCCAATTCCTCGAGGACGAAATCGGTTGTTCGCTCAGATCCGAAGTCATCCAGTATCAGGAGGTCGCATTCCCGGCATCGCGTAGACGTGAGCTGTGAACCATGTGCGATGTCTGACCGCAACTCACTCACTAGATCGAGCAGAGGCCAGTATTCGATGTGGGCAGACCGCTCTATTTCGTCCAGAGAGAGAGAAGGGATCTCCCCAGTCTCATCTAGAGATTCGCCAGCATTGGCGATCAGCGAAGATGCAGATGGGATGTCGATCATTGGCTCAGCTGGCGTTCGTTTCGCAGGAATGTACGAGTGAAGTCGGTCATACTCCTTCATGAGGGCGACCAGCAAGTGGGTCTTGCCAACGCCGTTCTTCCCCCACAGCATGATTCCGTGGGTTCCTTCTCGTGCCACGCGCTTGCATGTTTCGTACGCTTCTCGATTTGACTTGTTCACTTCAAAGTTATCGAACGTGCAATGCTGAAACCTTTTACCAATGGGTGCTCCTCGAATCACTGCTGGCCTCCTCTTCGCCCGCGATCATAGATGGACGGGTCGTGACTCTGCTCAAGATGGCGCATGGAGTCCGATTGCGGCTGTGGTCTCCCACGTGCTTCCCAATCGCGTGCCATGGCAACGTTCCGTTCGAAGTTCTTTGTGTTGAACGGGGTTACGCAATCGAAGTACTTGCGGGATTCCTCTTTTCCGCCATCGACGGCTGCCAGGTACTCGAGCACGAGTACGAGGTCGGCCTCGCTGTAGCCGTCGCTCAAGCGACCGTTGATATGCTCGACGTTCTTGGCGTACTTCGCTGAAATCGGTGTATAGCGTGCCCAATCCCAGGCTTTCTTCCGCAGCTCGTTCAATTGATCGATGATTCGTTGCGCGGGGGTGTCGGCAGCTTCGCCCGTTCGAGCGACCGCGGATGAAGGCGCCTCGTTCTGGGAAGCCGCCGGTTTCCCAACGCGTTGAGCTGCAAGCAAGGGAATCCGGCTGGCTGCATAGACAACGCCGATGGCACGCATGGATCCAGTCTCATCGGGCTCACTTGCCTTTCGGAAGTAACCGGCTTCTTCGAGTTCCTTTAGAGCGGTACGAAGGGCATCCAACCCTTCGAGAGAGACGGACGCTAGCTGTCTCTTGTTCGACAGATCGAACTCAGGATGAGCCAGAAAATAAGCGAGCAATCCCTTGGCGCGAAACGACAGGCGAGGATCTTCCAACATCGATTTTTCTAACACGACGTGCTGGCTGGCGCCATCGGCCAATCGAATTCTCAAGATCTCACCACCCTCTCGTTTCTGTCGAAGTTCTCTCAAAGGGTACCTGCGGTCGTAGGATCAGCGCAACCACTCCGAGAGCAACGCCCGCTCGCGTTCTCTGTCTAGACCGCCACGCCACTTGCGACTTCTGGATCTTGTGAGGGACCAGTTCATTGTTGAGCGAACTGTATCTTCAAGCGAGCGGAACCGTAATCCCTCGGCGATGGCGCCATCCGCGCGGAAGTTGAAGAAGCTGTCGGCGAGGGGATCACTCTCTGGAATCCACAGGGGGAGTTCTATCCAGGCTCCCACTTCTTGCTTCACAAGGAAGGCGTCTTCGACCCAGACAAGTTCAGAACTCTGATTGGCTACGGTGCAACAGGTTTGCAGCAGATCGCTCATCGTGTGTGTGTCGGGAGTAGACACGGCATTGAAGACGCCCGTCTTGCCCGTATCCAGCATATGGACGATCCATGCAGCTAGATCGCGCACGTCGATGAATTGAATCGGCCGATTGGCACGGCCTGGAGCTAGAATAGTCCCCCCTTGGGCCGCTCTCCACGGCCAATAGGTGAAGCGGTCGGTGGGGTCGTGAGGCCCAACGATTAATCCCGGACGGATGACCAGGGCGCGGGATGCGAATGCGGCAATGACTTCCTTCTCGCACAGAACCTTTAGGGGGCCGTAGGTTTCTGCAGTCACCGTTTCGATGGTGGCGTCGTTGAGAACAGCCAGCTCCGCACTCTCGTCTGTGCCTTCAGGGGACGGCTTGCTGTACGCGGAGACCGATGACACGAGGGCATATCGATTCACGCAATTTCGAAGAAGCTGTGCCGACGCTCGAACGATCCTAGGGAAGTAGCCGCACGTGTCAAGGCAGGCATCGAACGTGCGTCCACGGAGCGGATCCAGTCCTCCGTCTCGATCTCCGTGCAGTTGCTCGACGCCTGGGAACAGGTCCGTGTTGGATTGTCCTCGATTGAATAGAGTGACTTGGTGCCCTTGCTCCACGGCGTGTTCAGCCACGGCTCGCCCGAGGAAGACGGTCCCTCCGATGATGAGTAGCTTCATGAATCCTCTCCTTGTGAATGCCACAACCGGTTTACGGCGAGGCGTGCTGTAAGCTGCCACAGGCTGGACAATGCGGGTCCCTCTCAATCCGAATGTCATCGAAGCGCATGGACGCGCCGTCATAGACGAGGAGCCGCCCCGTCAAGGGGGAGCCGAATCCGACAATCCACTTGATGGCTTCGGTGGCCTGGATGATGCCAATTAGCCCAGGAACGACACCGAGTACGCCGGCTTCCGAACACGGCATGACGGTTTCGGGTGCTGGCGGCGTTGGGAACACGCAGCGGTAACAGGGACCTTCGTCTGTACAGAAGATGCTTGACTGCCCTTCCATTCGAAAGACTGCGCCATAGACGAACGGGATGCCGAGCTTCAACGCAATCTCATTGATGAGATAGCGAGTCGGGAAGTTGTCGGTGCCATCGATGATGAGATCGTACCCATCGGCGATGCGTTCGGCGGATTCAGAGGCAAACGATTCGTTGTAGACTTCTACATGAATGTCGGGGTTGAAGTCAGCCAGGCGATTCTTGGCCGATTCCACTTTCGGCTGTCCCAACGAACCTGTTCCGTGAAGAATCTGACGTTGAAGATTGGAGAGACTGACGGTATCGGAATCCACCAGCCCGAGCTGCCCCACGCCGGCACCGGCCAGGTACAAGGAAATGGGACTTCCCAACCCGCCGGTTCCTACAATCAGGATGCGCGCGGCCTTGAGCTCCTGTTGCCCGGATACTCCGATCTGTGGGAGGACAAGGTGGCGGCTGTAGCGCTCGACTTGATCTTTCGTGAATTCCAGAGCTTCTTGTTGTGGTGTCATTGGCCTCTCTGCAGTTAGCATCGCCGCTTGGAGACGCTAGGTCAAATCCTGTAGACCGAGCACCTACTACACCAGCTCGTAAGCGAATACGTCGGGCTTGAACTCGGACCACGACTTGAATCCATTGTCGCGCAATAGTCCCAGCACAGGAGCATGTTGACCCAAGTGAATGGGAACCATCATCGATAGGTTCTTGCCTGCGTACAGCTGCAGGGCGTGGTTCAGCAGTACTTGCATAGCCACTTCGTCTCCATCCAGGAAATTGATGGTTGCCCACTTGCCGTGATTGGGGCTTTGGCGAATGCATACGGCTGCCTTTAGCGCGCCCATGTCTCCGATGCCTAGGCGGCACTCCAATCGCGCGGTCGCTTCGAGAGGGTCATGATCAAATGGGAAGAATCGCCATCCGCGTGGGAACCGGCGTTGTGCTAACAGGAGAAACTCAGAGTGGCTCACGAACTCGACGGTTTCCGTCTCTGAGATGGGTCGGATGCTTGCGCTGCCGGGCATGATCTCAGGGGGCGCGACATCGCACGGTCTCTCCAGATACGAAAAGGATCCTACCACTTGGAAGCCGTAGGACTCGATGATGTGAATGGACGCCTTGTTGTCGACGTGTGTGGATAACTCGATGTGCGTGGCTCCGGCAGCCCGAGCGCCACGAATGAAGTGTTCGGTAATTGCTCTTGCTGCGCCGTGTCCCTCTGATACGGGATCTGTACGAATTCCCTCCAGCCAGGCGATGCCGGGACACAACCAGGTTCGATGGGCAAACGAGATGATTTGTCCGTCCAACATTGCGACAGCCAACTCACCTTCGCGATCAGCGAACCAATCATCGAGTACCTCGGGAACGTAATCCTCCCCTTCCCAGATTCTTGACGAGATCTCCACAATACGGTCGCGATCTCCCACTTGGGCTGTGCGAACACTCAGACTCATGACGGGTCCTTCAAAGGGTAAATTAGGGAGATCCGGTCATGGCTCGCACGCGTTACAGATGCGGGTGAAACGATGCGGCTGGCGACACGGCGCAGATGTTCAAGATGTCCGGCGGGCATGAATACTCCTTGAAGTGCTGATTGTCATGCTACTCGAAGTCTTCAAGTGAGTCCCGCAATCTAGCGGGGAAGGATCCGCGCCCGGCGGGATCACAGCGCACGGTGCACGGGAGACTAACTGAAGCTAGTTTGGACGAAGAAATCGGAGCATCCGGTGACGAAGAGATGCAATGAGCGCGCACAAGAAGAAGAAGATGGATACCAGCACGATGGCTGCTCCTGAGGCAATTCCCCAGTAGAAAGACAAGTACAGTCCGACAACCCCGGCAATGGCACCTAGCAACGCGCCGACGAACAGCATCGCAGGCAAGCGCTTGGTGAGAAGCTGTGCTGTGGATGCCGGCGTGACCAACATAGCTAACATCAATCCGATGCCCACGGTTTGGAGAGAAAGCACGACGGTGATAGCGATTATAACGAACAACAAGTAGCGGTACAATGGCGCACGAATGCGCAGGGTCCGCGCCAACGTGATGTCGAATGATACGAGAACGAGTTCCTTGTAGAGCAGGAAGAGTAGCAGCAGTACGGAGGACCCGAATGCTCCAATCAGGATGAGATCGTAGTTGGAAATCCCCAGGACATTGCCAAATAGGAAGTGTACAAGATCGACGGAGAATCCTCTGACTGTGGAAATAAGAGCAATTCCCAGAGCGAACATGCCGGCGAACACGATGCCGATGGCGGCATCTTCTCGAAAGCGCGTCCGTTCTGAGATCCAGCCCATGCCGAGGGCAACGAGAATGGCGGTTCCCATTGCCCACCAGAACAATCCGCGACGGTCTCCCTTGCCGATGGAGATGAAGCCGATGGCCACGCCGGGCAATATAGAATGAGCCAGCGCATCTCCAATGAACGTCATGCCGCGCAGTATCACGAACGCGCCGACTGCCGAACACAGGACGCCGACAGCAATTGCCGCAATGAGTCCGCGCACCATGAACGCAAATCGAAGAGGGGCCACCAGCCATTCAACCATCTTTGTATTCGCCTCCTAAACAGGCGGTGTCATGCACGATGAACGCGCCGTCCTCTCCCGGAACGACTTGTAGACAGCTGCTGTACGCCTTTCGAAGAACGCCCTCAACGAGCACACTCTTGGGAACCCCGAAAGCCAGCATTTCCCGTCGTAGCAGAAGGATCTTTCCGAAGTGGGCTGCCGCGATTGACAGATCGTGAAGTGACATGATGACGGTCACACGTCGCTGATGGAGATTCGTGATTAACTCGAGCACCTCGCGGTGCGTGTGCACGTCCAAGCCTGCAAGTGGTTCGTCAAGCAGGATCAACTCAGCTTCTTGAGCCAGCGCGCGGCCAATAAACAGCCGTTGACGTTGCCCGCCGGACAAGGCTTCGATTTGGCTTCTTGCGTGAGCGGAGAGACCGACGGCTTCGAGAGAGGCCTGAACGACATGATGATCCTGTATCTTCGGTCTGCGAAACGGCCTGATACGCCGTGTTCGCCCGAGCATGACGAAGTCGGTTAATGTGATGGGAAATCGCCAATCCAGCATGCCTTGTTGTGGCACGTAGGCGATACAGATGTGACGATAAGGGCCGTGGCCGTGGATCTGCACCTCGCCTGACATCGGGGTGAGCAGACCGGCCAAGGCCTTGAGCAAGGTCGATTTCCCGGAGCCGTTGGGGCCAACCACGGCCAGGCGTTCTCCGACTTCTAACTCAAATGACACATCGACAACGGCGGCGCGATTTGCATATCCTGCGGACAGCTCACGAACGGCTACGGCGGGTGCTTCCGGGTCGTGGATGGCGTGACTCGGCCTCTCTCGTCTCCGTGGTGCGACGGTCGTTCTCTTTGAGATGGCACTCCCTCCTTGCGGATCTACTCGGAAGCTCCCAGTCCTTCGAGAATCGCGTTTGCCGTGTATCGCATGAAATTGACGTAGGTGTCGGCGGGTCCATCGAGATCACTGAGAGCGCCGGTGTACATTACGACGATCCGAGTTCCGGTGTCTGAGGCGACTTGCTGCGCGAGCGAAGGATTGAGAGTGGTCCCCACGAAGACGGCTGGAACCTCAAGGGATTCGATGGTGGTGATTAGCTCAGCAAGTTCACGCGCTGACGGTTCGGACACGGTGCTGAATCCCGGGAAAATCGTTCCTACTTGCTCAAATCCGTATCGCCGTGCGAAATATCCGAACACGCGATGATCGGTCACCAACAGTCGGCGATCTGTTGGAATGGTCTCCAGGATGGATTCGATCCATTCATCCAGGTTGGCAAGAACGCTTTGGAAGCTGGCTGCGCGCGCCCGAAACTCGGGCTCCAAAGAAGGCGCAAATTGACTCAGACGATCGGCAATGACGTCGACCCAAGCCGAAACAAGAGTAGGATCGAACCAAACGTGAGGATCGTATGTGACATGATCTTCGTGACCAACCTCGGCATCTGCGGCCAGCAGATTTGGCAGATGGGCGGACAGGGAAACGACGCGATCCTTGATCGATTCCAGAATGTCGTCCAAGCTTGCCTCCAAATCTAGTCCGTTGATGAAGACGAGATCTGCGCGATGCAGTGTCACTAGATCCTGTGGGCGCGGCTCAAATGCGTGCGGGTCGGCGTTGGGTGGGAACAGGGCGATGACATCCATTTCGTCTCCTGCGATCTGAGCTACGACATCGGCAATAATCGTCGTTGTGCAAACCAGGTCCGTTGCCAGACCTGATAGGGCCGCAAGCAGGACCACGGAAACTGCGACGCTCAAGACCTGGACTTGTTTCACTCGGATCACCCTCTCAACGATTGCTCAGGACACCATACATGAGAATCCTCCCAGGGACCATTCGATTTCCTTCACAGCGCTGCCACAGGTCTGGCTCATCGCCTTCACCGGGGAAGGGTACGTTGTGAACAGATAAGACCAAACGAGAGTCCGAAATCGGGGACTCACTGAGGAGGAATTGATCATGAAACGGGTCTCACGAGTGTTGTCATTGGTGATGGTAGTGGCTCTGTTAGCCGCCCTGCCCGCAAGCACACAGGTCACGACGACGGCGGATGCGGAGGCATCCGACGATTCCACGCTGGCCATGCTTGTGCTGATTAATCGATTGGAACTGTCTGCAGAACAGATGAGTTCGCTTCACGGCCTCGTCACTGGACTGATGGACGAACGTGCTGGAGCGGAGGCGTTACGCGAGGACCTCGAGGAGGCAATGATTGCCTTCAATGGCACAGGCGAAGAACTGGATGAACTGCTGGCGGTCTTCAGAGAGGATCAAATCGCAGTCGCTGAGTCCCTAAGGGACTCGGTTGTGGAGACGATGGATAGTATGCGCGACATGTTGTCCATCAATCAGGGGCTTGTGTTGCGCAACGCGCTGCCGGGCCTGTTGGGAGAACGCGGAGACTTGGATGGTCGCCCTGAGATGGCGCGGGAAATCGGCGAAAGATCAATGATCGGGAGAGGGCGAGGAGTGTTCGATCCCGCTGCCCGCGGGATGGAGCAAGAGGCAGACGAGTCTGACATGTCTGCGATCCGTGGACAGGTGAGCGAACGTACGGGTGAAGCATTCGCAAGGCTGAGCCAGCGCGCACAGATGATTGGCGGACGAGAGAACCAAGGTCGGATGGACGCTCGCCGCGGGCAGCTCATGCAGACTGATGGGCGCGGAGCGGAAGCAGCTACCGAGAAGCTTGGCTTGTTCGACATCCTGGAGAGTCTAGCCGAGGCCTTAGAACTTAAGATAGCTGCCGTCGACTAGTTGATTCGATCTTCATTGCCCCGAAGTGCGCTGCCCGAGACGTGGCGCACTTCCTATTTCTCGGCGCTTGCAGGGAGGGTGAATATGAAGCAGGCACCGCCTTCAGAGGCGTTCTCTGCCCAGATGCGCCCACGGTGAGCCTCGACCAACGCCTTGGCGATCGAGAGTCCCAAACCAGCGCCGCTATCGTCTCCCGATCTTGCTTCGTCGGCGCGATAGAACCGGTCAAAGACGTGGTGCAGATCGGATTCCGACAGACCAGATCCAGAATTACAGATGGAGATGACGATCTCCTGATTGCGCGGCTGGGCGCCAATGCGAATGCTCCCCTCAGAAGGCGTATGGCGAATGGCGTTGGAGAGGAGGTTAAGCAAGACCTGCTCGATACGCTGCGCGTCCGCGAAAACTTGAGGCAGACCTGATTCAATCTCGCGAACGAGCTGGATGTTCTCATCCTCAAGTTGAATGCCAACTGTCTCCAGAATCGTTTCAAGCAGAGCCTTGATCGAGAAAAGGGTTGGCTTCATCGACAGCCTGCCGGCGTCGGCGAGAGCCAATTGATGGAGATCCCCAACCAGGCGCGTGATGAGCAGGATCTTGTCGTGTAGCGCAGCCAGTGTTTCTTGAGTTGGCTCCAGCAACCCGTCACGTAGCCCTTCCAGAGCTGTGCGTACCGCCGTGATCGGCGTACGCAACTCATGCGAAATGTCGGCGATCAGCCGTTTTTTCACGCTCTCCGCGCTTTCAAGGCTAGCCGCCATCTCGTTAAATGAGTCTGCTAGGCGTCCGAGTTCGTCCACGGATGGAATATTCACGCGCTCATTGAGATTCCCAGCAGCGATGTTGCGAGAAGCATGATCCAACTTGCGAAGAGGACCTGTCAGCTGGCGGATGAGGAAGAACGACAGCAGTACTGCGGCGACTCCCGCAGTCAGTCCGGCCAACAGCAAGGAGCGGCGTGATCGCTGTAAGTACCCTTCTTCGAGTTCAAGTTCGACGAGGAAACGCGTGGGCAGGAACGTCCATTGCTGACCGTTTTCGAGTGCGAATCGGATTCCCATTTTGAGAAGATCGGCATCGAGATGGCGGCCTACTTGAACCTGACTCAAGTCAGGAGTGAATACGACATTGCCTTCGGAATTGACAATGACGGCTGGCAGATCGGCCTGTTGCTGCGTAAGCGCTTCTAGCACTGTGTTCATGTCTCCCGACTGCTGATAGAGAATGCGAAACAGATTGAACATCATGCGATCTTGTTGTGAGGAGCGACCTCTACTGAAGTCCGTAAATGCACGGTTGACTGACAAGCTCAGAAAAAAGTATCCAGCCAGGGACGTGAGGATAATGATCAAGGCAAACGCCGACAGGAGCTTCGCGCCGAATGACAGCGTTCGCAGTCTCTGGATCATTCTCTGCCCTCTTTGGCCAGCTTATAGCCAACACCGAATACAGTCAGGATTACTGAAGGCTCACGAGGATCGGGCTCGACCTTCTGTCGGAGCCGCTTGATGTGTGAGTCGACCGACCGTTCGAACCCCCCATAAACGTCGCCGCGAACAGCTTCGAGCATTTCCAATCGCGTAAACACTCGCCCTGGTTGTGTCATCAAAAACGCCAAGAGGTCGAATTCCATTGCTGTTAGTTCGATGAGTTCTCCGTGGATGCTTACTTGGCGCTGCTGATGATCAAGCCGAATCGAGCCGACCTCAAGAACACTGGACGTCTCTCCCGTTGATCGGCGAAGCACGGCGTGAACGCGGGCCTCTAACTCACGAGCACTGAATGGCTTGATGATGTAATCGTCGGCGCCGGTTTCCAAACCAGCAATGCGATCTTCCTCGTCAACTCGAGCTGTCAGCATGATGATGGGGACATTAGAGTGGCTGCGGACGTGCTGAGCGACAGAGAGTCCATCCATTTTCGGTAGCATCCAATCGAGGATGATGAGATCGGGAACGAATGTTTCGAATTGTGCCAGAGCTTCCTGGCCGTCATAGGCCGTTGCGACCTCAAAATGAGCGGCCTCCAAATAGGATCGCACGGACTGAACGACCCACGGTTCGTCGTCGACAACAAGGATTCTAGTGGCCATAAGTTCAATGCCAGTATAGATGATCTGTCAGTTTGGGTCTATGTTATGAGCTGCCTAATCTCTGCGGAATCGCGATGAATCATCATTGAGATAGATCTGTCGGAGCGGTACTCTGTTTGTGATCAAGACATCTCCCCACGGCTGTGAAACGTGCGTGGAGAATCCATAGGCTTGCTATTTCGAAAGGAGGCCCAATGATTGGGAAAGCGCAGCTCAAGGCTGTTGCAGACACTGTCCTGGCCGCAGCAGAAGCGGATCAGACCGAGGTGCTCGTGTCAGGAGAGGATCTTGCCCTCACGCGATTCGCAGCAAACACCATTCACCAAAATGTCTCCGAGACGAACGTTAGTATTCGTGTTCGATCGGTGATTGGAAAAAAGATCGGGGTTGCTTCGAATAACGATGGTTCTGAAGCATCGCTCAAGGGACTGGTACGGAAAGCGGAGAAGATCGCCTTGCTCCAGCAAGACAATCCTGACTTCACATCTCTGCCCGAACCGCTTCCGATTCAGGAAGTTCAAGCCTACTCGGAATCAACAGCGAAGTGTTCGGCGGAGACTCGCGCCAAGGGGGTTGGTTCAATCCTTGAGCTCGCTCGAGGCGGCGGATTGATTGCCTCGGGGGCGTTCTCGACGGGCACGAGCGAGACCATGATTGCCAACTCTCTTGGGGTATCGGCTTATCACTGTGGCACAATGGCTACGGTCATGAGCGTCATCATGTCGAATGATTCCTCGGGATACGCTGCGGGTGTAGCTCAAGACGTGTCCGATCTTGATCCAGCCGTAATTGGACGCATTGCCATGGACAAGGCAATACACAGC
>Ga0272441_10002519_pt1 | contig 36781 bp, 18 predicted proteins | sample SSMProp6N_FD_193582 | JGI IMG/M metagenome (GOLD analysis project Ga0272441, IMG submission 193582) | Marine sediment archaeal communities from Little Sippewissett salt marsh, Falmouth, MA, United States - SSM-Prop-6N | ecosystem: Environmental > Aquatic > Marine > Wetlands > Sediment ...
CCGTGTATGAGAAGGCCGCCTGGTTCGGCACGGTCACGACCCTGTTCTGCATGAGGCTTACCGGCACGGCCTGTATCGATTATGTCTCCGGTCTGCTGTTCGGGCTGTGTGACGCGTCCGATCAAACAGGCTGGAGCGAGGAACTCGTGACATTGGCGGAAGTGGACGCGGCACGACTTCCGCAATTGGCCGCGCCGTCCGCTGCGATTGGCGCGGTGACCCGCGAAGCAGCCGCGGCAACGGGCTTGCCGCCGGGCATTCCCGTGGCAGCCGGCGCGGGCGATGTGGCCGCTGCCTGTTTCGGAGGCGGCTGCCTCGAGCCCGGCACGCTCCTGCACACAACAGGCTCGAGCGACTGCCTTTCCTTTGTCACGGGCGCACCGCAGACTTCGCGGCTGTTCGCCAATACCGGCTACATCGAGGCGACCCGATGGCTATCGGTCGCGACGGCCACCTCGACGGGCACCGCCGTGGACTGGTTCAGCCGCGAGTTCCTGGGCGCAGCCTCCGGGGCCGCGGTTGCGGAGGAAGCCGCCAAATCGACGATCGGCGCGGGCGGCATCACGTTCCTGCCCTACCTGCAGGGCGAGCGCACCCCGATCTGGAACCCGGCCGCCAAGGGCGTGTTCTCCGGGCTGTGCGTCGCATCGTCCCGCGCCGATCTGGCCAGGGCCGTACTGGAAGGCACGGCGTTCGCCGTGCGGCAACTGGTCCAAACCGCCGAGGAGCACGGCGGCGTGACGATCCCCTCGTTGCCGGCTACGGGTGGCGGAACAAAGAACGAGTTGTGGAACCACATCAAGGCGGACGTCACAGGCAAGACGCTGTTCATTTTCGAGTTCCAGGAATTCGCCGCGCTCGGCGCCGCGATGCTGGGCGGCACGGCGGCAGGCGTCTACGGCTCCGTCGCCGAGGCCGTGACGGCAACGGCGCAGCTCCGCGGCGGCCGGCCGGTCGGGCCCGACTCCGACGCGCACGCGGCCTACGAACCACACTACCGCCGTTATGAGGCGCTTTACCCCGCGCTACGCCAGAGCATGGAGGACAAGTGATGACTGCCGAGCACCCGAACATCCTCGTGATCATGTCCGATCAGCACAGCGCCGGTCGGTGTGGGTGCTACGGCGACACGCTTGTGCGCACACCGAACATGGACCGGCTCGCGCGTGAGGGGACGCGGTTCGACGCGGCGTACACGCCGTCGCCGGTCTGTGTGCCGGCCCGCATGTCGTTCATGACCGGGCGCCGCCCGTCCGATATCCGAGTGATGGAGAACTACGACATCCTGCCGTCCGGCACGCCGACCTGGGCGCATCATCTGAGCCTGGCCGGCTACGAGACGGCCCTGATCGGGCGCATGCATTTCGAAGGCCCGGACCAGCATCGCGGGTTCGAGTATGTGCATCCGCTGTACCTGAACTGGAACGACGGGCACCCGATCGACCAGCAGGTCATGTCCGAGCAGGTCCCGAATCATTGTTACTGGGCGGAGCGCTCGTCGCTGCTGCATTCGGGGCACGGCACCACGCGCGTGCAGTGGCACGACGAGGACGTGTGCGAGAAGGCGTGTGAGTATCTTGCCGGTAAGGCCGACGCTCAAGACCGTCCGTTCGCGGCCGTTGCCGGCTTTTATATGCCGCACTCGCCCTACATCGGGCGGAAGGATTTGTTCGAGTACTATCTCGAGAGGGTGGGCCTGCCGGAGCATACGGAGGAAGAGCTCCCTGCCTATCTGCACCGGTTCTATTCCGATTTCCGGACCTGGTTCGACCCGCCGATCCCGGACGAGCGCAAGCGGATCGTGCGCGCGGCCTACTATGCACTGTGTGAGCACACCGACGAGCTGGTCGGCAAGCTACTCGACACGCTTGACCGGACAGGACTCGCGGAGAACACGGTGGTCGTCTACTGTTCGGATCACGGCGACATGGCGGGGCAAATGGGGCTCTGGGGCAAGATCGTTCATTACGAGGACAGCGCGCGGGTCCCGCTGATTGTCCGGCATCCGGATGCGGATCTGAACAGGGGCGCCTGTTCGCGGGTGTGTAACCTGCGCGATCTGGCGGCGACGCTGTGCGACATCGGCGGGGCCGACCCGCTGATCCAGACGGACGCGCGTTCGATGTTGGCCTTGTTGAGGGATCCGGACGCCACGTGGGAGGATTACACCGAGAGCGAGCTCTCGAACGCGCCGATCGTGCGGCAGAAACATCCCTGCACCTCGCGCATGATCCGGCAAGGACCGTGGAAGTGCTGGGGCTATCATATCAATGGCGAGCGGTTCTATTCGCTGTTCAATCTGGAAGAGGACCCGCAGGAGTGTAGGGATCTGGTTCACGATCCGCAGCATGCAGAGATCGCGGCGGAGTTGAAGGCACGGTTGTGCGACGGGTGGGCCCCGGCAACGATCGAGCGCGAGGCCATGCAACGCCGCGCCGACCGCGGGATCCTGCGCCGGGCATGGAAACCGTTTGCGAGCGGGCCGCCGTATGCGATCCCGGACCATGTCGAGCAGGACGTGGTTGTGCTCTGAGATTGAGAATTTCAACCGCGAAAAACACGAAAAGCACGAACAGGGAACGTCGGGTTCGTGAGTTTCGTGGTTAGAAATCTTTGGGGATCGACGAGGTTTACGACAAGGTTTGATTTGCCTGGGAGATGAAGCTGATGGACAGGACGACGTTCGTTTGGGTTGCCGTCGGTGTGTTGGGCTCGTGCGTGGTGGCGGGTGCGGCGCAGCAGCGGCCGATCCCGCGTGTGCCGGCCGGGCACCCGCGCGTGTATGTTCGGCCGTCTGATCTGCCGGGGCTGCGCCGGAAAGTCGAGCTGCCCGAATTCGCGGAGGCCTGGGACATGGTCCGCAACTCCGGACGGCCGGTCTGTCGCGCGTTCACCTACTTGGTCACCGGCAACCGGGAGACCGGCCGGAAGGCCGTGGACCGTGCGCTCAAACGGCTGAAGGCGAACAAGGACAACATGCGCAAACGCAAGGGCGCGGGCCGCCCGTTCAACAACCCGATGCATCATGCGGCGTGCGTGTACGACTGGTGCTACCCGCTGTTGACCCGGGCCGAGAAACACGAGTTCATCAAGGAGTTCAAAGAGTTCTTCGCCGACGACCACGCGCGCGGGTATCCGCCCACGCCGCACAAGCTCAACCCGATCCAGAGCCACGACAGCGAAGGCTGTATCATGAGCAACCTGCTGCCCGCCGGCCTGGCCGTCTATGACGAGGACCCCGAGCTCTACGAGCTGGCCGCGCGCATTTTTTTCGAGCTCTACGTCGATGTGCGCGACTTCTATTACCAGGCGCACGCGCACCATCAAGGTGGCGGCTATGCAACCGAGCGGTTCCAGCACGATCAGTTCACAAGCTGGCTGTTCCGCAAGATCGGCGCGGGTGACGTGCTCAGCCGCGAACAGCGGTTTGTGCCATACCGCGACATGTACGCGGCATGTTCGGACGGGCGGCTTCTGCCGATGGGCGATGTTTCGCAGCACCGCAGATGGCGCCACACGGAGCGGGCCACCGCCGCCTACTACAACGATCCGTACCTGCTGACATGGTCGGACGGGCTGCCCCACGTGCCGTGGGCGAAGGAACAGGGCGCGTTGTGGTACGAGTTGCTGTTTCTGCCGCCCAACGCGCCGCGTGCGCCGCTCACGGAGCTGCCGCTCACCAAGTATTTCCCGTCGCCGATGGGCGAGATGATCGCGCGTACAGGTTGGGATATGACGCCTGAGAGTCGCGACGCGATCGTACACATGCGGATCGGCGAATACTATTTCGGCAACCACCAGCACAGCGACTGGGGCACGTTCCAGATATACTACCGGGGCATGCTCACCGGCGACAGCGGCGCCTATCACCTCGGCAACAAGGACAGCGACTACGGCAGCGCGCATCGCCGTGAGTACTACATTCAGACGGTCGCGCACAACGGCCTCATGATTTTCGAGCCGGCCACGGTTCACGCCGATTTCGGCGGGCAGCGCAAGCCCGAAAGCACGCATCCCAGGCCACTGACGCGGATACAGCGGGACTATCACTGGGGCCGCGTCACGGCCCGTGACGTCGGCCCGGATCCGAAGCGCCCGGTCTACAGCCACCTGGCCGGCGACATCACCGGCGCCTATGTCACGAGCAAGGTCAGCCGCGTGACGCGCGCGATGGTTACGATCAACACATCCGATCCGAGCTGTCCCGTGCTGTTCGTCGTGTTCGACGATGTCGTCGCCACCGACCCGAGCTTCAAAAAGGCGGCCTACTTCCACGCGCTCAAAGAACCCCTCGTGCGGGGCCGGACCACGACGATCGTGAACGATCTGAAGATGGACACGACGCATGACTACAACGGCCAACTCGTCGTCCGAACGCTGCTGCCGGCAGACGCGCGGCTCGTCAAGGTCGGCGGGCCGGGCAAGGAGTGCTGGAACGAGGTCACGCAGAAGAACTACAAGCCGACCGCCGGCGCGCAGTACAACTGGCCGCGCGAGGAGCTCGCAGGCGCCTGGCGCGTAGAGGTCGTGCCCGCCCGGCCCGCGACACGGGACCAGTTCTTGAACGTGCTGACCGTGATGGACAAAGGGACACCTTCCCCGCCGGTCACGATGCTGCGAGGGGAGGGGCTGGTCGGCGCCCGTGCGCTCGGGCATGCCGTGCTGTTCAATGACAGCGCCGAGTTATTGACCGCGGCCTCGTTCGAGGTATCGGGCAAGGGCCGGACCAAGACACTGGTCTGCGGACTGGCGCCGGGCAACTGGCGCGTCGAGGGGCCCGACGTCACTCGAACGGTGCAGATCGACGAGACACGCAAGTGCGCTTACCTCTCGGCCGCCCCCGGTCGATACGCCCTGCGCAAACTGCGCTGACCGCGCGCCCGCGTGCGGGGCAAACTGCCCACCCTTCTTTCTCGTCCCCCTCGCAGACTCGGGGGCACGAAATGCGTGGCGCCGTTGCCGCAAAGTCCTCCGCACCGGAGTGCTGCGGACTTTGATATGGAGCTCCAGGCGAACGAAATCTTCGTGCACAACTCTCTTCTCTTTCGCGCTATTTAGCGTGTTTAGCGGGCGAATCTCTGTTTGGTTGCGGCTACGCCGCGCTGTGGCCCCTGTGGTTCGGAGTGCGGGGATGGCACTGTCCGGCTCAGTAGAGCCCGGCGGCGCGGAGTTGTTCTATGACGATCGGACCGCGCTCGGGGAAGTAGCGCTCGACGACGAGAGCCACGGCAGAGCGCCAGTGTTCGTCGCGTGTCAGCGGCGGGGCCTCCGTTCTTTTCTTCGCCAGGATATCGCCCCAGCGCGCGGACTCCGCGACAACGGCGAGTTCCAGTTCGCGCACGCGCTGGTTGAACCTTGCGATGCAGGCTTTGGCCCCGAGCGCGCCGTTGGGTGCGAGCAGTTCCCTGGCGCGCGTGGCGAACCGGGCCCGGTACTTCGCGTTGTCGCAGAGCCGGTGGTGCAGCCATTGCGGGTGGAACTGCCTGGCCTCTGTGACAACCATCTGGAAGGCGGGGTCCTTGACTCCTTTCCGCCCGTAGACCTGCGTCGGATCGGCGATGTTGACGCGGTTCTCGTGCAGGCCCACCGTGATTCCGAACGGCGGCTCGAGGAAGAGGGTCTGTTCGCTGTCGTGCATGAGGAAGATGAATCCCTGCTCGCGGTCGATCCGCCGGCCGATCCCGAACCAGTTGTTCATCTTCTTGTTGCGCGTGTACTTGCTGACGGGCGCGTCGTGGTTGCCCGTAAAGAAGATGATCAGCATGTAGTCGATGAGGTTGTCGATGTCTACCAGCACGCGTTTGCCGGGGTCACGCCTGCCTGCGGGGTCCAGGCCCTCGAGCGCGAGGTAGTCCGCGTCGTCCGCGAAACTCCGGACGCACAGGTCCCAGACACGGTTCCACAATTCGAGATCGCCGTCGGTCGCCGTGATTCCCTTGTTGCTGCGGTGGCGTTTGAGCACGTCGTAGTCGTCGCTGATGCCGCCCAGGTAGGAGGCGGCGTAGTCGGAGTCCGGCCGCTCGGCGCTCTGGTAGATTCCCCAGTAGACCCCGTTCAGGTAGAGATGATAGTAGCGGCCCCGCGTATAGGGCCGGCCGAGGTCGCGTTGCGTGTCGCGGCTGAAGAGATCGCGGTTGAATGTGGCGTGGACGCTGTGGTTGAACGACCACGAGTGGTTCTGTGTGCTGCGCAGGTCGAGCTTTTCGAACGCGCTCACGCCCTCGTCGTCGAAAAGCGGGTAGCGCAGCTTGCGTGGACCGTACTTTTCCCGGAAGTACAACCGCAGCGAGTATTTGCAGTTCCAGGGCTTGCGGCTGTAGCCGCCGCGGATCCTGATCCATGCGTCGCTCTGGAAGCCGGGCCTGCCGTCGGGGTGGATGAGCTCGAGGGAGCAGGGCCGTTCCCACTGCCGGCCGCGCCGGCGAGAGTTCATCCACATGCCGCTTTCTTCGTCGAACAGATCGTCGAACTTCATGACCAGCGAGAGGGAGGGCAGGGCCAGCAGCGCGGGTGTGATGAGATCCTTGTAGGCGGGATGCTCCGTGATGTCGGGGTCCATGCCGTAGTCCAGGAACTGGTTCTTCATGATCCGGCCAGTCTACTACGGACACATGCCTGGAGAAAAGAACCCAGAACCAACGAGCGTGCATTGATCCCATTCTTCCCATGATTCCCATTCCGCGAAGAGGGGGGCGTGCGTTCGGGGAATGGGACGGATGGGAAGCATGGGAGTAATGAGAGCGTGCCGCCTGTCCCGGAGCGTGCGGTTGCGCGGGGGCCGGGAACACACATCGACATGGAATGGGAACGAAAGGGCCTGTTTTCCACTTATCGACCGTCCCCTGGAATTCAATAGGATGCGTGTTCGTCCGGTGTCTGCGACAGGGTCGCTGCGGGCGGGCAAGGCTCACGACGGGGTTGTTTGCCAGAGGAGGCATCCGGTGCGCATACCAGCGAAGCTGAAGAAATACACAGGCCCGAAATTGCCGATAGAAGACCTTCGGAGCCGATTGGCGTACGAACGCGAGCGGGACATCGGTCTGCTCAGATACCACGAGGGCTCCGTAGATTGGGTATACAAACAGGAGCAGCTCCTGCTTTGCCCGGAGACGACGGAGTTCATCTACAATGGGTTCACACCCTCGACGGTCAGCTACGAGAAGGGGAGCCGCCCGCAGCTCGAGAAGATCGTGCGGACGGTGACGCGTGGCTGCCGGACGCAGCGCGCAAAGGTGTTGGCGCTGCTGAAGTTCGTTCGTGATCTGCCCGACGTCCAGAAGCACGGCAATGGCCCCAGGTCCGCCTGCCCTGTGGTGCCGTTCCATGGCGGGACCGAGGAGGAGATCGTCAAGAAGGGTTGCAGCATGTGCAACGAGCAGGCGCGCGTGCTGATTATCCTCTCCCAGATCGCAGGGTTCCCCTCGCGCTACGTCGGGCACTACGGCTGCTATTGCGGCGCGGACAAAACGTGGCAGGGCGGCCATGGCGTTACCGAGATCTTCATGGAAGGGAAGTGGTGCTATTTCGATATTCGTGCCAAGTTCTTCCAGAAGAAGGACAAGCAACTGGCCAGCACCTGGGAGATCCTCCAAGACCCGGGCATCATCGACCGGCAGCCCAAGTGGATCCTGAAGATGATGCGCAGCCGTTACAAGATGACTTCCACCCGGCGTTGGTTTGGCGGGGGCTGCACCACGGTGGTCAACAACTACTTCGCGGCCGATCACGAACGCTACAGCTACCCCTGGAATTGGAACACGCCGACCTACCGCGCCGGCCAGGAACGGTTCATGAGCCGGCGTTACAAGCAGGACGTCCGGGCCTTGCGTAGCGCCGGCGAGTGACCGCGTCCTGCGGCTCTCCCCTCGAGCAGTGTCCTTTCGCGTCTACCCCGCGTCAGACACCTTATCTTGCACGCGCTCGATAACGGTATACAATGTGCTCGTCCTGGCAGAAGTTAGAAACCATGAAGAAGCGCACAAAAGTTGGGCTCGTGTACGAGACGATTCGCGACCGGATCGAGGACGCGACTTTGGGGCCGGGCACGAGACTTGCATCCTGCCGGCTCTTGGCGGAGGAGTTGGCTGTTTCGACGCAGACGGTAAAGAAGGCTCTTTCCCTGCTCAAAGCGGAGGGCCGGGTGGAGGGCAGCCGGGGCAGCGGGGTGTATGTGACGGGCAAGCGGGCAGCCTCGGACGCGCGGGTAGTGGCTCGTAGCAAGGCGGACGAGATCAGCCGTGTATTGATCGACCAGATCACGGACGGTTCGGTCATGTTGGGGGAACATCTTCCGGCTCCGAAAGTGCTTCGCTACAGATTTCGCGCATCGACCAGGACCGTCATGTACAACTATCCGGATTCCGGGATCGGTATGACCTGGCGGATTTCAAGCCGACCGGGAAGATTTTTCTGAATCGGATAGGCTTTCCCGCTGCCGGCAATCGGATCGGGTTGTGGCTTGCCGCGCGCGGGCATTCGGATGTGGCGCTTTTCACATTCTACGACCATGAATTGGCCGGCCGTCTGCCGTACAGGCACCTGAAGCGGGCCGTGCAGGGCATCGCAGGGCCGCGCGCAGAAGTCTCGTACTTCACCGGTCGCTTCTTATGGAAGGAGATGTTCGCGCCGCCCAAGCTGGCCAGGCTGAAAGCCGGCATTCCGGGTCTGTACAAGAAGGTGCACAGTTTTCGGTTTTGCGATCCGGCGAAAAAACTGATCGGTCACGCTCGCCAGGTCATTGAGGACGACGCACGCACGGCCGCGATGTACCCGTTGTGCGAACAGGCGTTGGCCCAAACGCGTGCAACCGCTTGGGTTTGCGACGACGGCGCGACGGCGCAGTGCGCGCTCGACTACCTGAAGGAGCACGGCCGTTCCGTCCCGCGTGACATCAGTTTGCTGTCCATGGTGGACAGCGAAGAGGCCTGCGCGCACGGGGTCACGGCCTACGATTTCGAGCGCGACCGCATGGGCTACCTCGCGGCACACGCGATCCTCGGGGATATCCCGGTGCGCAGGGACCGCGCCGGCTACCTCCCAAACCCCGGCCGCATTATCGATCGCGGGTCGGTGGGGAGGGGGGAGAATGCTGAATGCTGAACGATGAATGATGAGCTGGAGAGAAGCTGGCAGTCGGAAGCAGGGAGTTGATGTTTCTTTTTGAGACAACGCTCTTCGCCGAGCCCTGAACACTGGACCTGCCTACTTTTCGGAGTCCTCACGGCGAAAGCCACACGCGTGCGCGGTGGAAGACAGGGTCCTCGGTTGCCGGCACGATGTAGGTCACGGTGCCGCCGGTGGCCGGGATGTCCTCGTAGCCGGGGACCGGTAGCCAATGGCTGTTCGGCGTGCCGTCGCACTGCTCGATTGCGTACTGGCGCGTGCGGCCGGCGTAGCCGGGACCTGTGGCGACGATCGTCGGAAGCGACACCACGACCTGCCCGCCGCTAAGCCGAGTTTCCAGTTTCCAGTTTCCAGTTTCATCGCCGGGATCCGTCCCGGCGATGAACTCCTCGATGTTGGACAGTCCGTCGTTGTCGGGGTCGGCAGTATCGGACCGATCCGACGGATCGGACAGATCTGAGAGATAGGTTTGCTCCCAGTCGTCAGGCAAGCCGTCGCGGTCAGCGTCTTCTGCGAGGGCGAAATCGCTGCCGGTCATGATCAGGAGCGAGGCGTCCATCATCAGGTCGCTGCTGGCGGCGAGTGAGCCGTTGAACGCTTGGATTGCCAACACATTGGTGCCTCGGACCAGCGCCGGGATTGCCGCGCCGGCGAGAGCGGCGGACCAGGTGGCCGGTCCCGCGAACTGCGTATTGGCGAGCGCGTCGCACGGCACGAAGCTGCCGGGCGCGCCGGCCACGTTGACCCGCGCCACCTCCTGGCCGTTGATCCATGCGACGAACCCGTCGTCGTAGAGGATGTCCAGGTCGATACGGCTGACCAGTGCCGGCGCATCGAGCTGGAACGCCTTACGCATGAACACGCAGGAGTATGCCCCCTGCATGTCAGTGAGTTCTGTTCCGAACGTGTCGTCGCCATAGCCGAACGGGGCAAGGCCGTTCGTCCAACCGGGCCGGTCGGCCGGCCCGGCGCCGCGTTGCCACGCGGTTGACGGCATTGACGCCTCGCCCGTGCCCTTCCTGTACTGCCAGACTGCGCCGTTCCCGACCGGAGCGGCGGGCGCCTGGCCCTCCTCGGCTTTGAGCATGAGTGCGCCGAGATAGAATTTCGGCGGCGCGCCCGACCCGCCGTCGGCGATCACGATTTCGAACGCGCCGTCCGCGCCGGGGTTGACGCCCTCGAAGCGTGCGACGTGTCCGCGCAGCGTGTTGTAGCCGTTTCGGATGCTCACGGTCGGATCGGCGGGGCCGGAGAACCAGGTGCCGTCGCTGCTGCGGTTCACGGAGCTGTCGGCGTCGATCGTGTAACGGGTCCTGCGGTCGGTGTAGTCGGGCTCGCCGCGGTTCCCGCACAGGACGATCGTGTAGGTGAGTGCACGCGACAGGCCGCTGATCGTGAGGCTCAGGTTACTGCCGTATCCGATCACGCCGGCGAGATCGAGCTTGCCGTCGAACACAGCATGCGCGTCGGTCCCGGCGACCGCGTTGGTGCCCTGCGCGAGGGGCCCGTCGCCGCCGTGGTCGATTGTGAGCAGCGCACCCACGGGCGTGCCCGTGGCGTGATCGACCAGCAAGCCCTGCTGCCCGCGTGTGTAGCGTGTAATGTTGGCGGCAGGCTGTCCGTCGAACCATGCAAGGTCGTTGTACGCGGTGAAGGCCTGCGGGGGGCGTGCGGTGATTGCCGAGGCCGGCCCGATCGTCGCTGAATCGCCCACGCCCGCATGCGTGGCGGTGACTTTGTAGTAGTACTTGGTTTCGGCGCGCAGGGCCGTGTCGAGATAAGCGGTCGCGTCCGTGGGGGCGGCCAGAGCGGACCACGCCGAGTAGCCGCTCCGACGCCGGTCGAGCCGGAACCCGTCCTCGTTGTAGCTGTTGTCCGCCCAGCGGATTTCTATCTCGCTTGCGGACAGCGCGACGGCCGACGGCGCCCCGGGGGGCGCAGGCGGGTTCTGGGCCGTTCTCGCCTGCGCGGTGTTCGAGTATGCGGATTCACCCACCGGGTTGTACGCCTTGAGCCGGTAGTAGAACTTCGTGTCTTCCGGCAGGCCGGTGTCTTCGTACGTCGTGGTGTTGCCGGGTACGGTCGTGAGCCAGACCCAGTTGGAGGTGCCGCTCTGGCGGCGGTGTATCTTGAACCCGTCCTCGTTCTCGCTGCGATCGGCCCAGCTCAGGGCGATGCGGCTGGAGCTCAAGGGCACCGCCGCAGCCGAGTCGGGTGCCGCCGGGACGAACTCGACGCAGAGCACGGGCGCGTGCTGCGCGTCGCCGTCGTACGAAACCGCCACCCGCTTGCCGCTGCCGCTGATGAGCAGCGCCAGCTCGTTGCCCGGTGTCCAGCCGGGCCGGTCGACGATCTCCTGGATGACCGCGGCCAGGTTCGGTGTTTGCTGGTCGGTGCCCGCGAGTCCTTTCGCTGTCCACGCAGGCACGTGCCAGTCGACCGAAGCGGCGGTTCGAGGGCGCGCGGTGATGTCGCCGGGCTGCGTGCTGAACGCGGATGCGTCGTCGGTGTCCTCGCCGTGAATCGTCAGGGTCGTAGACTGCGAGCCGGTTTCGTCCACAGTGAATTGCACGTACGCGCGTTCGATCGAGACGCCGCGCGGAATCGCGATGTCCTTGAACCGAATGCCGACGAGCTGCGCGGCGTTCTCCGTGACCATCTCGAGGTCCGAGCTGCTTACCCAGACGGCGTCGGTATCGAGCTGTTCCTCCGCATCGTCCGTCGAGGCGGCGGGCGTGAACAGCGCGCCTTGATTGCCGATGCGGCCCTTGAACACGCCGTTCCCGCCGGCCGTCACGTACAGCTCGGTATGGTCGTGTGGGCTGATCGTGATGTTCCCGATCGAGAGGCGGGTCAGCCCCGTGCCGTTGAAGGACTGCCACGTCGCCCCGCCGTCGGTCGTGCGGAACAGCCCGTCGCCGATGCACATGTCGTGGAAGGGGTGGTCGGCAGAGCCCGCATAGACGAGGTCTTCGTCGAACGGGTCAACCGCGAGCCCGGCCATGAAGTCGTCGTCGTAGACCTGGGCCCAGTTCCGGCCGCCGTCGTCGCTGCGGAAGACGCCGCCTGGATAGCTCGAGCCGTCCCAGCCGTCGCGGGCCGTGAGGTAGATCCTGTCGGGCAGGCTCGGTGCGAGCACCATCCGCTTGATGTCTTTGGCTCTGAGGCTGCTGTTGCTGATCCGTTCCCAATTCATGCCACGGTCGACCGTGCGGTAGATCTTCGACGAGCTTGCGCACAGGAACGTGTCCGGCTGCGTAGGGTGCGCGAGAAGCGCGCGCGCCGAGCTGCTGCTCATCCCGTCACTGCGCGGCACCCAGCTCTGCCCGTTGTCGTCGCTGTAGTAGATGCCGTGCCCGGCCGGCCAGGCCAGCAGACGCGTGGCGCCCGGCGGGCTGTTCGGATCGGCGACAAGCAACGGGCTGTTTCCCGGCAACCCGCTGCCCGGACTGCCGGCGATGGACCAGTTCTGCCCGTGATCGAACGACTCGATCACACCGGCCCCACTGCCTTCCATGCTGGCCCAGCAGTGATCCGAGTCGTGTGGGTCGAAGACGAAGCCGACGCAGTTGCCGCGGGCGGCTGAGGGCATGTCGTATTTGCGTGACCGGAACGTCTGGCCGCCGTCGTCGGAGGTCAGCATGTTGATGTCCGCGTAGCCGAGGTAGAGCCGGAGCGGGTCCGAAGGATCGACGGCGACCGCCTGCGCGACCGTGATCTCCAGGCCCGTTGTCTGGATCCGGCCGTCGGGCAGCAGGCGGCTGTACTTCTGGTACCAGCTCTCGCCCAGGTCCGTGCTTTTGAAGACCATCATCGAAGTGCAGAAATGGAGCAGGTCCGGGTCGACGGGCGACATGCAGAAACCCTTCACGGCCTTGCCGATGCCCTGGATCCAGCCGGGTTCGACGTAATTGTCTATCCCGTACCAACTCTCGCCGCCGTCCGTGCTTTTGTACGGCAACCCGCTCCACCACATGACCCCGCCAACGTACACGATGTCGGGATCGCGCGGGTCCACCTCCAGACGATCGTATGTCGAGATCTTCTGCCGTACCGACGGATCGAAGCTCTTGCCCAATCCGCTCGTGCGTTTCACCCACGTGTGCCCGTCGTCCGTCGACTTGTACACGCCGCCGACCCACTTCGTGTCGTTCTCCCAGAGCTGCGTCTTGATCGTTACGTACAGCGTGTCCGGCGCCGCGGCGCACTGCGCGATGCGGCGCGTATGGTTGTGCGGCAGCCCGCTCACCGTCTGTGCCCAGCTAACGCCCCCGTCGTGGCTCTGAAACACGCCCGAGTTCTCCGGCTCGTCCCGGCTCCAGCAGGTCAGGTACAGGTGGGACGAATCCCGTACGTCGATCTGTAGATCCAGAATCGCCGCGTCCGATGGGAAGTCCCCGCCAGTGTTGACTTTGAACCAGGAGTCGCCGCCGTTGGTCGTCTTGTAGACTGCGCCCTGGCCCTCGGGGTCGTCGTTCTGCTCGTCCATGCGCGGGCGGCTGATGCCCGCGTACAGAATCGATGGGTTCGTCTCGTCAATCACAAGCGCCCCGATCGGAGCCGACCATCTGTGGCTGGTCGGCGATGGGAACCCGGCCCGAATCCATTCCCAACTCTCGCCGCCGTTCGTCGAACGGTATGTTCCGCTCTGGCACCCGAGGTACATCACGTCGGGGTCAGACGGATGGAAAACGATGCACTCGACCCAGCTGCATTGCAGGCCCGTGTTGTAGATCGTGTAGCTCGCCCCGCCGTCGACAGACTTGTAGAACCCGCCCACGTCTCCGCCCACGCACAGCACGTTCGTGTCGTGCGGGCTCGATGCGATCGTCTGGAACCAGCCGCCACCGCCCGGCCCGATGTTCTGCCATGCGGGGCCCGGCTCCCCATGCGCGCGCGGCGCATAACAACAAGCGATCGACAACAAGGCGAGCGGTAGGTACGCGAGTAGCCGAAAGCGCGACGGTCCTCGGTGTGCATGCCGGTGAGCGCGGTCCGGTCCGCCGGTGATTCTCATGGTCCGTCCTCCTGTCGTCTCATTCATCCGTGCGCGCACCGCGCGCCTCTCTATATACAAGTGTCACGTGCGGGCCCTCGGGTTTGCCAGAAAAAAGGTTGTTTATGTACAAACAAGGCTAGAGTAGGCTGGAAAAGGGCTGAACGTGCAGCAGCAGGTTCGAGATTCTGCGGGCGGGTCAGGCTCACTCCAGCCAGACGCGTGCGCGGAACAGGGCGGAGTCGTCGCCGGCATTGTTGTACGTCACGGCCTGGCCGGTCGCTTCGATCCGTTCGTAGCCGGGCACGGGCAACCAGCTTGCGAGGATTCCGGGTCTCTTCTGCAGCGTGTAGCATCGCGTGCGCCCGGTGTAGCCGGGCCCCTGGCAGGGGATTGTGGGGAACGAAACGCGTGCCGCACCGCCGGCGAGCGTCACATCGAGTGCGAGATACTCGTCGGGATCATCCGGATCGGTCCCCGCCACGTATTCCTGCATGTTGGAGGTCCCGTCGTTATCGTTATCGTCGTCGCCGTCCTGGCCCGTCCCGTTGAGTTCCGCTGTTTCCCACGCATCGGGCAGTGCGTCGTGATCGGGATCCTGTTGCGCCGACAGTTGGCTACAGACGCACGACAGTTCGGCGTCGAGCAGCGCATCGCCGCTACCGATGCTGTGGTTGAACAGTTGGATTGCCAGCACATTGTCATTCTGCAACACGGGCAGTGCGCCGCCCGAGAGCGTGGTCGACCAGGTATCGCCGGCGGACGGGACGTAGCCCGAGGCGACCGCCGTGTAGGTGGCGGCATTGCCGGCGGGTCCGGCCACGTTGACCCGTGCGACCTCTTCCTCGTTGACCCAGGCGATGAACCCGTCGTCGTGGTCGATCTGGAGCGCGAGCTCGGCCACAGTGGCCGGGTTGCTGAGCGTGAAAGTCTTGCGTAGGAACACACAGGTGTAGCCGTCTTGCATATCGCTGAGCACGGTCCCGTACGAGAGCGGGCCGTAGCCGACCGGGGTTGCGCCGCTCTGCCAGCCGGCATCGTCGTAGCGGCCCGGCGCGCGGCGCCAGGCTGCCGGCGGATATGACGCCTCGGCGGTGCCCTTCCGGTAGCGCCAGAGCGCGCCGCGTGAGATTGCGACGATTTGCGGCGCGCCTTGCCCGGCCGTCAGCACCAGCTCCATGTCCATGACCACATCGGGGCTGGTCGGGCCGCTCTGATGCACTTCCACGGCCAGCACGTTCCTGCCGGCCATCAGCTTGTCGAGGTGTGCCGTCAGATCGATCGTCTCGTAGCCCGCGTCTTCATGGCTGGTTGCGGTGGTATCGTACTGGATCTGGCCTGTCGGCAGAAAGCGCCGCGCCACCTCCGCTCCGTTCAGATAGACGACGATCCCGTCGTCGTACCGCGCGTAGAGCAAGAGTTGAGAGCCAGCGCCCGGCAGCTGGGCCAGGAAGAAGAGCCTGCGGAAATAGCGGGTGATGTCCTTGTGCTGTGCGTCCGCGCCGTAGGCCAATTCGGTGTTGATATAGGTCTCGCCATAGCCGAGCACGCCCCGGCCTTCTTTCCACTGTGAGTCGTCGTAGGAACCGGAGCGCCAGCTTGTGCCGAGGTCCGTGCCGCTATCCTCGAAGCGCCAGACTGATCGGCGCGGGACCGGCACGCTCGTGTCCGCCGGCACCGTTGCTTCGAGCATCAGCGCATTCAGATAGAACCGAGGCGGCTCCGCGGAGCCGCCGTCGGAGACGGTGACCTCGAACGCGTTGTCGGGCCCGGCCGCGATGGCCCGAAATCGCGCGACGTAGCCCTCGTTCCGATTCCAGCCGTTGCGGATACGAACGGACGGATCGTCGGTTCCCGAATAGCTTGCGCCTGCGCTGCTTGCGTTCACGAAGCTGTCCGCGCTCCCGATCGTGAACCGCGTGAACCGATCCGTGTATGAGGACATGTCACGGTTGCCGAACAGGACTACGTTGTACTCCAGGCCGGGCTCCAGTTCACTGAATGTCAGTTGCAGGTCGGAGCCGTAGCTCAGCAGGCCGAAGCAGTCCACGATCCCGTTGAAGACGTCGTGCGCGTCGGTGCCCGGCGCGGCGTCCGCGCCGTGTGCGTTCGGGCCGGCACCGCCGTCGGAGATGTCCAGTCTTGCGCGGACCCGCGAACGCGTCGCATGGTCCATGAGCGCCCCGCCGGAATCGCGGCTGAACGTGGTGATGCCGGTGCGGTTGTCCTGGCCCTCCCAACCGGTGTCGTCGTAGGCCTTGAATGCTCTGAGCCGATACCGCACGTGCAGGACCGGCGCGCGGGCCGGGTCGGTGTCGCGCGAGGTCGCCACGCGCCGGCCGCTGCCGCTGATCAGGAACGCTGCGGCATTGCCGCTCTGCCAGCCGGGCCGGTCCACGAGTTCCTGCAGGACGGGTGCGAGATCCGGACTCGCGCGCTGTTTGCCGATCGTTTGCCAGCCGGGCACGGTCCAGTCGGCATGGGCAGCGGTACGCGCGCGTGCGCTCAGGTTCCCGGCACTGGCCGCGAACGGCGCGGCGTCGTCGGCCGCCTCGCCCTCGATCCGCAACGAGCAGGCACCGGTGTCCGCGGCGTGTGTCCGGAACTCGAGTGTCGCACCAGTGATCAGTGCGCCTTGTGGGACCGCGATCCCGGGGAACCGCAGGCCGACGAGCTGCTCGTCGGAATAGGCGGGATCATGGACCATTTCCAGGTCACTGCTGTGCAGACTGACCGAGCCGCTGCCGACGCGCTGCTCGGCGTCGTCGGCGTCCGAGCCGAGCGGGACGGGCAGCGCGGGCAGGATGAAGAACTCGTCGATCCAGTACCGGTCGCCGTCGAGCACATCGCGGCCCGTGAAAATGATTCCGCGCAGGTAGCGCGTCTCGGGCGGGAAGTACGCGCGCACATCGATCGTGATCCAGTGCCAGGCGTCGTCGGCAATCAGGTCGTTGCGCCCGCGGTAGCCGAAGTCCGGGGCCGCGCCCAGGGTGTGCTCGTCGCCGTCGAAGTCGATCGCGCGCATGCCCATCCCGACGCCCGGCGGGATGCGGTAGGCGAAGCGCAGGAACGGGTACGCGTCGATATCCCACAGGTACGGTTCGATGAACACTTCCAGTTCCGCGTTGTCGTTGGTGGCGCGCACTTCCATGCAGCGTTGGCCGGCAGCCGCCGTGTCGGCGCGCCAGGAATGGTAGGTGTCTCTCACACGATCGACGTTCCAGTAGAAAGCCCATTGCTCGAGCGTGTCCTCTTCGAAATCGCTGACGACTAGCGGTTCCGGGTACGGCGGCGGCTCCCAACACGTGTCCGGCGGGACCGTGACCCGCTCGAACCAGGCCTCGCCCTCGGCGCCGTGCTCCATGCAGCCCATGTCCGGGGCCGCGCCCTTGTAGGCCAGTGTCACCGTGTCGCCGCTCGACCACGAGATGCTGCGGTCGACCGTCAGCACGTCGTTCGTGATGTCGGCCGACACAACCCGCGCCGCGCGTTTTGCCGGCCCGACAAAGACCATGTCTCCCTCCTCGCCCGCGACCCCGAACCCGTCGAAGAACCAGCGCGCGTCGTCGACGGGGATGCTGGTCCCGCTGCCGCCGCTGCGCGCGCGGGTCAGAAACTCGGCCAGGTCGATGCAGGGACTGCCTGCCGCGAGCCGGTAGTCGTCGCGCTGCGGGTCCAGGAATTTCGGGACAACATCGTAGTTGAAGCCAAAGGCCGGATGGTCCGGCGTCGTGTCACGGCCCGGCACGTCGCCGCAGAATACGTTGTAGGCGACCACGTTGTTCGTTCCGTCCGTCTCGTGCATATTGAACGCGTCCCAGTCGCCTGCGTAGTCGTTGTAGTAGAACAGGTTGTTCATCCAGATGTTGTCGTTGAAGTAGCTGTCGACGCCGGCGCTCCACGCGTGCGTCGCGTTGTAGCACAGCGTGTTGTTGTACAGCCGGCTGCGCTCGACCCGGAAATGTGGGGCGTCCTCCGGCTGATACGGATAGCAGCTGAGCGGGCCGTTCCAGTTCTTCACGACCAGGTTGCGCCGGAAGATCGAGTCGACGATCAGCACTTTGGCGGCGGAGCCCGCGGAACCGCCGCTGTTCATCGCGCCCGTGATCACGTTGTTCTCGATCAACGAACGTTCCAGACCCGCAAACGTGCCCACACGACCCCACAGCCCGTAGAAGACATTGTTGCGGATCACCAGCCGCTTGCTCCAGCGGAACGCGGCCGGACCATGGCCCGCCTTGCCGATCCGGTTGCCCTCGACCAACGCGTCCTCGCTCTCGGTCACACGCAGCAGATCGCCCGCCAGGCGCAGGCCGTATTGCCGCATGTGACGGCTGCAGTCGTTGTTGAGGAAGCGCAGCCGCTTGGTGTTCGCAAAATCGATTACGTTGTACGCGTTCTTTGCGCCTTCCATCTTGCAGTTCTGGATCACGATGTCGCGGCTCCACGCGCCTCGTACGAAACGGCCGTTCTCCGGCTCCGCGTAAACCCCATCGATCGTGATGTAGCGCCGGCTCTGCACGTTGATGACAGGGTCGCCGTACGTCAGACGCGCCGCCAACGGCGCGTCGCTGCGGTACACGATCGGAGCGCCGTCCGCGCCGTCGCGGTCGGGATAGATCCGCGCGTTGTCGTAGACTCCGGCCTGCAGGACCGCCGTGTCGCCTGCGCGCAGCGCAGCGTTCGCCTTCGACAGCGACCACGGATCGCTGCGCGTGCCTGACGCGCTGCTCCCGCCGGAAGGGGAAACGTAGTACGTACTCGCCCACGACGAGCCGCAGAGGACGGCCAGCCCGAGAACGAACAGAATCGAAGACAGAAGCGCACTCTTCTTCATGGCTCTCGCCTCCTTACGCTCGCTTCATTCAACAATCCCGCATCTAATAGTGTGTGCGTATGGTGTCCCGGTGAGTTTGGCGGTAGGGCGCCAAAAGAGAGCGCAAAGCCGTTAAACCATGCCTCTATAGGAGGATTTCGAGAGCGAGCGTTTTGGCTCAACAACGGCACGAGAGTCCATGAATGACCAACAGGGCTCGGAAGAGCAAGGGCCGGGGTGAGGGTTGCAGTTCAACCAGGGCGCGTAGTATACGAGCTCCCGACTCATCTTAGGCGCCGTCACACGTTGAGCGTAACGGGTTGGCCGCTCTGCCCGGACGCGACGATGGCGAGTCCGATCTCGATATTGCGGCGCGCGTCTTCGCCGGTGATGGGGGAGACATCGTCTTCGCGGATCGCGCGCACGAAGTCGGCGTCCTGGGCCGGCTTGCCGAATGCGCGCGTGATGTAGCCGTCCGCGCTGGTATCGACGGTCTCGGGTTCCTCGTTATCGACGGTCTTGAGGTGGACCTCTTTGCCGCGCGCGATGGCGGTGCCTTGTGTGCCGATGAACCCGCGGCTGCCCCAGCCGAGCGTGCAGGACTGGCTGGCCTCGAGCCGGCCATAGCCGCCGTTCGCGAACGAGACGACACCGGAGAAGTTGTCGAGGAACGTCGGCGCGTTCGCGCGGCTGCATGCAGTCTGTGCATAGACGCGGTTGACTTCGCCGCCGAGGCTGCGCAGGAAGTCGATCTCGTGGATTTCCCATTCCATGACGACCCCGCCGCTCTTGGCGGCGTCGAGCCGCCATTCGGCGCCCGGCTTGACCTTGTGGTAGCTCATGCGCACGCTCCATGCGCTGACGAGCTCGCCGCAGCGGCCGGACTCGAGGATGCGCTTGAGCTCCAGCAGCGACGCGATGTAGCGCGTGGACTGGGCGATCATGAGCTTCACGTTGTTTTCGGCTGCGGCCTCGATCATGCGGTCGCAATCTTCGAGTGTCAGCGCCATCGGCTTCTCGCACATGACGTGCGCGCCGGCCCTGGCGCAATCGATCGTCTGCGCGGCGTGCAGCCAGCAGGGCGAGCTGATCCAGACGGCCTCGGGCTTCGCCTGTTCGAGCATCTCCTGATGATCGCCGAACGCTTTGGCGCCGACCGCCTCGGCGAGCGCCGCGGCCTTTTCGGCGACGGGATCCGCGATCCCAGCGACTTTTACGTCCTGCATCGCGGCCAGCCGCCGCGCGTGACCCGATGCGTTGTTGCCTGCTCCAATGACTGCGATCTTCATGGTTGTCTTCCCTGTGTGCCGTGTTTCCTGTTGTTGCTGATCGGTCAGATCGGTCGGATCAGACGGATCGGACCGATCGGCGGTCGTTCATGCGGTAGTCTTCGCGATCAGTCGTGCAATGTTGGTGACGCCTTCGGCGACGCTGCCCTTCACATCGTCGGGCAGCGAGATCTCGACGGAGACCGTGCCGGTGTAGCCGTGTTCGCGCAGGATCCCGAGCATCTCCGGCCAGCCCGCATCGCCGGCACCGGCCGGGACACGCTGCATATACTCGCCGGCTGCGTTCTGGGTCCAGCCCTCATTCGGATGTTTGCTGAACCGGAAATCCTTGGCATGCACGTGCACGACGTGCTTGGCGAGTGTGCGGGTTGCCGCGATATGGTCTTCGCCGAACACGTTGTGGAAGTTGGTCGGGTCCAGGTTGACCCCGAGGTTCGGGCGCGCGCCGAGCTCGACCATCTTCGCGACCTGCGCGCAACGCCCGACCAGCCGGCCGTGGTTCTCGATGCCCGCCTTCATGTTCTTTGCCGCCGCCGCATCCGCGATCTCGGCCATGCGCCCGGCCATGCGCGCGATCACGTCGTCGAGGTCCAGATCCTCCTTGGCCCTGTCGCCGTAGGTCGAGTGCGGGTCCAGCCGGATGATGTCGGTCCCCAGAATCTGCGCCGTCTCCAGCGCGGCCGTGGTCTTCTCGATACAGGCGCGGCCTGCCTGCTCGTCGTAGACCGCGAAGTCTGTGCTCAACGTGTAGCACGACACCTGCAGCCCGACTTCGTTACAGAGCTGCCGGAACGCCGCGGCCTGCTCGTTCACGTCGCGGTCCTCGGCCCAGTATCTGTCGAGTGGCTCGATGCAGTCGGCCTCGGTCTCCTTGCCGACGAACCGGACCACGTCCTCGAGCGACGTCTCGCCCTCTGTGAGTTGGGCGTTGAAGCAATAGACTGATACGCCTGTGTTCATTCGGTCTGTCTCCTTCGAAAGCAGGAGGGCAGGTCTGGAGACCTGCCCTACCATTCGAGATCCCTGTGGGGCGTCTCTACAAGGATTACTTCCGGCGCCTGTTGCGTCAAGCGGCGGGATCAGCGAACGGTCTGTCCCGGCCGGGGTTTGCGCCCGTGCCCGAGTTGCGATACTCTGACGGGTAGGTCAACCAGTAGCGAGGGGAACGAACATGCCGGACACGGACAAGCTGAACGTACTTTTCATCTACAACGACACGCAGGAGTTCAGGGGCACGGGCTCCTATGGCGGGCTATCCACCCCGCACATGGACCGGTTTGCGGAGCAGGCGGCACGGTTCACCTGTTTTCATTCGAGCTCGCCGTTGTGCACGCCGGCCCGATACAACGTGTTGACGGGCAAATACGCGGGGCGCAGCACGACGATGTTGAACCGGTATCCGACGGAGGACCCGGCGTTCTTGCTTTGGAACACGAACCTGGAGCCCGGCGACTGGACGGTGGGGCACGCGTTTCAGAAGGCGGGCTACACGACGGGCTACACGGGCAAGTGGCATCTGGGCATGCCCGAGGTCGAGCCGATCGACGAAGATGCGGACCCGCGCGAGCCGGAGATCGACAGGAAGGTCAAAGCGAACGACGCGAAGATCTGCGCGCATGTCGCGTCCAATTTCGGGTTCGACTACGTGGACAGCATGTGCGCGAACAATCCGATCAGCGCGCATGTGCCGAAAGCGTTGCGCATCCACAACCAGCACCGGATAACGAAGACTTCGCTCGACTTCATCGAGTCGAACAAGAACAAGCCGTTCTTCCTGAACATGAACTGTTCGCTGCCGCATTCGCCGAGCGTGCTCGACACGTTGCGCGACAATGTCTGGGCCGATCATTCGGGGTTCTTCGACCCGATCGAAGGCGTGCAGCCGTCCTACGCGAGCATCCTCGAACGGGTCGAACAGGTGGAGAAAGGCCGGCGCAACCTGGCCGCGCGTATGATCTGGCTGGACGACGGGGTGGGGGCCGTCTTGGACAAGCTCGACACGCTGGGCCTGGCGGAGAACACGCTGGTCATCATTGCGAGCGACCACGGCGGCCGTGCAAAGTCGACGTGTTACCGGCAGTACGTCCCGTGCATGATCCGTTGGCCGGGCCGCGTGGCGCCGGGTACGGTCTGCGACGCGCTCGTGTCGAGCGTGGATATCGTGCCGTTCATGTTCGAAGCGTGTGGGATCAAGGGCCCGTCGGACATGAACGGGCGGAGCTTCCTGCCGCTGATCACGGGCGGCGACGGCGAGGAGCGCGAGCATATGTTCACCGAGGTGAACTATGCGCGCGGCGTGTTGTCGAAGGACTGGAACTACATCGCGGTCCGGTTCCCGCGCGAGATCCGGGAGCGGATCACGCCGGAGAACCGGGACCAGTTCTCGTGGGAAGGGCTGCCGCCGGAGACGGTGCGGTACCATGCGGCTCGCGATTATCCCGGCTACTTCGACGACGACCAGCTCTATCATCGGCCGACGGATCCGGACGAGCAGGTCAACCTGGCGGGCGATCCCGCGCACAAGGCGAAGCTCGAGGAGATGCAGGCGCTGCTTCGCGAGTACTCCAAGGCGCTCCCCCACGCGTTTGGGGAGTTCTGACCGCGTCTCTGGTGGTGCGACGTCTGGGGCGACGGCAGTCCAGGGTGGCGTCACGCATTTCTTGAGAAAAAGAGGGCGGCCATTTGCTGCGCGGCGTCCCCGCCGCTTGCCCTTCGGGGCGCTTCGCGCCATTCTTCGCAGCGTCCCCGCTGCTTCGAAATACCCCGCCTGTCCCCTCGCTGCTCCCTTCAGTCGTCGCTCGGCGGGCTTCCCCGGGATCGCCGCGCACAGGAGTGCAGCGGCGACCCGGGCGCGCCCACATGCGGGGCAAACTGACCACCCTTTTTTCTCATCCCCCTCGCAGACTTCCGCCGTCGCCCTCTGGGCTATGGCGTGACAGGGGGGGGCACGAAATGCGTGCCGCGCGGCCGCAAAGCCCGGCCCGCGCGCAGGCGCGGGCCGAGCTTTGTTCCCCGTGGGACCGTGGCATGGACGGGTGCCGTGCTCTGCAACGGCGAGATTGGCATGCATCCCCGAACGAATCGAATAGATCCATTCAATCGAATCGGCCTATCGACGAACCAGCCAATCAACGGCCCGCCGGGAGCTGGAACATCTGCTCGTCCCTCGGCAGGCGTCCTGCGACCTTTTCGTAGAGCTTCACGTCCTGCTCGATCCGGCCGGTGCGGCGCACACGGTACATCTTCGACTCGAGCACGCCGTCGCCGGTCCCGCCGTCGCGCGTGTCGCTCGCTTCGCACATCGCCATCATTTCGGTTTCCAGCCGCTTCACGGCGGCGAGCCGCGCGAGCACCTTGGCGCGGCCCTTCTTCTTGAGCTTGCGGTGCAGGTCCTGCGCCTGCTGACGCTGGTGCTGGCAGGCGAGCCATTTCTGCATGAACCGCGTGTAGAGCGACCAGGCCGCGATCCGGCCCTGGAGCTTCTTCGACTTGGTGGCGCGCTGCGCCGCGCGCAGCGCCTTGTCGAGCCGCGCGAACATTGTCTTGAACCGCGCGTGCTCCTTGTCGGAGACCTCGCCCCAGCACCGGATCTTGCTGCAGACCAGCGCCTCGTGCTGGAGCCAGACGTTGTGGAAGTCGAACATCGCGTCGGCAGCCGGCCCGAAGCTCTTCTCGCAGTAGTCCTTGAGCGTCGCGGTCAGGTCGACCCGCGTGTTCCAGCAGGCGAGCGCGTGGAAGTAGAGGTTGAACCCGCTGCGCCGCCAGTTCGCGGGCGGGATATGCAGCACGACGATGCCTTTGCCGCCGTCCTGCTCGGCCCGGCGCGTGACCTCGATCACTTCGCGTGGCCGGATCGCGGTGTTGCCCCAGCGGTTGTAGTTGTCGGCCCAGTAGTATTCAAAGAGGTACGCGCCGTGCGCGCCCGAGCGTCTGGCCGCTTGCACCCACGGCTTCAGCAGCTCACGCCGGCAGACGAGCACGAGCATGTTCTTTTCGAGTTGGACCCGTTTCGGCACGTGGAGCGTGCGCGAATAGATCAGGTATTCGACCGGGATGTCCGGGTTGACCTTGCGCACCTCGCGCGCGACGTGGTTCAGCGCGTTCAGGATCGTGTCGTCGTCCCGGCATCGCGCGCATTCGCAGTAGTTGCCGCCGTCCAGCGGCCAAGTGCCGAGAATATCGATCTCCTGCGAGTTCTGCTTCACGTACTTGATCAGGTTCCGGGCGTATGCCGCGACGCCGCCCCGGTTCGAATAGCAGATCTGGCGCGGGACCCGCGTGTTGCCGACCAGCGAGTACCAGTCCGGGTGATCGACGAAATGGCGCTCGTCGAAGAACCCGCGTGTGTCGTGTTCGCCCATATTCAGAAGCATCCCGCGCTTGCGCAGCTCGGGGTAGAGCTGCTTCTTGACGGCCGGCCAGAACATGTAATCGCCGGCCGGCCCTACGTCCGCGCCGACGTACGGGACCGGCGAGGTCAGGAACATGTTCTGCTTGTTCTTCGCCATCCAGTCCACGAGCTGCAGGATCACCTGCAGGTTGCCCTGGTACATCGGGGTCGGGAACAGGCCGCGATACCTCAACGACGGCTGCTCGGAGATGTCGAGGCGGCCGACATCGATGGTCTTGCGGCGCGGCACGATCTCCTCGCGCGCGACCGGATAGATCCAGCGGCAGCCGAGCAGCTTGAGCAAGTCGTACACCGCGTACAGCGTGCCGCGCCCGCCGCCGCCCGAGAGAACAAGCCGTTGGCCGTCGCAGCGGATCACGAAATGCTCTTCGCCCGTCTCGCCCTTGTTAAGCTTCGGGTCGGTCTTGACGTCGATCCACACACCCGCGCCGCGTCCGCCGCGCACGATCGGCAGCTTCGCGCCCGAAATACGCTGAATGTACCGGCGCAGCTCCGCGGCCGCGAACCGTTCCACCTTGTCGGCCTTCGGCCGAATCCGGATCTTTGCCTGTGCGCTGCCTTGTTTGACCAGATGCATGTGTTGTCCTCCCTGGAAAGTCGTTTGTTCTCCGCGTGTGAACATTGAACCCGCAGGTCAGGCGCCCGCGGCTTGTCGAGCCGTCGGGACGCCGGCTGAGACACAACAGATCCGACAGTATAGCGGATCCGCGGATCGGCCGAGATGGAAAAGAGACTGTCAAAGGCGATGCAGGCATGCCAAACTGTGCCCAATAGGCCTGCTGACGTTGGCGGTCGGCCGCGCCACTCCTTTTGTGAGGTACCTGAATGCCGTGAGCATTGGAGCGGGCCGCGTCTTGGCGAACCTGTTCTCGGAGGGGGCGCTTCTATCGATTGCAGTCGGCCGCAATCGATAGCAATCGACTGCGAACGAGCGCAGAGTTCACGACAACGGATCGCGGAGGGAGGAGAGGATGATCGCAACTCGCGTGCGCAGGTTGTTGACAGTCGCGCTGAGCACCGCGTTCGCGCTGTTGTGCGCAGCGGGACCAGCGGCGGGGGCGGGGCCCGCGGAGATGCAGATGGATCTTGCCGAGATCACGAACAGCTGGCCGCGGGACGGGGCGGCGCAGCTGACGGTCGAGAACGAGGAACTGCACATCCGAAACGAGCCGCGCAAGCAGTTCACGTTGTGGTGTCCGCTCAAGACGGAAGGCGGGTTCACGCTCAGTTTCGACTGTCTCGTGCCCGAGTCCCGGACGAAGATCCTGCTCCTGTTCTGCGCGCAGCCGAACGACGGCTCGCCGATCACGGAGTGGCAGAGCGAGGCGCGCTACGACGACTATCGCACGAAGATGCAGACCTACACGCTGGGCATCAACCGCGGTAAGCATTCGGGCACACGCGAGTTTTCGCCATGGGAGCTGGAGACGGGGCGCTACGACACGGCGAACCTGCGCCGGCTCGGGCTGCTCAAGGACCGGCTCGACGAACTTGCGGTCGCGCGCCGCGCGCAGTTGAAGGCGCTGAAAGCAAAGCACGGTCGCGCCGCCTGGTGGCAAACCGCGGCGTGGCAGGAGTGGAACACCTTTTGCACGTTGGCCAGCGGCGTGGAGTCCGTGCATGGGCTGAACAAGTGGATCCGCCACACGATCCGCGTACGGCCGCCGTACATCGCGTATGAGGTCGACGGGAAGCTGGTCTTCGAGGTGCTCGACCATCACCCGGCGCCGCTGGCCGCCGGCTACATCGGGTTCCGTAACATGTCGCGCGGCAAGTCCTTCCGCCTGCGGAACATCGTGATCCGCTGATCTGGCGGCGCGCGTTGGCGCGCCACCAGATCAGCTCATGCCGGGCTTGCGGTGGTTGCGGAGCATCTCCATCGTTTTGGCGATGCGGCGATTCCTGGTGTCCGCGCGCTTCGCATCGGCGATCCACCAGAGGTAATGCTTGCGGTAGGACGGGGCGAGGCTGTCGAAGAAGTCCCGGGCCTTTTTGTCGCGCTTGAGTGCGGCTTCGAACTCGGGATGCATCACGCGTTCGTGTGTGTCGCCGGCCTTCTTCCAGGCCCCGCTCTTCTTCGCGGCCCGCACGAGCGCCATGCCCGCAGGCGTCATGCGGCCCGCCTTGATCATGCGCGCGACGCGTTTCCTGTTCGATTCTGACCAGTTGCTTTTCGGTCTGCGCGGCGTGAACCGCTGCATGTGTTTCTCGTCGTCGATCCGGAGGAGTTTGCCGTCGATCCAACCGAAACAGAGCGCCTCTTCCACGGCATCGTTGTATGGAACCGTCGGCTTGCCCGTGTGCTTCTTGTAGTAGAGCAGCCAGACCGCAGCCGTCTTGTCGTGGTGCTTACTGAGCCACGCGCGCCACTGCGCGCGGGTCTTGAAATGGATGGGAGTGGGCGCGTTCAACGCATTCTCCTGGTGCCTGCTTGCCTTGTCACAGGGTGATCAGGAATGCGGCCGCCCCGACCACGAACGGGGCGGCGCTGAGCGCGACGAGAATGGCGGTGCCGGTCCTGCCGCGCAAGCAGAGCTCCTTCCACCTGGGCACGTTCAGGAATGCGCCGATCAGCGCGAGCACCCAGCAGACGATACCGGTCAGCGCGAGTGTCGGGCCGAGCCCGATGCCGGACAGACGGCCGGCCACGAGAACGATCGGACACGCGATCAGCATTCCGACAAAGAACAGCAGTGGCGTGAACTGCATGTGTCGCTCCGTCACTCAAGAGGCAGGTGCGTTCATGCGTGTTTGAAATAGGTGACCAGCGCGGCGCCGGTCACGCACAAGAGGATACCGAGTATCTGCGCCGGTGTCAGCTTCTCGTGCAGGACCAGCACGCCGAGTGCGGCGCCGATCACGGGTGCCAGACAGAACGCGATCGTCATGACTGTCGAGAGATGGCCGGATTTCAGGCCGGTGTACAGGAAGATGATGCCCAGCCCACCGGCCAGCACGCCGCCGCCGACCGCGATCATGGCGATCGACTTGAGCCCGGCGCTTCGGACCTGCGTCCAGAACGGGAACGAGACAGCCAGCAGCAGCAGCAGCGAGAACGCCGTCCTGACGGTCGTGCCCATGACCGGGGCGAGCCCTCCGATCTTGACACCTCGTTTTTCCAGCAACGATCCGATCCCCCAACAACAGGCCGTGAGCACGGCCCAGCCCTCAGCTCTCATGCGTCTTCCTTTCGTGTGGTGCGCTCGATTCCCTGCGTCCTGCCGATCTGTGCCGGGCCGACACCCGTGGGTGGCGTGCCCGCCCGAGAGCGCATTGTAGCGGCCGCGCGTGTCGGCGTCACGGGTTTCGTTGGGGAAGCAGGACGGTTGGACGATTAGGACGATTGGGACGTGTTGGACAGGTAAGGGGAGGCGCTACTCGAGCCAGACGCGTGCGCGGTACAGACCGGGCTTGTCCGGGTCCGACACCGTGCAGTCGACGGTCTCGCCGGTGGCCGCGATGTCCTCGAAGCCTGCGACGGGCAGCCACGTGCTGGCGGGGTCGGTGTCGCGCGTCTCCAGTGCGTAGCGGCGGGTCAGTCCCTCATACCCCGGTCCTGTCGCGACAACGGTGGGCAGAGACACGATCACACTCGCGCCGCTGAGCCGAGTTTCAAGTTTCAAGTTTCCAGTTTCGTCGCGGGGACTCGTCCCCGCGACATACTCCTCAATGTTCGACATCCCGTCGTTGTCGGGATCGGCCGCGGCCAGCTCGGACCCGTCGGACAGGTCGGACAGGAACGCCGACTCCCAGTCGTCCGGTATGCCGTCGCGGTCGGGATCTTCGGCGAGCGCGAAGTCGCTGCCGGTCAGGGTCAGCAGCGCGGCGTCGATCATGAGGTCGCTGCTGCCGCCGAGCGAGATGTTGAACGCCTGGATCGCCAGCACGTTGGTGCCGGCAACGAGCGGAGGGATCGCCGCACCGAGCAGGTTCGTGCTCCAGGACTCGGGCCCCGCGGTGTGCGTATCGGCGGTCGCGTCGAACGGCACGAAGCTGCCGACAGCGCCGCCGACGTTCACGCGCGCGACTTCCTGGCCGTTGAGCCATGCGATGAACCCGTCGTCGTGGCGCACGTTCAGTTCGATGCGACTGACCAGCGCGGGCGCATCGATGTCGAAGGTCTTCCGCAGGAACACGCAGGAGTAGGTCCCGCGCATGTCGGTGAACTCGGTGCCGTACGTCTCGCTGCCGTAGCCGAACGGGGCCGGGCCGGTTGTCCAGCCGGGCAGGTCGTGCGGTCCGGCGCCGTCTCGCCATGCCCCCGCCGGTGCGGAGGCCTCGCCGGTGCCTTTCCTGTATTGCCACACGTCGTGGTTCCCGACCTCCACGGCCGGGACCTGGCCTTCCTCGGCCTTGAGCATGAGCGCACCGACGTAGAACTTCGGCGGCGCGGCGGAGCCGCCGTCGGAGACCACGATTTCGAACGCGCCATCGTGTCCGGGATCGATGCCTTCGAACCTGCCGACGTGGCCGCGCAGCGTGTTGTAGCCGTTACGGACACTGACCGCGGGATCGGCGGGCCCGGCGAAGTAGGTGCCGCCACTGCTGCGGTTGACAAAGCCGTCGGCGTGGATCGTGTAGAGCGTTCTGCGGTCGGTGTAGGAGGAGACGCCCCGGTCGCCGTACAGGACCAAGGTGTAGCGCAGCGCGTTTGTCAGCCCGCTGAACCGGAGCGTCAGGTCGTTTCCGTAGCCGATCACGCCCGAAGGGTCCAGCTTGCCGTCGAAGACTGCGTGGGCGTCGGTGCCCGGGACCGGGCTGCTGCCGCTGTCCTGCGGACCGGTTCCGCCCTGATCGATGGCGAGCAGCGCGCCGACCGGCGCGCCGGTCGCGTGCTCGACGAGCAACCCCTTCTGCCCGCGCGTGTAGCGCGTGATGTTCACGTCCGGCTGCCCGGCAAACCAGGCCAAGTCGTTGTAGGCCGTGAACGCGCCCGGTCCGAGTGCGGTTGTTGCCGCCACGGGCCCGACCGTCGGCGAGTCGCCCACGCCGGAATGCAGGGCGGTCGCCTTGTAGTAGTACTTGGCGCCGGCCGAAAGCCCTGCGTCGAGATACTGCGTGGCGTCCGCCGCCGCGCTCATGACGAGCCAGCCGGACGTGCCGCTCTGGCGCCGGTCGATCCGGAACCCTTCCTCGTTGTAGCTGTTGTCCGCCCACGAGAACTCGACGGCGGTTGCCGACAGCGCGATTGCCGCGAGCTCGCTCGGCGGCACGGGCGGATTCTGCAGGGTCCGTCCGTCCGCCACGCCGGAGGGTGCGGATTCGCCCAGGGGATTGTACGCACGGATTCGATAGTAGAACTTCGTGTCGGCGGGCAGGCCCGAATCCTCGTGCCCGGTCGTGTCTGCCGGGACCGTCGTGAGCCAGAGCCAGTCCGGCGTGCCGCTTCGTCTTCGTTCGATCTTGAACCCGTCCTCGTTCTCGCTGCGATCCGCCCAGCTCACGGCAATCCGGCTTGTGCTCAAGGGCGTGGCTGCGACCGCGTCGGGCGCGGCCGGCACGAACTCGACCCAGAGCACGGGCGCCTTCTGCGTGCTGCCGTCGTAGGATTCCGCGACCCGCTTGCCGTTGCCGCTCACGAGCAGGGCCAGCGCGTTGCCCGGTGCCCAACCGGGCCGATCGATGATCTGCTGGATGACCGTGGCCAGGTCCGGCGTCTGTTGCGCGGTGCCCGCCAGGCCCACGGCAGTCCACGCGGGCACGGTCCACGAGACCGACGCGCTCGTGGTCTGCCGGGCACTGATGTTGCCGGCCTGCGTCGCGAACGCGGCCGCGTTGTCCGTGTCCTGCCCGTGAATCGTCAGGGCCGTGGGGCCTGAACTCGTCTCGTCGACTGTGAACTGCACGTAGGCCCGGCCGATCGTGACACCACTCGGAACCTGCACGTCTCTGAACCGAATCCCGACGAGTTGCGGCGCCGCTTCGGTCACCAGCTCCAGGTCCGAGCTGCCGAGCGAGACCGCGCCGGTATCCAACCGTTCCTCTGCGTCGTCCGCCGAAGCGGCAGGCGTGAAGCGCAGCCCGACGTTGCCGACACGCCCCTTGAACACGCCGTTGCCGCCGGCTGCCACGTACAGCGCGGTATGGTCGTGCGGGCTGAGCGCGACATAGGCGATGCATCTGTGCGTGAGCCCTTCGCCGTTGAGCGGTTCCCACGTCGCGCCGCCGTCGGTCGTACGGAACAGCCCGTCGCCGGTACACCCGTCGTGATACGGATGGTCCTGAGAACCCGCGTAGACCAGGTCCGCGTCGAACGGGTCGACCGCCAAGCCTTCCATGAAATCGTCCTCGAAAACGAGCGACCAGTCCACACCGCCGTCGTCGCTGCGGTAGATGCCGCCTTTGTAGCCCTTGCCTGCGCTGTGGTCGTAGTAGTAGCGCGCCGAGAGATACAGGCGGTCGGGCAGGCTGGGCGCAATCGCCATCTGTTGGATAGCCCGCGTGCCGAGCGTCGCGCTGACCTGCTGCCACTGCTGCCCGCCGTCGGTCGTGCGGAAGATCTTCGAGCTGCTCGCGCAGAAGAAGGTGTCGGGCACGCTCGGGTGCGCGACAATCGCTTTCGGCGAGGTGGTGCTCAACCCGTTCGAACACGGTGTCCAGGAGTGCCCGTTGTCGTCGCTGCGGTACATGCCGTAGCCGGCCGGCGCCGCGAACAGCCGCGTCGCGCCCGCCGGGCTGTTCGGATCCACGCAGACAGCGGGCCGGTTGCCCGGCAGCCCGCCGGCGGCGGAGCCGACGATCGACCAGGTCCGGCCGTGATCGTGTGATTCGATCAGCCCGACATCGTCGCCCTGCACGGTGGCCCAGCAGTGGTCGGAATCGTGCGGGTCGAAAACGACACCATACGCGTTGCCACGCGCGGCCGACGGCAGATCGTAGATCGTGGGCCAGAAGGTCTGTCCGCCGTCGTCGGAGACGAGCAGCCCGACATCCGCGTAAGAGACATACACCCGCAGCGGATTAGACGGGTCGACGGCAATGTGCTGTGCGCAGGTGATTTCGAGGCCCGTCGTCTGCGTGCGGCCGTCCGGGAAGGTGCGGCAGTATTTCTGGTGCCAGCTGTTCGCGCCGTCGGAGGATTTGAAAACCATCATCGAGGTGCAGAACCAGAGCACGTCGGGGTTGTGCGGCGACAAACAAATGTCCTTCGGGCCCGGCCCGTTCCGTATCCAGCCGCGCTCCTCGAAGTTCTCCTTCCTGCTCCAGCTCGCGCCGCCGTCGGTGGTCTTGTACATGCGCGTGTTCCACCAGGAGGTGCCGCCGACATAGGCGATGTCCGGATCGGCCGGATGCACGACGATCCGGTCATAGCCGCAGATCGTGCTCCGCGAGGACGGGTCGAATTTCTTGTCCAGCCCGCTGTTGCGTGCCGTCCAGGTGTTTCCGCCGTCGGTCGATTTGTACACGCCGCCCACCCAGGTCGTGTCGTTGTCGGTCAACTCCGTCCTGAGCGTCACGTACAGGACCGCCGGGCTGCCCGCGCATTGCGCGAGCCGGCGCACGTGACGGTGCGGTAGACCGCTGACGGTCTGGGACCAGGTCGCACCGGCATCGTAGCTCTGGTAGACGCCCGAGTCCGCCGGCGCATGCTCGGACCAGCAGGCCAGGTACAGATGACGGCGGTTCCGGACGTCAATCAGCAGGTCGCTGATCACCGCGTCCGAGGGCAAGCTGCCGCTCGCGTTGACCTTGTACCAGTTGTCGCCGCCGTCCGTTGTCTTGTAGACCGCGCCCTGGCCGTCCTCCTCCGGACGCGGCCGGCCGATCCCCGCGTACAACGTCGTGGGGGACGTCGGATCGATCGCGAGCGCACCGATCGGGGCCGACCACGTGTACGTCTTCGGCGACGGGAAGCCGTCTCGAATCCATTCCCAGGTTTCGCCACCGTCGGTCGAACGATACGGGCCGCTCTGGCAGCCGAGGTAGATCAGGTTCGGGTCCGTCGGATGGAACACGACGCGCTCAACCCAGTAGTCCTGCAGACCCGTGTTGCTGATGCGGTACGTCGCGCCGCCGTCCGTTGACTTGTACAGACCGCCCACGTCGCCGCCCACGAACATCTGGTTCGCGGCGTGGGGACTGATCGCGATCGTCTGAAACCAGCCGCCGCCGCCCGGACCGATGTTCTTCCACGCCGGACCGGACGCTGCGCGCACGCTCAGGACGCAGAGGAAGAACGCGTACGGCAAAACGCCGCACAGTCGGCTGTGGCGCGAAGAAGAGACGGCACGCGGCCGCCGGTGGGATGCGCGAATGTCCGATTCCAGGATTGCCGTGCCGATGCACTCCCTTTTCATGATGTTCCTCCCGACGTCGCCTGATCTATCGTTTCGTTAACGCGTTGCGCGTCTGTCGATACACCGCGCCTCTTCTATATAGTGATTGCCTTGACACCCCCATCAGGTTCTACCGCATAGCGGTACAAAGCAGGGCTGACGAGGTCAAAGCGTGCTTTTTCACGCGCGCGGGAGGGGTAAGAGCGTGTCACTCGAGCCAGACACGCGCGCGGTACAGGCCCGGCTCGTCCGGGTTCGGCACGGTGTACGTGACCGTGCCGCCGGTGGCCGGCATGTCCTCGAAGCCCGGGACCGGCAGCCATGAACTGCCGGGTCCCGCGTTGCATGTTTCCAGCGCGTAGCGGCGGGTCAGTCCCTCATACCCCGGCCCACTCGCAACGATCGTGGGCAGCAGCACCACGATCTGCCCATCGCTGAGCCGAGTTTCCAGTTTCCAGTTTCCAGTTTCATCGACGGGACTTGTCCCGGCGATCCACTCCTCGAGATTCGACATCCCATCGTTGTCGGGATCGGACTGATCGGACTGATCTGACGGATCGGAAAGATCGGAGAGGACGGCGTCCTCCCACGTGTCGGGCAATCCGTCCTGGTCGTAGTCGGCCGTCAGGTCGAGCGGGCGGCCGATCAGGTCCAGTGTCAGGTCGACGGTCAGGTCGCTGCTGTCCGGCGCCCAGTTGAACCACTGCGCAGCGAGCACGTTGGTGCCGGTCGTGAGCGCGGGGAGGGCGCCGCCGGTCAGAACCAGTGTGTAGGGGAGCGGGTTGAGGCCCTCCTCGGCCAGGCCGTCGTACGCAACGAAAGCGCCCGGCGCGCCGGGCACGTTCACACGGGCGATCTCCGCACCGTTGAGCCACAGGATGAACCCGTCGTCGTACACTGCGGCGAGCCGCAGCTCCGTGACGAGCGCAGGTTGCGGCACGACGAACTGCTTGCGCAGGAACACGCACGTGTAGTTGTTGCGCATGTCGGTCAGCTCGGTGTTGTAGGGGCCGTCGCCGTAGCCGAGCGGGAGCCGGCCCTGTGCCCAGCCGGAATCGTCGTAGCGGTCCGGGCCCAGTCGCCACAGATGCGGCGGCGCGGAGGCCTCGGCCGTGCCCTTGCGGTAGCGCCAGACGCTGTCCGCCGGAATGCCCGTGCCGGCCAACGTGCGCGCCGTGCACAGCGCGGTATAGGCGGAGTTGCCCGAGCTGTTGTAGGCCTTGATCTTGTAGTACAACTTCGTGCCGGCCGGCAGCCCGGTGTCACTGTGCGCAGTGCTGTCCGCCGCGGGCGTCGCGATGCGGGCCCAGCCCGACGTGCCGCTCTGGCGGCGATCGATCTTGAACAGTGCCTCGTTGCTGCTCCGATCCTGCCAGACCAGGTCGATGCGCGTACAGGTCACGGCCGGCGCGGCGAGCCCGGCAGGCGCGGCGGGCACGCTCTGCACCGTTGTCGCGTAAGCCAGGTCCGAATAGTCGGAGTTGCCTTCCGAGTTCCAGGCTTTGACCTTGTAGTAGTACTTGGTCAGCGGGCCCAGCCCGGTGTCGGTGTGGGTCGTGGTGTCCGTGGACAGACTCCCGATCCGGGCCCAGCCCGACGTGCCGCTCTGGCGACGGTCGATCTTGAACAGTGCCTCGTTGTTGCTCCGGTCCCGCCAGGCCAGGCCGATCCTCGTCTCGTCCAGCGCGCTCGCCGTCAGATTGTCGGGCGCGACGGGCGGTGCGGCGCCGTCCGGTACGGTCGCGACGTTGGAGCGCGGCGAAGTGCCGAACTGATTGTAGGCCTTGACCCGGTAGTAATACTTCACACCGACGAGCAGCCCGCTGTCCGAGAACACGGTCCTGTTCGCCGCGGGCGTTCCCACCACGGGCCAGTCCGGAGTGCCGCTCCGGCGGCGCTCGATCACGAACCCGCTCTCGTCGCCGCTCTTGTCTTGCCAGGTCAGCCGCGCGCTCGTCGACGAGGGCGACTGGCTCTGCAACGCCTCCGGCTGGTTCGGCGTGCGCCAGGCGTTCGTGCACTGATGCATCTCGGTATCGGTGAAGTGCGCGCGCATGTTGTCCACGATCGATGCGTGCAAGTCGTCGAAATCGACGAACTGCACCGTCTCGCCGCCTACCGTCATCTGCGACGGGATCCCGACGTCGCGGCCGTAGTCGTAACCAAACGCGCTCGACGCCTGGCCGTAGCCGGGCGAGCCCGGCGCCAAGGGGCCGACCGGCGTGTTCTGATAGACCGGCGTGCCGGTGTACGGCGCGCTGTCGCGCGACCAGACCGGGGTCTGATGATAGAGATTCTTGCGGACCGTCGCGCTGCCCGTCGTGTCGTCGCAGCGCGAGAAGACGTTGTTGTAGACGTTCAGGTTCTCGCCGAAATTCAGCTTCACCCCATACTCGAAATCGGTCATCACGTTGTGCAGGATCCACACATTCTCCAAGGTGGCCGGCCGATCCTCATGCCAGCGGCTGTAAATCGCGCGCTTCCGGCCCGGCTCGTCGTAGGCGTCGAACCAGTTCCCGATGATCTCGTAGTCCCGGCATTCGTCGTAACTGTACTGGCTGCGCGCGCGCAGGATCATGCAGTGGCCCGCGTCGCCCGCGCCGTGAATCACGTTGTAGTACACACGAATTCCTTGCGAGCCGTTCTGAAGCGAAACCCCGCAGTACTCCGTGACTTCGCCGTAGATCACGTTGTGACGGATCGTCGTCCAGTAGTCCGCCGTGCCCACCTGGTGGATCGACTTGCAGTCGATCGCGTTCTCCCAGCGATGATAAAGAAACAAGTTCTGTTCGATCAGCCCTTCCGAACCCGCCGAGTCGCACACCACCCCGTCCACGTTGCCCGCCATCAGGTTGCCGCGTACCGTCCAGCGCGTGGTGCCGCCGCCGATCGCCACATCGCCCGCCGCCGTGTCGTCGCCCACGCGCAAGAACAGATTCTCTTCGATCGTTACGCGGTCCGAGCCGCCGCTCAGCAAGATGCCGCGCGTCGCGATGTCTTCAAAACGACAGTGCCGGATCGTGATGTGATGCGAGCCGCCGGTGACGAGCAAACCCTCGTTCAGCCGCTTGCCGTCCGGGTATTTCGTCGTGTCGCCCAAGTGGTCGTATACCTTTGTCCCGTCAATCCCGTAACGCGAGGGATTCGTGATCGTGACCCGCTCCAAAATCAGGTGCGCGCAGTCATCCAAACGTAGCGCAATGCTGCCCTCCGCTCCGTCAATCACCGATTCCCGCGCGCCGTAACCCCGAATCGTGATCGGCGACGACGACGTGCCGCGGATCGTCAGCGTGGGACTGCCGCGGTAACGGCCCGGCTCCAGCAATGCCACGTCACCCGGATTCAACGACTCGAGCGCCGTCGCCCAGTCCGCGTCGGGAGAGATCTGCTCCTGCTTGGCCTGCACGGGAAGGGCCAACACACAAACACAGGCGAGCAGCGTCGGCAAGAGCGTGCACAGTGCGGTCGTCTTCATCTTGACTTGCTCCAATCGCCTAACTTATCGCTTCGTTACCTTGCGGGGCATCCGCCCACCGCACCCCTTCACACTGTGCGTGTCATCGCACGCACAACGGGTTCTGTATAACGGCGGCACAATCCGGTCGCAGATTGGTCAAAGTGTGCTATTCCGGGCCGGAGCGCACAATGGATGGGCGAACATGGGAGGAAATCGAGTGTCGTCTTGGAGTCGAGACTCGTCATGGCATCTCCTTCTCGTCGCACCATCCGCTTGATCTAATCGTGCCGGTTTGTGTCGGGCTTCTTCCGGTTTGTTTTGGGGCTGCTGCCTCCCCCAGCCGAGAAACCCGCTTGATGATATGGTACTGGAAGTCCGGCCGGCCAGACAGCATGATTGCTGCACCAAGCATT
>Ga0272441_10002520_pt1 | contig 36778 bp, 34 predicted proteins | sample SSMProp6N_FD_193582 | JGI IMG/M metagenome (GOLD analysis project Ga0272441, IMG submission 193582) | Marine sediment archaeal communities from Little Sippewissett salt marsh, Falmouth, MA, United States - SSM-Prop-6N | ecosystem: Environmental > Aquatic > Marine > Wetlands > Sediment ...
TACCTATCCACTCTTCACCAGTCACCCTCTCTTCTCGTCTCTTTTCTCTTGACTCTTGTCTCTCTTTCCCCGTCTCCGCTCTCCAGCCAACGCCCTCCGCGGGCAGGCACAGGGGCCTGCCCCTACAACTCCCCACTCCCCACTCCCTACTCCCTACTACCTATTCACTCTTCACCAGTCACCCTCTCTTCTCGTCTCTTTTCTCTTGACTCTTGTCTCTCTTTTCCCATCTCCGCTCTCCAGCCAACGCCCTCCGCGGGCAGGCACAGGGGCCTGCCCCTACAACTCCCTACTCCCCGCTCCCTACTCCCTACTTCTAACTTCTGACTTCTAACTTCTGACTTCTAACTTCCTTCCTCCCACTTCCCGCCATTCTGTCGCACCCAGACAGAAAGCATGACACATATACACTCACTCATAAACATGTCTGACAAAACCTTTGACAAATAGAGCAAAAACACTTGGAAATCGACTTTGGCATACTGTTTGCAATGTATATCAGTACAGTGTACCTCGTACAAAAAAATACTGTCCAATATTTATAAACGCTCTACTGAACACCTACAGAAAGGAGAAAACTATGTTAGTACAACTATCAAAAGACCCGCTGAAAATGTTCGATGATATCCGGGAAGGCTCAGAAATGCCTTCAACTCCAGCATTCAATGTAGATATATCTGAAGACGAAAATGCTTTTCATATCGAAGCAGAAATGCCCGGAGTGAGCAAAGAGAACATTTCAATTGGCGTTGAAGATGATCTTCTGACGATCAAGGGAGAAAGAAAACAGAAAAGTGAAGGGCAAAAAATAAACTATCACCTGACAGAAAGAGCATACGGAACCTTTTCCCGCAGCTTTAATCTTGGAGAGCTGATAGATCAGGACGCTATCGATGCGTCGTATGAAAACGGTATCCTGCACCTCTCTCTTCAAAAAGCGCAGACGGTCAGCAGAAAAAGAGAAATAGTGATCAGGTAATGTCACAGCCTATCGCAAACAGCCTTTATGTATAAAGAAACAACGTGACACCAATAGCAAACTGAGGAATACAATTATGGGTAAGATTATCGGAATTGACCTGGGCACAACAAACTCCTGTGTAGCGGTAATGCAGGGAACCAAGCCTACGGTCATAGAAAACTCTGAAGGCTACCGGACAACTCCGTCAATGGTTGCTTTCACGAAAAACGGGGAACGTCTTGTAGGGCATGCCGCAAAACGACAGGCAATCACCAATGCGGAGAACACCATTTTTTCGATCAAGCGATTCATGGGACGAAAGTTCGATGAGATTTCAAACGAAAAAAAGATCGCCCCTTACAAAGTGACCAATGTCAACGGCGAAGCAAGAGTGGAAATAGGAGATAAAACATATTCTCCGCAGGAAATCTCCGCCATGATTCTGCAGAAAATGAAACAGACTGCTGAAGACTTTCTTGGAGAAAAAGTAACCGAAGCGGTTATCACGGTTCCTGCATACTTCAATGACGCACAGCGCCAGGCGACAAAAGACGCCGGCAAAATTGCAGGTCTCGAAGTAAAACGCATTATCAACGAACCTACGGCCGCATCGTTATCCTATGGACTCGACACAAAGAAAGAAAACGAAAAAGTCGCTGTATTCGACCTTGGCGGTGGAACGTTTGACATCTCGATACTTGAACTTGGAGACGGCGTCTTCGAAGTAAAATCTACAGACGGTGACACCCACCTTGGAGGTGATGATTTTGATCAGAAAATCATTGATTTTCTTGCTGATGAATTCAAAAAGCAGGAAGGAATTGATCTCAGAAATGACATGATGGCCCTGCAAAGACTCAAAGAGGCTGCAGAAAAAGCCAAGGTCGAGCTCTCATCACGCACGGACACAGAGATCAACCTTCCATTTATCACCGCGACTCAGGAAGGACCTAAACACCTTGTCGTCAATCTGACAAGATCAAAATTTGAAGCCTTGTGCAGCGATTTGTTCGACAGCCTCATTGCTCCTTGTAAAAGAGCCATTAAAAACTCAAAGCTGAATACCAGCGAGATTAATGAAGTCGTACTTGTAGGCGGCTCCACCAGAATCCCGAAAGTGCAAGTACTTGTGGAAGAACTATTCGGAAGAGAACCGAACAGAAGCGTCAATCCGGATGAAGTTGTGGCAGTCGGCGCTGCAATACAGGGCGGCGTACTGAGCGGTGATGTCAGTGATGTACTGCTTCTCGATGTCACTCCTCTCTCTCTCGGGATTGAAACCCTTGGCGGAGTCATGACAAAACTGATCGAAGCAAACACCACCATCCCGAGCAAAAAGCAGGAGGTTTTCTCCACTGCAGCCGACAATCAGACGTCGGTTGAAGTTCACGTTCTTCAGGGAGAAAGGCCTATGGCTTCTGACAATAAAACACTGGGACGTTTCCACCTTGGAGACATACCCCCGGCACCTCGTGGAGTACCTCAGGTAGAGGTGGCCTTTGATATCGACTCAAACGGCATTCTTCATGTATCGGCCAAGGACAAAGCCACAGGCAAAGAACAGAGTATTCGCATTGAGGCCAGCGGCAAACTCAATGATGCTGAAATCGAAAAAATGAAAGATGATGCCAAAACGCATGCAGCTGAAGACGAAAAGCGCAAAGAAGCGATAGATCTGAAAAACAGTGCCGACGCTCTTATTTTCAGTACAGAAAAACAGCTTGGCGAACTGGGAGACAAAGTTCCGGGCGACAAGAAAACCCAGCTCGAAGCCGCGCTTGAAAAGCTGAAAGAAGCACATAAATCAGAAAATATCGAAACAATCAAACCGGCAATTGATGAACTCAACACAGTCTGGAATGATGTAGCATCCACGATGTATCAGTCCCCGTCAGGAGACACCCCTGCTGCAGAACCCGAAGCAGGTGCATCGGAAGAAAGCAAAGGTGGCGATAAAACGCAAGGTGACGGTGAAGTAGATGCTGAATATGAAGTCATCGATGGTAACGATAAAGACAAGTAATATCGGTGCTTCGCTACTATCAATAAAAAAGGGATTCAACATGAATCCCTTTTTTATTTACCTCTCTTTTACTAACTTGATTAAGACATTTACCATCCATGCTGGTGTTTTAATTTTTTGCAATGTAAACACGTATACGATGCAATCAGCTGTCTGGTCGGGTAACGCCCTGCATAAAGGGCTGAAATATTTTATAACCTCCGCGAAAAGAGATCGTTTCGGAGCGCTGCAGCTCACGATATCTCCTGCTTCAGGAAGGAGAAAACTTTCTCCCACCAAAGAAATTATTGAGCAGTTGAAAGAAGGAAAAATCCAGTTGTTCGTTCTCACCACGCTACCCGATATAGCTGTGGACGTCCCTCAGAAAGTCCTTGACAACGAAAACCGGTATGTCATAGATTTTGACAATCGCGGAATCAAATGGACGATGCGTGACATTCCGGTCTTCTATGATAACCTTCGCGATCAGCTTTGTGTAGAAATCGATAAAGTAACCTACACCCTCAACCAGTTCTTCAAGTAAATCTACGACCTTTTCCGGGGCTTCCCTGGCCCCGGACTTCTTGACCTACGCAATCCGGCACAGTTTCCCGACAGTAATCAGCAAGCGGTCACTCATCTCTGCTTTTTTCGAACGGTACAGTTCACAAGAATACGACACGCAATTAAAAACCCGGCTAAATGACCGGGTTTTTAATACGCTATGCGTTCTCTCCGTAAGCCGCACTATTGTGTCTTACTGTTTACAATCCGTGCTTCATTGGATTCCGGAAAGAGCTGTACAAGCTCCCTGTAACGAACCTTGGCGTTTGTCGTATCGCCGATATTTTCAAATGACAAACCTTGCTTGAAGTATGCTGCAGGTCGTTTATCTCCTTTGGGATACTTCTCGATCACGAGCTGGTACTCCAGAATAGCCTTCTCAAACCATTTCTCATTAAAATAGGTTTCAGCGATATAGTACTGCGCGTCATCGGCAAGCCCTGAAGACGGATAGGTATCCAGCAGCAGTCCGAACTCCTTGCGTGCAGACGGATACTGATATCCCTCAAAGAAAGTCTTTCCCGCGTTGTAGAGTCCCTGATCATCAATTGCCGGGGAAGAAGGGACAACTTCTGCACTCGCCGACCCGTGAGCAACTCCTGAAGAGTCAGCTGTCTCTGTCGTCACCTCCTCCGGCAGAGTGACCTTCTCAAGGACTGACGACCCGGGTTGCTGAGACTCTGATGGAGACAACTCGCCCGATTCATCGAGAACATTCTTCTCTTCAGATGCAGATAACTTGTAGCGCAGCTCTTCGATCGTCCCCTGCAATTGAGCAACTTCATCACGAAGTTTTTCAACTTCAGAAGAGACTTCAGCTTGATGACCGCCGGATTTTTGTGACTGTGTTTTCAGTTCCTTCACATCGTCCTGCAACATATACAGATCGGTCTTTGACGCACAACCCGCTGAACCAACAATAAGTATGCCGCATAAAACAGAGGTAACAGTTTTTTTCATCGTAATCATTGCCGTTATCATCAAGACAGGTGTTCGCCTGTTAACAGACTTATACTTGTCGATATTAATCATTGAAAGATTATTTTACCACAAAATGCGCGCGACGGTTCTTTGACCATGCTGCCTCGGTATGCCCGGAATCAAAAGGACGTTCTTCGCCGAAACTTACGGTTTCAAGCCTTGAAGCGGCAACACCGGCTCTTACAAGAAAACTTTTAGTCGTTTCCGCACGCTTTTCCCCAAGCGCTATATTGTACTCAGAAGTTCCACGCTCATCACAATGTCCTTCAATCATCGCTGAAATAGTCCGGTTCTGATTGAGCCATTCCGCATTGTTTTTTAACTGGCTCACAGCATCAGACTCAAGTTCCGCACTGTCATACTGAAAAAAAACATCTTTAACCATCCTTCGAGCTTCTTCAAGCAGGGCTGAAGCTGAAGCCGAATCTGAACCTGAACTAGCGTACTGTTCAGAACCGGAATCCGTATCAAGAGCAGTTTCGCTTGATTTTGACCCGCAACCGCTCACGGAAAAAGCAGCGATAACCCAGCATAGTAGCATTAGCTTTCTCATGATTCATTCATCTCCTTATAGTGATAAAAAATAGCAAACAGTGAACTGAGCGTCATGCTTATAATTTAACAAGACAGTTTCTCAACGATACAACGTAATACTTCTGATTTAACAAAACCACGCACCTATACCAAACATACTGCCTATATGCGGTACATTTTTTCAACGAGGTTATATCACGCTGAACGTATTCCTCAAGCTGGTTATGTAATAAAACAAAAGTCATTAACCAACTGATTCCTCCGTTCGTAAAGACTATCGGCTGATATTCACCTACTCATGAAACCATAGCATAAAATTTTACCACAGCATACAGACAAATGCATGCCGCGGTAAAAAAGGTATGAGAACCTGAAAGAATTATCCTCTTGCAGGCATAGGTTCTGGTGCCGGTAATGGCATAGGCTCCTCAACAGGTGGCGGTGGCGGCGGCGGAGTAGCTATGACCGCTTCTTCACAACATCCACATCCAATGACAAACAACATTGCCGGGAGGAGCGATATTTTTAAAAGTGCTTTTAAGGATTTCATGTGTCTCCTTTTTTGGTTAGTAGAAACTGCTTTTCATCTAAATGAAGACCAACAGGGCTGCATTTGTTCTCCCGCCAGTTTAAGACTTCTCTGGTTCCTGCCGTCAGCGTTCATAACATACAACTTACTTGCCCCGCCTCGGGATGAACTGAAAACAATCATCGTTCCATCAGGAGACCAGCTCGGCGCTTCATTCTGACGAGCTCTGTATGTAAGCTGCTTCAACCCGGTTCCGTCTGCATTTACTATAAATATATCTATTTCCCCGTTCTTTTGCATAGTAGTAAATGCAATTTTATCATTTACAGGGGACCAAGCCGGTTGCGTATTATACTTTCCATCGAAGGTCAGACGTTTTGTGGTCCCCGAATTCAAGTCCATAATGAACACCTGCGGGGATCCGTGTCTTGATGAAACAAACGACATATATCTTCCGTCCGGAGAGAAAGACGGAGACAGATCAATCCCGCGATCTCTTGTCAAACGGCGTACTATTGAACCGCTTTTTCGCACAAGATAGATCTCCTGATTCCCATCAAAAGAAAATGTTGTCGCAAGTTCCATCGAGCCGTTTCGCCAGGCCGGATCGATTTTAACACCTTTCCTCGTAACGGAAACCACGGTTTTTCTTGAAAGATCCTTTATCTGCAGATCAGGCCTGCCTCTGGTATAGGTAAGATAGGCCAGTTGTCTCCCGTCAGAAGAGAGCGCCGGAGTGAGGGCAAGCCCTCCGGTACTGGTTACAGGAACTTCGCCATAACCGTCATAATCGGCAAGATATATCTCTTTTTTTCCATTTCTTCGGGAAACGTAAGCGATTTTACTTCCGAAAATGGAAGGTTTACCGGTAAACAACCTGACAAGATCATCGCAAAACCGGTGACCAAGAGAACGCGTATCCTCTCTATTTCCCTCATAAAGTTTGCGCATCAGCAGTTTACCCGTCAATGCGTCATAGACCTCCATATCCATGTGCAGTGTCTTGCCTTTCCGTTTCAGAACGCCTCCTGCGTATACCTCCGCACCAACTGAACTGAGCGCCGGAAAATTAATCTGTCTTTTTCCCGTTTGGTAGAGTTCTCCACCGGATATCAGATTCATAGGGGAATTGAGTATAGCGAACAGACCGGTAAACGCAAGTCCGTTTTTAATAACTTTATCGATTCCTTTTGCATACTGTGCGTCTTTGCTCCCCTCGACATCAACAGACCTCAATACCAAGGGAATCCTGTCTGCACCAGCCTTAGTAATTTTGACATACTCCTTCACCGATTCGCCGAAAAGTGTAGACGGCATAAGAGCAAAACAGCACAAAAGAATGAATGCGATTTTCGGGAACGGCGCACGCGGAATTTTCATAGGGATCATAGTGAAATAATTTAGCCTTGTTCATCATAACCAACATCGCGACAGACACAACCGCATAAAAGGTGAAAAGTCGAGCAGATTCTTTTAATCTTGTTAAAAATAAGGAACACTGAGGCTTATTTACAAGCTGCACTCAGCAAAAATCATATTTCAAACACTCTTTTGCGTTTCCGTACAGCTGAATGAGACCACGCATTATTATTATTATCAATAAACCGGGACGCATTTTCATTCTATTCCCTGAGGTGTAAAGGCAAAACGGACAATCAACGCATTGCCGCTCACATCGCCAGGCACAGGAGGAAGCGGAGAAGATTTTTTTATCGCCTTGAGTACCGTATCGTCGAAATACTGACTGGATGATTTCCGATCAAACGTTATATCACTGACAGTACCTCCGGGCTGAATGGTCATCGCCACATACGCCTTGACCGCTCCCATCTCTCCGACAAGCTGTGGAGTGAACGACCAATTTTGCCTGATAATCGTTTGAATAGCAACAACATAGCGCTCATAAGGGCTCATCGGCGCACCGTACTCCCCGTCACCCGGCCCGAACCTTCCCGGACCGGTTCGCGTGTTGCGATCTGAAGGCGGTCCTTTCGAAACTTTCTGCTGCAGAAGAGCCAATTGTCGCTCAAAATCGCTCGGCTGCGCCTCTTCGACCTGCTGCTCAAGTTTTTTCAAGCGCTCTTCAACTGACGATTTCTTCTCTTGAACTGATTTCCTGACGATCTTCTCGGGAACTGTATTATCCACTTTCCGCTTTTCAGGCTTTGCCGGCGGAGGAGGGGTTTCAACGACCTCCGGTTGGGGCGCCTCTGGCTCCTGAACAGGTTCAGGCTCAGGGGGCAAAGGCATTGCGTCACTCATATCAACACTCTCCGGCGAACCGGGACCCGGAAGTGTCACAAGAGAAACTTCAATAGTGCTCAGCCGGGACCGGTTCAATCCGGCAACATACTGCAGATAGAGACTTCCGGCTACCAGCAGTACATGTAAAAGAACCGATACGGCAAAAACTGTGAAAAAACGGTGTGTTTGCGTGTTCCGTTCGTCACGATTATTCATTCTCATCCAGATTATTCGCATCTTTTGCCGGAAGAGCTCCCGGCTCAGTAACCATGCCTATCTTCTCAACCCCTGCATCCCTGATCTGAGCCATAATAAACATCACAAAACCATAGGAGAGCGCTTTATCCGCTTTCAGGTAGACCTCTTTCACGGTATTGATATCGATAATTTCCGGAAGGCTTTCCGCCAGGTCTTCAGGTGCGAGCTGATAGGCGTTGATAAAAACCTGACGTTTTTCATCAACGCTTACAATGAGCGCCTGTGGCTCCACATCCATCTGTTCATGAGATGTCTCCGGCGTTTCAACCTTTACGCCATGTACCATCATGGGAGCAGTAACCATGAATATAATAAGCAGTACCAGCATCACGTCTACAAACGGTGTGACATTAATTTCACTCAGAAGCCTGCCTCCCCCCCGAGCCCCCCCTCTTCCATCAGCCGAGTTCATTGACAAATGATTTAATGAATTCGCCGGAAAAATCATCCAGATCCCTCTCAATCTGATTGATCTGCTGAGTAAGGTAATTATAAGCTATAGCCGCTGGAATTGCTGCGGCAAGACCTGCGGCAGTTGCGATCAAAGCTTCTGCGATCCCCGGAGCGACAGTCGCAAGTGACGCCGACTGGGTAACGCCGATACTCATAAAAGAGTTCATAATTCCCCACACGGTACCGAACAGACCGATAAACGGAGCGGTATTCCCAACTGTCGCGAGAAAAGGAACGTAACGGGAAAGGCTTTTTGATTCCTCATTGACCTCCCGCCTTACCGCTCTTGCAATGCGTTCCTCTCTCCTCCGGGAATCCTTCAGCTCACCGAGAGCCCGATACTCCAGGTACCCGGCTCTGAAAACACGGGCAAGAGAAGCGTTTCTGTAGTTTTCCGTCTCCCCGAAAACCTTGTCAATATTGGAGACATCAAAAAAGTAGTGGAGGAAACCTCTTGATTCCGACATGGCTCTGCCTATAAAGCGTGCCTTCATCATGATAATAGTCCACGACAGCACGGAAAACAGCAATAATACAGCGAGAACAAACAGCACAACCGGCCCTGCGTCAGCAAGCAGAGAAAGAAAACCGATCCTGGATGTAAACATAGGTATCAGGAATTTATTCGTTCAACATAATCCGTTCACATATTCTGGGAAAAGAAAAAAGCAAGCGCACAGCCGGAAAGAGCACAAAGCGTATTGACCACGTCATTATTAACAAGATGATAACCTTTGATCAGCTTGTTTTTCACTTCGGATCCATCGTTTCGAAAACTGTGTGTCCTTTCGGTCACCTTCTCCCTGACAGGATCAAAATACTGCGCTTGAACCGTAGCGCCAAAAAAACTGTCAACGAAACTCGCGAGAAGTCCGGAGAAACCAATCAGCAGGAATGAGTTTACAATCCCGAAGTCAGTAAGCCACTCTACATTCATCACTATGGCGCTCGCACAAATCAACAGGGCACCGACAAAAGCACCAAATGTTCCAGGAAACGACACTCCTCCTGATGTCCCGACAGGTACGGATTTCAGGGTAGTAATAAGCCTGGCTTTCGGATTCGGCCACATGGTGCCGATCTCCGTAGCCCAGGTATCAGACTGCACAGCGGCCAACGTCCCAAGATATGCAAAATAATATGCCGGTTCATTGGTCAGAGAATACACAATCATGATAATCCATGCTATTCCCCCGTTAGCATAGACCTGAGCGGCATCTCTCTGAGAGCCCTTTTCAAAAACCAGATCGAACTTCGCTTTTCTTTTTCCGCCGAGCTTTGAAAGCACTGAAGAGAGAAGATAAAAAGTAAGCAACGGCACTGTCCAGACAAGTCCACCGACACCGAAGATTGTCGTTCCAAGCAGAAACGTCGCCGTTGCGCCGCTGTTGTTCAGGAATTTAACCTTGATAGAAAACAGGGCGAGCAACAAAGCCAGAAACCCTCCGATGAGAAAATGCGAAAGAAGCCACGTCCCATCCATATCGATGATATAGAGCACATAGGAAACGGCAACAGGAATCAGAAAATTATCAACACCGTAGGAACTGAGCGCTTCAACAGCAGTTGCAATCAGGGCAAGAAGCAGCGCAAGCGCCAACAACTGAAACCATGGTGCAGACACCAGTCCATCACCAAAAACATCCCTGAACACAAAAAGGCAGGCAACGATCAGCGAAAAACTCACCCCGAACATGGTCAATGAGCCCTCGACTGTCTTCCTTGCTTTTGTGAGGTTTTCAATATGAACTTTTCCCAGGGAGGCTCCGACGAGTGAGGCTAATGAATCTGCAATGCCTGCAATCAGCACCGATGTTCGCAATACCCAGATATGGCTATCCCAGAGACAGAGTGCAAGAAAAACAAACGCGACAGGTAAAAGAACCGGCCCGTAACCGGAAACAAGGCCATCCTTCACCTCCTTTTCGTTCCTGTCATGAAGAATGTGCAAAAGGCCGAAATACTTACTGAGCCCGTTTATAAAGACAAAGATCACCCCGAGTAAAACCGGATAAAAATTGCCTGAGAAACAAACGGGCAGAAAAAACAGAATAAAACCGAGACTGAAATGAAGGATTTTCCTGAGAACAAAACCGCTGACAGAAAATTGCCTGATCAGCAGTTCAAAGAAAAGCAAAAACAGCAGCAAAATCCCCAGCAATAATAAAAACATGGGCAAATTCTGCGGTGAAGGGGAAGACAAAAAAAACATACTCCGTGGTTTCAGGTTACGTAGCTCTCAACAGTAAAGACACTTTATAAAGTATAATTTACGCAATAAAAATCGTAATACAAACACAACAGCACAACGACTATGTAACAAAAATGAAACATTTTATTGTACTATCTACACTATACTCACCATCTGAAGCCTTTGGTCGCCGTACCGTTATCCAGAAAAAATTTTTCAATCGATTGGAACGCCAGTATTTGCTAAAAAAACAGCAAATCACTATATTATAAAAACAATATCGTTGTTAATTTTCATTACAGCTTTACCGCTGAACAGTTATTACCTGCATGCCTGCATGTTACAAACATAGTAGCGAAAGTGATATTCAAGCTGAAACAGCACATGATGCCCGGCTTGAAACTGAAAAATGTTTACACTGCAAAACAGCTGATTCCTCCATCTGCAGGATCGGAAAGCTTGTGCCTGTGATTACAGTACAAGTGAGTATTCTATTGCCCTGAACGGCTACCCGGTCCCAAGTCCAATTTCTACCTTCTTGATAACAACAATCAATTTCATTGGCTCTGGGAACGGCTCAGCCAGGGGATGCATTGTTCATTCAATCATGTAAAAAAACAGCTCATGAGATCCGATACCATAAAAAAAGGGTATGAAAAAGCCCCTCACAGAAGCCTTCTGAAGGCTACAGGCGCTCTATCGTCAAACGAAGACTTCAACAAACCGTTTATCGGGATCTGCAACTCGTTTATTGAGCTCATACCCGGTCATACCCATCTTCAGAAACTGGGACAGATAGCCAAGGATGAAATCAGAAAAGCCGGGGGCGTTCCTTTTGAATTCAATACCATTGGTGTGTGTGACGGTATCGCGATGGGCCATCTTGGTATGCGCTACTCCCTGGCAAGCAGAGAGCTGATCGCTGACAGTGTCGAGACCGTAGCACAGGCACACCGGCTTGACGGCCTTGTCTGTATCCCCAATTGCGACAAAATAACACCGGGAATGATGATGGCTGCTGTCCGCATGAATATTCCGGTTATTTTTGTTTCCGGCGGACCGATGAAAAAAGGCTGCACTCCTTCCGGTAAAACCGTTGACCTCATCTCGGTTTTTGAAGCTGTCGGCCGTCACAGTACAGGAGCGATAAGTGAAGAGGAACTTGGCGTCATAGAAGACCATGCCTGCCCCACATGCGGTTCCTGCTCGGGGATGTTTACGGCAAACTCGATGAACTGCCTGTGTGAGGCGCTCGGCTTCGCCCTTCCCGGAAACGGAACAATACCCGCCGTAGACCCCGGTAGACTGGAACTGGTCAGAGAGGCTTCCCGGCGCATCATCGATCTGGTTGAGAAGGATATTAAACCGCGTGACATTCTCTCCCGAAAGTCTTTACTCAACGCATTCGCGCTCGACTTCGCGATGGGCGGCAGCACAAACACCATTCTCCACACACTTGCTATCGCCAATGAAGCCGAGGTAGTGTTCGACTTTTCCGAACTCAATGATCTTTCCGCAAAAACGCCCTATATATGCAAGGTCAGTCCTGCGACGCAGAATGTTCATATAGAGGATGTCGACCGGGCCGGAGGTGTTTCAGCGATATTGAAGGAACTGTCCAAAATCGACGGTCTGCTCGACCTCTCAAGACCCACTGTCACAGGAAAAACCCTTGGGGAAAACATCGAGCATGCCGTTATTACTGACAGTTCTGTCATCCGCACCGTTGCATCTCCTTACGCGCCAACAGGCGGTCTCGCGGTTCTTTACGGTAATCTTGCGCCCGAAGGAGCTGTGGTGAAAACCGGTGCCGTCAGTGAATCGATGATGAACCATACCGGCCCCGCGAAGGTCTATGAGTGCCAGGATGACGCCCTGACAGGCATCATGGAGGGAGATGTCGTTGCTGGTGACGTGGTGGTCATCCGGTATGAAGGGCCTAAAGGAGGCCCTGGAATGCCCGAAATGCTCTCCCCTACCAGCGCGATCATGGGTCGGGGCCTCGGAGAGTCTGTCGCGCTTCTGACCGACGGCCGCTTCTCGGGAGGGTCAAGGGGTGCATGTGTCGGTCATGTATCTCCTGAAGCTGCTGAAAGAGGACCGATAGCAGCTGTCCGGAACGGAGATATGATTACCATCGATATACCGAACAGAACCATGTCTGTCGATCTCTCGGATGCCGCCATTAAAGAAAGACTTGCACAAGTACCGCAATTCGTCCCGAAAATCACTACGGGCTACCTGTCAAGATACGCACAAATGGTTACTTCGGCCAATACCGGCGCGATATTGCAAAACCCGGTCTGTAAAAAACAATAAACAACGATAACTCATGCATACATCCGGTCAAATAATGAACGGCTCTGAAATATTCTTTGAATGCCTGCGCCGGGAAAATGTCGAATACATTTTCGGCTATCCTGGCGGAGCCCTCCTGAAGGTCTATGAAACGCTCCACGACGTCAAGGATATCAAACATATCCTTGTCAGGCACGAACAGGGAGCCACCCACATGGCCGAAGGGTACGCACGTGCCACCGGCAAACCCGGAGTAGTACTGGTCACATCCGGACCCGGTGCGACAAATACGGTCACCGGGATATCCAACGCATATATGGATTCATCTCCTATGGTTGTCTTTACTGGTCAGGTGCCCAGCACACTGATCGGGAACGACGCATTCCAGGAAGCTGATATTGTCGGAATTACCCGTCCGATAACGAAACATAATTTTCTGGTCAAGGACGTCAAGGACATGGCCATAACGATCAGAAAAGCGTTTTTTCTGGCGACACAGGGAAGGCCGGGCCCGGTTCTGGTTGATCTCCCGAAAGATATCCTCAGTTCCGAATGTACGTTCAACTGGCCGGAAAAAATAGACATACGCGGCTTCAAACCAACAATCAAGGGGCATGAAAACCAGATCAGGAAAGCCGCCTCGATGATCGCAAAAGCCAAACAGCCGCTGCTCTATGTCGGAGGGGGCGTTATTGCGTCAGAAGCTTCGGACGCGCTCAGAAAGCTGGCAATTGAACAGGACATCCCGGTCACCATGACCCTTCAGGGCCTCGGCGCGTTTCCCGGAAACCATTCTTTGAGCATGGGAATGCTCGGTATGCACGGTACGTTCTGGGCAAACCAAGCGATCAATAACTGTGACCTGCTCATCACGGTCGGCGCGAGGTTTGACGACAGGGTCACCGGCAAGATAGATACATTTGCGACCCATGCGTACAAAATCCATAATGATATCGACCCCACAAACATCGATAAAAACATAAAGGTTGACCTGCCGGTTGTAGGTGATGCAAGAAGTTTCCTTGAAGGAGTCCTCAAAGCCCTCCCGAAAACGAGGGAAAACCGTCAAGCATGGCTTGACAAGATTGCTCAATGGCAGAAGGAGTGCCCGTTGACCTTTACAAACGAGCAGGATACGTTAAAAACCGAATTTGTCATTGACGAGGTTTCCAGGCAGACCGGAGGAAACGCGGTAGTGACTACCGATGTCGGCCAGCACCAGATGTGGACTGCCCAGCATTACAAATTCATCAACCCGCGTTCAATCATAACCAGCGGCGGGCTCGGCACCATGGGTTACGGTCTTCCGGCAGCCATCGGAGCCACTTTCGGCATTCACGACAGACCGGTCGTGCTGTTCTGTGGTGACGGGGGGTTCATGATGAATATCCAGGAACTTGTCACTGCGGTTTCCTATAAGCTGCCGATCAAAATATTCCTGATCAACAATAACTTCCTCGGCATGGTCCGCCAGTGGCAGGAGCTCTTCCATCAGGAAAAGTACTCATTTACGGACCTTCAGCAGAGCAACCCTGACTTTGTGCGTGTTGCAGAAGCTTTCGGCGTCAAAGCGCTCAGCGCAGGCAATCCGGCTGAAGCCGAAAAAGCTGTCAAAGAGGCGCTTGCCTACAATGAAGGCCCGGTACTCGTCGAGTTCAAGGTCATTAAAAAAGACATGGTTTTCCCTATGGTGCCCGCCGGAGCCTCCATTTCAGACATGCTTTTTGAAAGGCTGAACCCTAAAACAATGGTCTAACTGCAGCTATGAAACATATCATATCCGTACTCGTTGAAAACAAATTCGGTACGCTCAACAGGGTTGCCGCCATGTTCAGCGCGCGTGGCTTCAACCTTGAAAGCATATCCATCGGTGAAACCGAAGACAACGAAATATCCCGTATGACTATCGTCACCAGAGGAGACGACAGCATCATCAGTCAGATACTCAAGCAGCTCAACCGGCTTATAGACACCCTCAAAGTGGTGGATGTGACCAACAAGCCGCATATATCACGGGAGGTTCTTCTGATGACCCTGAATCGGGGAAAACAGTCGCAGCAGGAGATTTTTAATCTGATCGATGTTTTTAAGGCAAAAGTCGTGGATATAAAACAAAAATCCATTACTATTGAGGTCGTTGGATCACCTGACAAGATCAATACAACCATTGAGATGTTCAGGCCTCTCGGCATCAAGGAAATCGCCCGCTCCGGCACGGTAGCAATGACCCGTGGCGAAAGCTGAGTTTTTGTATTTTTATAACATCCATAAATAAATACGGACGATATGAACGCATACTATGAGCAGGACGCGGACCTGAAATACCTGCAGGGAAAAAACATTGCCGTTCTCGGCTACGGTAGCCAGGGACATGCTCACGCTCTGAACCTGAAAGAGAGCGGCCTGAATGTCTGTGTCGGACTGAGACCCGACAGCTCTTCCTGTGACAAGGCGCGAGAGAACGGTCTTGAAGTCAACACTATCGCCGACGCGGTAGCGTGGGCCGACATCGTTATGGTTCTTCTCCCTGACCAGTACCAGAAAAGCATCTACGAAAGCGAAATCAAACCGAACCTCAAAGAAGGCAACACGCTGGCGTTCGCTCATGGTTTCAATATTCATTACAACCAGATTGTTCCTCCCGAGACGGTCAATGTCATCATGATCGCGCCGAAAAGCCCCGGGCACCTCGTACGACGCACCTATACCCAGGGCAATGGCGTCCCCTGCCTGATCGCCGTGCATCAGGACTATACCGGCGAAGCCAGACAGCAGGCGCTGGCATGGGCAAAAGGCCTTGGCGGAACGAAAGCCGGGGTAATAGAAACCACCTTCAAGAACGAGACTGAAACCGATCTCTTCGGAGAACAGGCCGTTCTCTGCGGCGGCTCGGCCGAGCTCATCAAGGCCGGTTTTGAAACCCTTGTCGAAGCAGGCTACCCGGAGGAACTTGCCTACTTCGAGTGCATGCATGAACTGAAACTCATTGTCGATCTCTATTATGAAGGCGGTCTTTCCCGCATGAACTATTCCGTCAGCGACACCGCGGAATACGGCGGCATGACACGCGGCCCGAGAGTGATAACCTCCGATGTGAAAGCTGAAATGAAAAAAATACTTGAAGAGGTACAGGACGGTCGCTTTGCCAAAGAATTTATCGACGAATGCAACGCAGGCTACCCCAACATGAAAAAGCTGCGCGAGTCGAATGCCGATCATCCGATCGAAAAGGTCGGGGCAAAACTTCGCGACATGATGAGCTGGCTTCTGAAAAAATAAACGGAAACGAATGTTAAAGATAGTATCCATACCAGGCGACGGCATCGGACCGGAAGTAGTAGCCAGTGCCGTTCAGGTTCTGGACGTGTTAGCTGAGAAGCATGATCTTGAAATATCGATCGAGGAACATCTCTTCGGTGGTGCATCATACGATGAACACGGAGAAATGCTTACTGATAAAACCCTCGAAGCGTGTAAAAACTGTGACGCCGTCCTGCTCGGTGCGGTAGGAGGACCCAAATGGGAAAACCTTCCCCACGATAAAAAGCCGGAAGCGGCACTTCTTAAAATCAGGAAGGAACTCGGCCTGTTTGCAAACCTTCGCCCTGCGAAAGTTTACGAAGCACTAATCGGCGCGTCCTCTCTCAAACCGGAGATTCTCTCCGGCACCGACTTTATGGTCATCAGGGAACTGACCGGCGGCATATATTTCGGTCAGCCGAGAGGCTATGACGACAACAAAGGGTGGAACACCATGGTGTATGAAAAATACGAGGTCGAACGCATTGCCCGTCTTGGCTTCGAAACAGCCATGAAGCGAAAAAAACAGCTGGTCAGCATAGACAAGGCAAACGTGCTGGAATCCTCACAGTTCTGGAGAAACATTGTCCACGAAGTGCACAAGGAGTTTCCTGAGGTCACACTTACTGACATGTATGTCGATAATGCCGCGATGCAGATTGTCCGCGACCCGAAACAGTTTGACGTCATTGTCACCAAAAACCTTTTCGGTGACATTCTCAGCGACATTTCCGGCATGATCACCGGCAGTCTCGGCATGCTTCCTTCCGCCAGCATCGGCAGCAAATATGCGCTTTACGAACCGATTCACGGCAGTGCTCCGGACATCGCCGGGCAGAACAAGGCGAACCCAATCGCAACCATCGGGTCGGTCGCCATGATGTTCGAACACAGCTTCGCCATGCCGCATATCGCAGAGGAAATCTACAAGGCCATCGAGGCGGTTCTTGAATCCGGAATGCGAACTGCCGACATCGCAAATGCCGATGACAGTGTTGTATCAACAGATGAAATCACCGACGCCATCTCAGCCAGCCTGGAGGCATCGTAACCAGCGAAGGATGCATCGTGAAAGAGAAAGTACTGATATTTGACACCACCCTGCGAGATGGAGAACAGTCACCTGGCGCGTCGCTTAACCTTCAGGAAAAGGTTGAGATCGCCCGGCAGCTCGAAAAACTCAATGTAGACATCATCGAAGCCGGATTTCCCGCCTCATCGCCTCTGCAGTTCGAGGCGGTCCGAAGAGTTGGTGAAGAATCGGGCAAAACGATAGCCGCGCTCTGCAGGGCCATGGAGCATGATATCAAAAGCGCCCACGAAGCCCTGCGCAATGCCCGATACCCGAGGATACACACCTTTATCAGTACCTCCGCCATTCATATCATGGGCAAATTCAGCAACGATCGTTACGGCAAAACACTTGCGGAGAAACAGCAGACCATCCTGAAAATGGCTGCCGACGCTGTCAGCTATGCCAAAACCTTCACTGATGACGTAGAGTTCTCAGCAGAAGACGCCGGAAGAACCGACCCGGCCTACCTTGCAGAAATCATCGAGGCGGTTATCGCCGTCGGTGCTTCAACGGTGAACATCCCTGACACCACCGGTTATACCTGGCCTTCGGAATTCGGCAGAAAAATCGCCGACCTGAAAAAAAGCGTCTCTAACATTGACCATGCGGTTATCAGCGTGCATTGTCACAATGATCTGGGACTTGCCGTGGCCAACACACTCAGTTCCGTGGAAAACGGAGCACGACAGGCGGAATGTTCGATCAACGGCATAGGAGAGCGGGCAGGCAACGCATCACTCGAAGAAATTGTCATGGCGCTTAAAGTACGCGGTGATCTTCACAACTTCTCTACCGACATCGTCACCGAAGAGATCTATAACACAAGCCGAATGGTATCTTCATTCACCGGCCTTATCGTCCAGCCCAACAAGGCTATTGTGGGAGATAACGCGTTTGCCCACGAATCCGGTATACATCAGGACGGCATGCTTAAAAACCGCCATACCTACGAGGTGATGAGCCCTGAATCCGTCGGTGTCCCGCAGACCACGATTGTCCTGGGACGCCATTCGGGGAAACACGGACTGCAGGCTCGTCTCAGCGCACTCGGATACAAGGTTACCGGTGCTGAACTTGAAACCGTCTATGCACGTTTCGTTTCTGTGGCTGACAAGAAAAAAGAGATCTACGATGACGATCTGAGAGTGCTCATGGGAGACGAATTGAACAAACTGATCGAGCCGCTTGAACTCGACTACCTTCATATCAACAGCGGAACAGCGTCCATCCCGACCGCGACGGTACGTATCCGATCCAAAGGCCATACCTATGAGGAATCCTCGACGGGAGACGGACCTGTCGATGCCTGTTTTAAAGCAATTGAAAGAGCATTGAGCCTTGGCTCGCTCCTCCACTCCTATTCCGTGCGCTCAACAACCGCGGGACGCCAGGCGCTTGGGGAAGCAACCGTCAAGCTCAATTGTGACGATCAACTCTTTACCGGACGCGGCGTTTCGACAGATATTATCGAAGCAAGCGCCAAAGCATACCTGCAGGCATTGAGCCTGCATCAAAACGCCCTGGATAACGATAACACCAATACAATCGAAAACACGATTTAAGAGAACATGGCACAAACAATAACGCAGAAAATCCTCGCCAGAGCCGCAAACCGCAAATTTGTTGAGGCGGGAGAAAATATCTGGCTAAACGTTGACGTCCTGCTCACCCATGATGTGTGTGGTCCACCGACCTTCGACATTTTCAGGGAAAAATTCGGTCCAAAAGCCAAAGTGTGGGACCCGGAAAAAATTGTAGTTCTTCCCGATCACTACATATTCACTGAAAACGAGCACGCCCACCGCAACATCGATCTTCTTCGTGAGTTCGCCAGTGAGCAGAAACTTCCCAACTACTACGATGTGGGAACAAAACGCTACAAAGGGGTCTGTCATGTCGCTCTTGCCCAGGAAGGTTACAACCTCCCCGGCACGGTTCTGTTCGGAACCGATTCGCATACCTGTACTTCAGGCGCGTTCGGCATGTTCGGAACAGGAATAGGCAACACAGATGCCGCATTTATACTCGGCACAGGCAAGATCTGGGAAAAAGTGCCTGAGTCAATGAAGTTCATCTTTGAAGGTGAGATGCCGGAATACCTGATGGCCAAAGATCTGATCCTGCAGATACTGGGTGACATCACGACCGACGGTGCGACCTATCGCGCCATGGAGTTTGACGGTTCTGCAGTGTTCTCGCTGCCGATGGAAGAGCGCATGACGCTTACTAATATGGCGATCGAGGCCGGTGGAATGAGCGGAATCATCGCTGCCGACTCAATCACAGAAGCGTATGTCAAAGAGCGTAGCGACAAGCCCTACGAAGTTTTTTCCAGCGACCCCGATGCTGAATATCACAGTATTTACCGCTATAAAACCGAAGACCTCGAACCGGTTGTCGCCATGCCGCACAGCCCGGACAACCGCGCTACGGTTCGCAGCGTTCAGGATACGAAAATAACCAAATCATATATCGGCTCATGCACTGGAGGTAAACTCATCGACTTCGTTATGGCAGCAAAAGTCCTGAAAGGAAACACGGTTTCCGTGCCGACAAATATTGTCCCCGCAACCGTTGAAGTCGCCCAAAGCCTTACAACAAAAGAGTTCGACGGTCAGCCGATCATAGAAATCCTTAAAGAGGCCGGCTGCACAATCGCTCCTCCTTCATGCGCTGCATGCCTTGGCGGTCCATCGGACACCTTCGGACGTTCCGTAGACAATGACCTTGTTGTCTCTACAACAAACAGGAACTTTCCCGGACGTATGGGAAGCAAAAAAGCAGGCGTCTGCCTGGCTTCACCGCTCACAGCTGCCGCTTCGGCAATTACCGGAAAACTTACTGATCCGAGAGAATTTCTCAGATAATCAGGCCTAACATCAGATGAAACCGTAAAGAGAAAGAACCGAATATGGATACCATCATACAAGGAAAAGCCTACGTGCTGGGCAAAAACATCGACACCGACCAGATCATACCGGCCGAGCACCTCGTCTACAGCCTTTCAGATCCGGAAGAGGTGAAACTCTACGGCAGATACGCTCTTTCAGGAGTACCGATCGATGAGGCAGGTCTTCCTGAAGGAGGACACCCCTTTGTCGCAGACGACCGCTTTGAATCGGACTACTCGATCATCATAGCAGGTCCGAACTTCGGGTGCGGTTCATCACGTGAGCATGCCCCGTTCTCACTTCAGGTCGCAGGAGTCCGGGCAATAGTCGCTGAATCATACGCAAGAATTTTCTACCGCAACTGTGTAGACGGCGGATTTGTTATACCATACGAAACAGCTGAACAGCTGAACAAAACCGTTCTCACCGGAGACGATCTCAAAATCGATATTGAAAAGAACACCATCACCAACCTGACTCAGGATATCGCCTATGAACTCAACCCGTTAGGGGACGTGTTCAATATCGTCATGGCAGGCGGTATCTTTGAATACGCCAGACAGAACAATATTATAAACTCCTGAAAAGCGAACGAACCATTCAGGAAAGGAAACATATATGAAAGGAAGAAACGCCATCGAACTCTATGACACGACGCTCAGAGACGGAACTCAGGGGGAAAAAATAACCCTCTCCGTTCAGGACAAGTTGCTCATAGCAGAAAAACTCGATGAGTTCGGTGTCGACTACATAGAAGGAGGATGGCCCAGCAGCAACCCGAAAGATGAGGAATTTTTCAGCCGGGCGCTGCACCTGAAGCTTAAGAATGCCAAACTAAGCGCATTTGGCTCAACAGCCAGAAAACCGGACAACATCCAGAACGACCCGAACCTCGTCGGCCTCCTGAAATCGGAAACACCGGTCATAACCATATTCGGCAAAACCTGGAAAGCGCATTCAGAAAGAGGGCTTGGCCTGCAGGATGCTGAAAACGCCGAGCTTATCTATAAATCAGTCCTCCACCTGAAAGACGAGGGTCGGGAAGTACTGTTCGATGCCGAACATTTTTTTGACGGCTACAAAAACGACGCCGAATTTGCCCTTCGTATGCTTTTATCGGCTGCAGAAGCAGGCGCTGAGCGGCTTGTCCTGTGTGATACCAACGGCGGAACAATGCCCCATGAAATCTTTGAGATCGTCACAACGGTTATCTCTGCGACAAGTGTTCCGGTCGGCATCCATACGCACAACGACAGCGAACTTGCCGTAGCCAACGCACTTTCCGCGTTACGCGCCGGCGCGATGCATGTACAGGGCACCATCAACGGCATCGGGGAACGGTGCGGCAACGCGAATCTTATCAGCATTATCCCAAACGTCCTGCTGAAACTTAACGGTCACTTTCATCACGAACTGAACCTGAGCCAGCTCACATCACTTTCGAACTATGTCTATGAATTGCTGAACTTTCCCCCTGACAACCGTGCTCCTTTTGTAGGAAAGTCGGCATTCGCCCATAAGGGCGGCATTCACGTCAGCGCGGTCATGAAGGAAAGCTCCCTTTACGAGCACATTGACCCTAAAACTGTTGGAAACCGTCAGCGAGTACTTGTATCGGAACTTGCGGGACAGAGTAATATCCGTTACAAGGCAAAAGAACTCGGAATAGCGTTGCCGGAAAACGGAGAGCTCTTCAAGAGACTCGTTCAGCGCATCAAAAAACTTGAATATGAAGGCTTCCAGTTCGATGTTGCCGAAGCCTCTTTTGAACTGCTGCTTCACCAGGAACTCGGAGAGTTCAAGCCTTACTTTGAGATACTTGAATCCAAAGTACATATCGAATCCGGTAAAAACAGGGAACCGGTTGACCAGGCAATCCTGAAAATAGAGGTAAACGACGAAATCGAGATGACCGCGGCAGACGGCGACGGGCCGGTCAACGCTCTTGACAAAGCACTGCGTAAGGTTCTGCGCGGCTTCTTCCCTTCAATACGCGCCATTCGTCTGGTAGACTACAAGGTTCGCGTACTCGAAGAAAGAAAAGGCACAAGCGCCAAAGTACGCGTGCTTATACAAACCAGTGATGGTCACGCAACATGGTCAACTGTCGGAGTCTCGACGAACATCATCGATGCCAGTCTTCAGGCACTGAGTGACAGCATGAACTACCACCTCTTCAACGCAGAGAAAGCTCTATATTCCCAGGCTTCAACTGAAACGGTACAGCTATAGAGATACATAGCCTGAACACAAGCCCTGTACGTGGATGTACAGGGCTTGAAAAGCAACTATAGCGACAGCTTTCCGGCTCACCTCCTGTCCTGCTTTTTCATTTCCGGTATAATGCGTATTTTTGTGGATAACCGCTTAACGCCTGCCGCCATGTATAGAAGAAAAGCCCTGCTCTTGATACTTCCGTTTATCCTGCTCATGGCGCTTTTTTCGTTCAGCCCGCCGAAAGCGCCCGGAAAAACAGAAAAACCTGAACCGATGCAATCAACCGAAGCTGAAAAGAGAGAGAATACCGCATTTGCGCTTGATCTCTATCAGACCCTCGGAAAAAGTACGAAAGGCAACCTCTTCTTTTCACCCTACAGTATCTCATCTGCACTCTCAATGACGCTTTCCGGGGCAGCCGGGAATACCGCTCATCAGATGACCGATATACTCTACGCTCCTGAAGACCTTCAGCGATTCCATCACATACAGGCATCGAGAGAAGCAGAGATCAGCACCATCGCAAAAAAAGGAAGCGTCACGATCGAGACCGCCAACGGGCTCTTTCCCCAGAAAGGCTATGCGCTGTCAAAAACATTTGTTCAGGAACTGCTCACCGTTTACCGTTCGACGCTGACTCCGGTTGACTACCGGGCAAACACTGAAAAAGCGAGAAACACCATCAACAGATGGGTGGAACAAAAAACCCAAAACACCATCCGTGAGCTCATACCACAGGGAATTCTCAATACCCTGTCAAGACTTACCCTTGTCAACGCCATATATTTCAAAGGTGACTGGAAAAAAGCTTTTGCCGAGTCAGAGACCGTTGCTGCCGATTTTTATACCGCCAGGAGGTCAACGTCAACAGTCTCCATGATGCATCAGAAAAACACCTTTCCTTACGCTCTGTCAGATTCCCTTCAGATTGTTGAACTCCCCTACTCCGGAGAAGATATTTCAATGCTCGTCCTGCTGCCTGAAAAAAACAAAGGGCTTGCCGGACTCGAAGCCGATCTTACAGCTGAAAAGCTCTCACTCTGGACAGATTCCCTCAAACCGCAAAAAGTAAGGGTATTCCTCCCGAAATTCACCATGTCATCAACACTGCGTCTTGATGATTCCCTGAAGAAACTTGGAATGACTGACGCGTTTGATCCCGGGACAGCAGATTTCTCACCAATGACCGCCAATAAGGATAAACTTTTCATCGGAGCAGTCGTTCACAAGGCATTTGTCGATGTCAACGAAGCGGGAACCGAAGCCTCTGCGGCAACCGGCGTTGTGGTCGGCCTCACATCCGCTGTTCGGTCACCGACGCCCGTTTTCAGGGCCGATCATCCGTTTCTTGTTCTTATCAGGTCGAACCGTTCCGGCTCAATTCTATTCATGGGAAGAGTTTCCGAACCGGATAATGACTGACAATCGAGTAACGACTCTTCCATAGACCACTATCGGGAATGAGCAAAAAAGTACTCTACATCGACGTAGAAACAACCGGTACCAACCCGGCGAAACACGGGATCATCCAGATAGGGGCTATCATGGAGGTTTCTGGTATCATCGCAGGAGAGCTGAATCTCAAATGCGCCCCTCACAGTGGCGCTGACATTGACGATCATGCGCTGACAATAACAGGCACAAGCAGGGAGGAACTGACTCACAGAATGAGCAGCAAGGAAGCACTGCTTCAGTTCAAACAGTTTCTCAACCGTTACGTCGAACAGTATGACCGCGAAGACAAATGTTATCCTGCCGGATACAATGTGCACTTTGATCTTGACTTCATACAGCAGTGGTTCAAAATACACGGCGATAAATACGGAATAGGATCTTACGTGAACTGGAGAAGGCTTGACCCTCTTCCCGTCCTGTTTATGAAAGATTTCACTGGAGCCCTGCACCTGCCCGACTACAAGCTTGAAACTGTCTGTCGTCACTATGGCATCAGGATTGAGGCCCATGACGCGTTCTCCGATATTCGTGCGACAAGAGAACTCCTCACAAAAATGCTGTAAATAAATAATAGCGTCAGACTTGGTAACACCTGCATGACAACAGCAGAGCGGACAAAAAAAAGCGACCTTGCAGGCCGCTTTTTCTCAAGCAGGCGTCCCCCATTACGCCTGCCCAACCCCACGGGCGTGAGGCTGAATCTTTCGATTACAGTAATAATTGCAATGAATGTGCCAAAGCCAAACGAAGCATAAAAAAGACATGTAAAAAGTATTATTAGCGCAATAAATAACTTTCAAACATAATTCAATAACAATACGAGACTCAGAATGAGAAACTCAAACCGTTTTGAGACGTTGCCATGACGACAAAAAAAGGTGTCCTATATTGAGACGTGCTCATCAATCACAGGGAAGGTTCTTCATGGGTCACACAGTGAATAGCGCCAAGTCCCCAGACAAGATCGGTGCAATCAATCCCTGTCACCTTCCGTGAAGGGAAACATCGGCCAAGGATATCGAGCGCGACCCTGTCATTATCACAATCGTAAACAGGAACAAGCACCTGGTTGTTGGCGATATAGAAGTTTGCATAGCTGGCAGGCAGCCTTTCGTTTTCATAATACACCGCATCGGGCATCGGAAGTGTCACAATCCGTAACGGTTTTTCTTCAAGATCTGTATACTGCTGAATCCGCCGGTAATTCTCCAGCAATATCGTATAGTTTTCATCTTCCGGGTTTTCTTCAACGGCTATAACAACCGTTCTTTCATCGACAAAACGCGCCATATCGTCAACGTGCCCGTCTGTATCATCTCCAGCAATACCATCTTTCAACCAGAGAATTTTCTCGACTCCGAGAAAGTATTTGAGTGCGTTCTCGATATCTTCCTTTGCCATGTCCGGATTGCGGTTGGAATTGAGCAGACACGCCTCGGTTGTGAGCAGCAACCCCTTACCATTCACATCGATAGCCCCCCCTTCCAGCACCATATCCGTTGAAACGAGCGTAAAACCCTGCTCTGCAGCAACCCTCTGAGCAACGGCGGCATCGCTGTCATAGGGCTCATACTTGCCGCCCCATGCATTGAATTTCCAGTTCAGAACAACTTTTTCCAGTCCTCCTCCCGTGCGCCTGAACACATAGTTCGGCCCATGATCACGGCACCATGCGTCGTCCGTTGGAATCGGATGGAAAACAATGTTTTGCATGCACGACGCATCCTTCACAAAACGCCTGATCCGCTCTCGGGCATCATGCTCCATTTCCGGCCCGAGAACGTTGATATGCACCATTTCAAACCGGCAGAGAAGCGCTGCGATACGAGCAAAAACGTCGGGTACAGGGCCGAATTTACCGGGCCATGAGGCTTCTTTATGAGGCCATGAGAGCCATGTGGCATCATGATGCGCCCACTCGGGCGGCATAGTGTAGCATTCCGGACGCATTGGCCTTACGCCGCCTCCTGCGCTGACCGCCTGATCCGTTCAATACGCTGAAGAACCGGGGGATGAGAGTAGTTGAGAAAAACATAGAGCGGATGAGGTGTCAGATTGGACAGATTTTTTCTTGAAAGCTTCTTCAGCGCCTCTACCAGAGTAGAGCCGCCACTGTAGGTTGTTACCGCGAAATGATCTGCCTGAAACTCGTGACGTCTCGAGAGGAACTGGAGAAAAACAGAAAGAATGAATTCAACAGGAGAATAGAGCAGGGAAAAAAACAGAAGGCTGGCGTAAACGGAAAGCTCATCCATAAAAAAAGCGTCGAAAAGAGCCCTATTATTCATGAAAACAGAAAGCAGGAAAAAAACCACACCCATATTGATGACGCTGAGCACCATCGAGATCAGAATATGCTTTTTCCTGTAATGGCCTATTTCATGAGCCAGAACGGCAACGATCTCCGTAACGGAGTGGTTCTCGACAAGCGTATCGAAAAGCGCGATCCGCTTCTGCTTTCCAAAACCGGTAAAGAAAGCATTTGCCTTGGCAGAACGTTTCGACCCGTCAATGACATAAATTCCTGTCAGAGGAAAACCAACCGAGCGTGCGTACTCCATAATCGTACCTTTCAGCTCTCCATCCTCAAGGGGTGTAAACTTGTTGAAGAGCGGCATGATAAGTGTTGGCGCAATATACTGAAGCAGAAAACCGAAAAGCGAGACAGCGGCCCAGGCCCATAACCAGGCAAGTGAACCGGAATTTTCGAAAAACCATAACAGTCCGGCAAGTACAGGAGTACCAAGCAGAAAAGCGAGAAACGCGGCTTTCACTTTATCGGCCATGAACGTGACGGGAGAGGTTTTGTTGAACCCGAATTTTTCCTCAAGAACAAAGGTCTGATAGACACTGAACGGCAATGAGATGAGCGACTGAAGCAAGAGCAGAACACCGATATAGAAAAGACCGGTAACAAGAGAGGAAAAACCTGCGCTCCTGACGAGCAGATCAAGAAAATTAAACCCTCCGGAAAACCAGAAAACAAGCAGAACCACAAGATCAAATGCAGCGGTCACCAGAGAAAAAACCGTGGCATGACGAAGATAACGCTGGGATTGTTCATACGCGTCCCTGTCGTAGACATCCTGAAACTCATAAGGCAGATCCGCCCCGGCAGCCTTGAGGTTCATTACATCCGAAACCAGCTTCAGTATAAACGTACCGAAAAGGGTCCCCAGTATCACAATACCGTATAGATTCATGCACAATTCCCGATTGTCACCATTCTTGGTTGTTGGTTGTTGGTTATTGGTTGTTGGTTGTTGATTCTACGGTGAAGATAGTTGAAGCAGTACGAGTAGAATAATCACCCTGGCCAAATGGCTGGATAGCTTAATGGCTAAATGGCTACTCAGCCCCCTAACACATAACACATAACACATAACTCCTAACTCCTCCCCCACTCATTGCTCATTGCTCAGCACTCAGTCCTATACTGCTAACCAGCCATCTCTTTTCTCCCTCTCTGTCATGCCGCCCTGAGAAATCCAAACATCTATTTCACGGGGTGATCCGGCATCCATCCCTGCTATCCAGCTGGTTTTTGAGCTATCTTAACACTTCGCGCACAATTAATGGATCTCCGGGTCAAGCCCGAAGATGACAAGAGAAGACAGGACAATCACTCTCTATCCCCACCCCAATCGTCCAGCCAACGCCCTCCACGGGCAGGCACAGGGGCCTGCCCCTACAACTTCCCACTCCCTACTTCTCACTTCTCACTTCCTTCCCTCTTCCTTCCCTACCCCTCCCCCTCTCTGCCTTTATGGGCTATCTTTTTGGCAAATATTTCTTTGAACTCCTTGCTGACCATATGCCAGAAATCTTTGAGATTGGAATACCGGTGACTGATTTCATCCAGATACTCCTCAAGGTGATCGATATCCTTCTCTGAATCGTTACCGACACCTTCCTGCAACTGCTTTTTCAAATTGTCCAGGGATGTCTCGAGCTCGGTAATCCTTGATTCGAGCTCTTCCTTTCTTTTGTTATGACCGAGCATATTGCCTCCTGATATCATCCATAGTAAAGAACACACACCTCTTGTTTATGCCTGACTGCACTACACTCCTCCCTTGGAGGAGAAGAAAATAAGAACCCCTGGAATCAGGAAAAAGACACCGAGAACGTAGGCAAGAGCGAACAACTTGTTATCGGTAGAAACCTCGGCAAGAGCTTCAGCTGCCCGGATCGGAAGATTTCGTAATAACGGCATCGAGTAGATCACCAGAACACCGGAAACATTATACAACAGATGAACGAATGCGATCTGCAAGGCAAAAACAGCGTTCGGTCCGGTGATTGCCGTTGCCGCAAGCAATGCCGTAATACAGGTTCCGATGTTAGCGCCCAGAGTAAACGGATATATCTGTTTGAGCGAAAACACGCCATTACCGGCAAGCGGCACGATAAGGCTGGTCGTCGTTGATGAAGACTGCACAAGAACAGTAAGAAACGTACCGGAAAACATACCGGATAGCGGGCCCCTGCCAACGGATTTTCGCAGAATTTCCTTTGCCTTACCGACCATGAGAGTCTTCAGCAAACGGCTGAGCATGGTTATCACCGCGACAATAATCACTATCCCGATAATAATTGTCACGATCCCTGCCGTTACCTGCGGCAAAACCCCCGGAAGCGTACCCTCGACAAGATGAACCGCAGGCTTAACCAGAGGCTTTATGAAATTAAGCCCTTTGATGGACATCGAATCCCCCCCGGCAAAAAACACGCTGAGCATATGCCCCGCTTTGGCCAGATAACCTGTGAGGATTTCAAGGGGCAGAAAAATAATCACACAGAGCAGGTTGAAAAAGTCATGAATGGTTGCCGCTGCGAAAGCACGCTTGAACTCTTCTCCTTCACGAACATGTCCCAGACTGACGATAGTATTGGTTATGGTTGTACCGATATTTGCCCCCATAACCATAGGAATAGCTATCCCGACAGGAAGCCCCCCTGCCACCAGACCAACAATAATGGAGGTAACAGTACTTGAAGATTGAAGAAGCGCCGTCGCGACTATACCGATAACAAGTCCGCTGACTGGATTGACGGCAAAGGCAAACAACTCTTTCGCGTTATCGCCGGCCGCTGCCTTGAAGCCGCTCCCGATAAGGGCAACGCTGACAAGCAGAAGATAGACCAGAACAACGACAAAAAACCACTCTTTTATAGCCGGCTTTGCATCGGTTGAGCCCGTCTGAGAAAGAGTACCTGAATTGACACTCATATAGGTATTGTTTCGTAGCTGTTGCAAATTAGCTAAAAAGGACTTTTCAGTCGATAAAACGCCGTCGCAGCTCTCCATATGTATCTATGCGCCTGTCACGCAGAAACGGCCAGTGTGCTCTGTAAAATCCTATATTTTCGAGATCACAGTCAGAAAAGAGAATCTCCTCGCCGCTCTCAAAAGCCGAGGCGGTAACCTTACCGAAAGGATCAGAGACAAAGCTGTTACCCCAGAACCTGAGTTCATCCTCTGTTCCGACACGGTTAGCCACAGCGACATAGACCCCGTTTGCTATCGCGTGGCTCCGCTGGATGGTTTTCCATGCATCGAGCTGAGAACGCCTGACTTCATCAGAGGCCTCACTCATCGCCCAACCGATAGCTGTCGGATAAAAAAGTATTTCAGCTCCCATCAGGACTGTCAGTCGTGCAGCTTCCGGGAACCACTGGTCCCAGCAGATCAGCACCCCTATTGCCGCGTAACGGGTTTTGAAGACCCTGTAGCCGAGATCTCCCGGTGCAAAGTAAAACTTCTCATAAAACCCGGGATCATCCGGAATGTGCATCTTACGGTACTTCCCCATGTAGGAACCGTCAGCATCAATAACAGCTGCGGTGTTATGGTAGAGCCCCTTTGCGCGCTTTTCAAACAGCGATGCGACAATAACCACCTCATGTTCGGCGGCAATTCGCTGTAGCACCCCGGTTGTGGGACCGGGAACGGTTTCGGCGTGACCAAAAGGTTCGTACTCTTCAGTCTGGCAGAAGTACCGGGTGGTGAACAGTTCCTGCAGACAGATAATTTTCGCTCCGCCTGCTGCGGCTTCGGTTATGCGAGCGCACGCCTTGTTCAGGTTTTCGCCCGGCTCCCCTTCACTGGACATCTGCACCAGAGCTATTCGAACGGAATCTGACATAGGGCTACAGAAAAAAAGCTGATACACCCGGGACAAGCAATCCCGCTGAAAAAAGAAACCCGTAAAGCGTCATCACCCTACCGGTACCGGCAAGAACAGTGTTCAATACGCGGCCGTCACTGCCAAACAGCGTTATTGTCTGACTGACAGCAAGCGGCAGAGAAAGCCAGCTTAGCATTACCCAGAGAGAATAACCCGTCATCCACATCCAGACCGGAACAAAGTAGGCGACAATCGTAAAACCGAGATAGAGCCAACGAGCGTTTCCGCCGCCTATCCTTGCCGGAAGGGTCATCTTTCCGACTTTCCGGTCAGTATCGATATCACGAATATTATTGACAAGAAGAATGTTCACGGAAAAAAGACCAGGAGCGATTGCCGCGGTCAAAACAGGAAAAGTAACCTCCTGAGCCTGCACATAGTAGGTGCCGCCAACAGCAACAAGCCCGAAAAAAATAAACACGAAAAGATCTCCCAGCCCCGAATAGGCTATAGGAAAAGGGCCGCCGGTATAGGCCCAGGCAAAAAACATGGAGAAGAGACCGACAAGAAGGATCGGCCATCCTGCGAGATAGACAAGATAGAGCCCCATAAAAAAAACAGTGACCAGCAGAAGAACCGAAACGACGATCATCGTTTTTTCAGAAACAAGCCCTGCCGCGACCGTCCTCGTCGGACCGAGACGATCCGCCGTATCGGCACCTTTACGAAAATCGTATATCTCATTGATAAAGTTGGTAGCGACCTGTATGCCAAGCGCGCAGAGAAGAGCCACAACAGCCGCCATCGGGAGCAGCTTTCCGTCAACCGCCGCAAGAGCGGTGCCGACAACAACAGGAACAGCACCTGCAGGCAAGGTTTTCGGTCTTATGGCCATCATCCATGCCTGAAAACGTGACGGGTTCGACTGATCCTGTAACGTGACTTCCGTCATTTATTTTTTTCTTTAGCCATTTTGATACTGCTGAACTGCTGTTTGATCTTTTCTCCCGGATGAATATAGCTCAGACAATGACGCACGGCCATCGTGGCGTCGCTCAATCCCGTCTGGATTATTTTGAGTTTCCCGGGGTAGAACGCGATATCTCCTGCCGCATAGAGGCCATCAACCTCCGTCTTCATATGACTGTCCACAACCATAGCATTCTCGCACAGTTCAAGCCCCCATGCAGCTAAAGGCCCGAGATCAGATTTGAAACCGATCAGCACAAGCATGTAGTCCGCCTCCAGAGAGGTTTCCTTACCGCTTTTCGAACGCAGATAGGCGTGACGCAGTAAAGGACCATCATGATCGATCGCTATCACCTCGGTATTGAGATGAACATCCACAAGTCCCTTTTCAGCGGCCGCAAAAAGTTCTTCCCTGGTTTTTCCGTGCGCCCTGAAATCAGGCGAACGATGTGCTACCGTGATATGCTCCGCATGAGGAAGAAGCATCATTGCCCAGTCAAGCGCCGAATCACCACCACCGACAATCAACACTTTTTTACCTTCCATCTCCTTCATATTCTGCACCGAATAGAGCACCGTCTGGCCTTCAAGTTCACTGATGTCGCCGAGCTGAGGAAGTTTTCTCGGTGAAAAAGCGCCCAGACCGGCTGCGACAAGCAGAGCTCGTGATGCAAATGTCCTCCCGCTGAGCGTTTCAACTTCAAAAGAACCGTCATCGAGCTTTTTATACTGTTTGACCTGTTCATCGAGCACCACTTCCGGGTCGTAACGCTTTGCCTGTCCCCAGAGACTTTCAACAAGCTCGGATGCCTGTACTTCGGGAAAAGCCGCGACGTCATAAATATGCTTCTCGGGATAGAGGGCAGTCAACTGGCCTCCAAGCTCCAGCATACTTTCTATAATCCTGCATGAAATATTGTTCATGCCGCACTGAAAGGCGGCAAAAATACCGGTTGGGCCGCCGCCTATAATGGTAAGATCACACAGTTCTTCCTGTCTGGAAACAGAATCTCCGTTTTCTTTCATGGTATATGTACTTTCAGATATCGTTACTCTCCAGCGACGCTATGACTGGTCACCGGATCTCTTGAGATAAATCATGCCTTCAGGGTCGACAATTCCATAGAGAAGCGTTACCAGGTGCCCATGTTCGTCGAGTTCATGGATTTCAACATGTACCGCCTCCTGTTTCTCAACCTGGTCCCCGGCATCATTCTTGAAAAGAAATACCGCCCTCACCCCGCCATGAGGAGTTTCACCGACAAACTCATAGGTTCCATCCTCAAGCTGCGTAAGCGCACAACCCGCTGTGTGCGAATCAATCGGACAACTGGCACACTGGGAATAAAACCCATCATCGGCATCAGCAAAATCGCAAACAGGAAATTTCATAATCTGATCCTCCTTAACTTCTCGGTTTAGTGGAGTCTAATATATATATAATACCAGTTCTAAAAATGAGAATTTTACGCGCAATCTCATTACTTGTTCTTCAAGATTATCGTATACTTAGTTGCTCATTACTCGTTTCTTGTCTCGTGTTACTTGACACTTGACCTGTTACTCATTGCTGGTCACTGGTCACTACTAAACTGTCTTACTATCAGATGTTAGCAAAACGTATAATTCCCTGTCTTGATGTCCGTGAAGGAAGAGTTGTCAAAGGCATTAACTTTGAAGGCTTGCGTGACGCAGGCTCCATTCTCGAACAGGCACGGTTCTATAACAATGAACTTGCCGACGAACTGGTGTTTCTCGACATATCCGCATCCCTGGAATCGAGAAAGACAACACTCGAGGAAGTTTTAAAAGTTTCAGAAGAGGTGTTCATGCCTCTCACGGTAGGCGGAGGCATCAGCTCGGTTGAACGCGCCAGAGATGCCTTCCTGCACGGTGCTGACAAAGTTTCGGTCAACACCGCTGCGGTCTACGACCCGCAACTGATCACGCGCATTGCCGACCAATACGGATCACAGGCCGTCGTGGTTGCGATCGACGTTAAAAAAGTCGGGGAAAAATATATCGTTCATACCCATTCCGGCAAAGAACTGACAAAGTATGAAGCCCTTGAATGGGCCCGCATGGTTCAGGATCTGGGCGCCGGAGAGATCCTGCTCACCAGCATGGACCGCGACGGCACAAAAGCCGGTTACGACAACGAGATACTCCGCGAAATTTCCACCTCGGTGCACATCCCCGTTATCGCCTCTGGCGGAGCAGGCAACCTCGAACACCTCTATGACGGATTCACCAAAGGATGCGCCGACGCCGCACTTGCCGCCTCCATCTTCCACTTCCGCCAGTACACCATCCGCGAAGCCAAAGAGTATCTGCGGGAAAGAGGGATAGAAGTGCGCCTGTAACAGAAAGCCCGACCGGTCGGGCTTTTTTCGTTGTTGAACTGTTGATTTGCTGAATCGTTGAGTTGTTGGGAAGAAATACTTTTGAATTCAGAAGCCGGAATCAGGAAGCCTGAAAAAGAACGCCCCGACTACCTGAAAGTCATGCCGCACCTGATGCTGTTCCCTCGCCTTCTCCTTCCCCGGAGTCATGCCGGACTTGATCCGGCATCCATCAAGAGGTAAAGTCAAAAGGCAAAGGTCAAAAAATGGATCTCCGGTTCAGACCCACAGATGACTTAGCACCAAGAACTCAGAACTATTTGGCTATTCAAAAAAAAAAGAAGTCTTAACACCTGACTCATAGCCCCTAACACCCTCTTCCAACTCATTGCTCATTGCTCGCGACTATCTCCCTCTCCCTATAGCCTTTTCGCTCCGAACGTGTCTCCCTGGTCGATATCTCCGCTTGTGTATCCCTTGTAGAACCAGCGTTTTCTCTGTTCCGCGGTACCGTGGGTAAAGGCGTCGGGAACCACGTGCCCCTGCGTCTGTTTCTGTATCCGGTCGTCGCCTACCGCGCTTGCCGCGTTGAGTGCTTCTTCAAGGTCACCCTGTTCCATGATCGCCATCATCTTCTGCGCGTGGTGCGCCCATACACCGGCAAAAAAATCCGCCTGCAGTTCAAGACGGACCATATACCGGTTGAACTCGCTCTTGCTGACCTTCCCCTGCAGCGACATCACCTGTTCCGTTACACCCAGGAGCTTCTGAATATGATGACCAACCTCATGGGCGATGATGTACGCGGAGGCAAAATCCCCTTCCGCCCGGAACCGCTGTTGCAGTTCAGCCAGAAAATCCAGGTCGAGATAGACCTTTTCATCCGCCGGACAGTAAAAAGGCCCCCGTAGCCGCCTGCGACAACCCGCACGCCGACTGCACCAGATCGTTGTAGAGCACCAGTGTCGGTTTGCGATACTGCCACCCCTTTTCACGGAACAGCTTTCCCCAGACCTCCTCAGTGTCGGCAAGCACCACAGAAACAAACCGGGTCATATCGTCATCCGCCACCGGTTGCTGCTGCGTCTGCGTTGTCTGCGGCCCGGCCCCCTGCTGCGAAAGATTGAACAGCACGTCAAGCGGATTGCCCCCCAGCAGCCAGACAACAAGAACAATAATAAGAGTCCCGATACCGCCCCCAATCGCCCCTTTTCGAGGAACCCTCGACCCACGGTAGTCCTCAACGTTTGAACTCTGCCTTCTTCCCCTCCATTTCATAAGACAAACGGTAAAAAATTACAGATACTGACACAACCCGCTCATTCCCCCACCGCCATCCACTCACCACGCATCGCTCATTGCTCATCACTCATTGCTCATTGCTCATTGCTCATTGCTCATCACTGACGATTCAGGATATGCTTTCACTATTCACCATTCAATAGCCATTTCCTAATTTCCTTTCGGCTCCCCTTCACCTACGGGTTCCATCATCGTCGTGATCGAGGCCAGGTTCCAGCTTCCAGCGACGTAGCGCACATAGACCGGGTTTTCGTTGCGCAGCATGTCAAGAATATGCGGAAAATCCTCCCAATGGTAGTGACACCAGATGTAACCTGTTGACGTCTGTTCATCAGTATCCGGCATATTGCCCTGATCCCGATGGAAATACGCCCCGCCGATCAGGCTCCCGTCCTCACGCCGCAACCCGATAATCGCCCGGAACGGATAACCGCTGGCGAACTTACCACCCGCATAATACGCGATGTCATACGAGACAATCTTCTCCGCAACCATGACTCCTGAAGGCATAATGCGTTCTCCTTATAGGGTTTATACGATTAGGAAATCAACTCATCGATTCTTTCAATAAGACCAATATACACCTCCTCCCTCTCTGCTTCTGATAGCTTCGTCAAGGTTTTTTGGAATCGTTCATAGGAAAAAAGTCAAAAGTGAAAATTCAAAGTCAAAAAAAGGAACGGTGCATAACCTCTCTACGCTCCATACCCCTCGATCCTCTCAATTTCAAGCCGAAACTCCCCCTCCTGCTTCTCGGAAATCAGAAAACCGATCTGGAAAACACGGGAAGGGTCGAGGGGCGGGGCGTCAGGGACGTCCCGTCCGCGGAACGAGGGTCTGAAACTGCTGAAAGAAAGCGACACATCGATCCACTGTTCCGCTTCCGTATCGAACTCCTGGCGGTAGAGCACGCTATCATAGAGCATATCTGTCCTGACACGAAAGCTGTAACGCTTGCCGTCTCCTTTGACGCGCAGCAGGATTCCGTCATAACCGCTGAAATCATTTTCCGGCAGCGGGGCCCGCACCGACGCGAAACCTCCGTTGTTTTCAAGGGAAAGATGACCAGAAAAAAGACCGGTACCCTCATCGGAAACCTGCATCAGGCTGTCCGACACCCCTCCCATAACCACATCATTGATACTCGTCCAGCGCAGCAGTGGCGGAGTGGTGAAATCGGTGATAGTTTTTCTTTGTTCATTCACAGCAGGCTCCTCAGATTGGTTGGAAAAAGACCTTGACATAAAATATCGTTTTTTCACCCATTCACCTACCCTGACAACCGCAAAGCATTTCATTTCAACAGTGTATTGCGTAAATTTCCCCGGTTAGTGAAGACCTGGCATGACCGTCTCTTTTTGCCAGCTGAATTCTTTCCCGGCTCCTTACTTCTGGATTCCGGATTCAGAATTTATGCCTTTTAATTTTTGACCTTTGACTTGATTCCTATGAAATTCTTCCTCTCACTCGGCCGTTACATGGTCATCATCGGCGTCATCGGCGCTTTTCTTGCAGCAATATCGCTTTTCATCTACGGAGGCATACTCACCGTCCAGGAGATCATCGAAACGGTTAAAACGGGATATGTATCAAGCAAAGGCGGAAAGGAGCTGATGCTCAGTTTTGTTGAAATCGCGGACATCTTCCTGCTCGGCACCGTGATGTATATCATCTCACTGGGTTTGTACGAACTGTTTATCGATGATAATATCGAAGTTCCTCAATGGCTTGAAATACATACCCTCGACGATCTCAAGCAGAAACTGGTAGGAGTGGTTGTGGTGGTTATGGGCGTGGTGTTTCTCGGCAATGTCATCAAATGGCACGGTGAAACCGAGATCGTCTACTACGGTGCAGCCATAGCTTTTATGATAACAGCCCTGACCTACTTCACCAGCCAGAAGAAGAAGAAAGAGGAAGGCAAAATTCAAAAGTGAAAAGGGAAAAGAGGGGAAGTAGCCAGTAGCCAGTAGCCAGTAGCCAGTAGCCAGTAGCCAGTAGCCAGTAGCCAGTAGCCAGTAGCCAGTAGCCAGTAGCCAGTAGCCAGTAGCCAGTAGCCAGTAGCCAGTAGCCAGTAGCCA
>Ga0272441_10002521_pt1 | contig 36777 bp, 29 predicted proteins | sample SSMProp6N_FD_193582 | JGI IMG/M metagenome (GOLD analysis project Ga0272441, IMG submission 193582) | Marine sediment archaeal communities from Little Sippewissett salt marsh, Falmouth, MA, United States - SSM-Prop-6N | ecosystem: Environmental > Aquatic > Marine > Wetlands > Sediment ...
ACGTGTACGCCGCGGACGGTGTGACGGTCAACGAGGAGTACATCTATGACGCGGCCGGTAATATAGAGAGCCAGAACGTTAACGGCGATATAACCGAGTATGACGGGACGGGCAGAGTGACGCTGCTCTATGACGTGTCGGAGTCAGAGTATAAGACGTACGATTGGGGAACGCCGATCGCGAGCCAGGTGACGCAGGACGTGTATTCGGGCGCGTATGACCCGGCGACGGGCGTTGTGGCGAGCGAGAGGGACGACAGGTTCGTATACGACCATAAGGACGTGTTCGATAATCTGGACGCGGAGCCGACGAGCCCGACGTATAACACGTGGATCATGAGGGAGCATTACGTGTACGCCGCGGACGGTGTGACGGTCAACGAGGAGTACATCTATGACGCGGCCGGTAATATAGAGAGCCAGAACGTTAACGGCGATATAACCGAGTACGACGGGACGGGCCGTGTGGTCCTTCTATATGACGTTTCAGAGGGAGAGTACAAGACCTACGCGTGGGGCGCGCTGCAGGTGACGCAGGACGTGTATTCGGGCGCTTATGACCCGGCGACGGGCGTTGTGGCGAGCGAGAGGGACGACAGGTTCGTATACGACCATAAGGACGTGTTCGATAACCTGGACGCGGAGCCGACGAGCCCGACGTATAACACGTGGATCATGAGGGAGCATTACGTGTACGCCGCGGACGGTGTGACGGTCAACGAGGAGTACATCTATGACGCGGCCGGTAATATAGAGAGCCAGAACGTTAACGGCGACATAACCGAGTACGACGCGACGGGAAAGATTACGCTCTTGTATGACCAGTCCGAGTCGGAGTACAAGACGTATATATGGGGCGCCCTGCAGGTGATGCAGGACGTCTATAGCGGGGATTATGACCCGGCGACGGGCGTTGTGGCGAGCGAGCGGACCGACAAGTTCACTTACGACCATAAGGACGTGTTCGATAACCTGGACGCGGAGCCGACGAGCCCGACGTATAACGGGTGGATAATGAGGAAGCATTACGTGTACGCGGCTGACGGGACGACCATCGATGAGGAATACACCTTTGACACCACCGGCAGGCTGACCAGGGAGATCATTACGGGTGTTACCGATACAACTTACACGTATCACTCCTCTGGTAACGGGATGGACACGAAGCAGATCACTCACCTTGACGGTTCCGGGCTTATTGAAACCTATACCTACTATGACAACGGCGCCAATCGGATGGAATCGCTGACAAGGAACCAGGCGGACGCCTACGGCAACATCTATTACCGCTACCAGGACGAGGATTTCGATCACGACGGTTCAGGGACGATAGAGTCCGACGAAGACTTCGGGAGGGTCGACGCCCAGGTGGCGTCTTCGTCCGACGGTGATGGCGCGCGCGCGTATTGGTACACTTATCATCCCGGCACCGACGATATACTGAAAAAGACGTGCTGCCAGACCTACAACATCAGCAACCCGAGTACTCCGGTCTTTTACACCAACCTCGCGGAATACACCCTTGACGCGGCCGGGAATATAACACAGAAAGGTTATCTCAACGTGGACGGCTACTGGCACGTGGAATCTAATTACACAGGTGTTCTGGGTGACGGCAAGAAACACGCGCAGCATGAGGATGTCTATAACGACTTCACTCTCGCGGTGAAACGGGAAGATATCGACTACACTTATTACGCGTCCAACGGCCAGATCAAGAAGAAGGACCTGGAGACCGTTTCAACGGGCGCCTGGGAAGTGTACTGGTACCGTGAGAATGGTCATCCCAAGAAGAAGCTTCAAAGCGACGGAGAAGCGGCAGTGTATTTCGACAACGCGAACTGGCAGGCCCAGACCTACTGGAGCCAGAACGCGCCTTACAACGGCTCGGCTACTTACCACTATAGCAACTACACCGATTTCACGAAGGGTCAGAAAGCCTGGTGGGTGCACAGTTCCAGCGGAAGGCTGGAGGTCTACGGTTTCTGGCCGGACGGCGGTGATTGGTACAAGGACGAGTATTCCGGCAGCTGGGCCGCTGGATGGACCTGGTTCCAGACAAGTTACTGGACCGACGACGGTGATCACAGCTGGCTTGGCAGCGCGTACGCCGCTTTGCCTTCGGAGCCGTTCAAACCGGAGAGGTCGCAGACGGAGTCCCTTACGCTTGCCGAAGACCTGCTTGCCGGCGCGGACGACATCGTCATACCGGAAAGCATGGAGATGTTTTACGACGATCTTGACGAGCTTAAGGATTCGGCCACGGGCGAGGGCATTACGGTGGCGATACTTGACTCGGGTATAGATGCAGGAAGGTTGGACATAGATGTTCTCGGCGGGTGGAACTTCGCCGGGGACGACTCGAGTTACGAAGATACGCTTGGCCACGGGACGCTTACGGCCAGTGTCGTTACAGGCGCTGCCGAAGGCGCGGATATCTTCGCGGCGAAGGTGTTCGATGAGAACAGGGAGACCTCATCGGGCATCGTCGCCGAGGCCATCCGTTACGCTGTTGACCTGGGAGCTAAAGTGCTGGCGATGCCGTTCAGCCTGTTCCCGATGAGCGCGCAGCTGGAGGCGGCTATCGACTACGCGTTCGACAAGGGCGCCGTGATGATAGCGTCAGCCGGCAACTCGGGGACGGAGATCCTGGAGGGCAGCCTCGCTTCGAGCGACAAGGTCATAACGGTCGGCTCCGTCGACAACGACGGCAAGCTCTCCGCCTGGAGCAACATAGGCAGCGCCGTGGACCTTCTGGCCCCGTGGGACGTGGTAGAACTCGAGGGTGAGGAGGATGAGGCCGGGACGTCGCTTTCGGCGGCGCTTGTGGCCGGCATAGCCGCTATTATGCTCGAGGACGATCCGGGCATGACCAGCGACGACGTCCTGGACGAGCTCAGGAGCCTTACTTCGGCTCTGGCCGACAAGGCAGAGGAAGAGACGAAGAAGGACAGCGAGATAAAAGGCACGAGCGTGGACGAGGTCCTGGCCATGTACGAGGCCATGAGACAGAACAGGGCCGAGTTCACGGGATTATCCCCGAAAGAGGATATCCAGACGAACGGAATGGAGCAATAATGGTAAGAGGGAGTTTTGAAGTGTTGGTCGCTTGGCATAAAAACGGAGGTAGGAAGTGAACCAGCAGAACGATGAAAGAAGGAAATACGAGAGGGTAAAGACCCACGTGCCCGTAAGGTACAGGAAGTTACGGGACGGGGCGGGCGCCCCGGGTGAGAGTTCCATCACAAAGAACCTGAGCGAGGGAGGCATAAGGTTCAGGACGGCCGAGTTCATCTCGATGGCCTGCAGGATGATACTGGAACTCGACATACCCATGTTCACCAAACCGATCAAGGCTATCTCAAAGGTGGCCTGGATACGGAAGGCGCCGTCAGGAGACGATTACGAAGTAGGCAATCAATTCCTGGAGATGTCCAAAAAGGACAAGGAGCTGATCTCGGAATATGTTGAAAGCCTGTCTTTGTACAATGAACCCGCTTCGGCTTCCGCCAAGACGGAAGAAGCCGGCGATCAGGACAAGCCGGAACAAGCGTAAAGGTTCATCGCCAAGCGTTACAGCCGCGGATAGTTTATAATGAGCTTCCCGCGCGGACGGATCGCCTCTCTTTTAGGGGGATGTGTTCGCGCGCGGAGCTTTTTTTATTGCGTAAGTAATAAAAAAGCCAGATATTGGATTTTTCTTTTGGTAATACATGTGTTATACTAAAGATGAAAGCATATAGCTATTTGATTATTTAACTATATATAGAAAGTGTGCATTATGAACAATTATGCCGAGAAAAGAAGGTTTCCGAGAATTGAGACACGTATCCCCGTTAAGTACCGTAAGTTGGGTGATGCGGGAGTCCAGGGCACAGGTACGCTCACAAGGAACATAAGCGAGGGCGGTCTGCGTTTCAGGACAAGAGAGTTCATCTCCATGGCCTGCAGGCTTATAGTGGAGCTGGACATCCCCATGATCCCGAAGCCGGTAAAGGCCATAAGCAGGGTGGCGTGGATACGTAAAGCGCCGTCCGGGGAGGATTACGAGATCGGCAATCAATTCCTGGAGATCTCAAAACAGGACAAGGAAGTCGTGTCCCAGTACATGGACAGCCTGTCCGTCTATAACGACGGGGAGGCAGCTGCAACTTCTTGACGGGCAGGGGCGCGATATTCATGTTTTTGGAAGAGGGGCAGGGATGCCCCTCTTTTTTTGACCCTTCTTTACGGTTGACAATTCCAGCCGGTATAATATAAACTGTAAACCATCATGTTCAGGAAGTTTTTCATATCTTTAACGGTCCTCCTTGTTTTCATGGTCCTTGCCGCGGCGGATTCCAGCGCTTTCTGGCTATGGACCCCGAAGGAAAAGACCGTCGTAAACCCCAAATACGCGGTCAAGGACACTCCACGCGAACAATGGGAATGGGCCATGCGCTTTTACAAGGACGGCGATTTCAAGCGCGCGGCGGAGGAGTTCGAGCGTCTGTGCAACCACTATCCCGACTCGGATCTGGCGCCCGACGCCCAGTATTACGCCGCCAGGGCCTTTGAGGAGCAGGGCAAGTACCTTTTCGCCTTCCAGAACTACCAGAAGACGGTGGAGAACTACCCCTATACCCGCCGGATGGACGAGATCCTGAAAAGGCAGTATAATATAGCGAACATCTTCGCCACAAAGGATACCGCTAAGCTCATGGACCTGGAACTGTCCCTTTCCATGGAAAGGGCGGCGGAGATGTACGGGAAGGTGGTCGATAACAGCCCCTTCGGCAGGTACGCGGAGAAATCCCTCTACAACCAGGCTGAGGTCTACCGCAGGATGCGCAAGTACGGCCAGGCCGCGGACTCTTACGAAAGGATAATAAACGACTATCCCGAGAGCACCATGGTGGACGAAGCCAAGTACCAGCTGGCATATACCAGGTACGAGGCCTCTCTTGACCCCGAGTACGACCAGGAAGGCACCGACGAGGCCCTGAGGGAGTTCAAGCAGATATCGCAGCAGACACCCGTGCCTTCCATCCAGAAAGAGGCCGAGAAGGCCATGGCGGAGCTGAAGAACAGGAAGGCCGCCAGCACCATGAAGGTGGCGCAGTTCTATGAAAGGCAGCGCAAGTACAAAAGCGCGGTCATGTATTATAACCTTATAGTGAAAAAGTACCCCGGAACGGATTCGGCTCCCGTAGCCGAGGAAAAGATAAAAGTTCTCAAGAAAAGGATAAAGGACTGATGAAGCTTTTAAGGTTTTTTATCGTTATGGTCCTGGCGGCGGCTGTGGCCGGGTGCGGATACACCTACAAGTCGATGCTGCCGGACAAGCTCGATTCCATCCACGTCCAGAATTTCGTGAACAAGATCAACCCCGATAAGGACGTCTCCAGCAGGAGGCCCACCTATTCCTACTGGCCGGGGCTCGAGACCGACGTGACAAGGGCCGTTATCGACGGCTTTATCTTTGACAGGCACCTTTACATCAAGAGCAAGAAGGACGCGGCCATGCTCCTTGTGGGAGAGCTGGTGGATTTCAGGCAGCTTCCGCTGAGCTACGACAAGGGCGACAGCGTCGTGGAGTACAGGGTGGAGGTGTTCGTGGACCTGAAGCTTTACGACCAGCTGAGCGGGGAGCTGATGTGGACCGAGAACCGGTTCATGGGCTGGTCCAGCTACAACGTTTCCGGGCCCAACGCGGTTTCGGAAGGGGTCGGGGTCAAGAACGCCGTAAAGGACCTGGCGCAGAGGGTAGTGGAGCGCGTGGTCGAGGCGTGGTAAAAGCCGTGTAGTCGCTTTGGGTATCGAGTATCGAGTGTTGAGTATCGAGTGTCCAGTCAAGATCTATCCATGCCAAACAACTATCTAATAATCGGTGATGATGAGTATTTCCGGGGCAGGGAGCTATCCCGTTTAAGGGACAAGTATCTCTCCGAGGGGGAGATCGAGCTCAACTATTCGGTGTACGGCCCCGGGGAAATGGACGGGGTGATGGATTCGCTGGGGACCATGCCTTTTCTGGCGGAGAACAGGGTGGTTTTGGTCAAGGACGCAGAAGACCTCTCCGAGGACGGCGCGAAAACGCTCATCTCCTATCTTAAAAACCCCATGGAGACCAGCGTGCTCCTGATTTCGGCCGGCGCCTCCATGTCCAGGGAGAAGTTCTACAGGGAGCTTTCCGGGGGGCTGGAGGTCGTGCGGGTCGACAAGCCCAAACCTTACGAGCTTAAGAAGAGGGTAAGCGCTTTTTTCCGGAACGAGAAGGTGGACATAGCGCCGCGCGCCGTGGATCTTCTCATAGAGCTTAAGGACGACGACACGACGGGGCTGAAGGAAGAGCTGGAGAAGCTGGCGGCTTTCTCTGAAGGCGCCCGCATAGAGCCGGATGACGTGAGAAGGCTCGTCGGGCGCAGCGCCAGGGAGACGGTCTTTACCCTGGTGGACGCTATAAACGCGCGCGACGCCGGCAAGGCCTTCAGGACGCTGGAAGAGCTGTACGAGCAGAAAAAGCGCCCCGAGGACATAGTAGGTTACATAGGGTGGTACTTAAGGGGCATGCAGAAGGTCGTCCTTCTCAAGGGCAGGGGATCGGGAGAAGCCGCCATAACCGCCGAGACGGGGATGAAGCCGTGGCAGGTGAGGAAGTTCATCGATCAGTCTCGCAAATATACCCCCGAGAAGATAGACAACTGGGTAAGGGTCCTATACGAGACGGACAGGAGCATAAAAACGGGCCGGAAAAAACCGGCCCTTGCTATTGAGATGCTGCTTTCGTGGTATCTTAAGAAGTGATGTCATCCCCGCGAAAGCGGGGATCTAGAGATTCCCGTTTGCACGGGAATGACATAGCTATGCTGAGGCGCCTATCTTAGCCCAGTGAGACCTGAGCCTCGATATCTTCCTTGAAGCATTGCCTTTTTTGATCTGGTTGGTCTTAGCGGCCCTGTCCATCCTGGATTCGAGCTGCTTCAGGGCGGCGTCAGCCTCATCACGTTTTTTCTCTTCTATGAGGGCCTCGGCCTTTTTCGTGAGGGTCCTGAGTTCCGATATAGCGGACTTGTTCCTCTCGTGCTTTTTCTTATCCTGTCTAAGACTCTTTAAAGCGGCTTTCTTGTTCGCCATTTGATTCTCCTTAAATATTTACAGCCAGTTGATTTAGGCTGGTAATTTAGCACAAGGCCCTTTCTTTGTCAAGCCCCTTTTAAGGCGCTGTTAAGAAAACGTTAATTCAACCCGGCGAAAACCAACCAGGTTGACATGTCAACCTGGTTGATTTCTGCCGGGTTGGAAATGCCGGGTTGGGGATAGGAGGGAAGGTGACACGGGGCCGAAGTTATGATATGATTATTACTATAATTAAGGCCCGAAAATGACCACGAAACGAAAACTCATAAAATCAACCGGGATAATAGGTTCCGCCACCGTGGTGAGCAGGGTCCTGGGGTTCGCCCGGGACATACTGTTCGCCAGGCTTTTCGGGACCAATATCTACGCCCAGGCCTTTGTAGTGGCGTTCAGGCTGCCCAATATGCTCAGGGACATGGTCGGAGAGGGGGCTACGGACGCGGCGATAGTGCCGATACTCACCGAGTACAGCCATACCAGGACGCGCGAGGAATACTGGGAGGTCGCGCGCGTCATACTCAACCTCATGCTCACCGTGCTGGTCACCCTGTCCGTCGCGGGGGTCGTGTTCGCTCCGGCTCTTGTGCGCGTGATAGCGCCCGGTTTTCTGCGGGATCCCGAAAAGTTCCGGACCACGGTCATGCTGACCAGGATGGTGTTCCCTTACATATTGTTCCTGGGGATGGTCGCTTACAGCAAGGGGGTCCTCAACTCTTTCCATTATTTCACGACGCCCGCGTTCGCGCCGGTGGTCCTGAACACGACCATGATAATTGCCCTTTTGGTTCTGTGCCCGGTAATAGGCATAAAGGGTCTTATTTTGGGCGTTATACTCGGCGGGATATTCGAGATGCTGATACAGCTGCCGCCGCTCCGGGCCAAAGGGTTCAGGTTCGGCCGGAGTTTTACCCTGGCCCACCCCATAGCTAAGAGGATAGGCAGGCTGCTTCTGCCCCGGGCGCTGGGGACGGCCGTTTACCAGCTGAGCGTTCTTATAGATACGGTCCTGGCGTCGCTGGCGTGGATCGTGGGCTCCGGCGGCGTGGCGGCGCTTTACTATTCCAACAGGCTGGTGCAGCTTCCGCTGGCGGTGTTCGGGATATCACTGGCGACGGCGGCGCTTCCCAAGATGACGAAGGAGGTCTCCGCCAACGACATGGAGGCCCTGAAGGACACGATATCGTTCTCACTGAGGACGGTCTTCGCCGTGATGATACCGGCGGCCGTGGGACTGGCGGTCCTGGCGCGGCCGATCGTGAGGATACTTTTCCAGAGGGGCGCCTTCACCGAATATTCCACGGCCATAACGGCGAGCGCGCTTCTTTTTTACAGCTTCGGGCTTTTCGCCTACGCCGGGATAAAGATACTTGTAAGCACTTTTTATTCCATGGGGGATACCCGCACGCCGGTGAAGACCGCCGCGGTGTCGCTGGTAGTGAACCTGGTACTGAACCTGATACTGATGTTCCCCCTGAAGATAGGGGGGCTGGCGCTCGCCACGTCCATAGCGGCGATGACTAACCTGGTCCTTTTGTATGTTATCCTGAAAAGGAAGATAGGCGACCCCGGCACGGCCGGGATAGTGTCGTCCCTCGGGCGGATATGCGCCGCCGCGCTTTTGATGGGGGTTTTCACGTACTTTTCCTCGGCCGCGCTGCTTTCAAAGGACGGGCTTTCGGGGCCGGTTGTTTTCGCGGGTCTGGGTGGGATAATACTTGTGAGCGCGGGGCTGTATCTCGCGGCCGCGTGGGCCACGGGCGTCGAGGGCGCCAGGCGCCTGTTGGGGTATGTTCTTAATAGATAAGTCTTGTTGTCATTCCGAGCGGAGTGCCCGAAGGGCACGGAGTCGAGGAATCTAAAAAATGAAAGAGTACTATGTATACATTATGAGCAGTTATACCGGGGTTTTGTATATCGGGGTAACGAACGATCTCATAAAAAGAGTCTATGAGCATAAAGAAGGCTTAATAGATGGTTTTACAAATAAGTATAAAACGAAGAAACTTGTTTATTACGAATCAACAAAGGATGTGCTAAGCGCTATTGAGCGAGAAAAGCAACTGAAAAAATGGCGTAGGGAGAAAAAAGATACGTTGATAGACAGCATGAATCCTGCTAGGAGGGATCTTTATAATGATTTGGTTTAGATTCCTCGACTCGGCCGCTTTGCGGCCTCGCTCGGAATGACAGCGAAGAACCGCTTTGCGGCCTTCCGCCTTTGCTGAAGCTTCGGCGGACAAGCGCTCGGAATGACAGCCCGGTAATTCTATGAAGATATCTAAGAGGATAAAGGACAAGGTCAGGAAGCTGCCGGATGCGCCGGGGGTCTACAAGTTCCTGGATTCTAAGGGGAACGTCATATACGTGGGCAAGGCCAGGCGCCTGAAGCGGCGGGTGGCGTCGTATTTCCAGCCGGGAAGGGCCAGGGACGCGCGCGGGGAGCTGCTGGTGAGCGAGGTGCGCGACATCAAGATCGTCAGGGCCTCTTCCGAGGCCGAGGCGCTCATCTACGAGGCGGGGCTGATAAAGGATCACGCGCCGCGCTTCAACGTGGAGCTTAAGGACGACAAGACGTACCCGTTCCTCAAGCTCACGCTCAACGAGAAATACCCGCGCCTTTTCATGACGCGCAGGCGCCTCAACGACGGCGCCGTGTATTACGGGCCTTATGTGGACGTGAAGCTTGTGAAAGCGGCTCTCTCGTTCATGAAGAAGGTATTCCCTTTGAGGAGCTGCCGCAGGATGCGCAAAAAGGTCTGCCTGGAATACCACATAGGCCAGTGCCTCGGGCCCTGCGAGGGCAAGGTCACCCTGAAAGAGTACGGCGAGATGGTGGACCAGCTCAAGAAGTTCCTTGAAGGCCGTAAGGGGGACCTGATACAAGAGATGCAGGAGCAGATGAAAAGGTTCGCCGCGTCTAAGGAATACGAGAAAGCGCTGGCCGTCAAAAAAAGGATAGAGGCCCTCACTGCCGTCCAGCAGATGCACGACAGGGCGCAGTTCCCGATATTCGGCGAGCTTGACGAGCTGCAGAACGCGCTGGCCCTGGAGAAGCTGCCCGTGACGATAGAGTGCTTTGACATATCCAATATAAGCGGGCAGCAGCCCGTGGGGTCGATGGTGAGGTTCGTCGCCGGGATGCCCAGAAAAGGCGACTACCGGAAGTTCAGGGTAAGGACCGTGGGGGACATCGACGACTATTCCATGATAAGGGAGGTCGTCAGGAGGCGCTATTCGCGCCTCAAGCAGGAAGACAGGACGCTGCCCGATCTTGTCATGATAGACGGGGGCAGGGGCCATCTTTCGGTCGCCAGAGACGAGCTTGACAAGCTGGGCCTAAGCGCCGTGCCCGTCGTGAGCATAGCCAAGGAGCATAACCACCTTTACACGGCCGGGCGCAGGCGTCCGATAAGGCTGGCGCCGGGTTCGCGGCTTCTTCTGCTTGTGCAGCGCGTGAGGGACGAGGCGCATCGCTTCGCGATAAAGTACCACAGGGGCCTCAGGCGTTCCGGCAAGTTCGAGTCTGGCTTAAGGAACGTAAAAGGCGTCGGACCGGCGGCCGAGAAGAAGCTTCTCGACGCGTTCGGCAGGACGGAGAACGTGCGGAAGGCCTCGCTTGAGCAGCTGCGCGGGGCGGGCCTGAGCGAGCGCGTGGCGCGGGCGGTCCTGGACTACTTCAAGGCCTGAGCTTTACACCCGGCGGCTATGCTGTTATAATGCCCACTTGGAGGTTATTAATATGATGGAGGAACTGCGAGAGTCGATAGAGGTGATGGACAGGAAGTTCGAGGAACTCAGGGGGTATCTTTGACCTGGACAACAGGTCAAAAAGGATGCGGGAGCTTGAGGATGAGCTCAACGACCCCGATATATGGAAAAACCAGGAAAAGGCCGACACCCTCTCACGGGAGCTGAAAGCCCTCCGCTCGATCATAGGGCCCTATAACGACATAAAGGAACGGCACGAAGAGGTCAAGGAGCTTTCCGGGATCGTGGAGCCGGAGGACACCGGCTCCATGCAAAGCCTCCTCGACGAGGTCAGGGATATACGTAAGCAGATAGACAAGCTGGAGTTCAAGTGCCTCCTGGGAGGGAAGACCGACGGCTGCGGCGCTATCGTGAGCATAAACTCCGGGGCGGGCGGCACCGAGTCATGCGACTGGGCCTCAATGCTCCACAGGATGTACCTGCAGTGGGCGTGGAGCCGCGGGTACGCGACCGAGATAATCGACCAGCTCGCGGGCGAAGAGGCCGGCATAAAAAGCGTTACATTTATCATAAGGGGCGAGTTCGCCTACGGGTACCTGAAGTCCGAGGTCGGGGTGCACCGCCTGGTGAGGATATCGCCGTTCGACTCCAACAAGAGGCGGCACACGTCTTTCGCGTCGGTGGACGTGATACCGGAGATCGACAAGGACATCGACGTGGAGGTCAACGACAGCGACCTGCGGATAGACACGTACCGCTCCTCCGGGGCGGGCGGACAGCACGTGAACGTGACGGATTCAGCCGTGCGGATAACCCACGTACCCACGGGCATAGTGGTGCAGTGCCAGAAGGAGCGCTCACAGCACAAGAACAAGGCCACGGCCATGAAGATACTGAGGGCCCGCCTTTACCAGGAAAAAAGGCGCGAGATGGAGAAGGAGACGGCGCGCGCCTACGGGGACAAGAAAAAGATAGAGTGGGGCAGCCAGATACGCTCCTACGTCCTGCATCCCTACAAGATGGTAAAGGACCACAGGACGGAACACCAGACATCCAGCGCGGAAAAAGTGCTGGACGGCGAGCTGGAAAGTTTCATAGAGGCGTATCTCAGGATGACCGCGAAAAGGTAAGATGAACTTCCTGATAAAGCTTTTAAGCAGGATATTCGGCACGCAGAACGACCGCGAGCTGAAAAAGATGGACCCGGTCGTTAAAAAGATAAACGACATGGAGGCGGAGATCTCGGCCCTTTCGGACCAGGAGCTCAAGGACAGGGCGCGCGAGCTGGGCGGGAAGGCGAAAAAGGCCCGGCTGGAGATAGAGGCCGAGATAGAGGCCATCCGCGAGCAGATATCCTCGTCCACTTCCGACCAGGAAAAGAGCAAGCACAAGAAGCGGCTGCGCGACGCCAAGAACAAGGCGCTGGAGGGCGTCCTGCCTGAGGCGTTCGCTTTGGTGAGGGAGGCCTCCAGGCGGACCATAGGCCTCAGGCATTTCGACGTCCAGCTTATGGGCGGGATGGTGCTGCACCAGGGCAGGATAGCCGAGATGGCCACAGGCGAGGGAAAGACGCTTGTCGCCACGCTGCCGGTCTCGCTCAACGCGCTTTCGGGAGACAACGTCTACGTGGTCACGGTCAACGACTACTTGGCCAAGAGGGACCGCGACTGGATGGGGCCGGTGTATGAGTTCCTGGGCCTTTCAGTGGGCGTCATACAGCATGACATGAAGCCGGAGGAAAGAAAAAAGGCCTACGCCTGCGACGTTGTCTACGGCACCAACAACGAGTTCGGGTTCGATTACCTGAGGGACAACATGGTGATCGACAAAGAGGACATGGTGCAGGGGCACCCGAACTTCGCCATAGTCGACGAAGTCGATTCCATCCTTATAGACGAGGCCAGGACACCCTTGATCATCTCCGGGCCGGTGGACGTGACCAACGAGGCCTATAACCAGATGCGCCCGGTGGTGCAGGAGGTGGTGAGCGCCCAGAGAGGGCACATCAGGGACCACTTGTCAAGGTTCCGCCAGGCGCTGGAAGCGGGGAACAAGGACGAGGCCGGCAAGTCCCTCTACCTGATACACAAGGCCGACCCCAAGAACCGCGAGTTCCTGGACATCGTCCTGAAAGAACCCCAGGCCAAGAACCTTCTGGACAAGGCGCAGTCGCTGTTCGACAGCAAGGTCATGGAAAAGGAAAGGAACGAGCTCCTTGAGGACCTGTATTACGTGTTCGACGAGAAGACCAAGGAGGCGACCTTCAGCGCCAGGGGCCAGGCGCTCATGCGCGAGAGGTTCAACATAGAGTTCATGCTGGAGGACATCGAGGGCAAAATAGCGGAGCTGGCCGACAAGGATGTCCCGGAGGAGGAGAAGGCGCAGCTCGAGACGGAGCTGGTGGCATCCTACGCCGACCAGCAGCGCAAGGTGGAAAGCGTGAAACAGCTCCTTAAAGCTTATATACTCTTTGAGAAGGACGTGGACTACGTCGTCAAGGAAAACAAGATAGTCATAGTTGATTCTTTTACCGGGAGGATGATGCCGGGCCGGCGCTTTTCGGACGGCATACACGAGGCGATAGAGGCCAAGGAGCGCGTGGAGGTCCAGAAGGAGAGCCAGACGCTCGCCACCATAACCCTGCAGAACTATTTCAGGATGTTCGATAAGCTCGCCGGCATGACCGGAACGGCTAAGACCGAGGAGGGCGAGTTCGAGAGCATATATCTCCTGCCCGTAATACAGGTGCCCACCAACCGACCGCTGCAGCGGTTGAACATGGGCGACCGCATATACAAGACCGAGAAGGAGAAGTTCGACGCCGTCGCTGAAGAGATAGCCGAGTGGAGCGCGAAGGGCAGGCCGATGCTGGTGGGCACGGTCTCCATAGAGAAGTCCGAGCGGCTCAGCAAGATACTGAACGCGCGCGGCGTCCAGCACAACGTCTTGAACGCGAAATACCACGAGAAGGAAGCGCACATAGTGGCGCAGGCCGGGCGTTACGGCGCCGTCACCATAGCCACCAACATGGCCGGCCGCGGCACGGATATCCTCCTGGGGGGGAACCCCGAGTCCCTGGCGCAGGACGCCGTTGACAGGCTGGAGCTTGAGGATGAGGAAGAAAAGAGCAAGGCCTATGAGAAGTTCCTGGGCGAGTACGTCGAGAAAAGCGCCAGCGAAAAGGAAAAAGTCCTGGAAGTGGGGGGGCTGCATGTCGTCGGGACCGAAAGGCACGAGGCCCGGAGGATAGACAACCAGCTGAGGGGCCGTTCCGGCCGCCAGGGCGACCCGGGCTCGAGCAGGTTCTACCTGTCCCTTGAGGACGACCTCATGCGCATATTCGGCTCGGACAGGATAAAATCGATAATGGACCGGCTGGGCATGGAGGAGGGCGAGGTCATCGAGAACCCGCTCGTGACGCGCGCGGTGAGGACCGCCCAGACAAGGGTGGAGGGGCAGAACTTCGAGATAAGGAAGCATCTTCTCAAGTACGACAACGTGATGAACCAGCAGAGGGAGGTCATATACAGGAGGCGCCGCATGGTGCTGGGCGAGAAGGACCTCAGGAACGAGTTCTTTGAGTGCCTGGCCGTTGGGCTGGAGTCGCTCCTTGTCGGGTGGGACAACGAGCCCGATCCGGAGGCGCTGGTCAAGCAGGTCATGTACCGGTACGCGGTCATGATAAACCCCGCGTCGCTCGAGGGCAGGCGCGCCCAGGAGGTCATAGATTATATCTGGGACATAGCCCAGAAAGGTTACGCCGTCAGGGAAAAGTCCATAGGCGAGGACAGGGTAAGGGAGCTGGAGAAGATGGTGATGCTCTCTGTGATCGACTCCAACTGGAAAGAATACCTCAGGGAGATAGACGACCTCCGGGAGGGGATAACCTGGCGCGCTTACGCGCAGAAGGACCCGCTGATAGAGTTCCAGCACGAGGCTTTCCAGATGTTCACGGACCTGATGGTGAAGATAGACGAACAGACGGCCGAGCGGATAATGAAGGTCTCGGCGATGGAGGAGCAGTACAAAAAGAGCGTCTTTCAGCCGGAGAAAGAGACCTTCGAGCACAGGACGTATTCGGCTATAGGGATGCCTTCGGCCGGGCAGGACGAGATCTACGACAAGGGCGGCCCGGAGGCCGCGCCTTTCGTGCCGCAGGCTCCGGCCGAGGCGCCGCGCCCGGGAGGCGCTGGGCGGAGCGGGGGCGGGAGCGGGACCTACAGGCGCGAGGCGCCCAAGGTAGGCCGCAACGACCCCTGCCCCTGCGGCAGCGGCAAGAAATACAAGAATTGCTGCGGAAGATGAGACCCGACATAAAAAAAATATTCCTTTCCGCCGCCGCGGGCATACTTTGCTTTTTCGCTTTCCCCCCGTTCGACCTCTCGATACTGGCCTGGTTCTGCCTTGTGCCGCTGCTTATGGTCATAAAGGATTCCAAGCCGCGGGAGGCGTTCCTTTATTCTTATCTGGCCGGCGTTGTGTATTTCGGGTGCCTTTTTTACTGGATGCCGCAGGTCTCCGTGCCCGGCGCCATCGCGCTGGTCCTTATAATGGCTGCCTATTACGGCCTTTTCGGGTCGGTCGCGGGGATCGTCCTCAAGTATTCCATGGACATCCTTCTCCTGCCGTTCGCCTGGGTGGTGCTCGAGTACCTGAGAAGCCACGTCTTTACCGGGTTCCCCTGGGGCATCCTGGGGTATTCGCAGTACAGGAACATCAACCTCATACAGATAGCCGATTTTACCGGGGTTTACGGCGTGTCGTTCGTCCTGGTGGCGTTCAACGCCGCCGTGTTCGCGGCCCTCGCGCGGTCGAAAAGAAAAATAATGTACATGATGATCGCGCTGATGTTCATCATCCTCTCCACAAGCTACGGCAGGTACAGGCTCGATAATATGTCCGCGCGCGGCACGGCGAGGGTGAGCGTTGTGCAGGGTAATATCCCCCAGGGCCTGAAATGGGATACGCGTTACGCGAAGGATATCCTTGGTACATACGCTGACCTGACCAGGCGGGCGGCGGAAGATAAGCCCGATCTCATAATATGGCCCGAGACGGCTTATCCGTATCTGGTGGGCCGGGGTGATGACCCGGCGGAGGAGATAAGCTCGCTCGCTAAGGAGCTCGGCGTGCCGATACTGGCGGGGGTCATATACTCTCCCGGCGACGGTTATTACAACAGCGCGGTCCTTTTCAGCGGCGGGAAAGGGTTCGAGCGGAAATACGACAAGCTGCATCTTGTCCCGTGGGGAGAGTACGTGCCTTTCGGCGGATACGCTTCCTTTTTGCGCGATCATATCGATAAGCCGATAGGGGATTTCAGAAGGGGATCGGGCTATACCTTGTTCCCCTTGAGGTCCATGCAGTACGACAACATAAGGGCCGACGGGGCCCTTGTGCGGCAGATCAACATGTACAAGTTCGGGGCGCTTATCTGTTACGAGGATATTTTCCCCTACATCGCGCGCGGCTTCGTGAAAAAGGGCGCCGACATGCTGGTCAACATGACCAACGACGCCTGGTTCGGCGACACCGGCGCGCCCAGGCAGCACATGCAGGCGTCCGTCTTCAGGGCCGTCGAAAACAGGGTGCCTGTCGTGCGGGCCGCGAACACGGGTGTTTCCTGTTTTATAGGTCCTACGGGCAAGATCGTATCCACATTGGAAGTCGACGGCAAGGACGTGTGGGTGAGTGGATACGACACCGCCAAGGTCGACATCTCGGCCGCGCGGTCCCGATACACCGTCTACGGCGACCTTTTCGTCTATCTATCCGGCTTCATCCTCGCTCTTCTCTTCATTATGGAGCACTTCATGTTAAGATCCCGTTAATTCAACCCGGCAGAAACCAACCTGGTTGGATTGTATATATTACAAATAAAACTTGATAAAATATGAAATTTGTAATATAATCGGGGCATGACCGGAAAGGAACTGCTTAAAAAGTGCGTTGATAAGGACCGGAACGCCTGGGATCTTTTTATCAGGAAGTATCAAGGCGTCGTTTACCGGAGCGTGAGGTACAAGCTGAGGCGCCTGAACATGAGATATCCCGAAAGAGAGATACGGGATATCGTGCAGGAAGTGTTCCTGCGCCTGTGGGAAAAGGAACGCCTCGCGAAGGTCAAGACGTTCGATGCCCTTGAAGGCTGGCTGGCGATGGTCTCTATCAACTATACGGCGAATTACTGCAGAAAAAGGGCTTTTAGCGGCGCCGAGAACTCCCTGTCGCTCAGCGGGCAGATCCCGGGTTCTTTCCCGGGGGCGCGCCTGGAGGACGTGATCTCCTCAGGCAAGCTGAATACCGCTAAAGAGCTGGAGTCCGCCGAGATAAAACGAGCCCTTGAATCGGAGATATCAAAGTTGGAACCAAGGCAGCGGCTTGTCCTTAAGTTCAACTTATACGAGGGCAAGAAGCGCAGGGAGATAGCCGATATAATGAACATCCCGCTGGGCACGGCGGCCGTTCTTCTCAAGCGGGCAAGGGACCGCGTGAGGTCCGGCCTTGAAAGAGAACTGGAACTGAAAAAATGTTAAAGAATTTTGTAACAAAACCATCTATTTTCCTGTCTATATATAAGGAGAGGAGAGACCGGATATGAACAGAATATGCCCGAGCGAGGAGATCCTCAGCGAATACCTGTGCGGGGCGCTTTCAGGGGAGGCGAAGGACGAACTTGAGAGGCACCTGGCGTCCTGCGCCGACTGCAGGCGCCTTCTGGCGGAAGCCCACGACGTCGTGAAGAGGCCGGTCCTCTTGAGGGCTCTATCCCGGGCAGCTGGATCCATGCGCAGGAACCTCTGGCTTGCAGGGGCTGCCTGCTCGTTTCTTCTTTCCTTTATATATCCGAGATATTTCCTGCAGTTCCTTGTCGCGTGCCTTATCATGGGGGGCAAGTGGATAATGGATTCACGGACTTCCAGGATCCTGATAATGGTCCAGGAGGCCTGGAAAAGCGGGGACAGGGACAAAGCCGAGGACCTGATACACCGTTTTACCCGCCAGAAGTGACGTTTTTCGCGTTCCGCCGGGACATTCCCTGAAAAAATCCAAAAAAAGTTGTAACAAAACACTCGTTTTTCCTGTCTATGTTTCTGAAGCGGGGCGATGTGCCCTGTTAGACCTTTGAACAACAGAAAGAAGGGAGAGCATGGACAGGAAACCGGTAGTGAAAGTCGAAAGGATACATCACCTTGAGGGGGATGGTCCGACAAAAGCGTTCTGTGACCTTATGATACTGGACACTTTTCTGGTGAAGGGCCTGAGGGTGGTCCAGGGAAAGGAGGGGATGTTCGTAAGTATGCCGCAGGAAGTGGGAAAGGACGGGAAGTGGTACGACACTTTCTTTCCGGTATCCCGAGAGATGAGGAAAGGGCTGCAGGAGCTGGTCCTTGAAAGCTACTCGGAGCAGAAGGCGGCTTGATGGGCAGAAAGGGCCGGACAAAACAGTACCTGGCTAGGCTCGGAGAGAGGATCACGGAAAGTTTTCTCGTCTCTAGAGGGTTCAGGATCCTGGAGAAGAATTTCCGCACGCCGTTCGGCGAGATCGATCTGATAGCCGAGAGGGACGGATATCTTGTTTTCGTGGAGGTAAAGACCAGGACATCCGCGAGGTTCGGCCCGCCGCTCGCTTCGATAACCGCGACCAAGAAAAGGCACATACTGAAGAACTGCCAGTTCTACCTGCTGAGCAAAGATCTCTGTCAGTCCCCGTGCAGGATAGATACGGTAGGGGTGATGCTGGATGATGAACACGTTTTCAGAAAACTGGAACACATAAAGAACGCTGTAGAGCTGTGAAAGGAGAAGCAAGATGCTCGCGAAAGTGACCTCGGGATGCGTCTTAGGCATGGACGCCTGCCCGATAGACGTTGAGGTGGATGTGGCCAACGGCCTGCCTTCCTTCTCGGTAGTGGGGCTCCCGGACACATCAATAAGAGAGAGCCGCGACCGCATCCGCTCGGCCATAAAAAATTCAGGGTTCAAATTCCCCGACGCCAAAATAACCGTGAACCTCTCGCCGGCGGGCATGAAAAAAGAAGGCGCGGGTTTTGATCTTCCGATAGCGGTGGGGATACTTGCCGCGTGCAACGTGCTCAGCCAGGAAGACCTTGAAGGTATATTTTTTTGCGGCGAACTTTCTCTTAACGGCAAATTGAAGCCGTTCAGGGGCGCTTTGCCCGTTGTCTTGTCGCTGAAAAAAAGGTTCAGGGCTTTTATGATACCCGAAAAGAATATCAGCGAGGTCTCGAATATAAAAGGAATAAATGTTTTCGGCGCGGTATCCCTGGCGGGGGTGGTGGAGCATATACGGGGGGTTCAAGAAATGCCGCCGGCCGCTTATAAGCCGGTTTCTTTCGCGGAAGGTTCGCCGTCGCGCATAGACCTGCGGGATGTCAAAGGCCAGGAACACGTGAAAAGAGGCCTCGAGGTCGCCGCGTCAGGGAGGCATAACGTGCTTCTTATAGGCCCGCCCGGATCGGGCAAGAGCATGCTCGCTAAAAGGGTGTCGACCATACTCACGGGTTTTTCAATGGATGAGGCACTTGAGACCACCAAGATATACAGTATCGCCGGGCAGTTGAAGGCTGAAGGGCTCCTTAAAGAACGGCCGGTTCGCGCACCACATCACACTATATCTTACGCGGCCATGGCCGGAGGGGGCTCTTCGCCTCTGCCCGGGGAGATAAGCCTTTCGCATAACGGGGTGCTTTTTCTCGACGAGTTCCCCGAGTTCCGGCGGGACGTCCTGGAGATCTTGCGCCAGCCTATGGAGACCGGAGAGATAACGATATCACGCCGGGAAAGGTCTGTGAGATATCCTTCGCGTTTTATGCTTGTCGCGGCGATGAACCCCTGCCCGTGCGGGTATTTTACCGATCCCAGGAAAAGATGCAAGTGCAGCTCCTACCAGATACAGAGATACCTGTCAAAGATATCCGGGCCGCTTCTTGACAGGATAGACATTCATCTTGAGGTGCCCAGGCTTGAGTATGAACAGCTTTCCGCCCGCAGAAAAGGCGAGTCTTCGAAGGACATCAAAAAGCGCGTGGCCGGGACAGGGCAGATCCAGAAGAAAAGATTCAGCGACAAAGGCGCGTGTTCATCCTACAACGCCTTTATGGATACGCGGGAGATAGAGAAGTTCTGCATGCTGTCCGAGGAAGCGGAGGAACTTTTGAAGTCGGCCGTGCTGGAGCTCGGGATAAGCGCCAGGGCCTATGACAAGATACTTAAGATATCCAGGACCATAGCCGATATGGAAGGGTCGGAGATCATAGATACGTATCACGTTTCCGAAGCTGTGGGCTACCGCTGCCTGGACCAGAACCTCTGGTCATAACGCGGATGTTAAGACGATGTTAATTTAACCCGGCAGAAACCAACCAGGTTGAAAATGAAAAGAGACCGTAAAAATTTTCAGGGAGCCACATATCACATCACGACTAGATGTAATAACGGGGAGTTTTTACTGAATAAAACTATTCACTTTGAAAAATATCTGGAAGTACTGAAAGAATGTAAGAAAAAATACGGCTTTCTTCTTCATAATTACATACCTGTAAACAGCCATGTCCATCTTTCGCTGAAATTGGAAAAGGTTCTGGATATTTCGAAGATAATGCATTCTATAAACAGGTGGTATGCCGGCTGGTACAACAAGATATTTGAAAGGACAGGGCATTTCTGGGAAGAAAGGTTCTACGGAGTATTGGTAGAGGATGATCTGCAGCTTTTAACTACCATGGTCTATGATGACCTGAATGCTGTTAAGGCCGGACTTTGTAAACATCCATGGGAATGGAAATATTCCGGCGCGAAATATTACCTGAAGGGAATTGAAGATCCGCTTCTTGATCCGCCGGATGTTTATTTTGAGTTGGGAAAGACGGAAAAAGAGCGGCAGGAAACATACGCCAGGGTCATGTCTTTGTATTACGAGAGGGTGATACAGGACATTTCTTAAAAAAATATTAAGAAATCGTTAAATCAACCCGGCAGAAATCAACCAGGTTGGAAAGTGTGGATGGTCTGGTTTTGGGTGAGGAGGGGGATATCTTTGGAGAGGATGTGTTCCACGTGTGACTTGAAGTCGTCGATGTGGGTGAAGAACCGGTAGGGCTCGTCGCGGTGGGCGCTTTTTGTGTTTTCGTCTGATACCAGGTGGAAGACCTCTATGAGCCAGGCGTCTTTCTCGGCGACCTCGTCGACGAGAGCGTTGTATTCTTCGACAGGCTTAAGGCGGGTAAAAGCCACTCCCTGTATGGAGTAAGGGTCTTCGATGGGGAGGGTATTGAGCGCTTTATCCATCGAGGTTATCCGGGCTGAGGAATAATAGTCAGCGGCCAGGCTCCGCAAAAACTCGTTCTGGTTGGACTCTATGAAGGGAAAGACCAGCGAATCTATATAGGTGTTAACCATTTTGCCGAGCGTATATTTGGAGTCCTTCATTTCACTTCTGACCGCTTCTTCTCCTTCCGCATTGAAGAGGTCAAGCATATTACTGTGGCCGCAGGTGTGTGAGGCGATCTCGTGGCCGCAGTTCCTGAGGGCGAGAAGCTGGCTCTCGCTCATAACGGGCCTGTTCTCAAGAGTGCCGCCCGCGAGGTATGCCGGGACCGCGAAGGTGGCCGTTATTCCTTTGTCGGCCAGAAAACCCGCGCAGTGCTCAAAAGTATCGGCATAACCGTCGTCGAAAGCTATTGTAATGATCCCCATATTATTAAGAAACAGTTAATTCAACCCGGCGGAAATCAACCTGGTTGAAAAATATATTAAATTATATCATAATATTAAAGATAAGTATGACCAATAAAGAGATATCGGCGATATTTGAGCGGATAGCGGATGTGCTTGAACTGAAAGAGGAGAATATTTTCAGGATAAGGGCGTACCGCACCGCGGCGCAGAATATATCCGGACTTGCGCGCCAGCTGTCGGACGTCTACAACGAGGACCCCTCGCTGCTGGACAACATACCCGGCATAGGCAAGGACCTCAAGGAAAAGATAATCGAGATGGTCACCACGGGGAAGCTCAGGTATCACGGGGACCTGATGAAGGAGTTCCCTAAGGGGTTCGTCGAGATGCTGGACCTGGAAGGGCTGGGCCCGAAAAAGCTCAAGAAGCTTAAGAAAGAGCTGAAGATCAGGAACGTCGACGACCTGCAGAAAGCCTGCGAGAAAGGCAGGCTGGAGGACCTGGAAGGCATGGGCGCGAAGACGCAGGAGAAGCTGCTGGCGTCCATAAAGCATTACAGGCGCAGGGAAGGCCGGATGCTGCTGCCGGAGGCCGACAGGATAGCCGATGAGGTAATAGACTACCTCTCAAAAGAGAAGACCTTCAAAAGAATAGAAAAGGCCGGGAGCCTCCGCCGGGGCAAGGAGACAATAGGCGACCTGGACATACTCACGGTCGCCTCCGACGCCGAGAAGGCCATGGACCATTTCACTTCATACCGCGAGGTCGCCGCCATCATCGCTAAAGGCTCGACCAAGTCCAGCGTCTCGCTGGCCGAGGGCCCGAACGTGGACCTGCGGGTCATAGACGCATCATGCTTCGGGGCGGCAATGGTGTATTTTACCGGCTCCAAAGAACATAACGTGGAGATCAGGAAACTGGCCAAGAGCAAGGGTTACAAGGTCAGCGAGTACGGCGTATTCAAAGTCGCGGGATCCGGGAAGGAAAAGTTCGCTGCCGGCAAAACGGAGGAAGAGGTATACAAAAAACTGGGGATGGACTGGATACCCCCGGAACTGCGCGAGTCTTCCGGGGAGCTCGAGGCCGCCAAAAAAGGCGGACTGCCGGACCTTGTGGGATCAAAGGACATAAAGGGCGACCTTCACATGCATACCAGCGCCACGGACGGGCAGAACAGCCCGGAAGAGATGATGGCCGCGGTTAAAAAGAAGAAATACAGGTACATGGCCGTGACCGAGCATTCACAGCACGTGCGCGTAGCCAACGGGATGGACGGAAAGCGCCTCCTCAAGCACGCCGAGAAGCTGAGGAAACTGGCCGGCAAACAGAAAAAGATAGAACTGCTCGTGGGCGTGGAGGTCGACATACTCGAGGAGGGCAAGCTGGACCTTCCCGACAGCGTCCTCAGGGAACTGGACATAGTCATCGCGGCCGTGCACGGCAGGTTCTCGCTTGAGAAGAAAAAGCAGACGGAGAGGATACTCCGGGCGATGGACAATGAATACGTCAACGTCCTGGCGCATCCCTCGGGGAGGCTTATAACCAGGCGTTCCGGCATAGAGGTGGATTTCGACAGGATATTCAGAAAAGCGGCCGAGAACAACGTCTTTCTGGAGATAAACACTCACGGCGAGCGCATAGACCTCAACGACGTTAACTGCAGGCGGGCAAAGGAGCTGGGGGCCAGGTTCGTTATAAGCACCGACGCCCATTCCATCGGCGGGCTGGACCAGATGATCTACGGCGTGGTCACGGCGCGGCGCGGCTGGCTGGAGAAGAAGGATGTTCTGAACACGTATACTATATCGAAGCTCAGGAAAGAATTGAAGAAATAGTGGGAAGCGGCGCTTATGGTATCTAGTATCTTGTATTGAGCGTTGGGTATCGGGTTTTGGGCGTCGTCGATCCGGGTATCTAGTGTTTAGTATCTAGTATCGGGTATTGAGGCGGAAGGGAAGCGGGATGAAAAAGAAGGATGTTAAGAAAAGGATAGACGAGCTCCGCAGGGAGATAAAGAAGCATAACAGGCTTTATTACACCGAGGGCAAGCCCGAGATATCCGACTCGAAATATGACTCGCTCCTCAACGAGCTAAGGCAACTGGAAAGAACGCACCCCGAATACCGTTCGCCAGATTCGCCCACGCGGACCGTGGGCGCGCCCATACCGGATAAGTTCAAGAAGGTGGAGCATATTTCCATCATGCTGAGCCTGGAGAGCGTCAACACAGAGAAAGCGGCGGAGCACTTCGACGAGAACTGCGGTAAATCGGCCGGGGGCAAAGTGGATTACGTCTGCGAGCCCAAACTGGACGGCCTGAGCATAGAGCTGGTGTACGAGGACGGCGAGTTCGTAAGAGGGTCCACGCGCGGCGACGGCAAAACGGGCGAGGACGTGACGCTGAACCTGAAGACGGTGGACACGGTTCCGAAAAAGCTCAAGGGCGGCAACCCGCCCCGGCTCCTGGCCGTGCGCGGCGAGGTCCTGATGCACATAAAGGACTTCCAGCGGCTCAACAAGAGACAGGCCGCCGACGGCAAAGAGCCTTTCGCCAATCCCCGCAACGTCGCGGCCGGTTCAATGCGCCAGCTGGACTGGCGGATAACGGCGCAGAGAAAGCTCAAGGTCTACTGTTACCGCGTTCTCTCAATCTCCGGGGGCATGCCGAAGACCCAGAATGACGCGCTGAAATACCTGAAAGAACTGGGTTTCAAGACCTCGCCCGAGGCCAGGCACTGCCGGGGCATCAGGGAGGCGATATCATACCACCACCACCTGGAGGAAAAACGCGACGATCTGGATTACGAGATAGACGGCGTGGTGATAAAGGTCAACGATATATCGCTTCAGGAAAAACTCGGCGTGCGGACCACCACCCCCAGGTGGGCGGTCGCCTACAAGTTCGAGCCGAGAAAGGAAGTGACAAGGATCGAGGACATAGTGGTCCAGGTGGGGCGGACGGGCGTTCTCACGCCGCTGGCTCTCCTGCAGCCCGTGGAGGTCGGCGGGGTAACGGTCTCCCGCGCCACGCTCCATAACATGGACCAGGTGGAGAAACTCGGCGTCAAGACCGGCGACTACGTGAAGGTCGAGCGGGCCGGGGACGTCATACCCTACATATCATCGGTGGTGAAAGAAAAACGGTCCGGGAAAGAAAAAGCGTTCCGCATGCCTGAGAAATGCCCGAGCTGCGGCACCAGGATAGTCAGGGAGGACGTCTTTTACCGCTGCCCGGCCGGCCTGGCGTGCCCCGCCCAGATGAAGGAGGAGATAAAACATTACGCCTCGAAAGCGGCGGTGGACATAGAGGGTTTTTCTGACAAGACGGTGGAGCTCTTCCATGATAAGGGCCTTATTAAAAGCGTATCCGACCTTTACAAACTCAAGCGGGATGATATCCTCGAACTGGAAGGATGGAAAGAGAAAAAGACCGACAATCTCATAGCGGCGATAGATAAAGCCAGGGAGATAACCCTGGACAGGTTCATATACGGTCTGGGCATAAGGAACGTGGGCAAGCATATCTCCACGCTCCTGGCTAAAAAGTTCGGCACTCTCGATAAAATAATGAAAGCCGGGCGCGAAGAGCTGATCGAGATCAACGAGATAGGCCCTGAGATAGCCGAGAGCATAATAGATTTTTTCAGCGCGGAAAAGAACCGGGGCGAGATAAAGAAGATCCGGGAGCAAGGCGTTAAAATAAAGGACCGGGAAAAGGCGGGCCCCGGAGCCGGAGGCAAAGGAAGGCTCGCCGGCAAGAAGTTCGTGTTCACCGGGTCGCTCGAGAGCATGAGCCGTTCGGACGCGCAGAAGGCGGTCGAAAAAGAGGGGGGCGAGGCCCTTTCAAGCGTGAGTTCCGGCACGGATTTTGTGGTCGCCGGTGAGGAGCCCGGTTCAAAGCTTGAGAAGGCTAAGAAGAAGGGCGTCAAGGTCATCGACGAGAAGGAATTCATCAGGATGATCTCCTGAAAAAATACCCCGGTCAAAACCTGCACAAACCTACCCAAACTCATACAAACCTATACAAGGAAACGTTGCCCCAAAGGCGTCCCGAGCTGCCCGGCCTTTATTACGTTGACATAACTATATATAATGTATATAATCGGGAGGTAAATTAATATTACTATATCTTAAAAAGGACAAGAGTCATGACCGAAGAAAAGAACGATCTCATAGAACAGAAACATAAGAACCTGCAGAAGCTCGCCGAGGCGGGGATAGATCCTTTCGGGGAAAGCTTTTCAGGGATCAGGTCAATAAAGGAACTGAAAGATAACTTCACCGAAGGCGAGAAGGCCAGGATAGCGGGAAGGATAATGGCCCGCAGGGAGCACGGAAAAAGCGCCTTCATGGACGTGAAGGATTTCACCGGCCGGATGCAGGTATACATGCGCAAGGACGTCATCGGCGAGGAGCCTTTCGAGACGCTCAAGGCCGTCGACATAGGCGATATAATAGGCGTCGAGGGCGAGCTCTTCAAGACCAGGACCGGCGAAGAGACCCTGAAAGTCAACCAGTACAAGGTCCTGTCCAAGTCGCTTCTGCCGCTGCCCGAGAAATGGCACGGCCTGAAGGACATGGAGACGCGCTTCCGCCAGAGGTACGTCGATCTTATAGTGAACGACGAAGTGCGCGATAAGTTCATAACCAGGGTAAAGCTTATACAGCACCTCAGGAACGAGCTCAACGGGCAGGGATTTCTTGAGGTCGAGACGCCGATGATGCATCCCATCCCGGGCGGCGCCGCGGGCAAGCCGTTCAAGACGCACCACGAGGCGCTCGATATGGACCTCTACCTCAGGATAGCGCCGGAGATATACCTCAAGAAGCTTCTGGTCGGCGGGTTCGACAAGGTGTACGAGATAAACCGCTCGTTCAGGAACGAGGGCATATCCATAAGGCACAACCCGGAGTTCACCATGATCGAGGTGTACCAGGCGTACTCCGACTGCGAGGGCATGATGCGCCTGACGGAGGAGCTGATAAGGACCGGGGCCAGGGAGATACTCGGCACGGAAAAGTTCAAGTACCAGGGCAGGGACATAGACCTCTCGGTATGGAAGAGGGTGTCTTTCGCCGAGCTCATGGAAAAGAATTTCGGGATCAAAAAGGACGACCCGCTCAAGGAGTGGGTCGCGAAGCTGAAGAAAAAAGGGATCGAGATAGAGGGCGACAAGGTCAGCAAGACGCAGATATTGAACATAGTGGGAGAACTGGTGGAGCCTGAGACAGAGACCCACCCCGTGTTCGTCGTGGACATCTTCAAGGAGCTCAGCCCGCTGGCTAAAGAGAAGAAGGGCTCCCCCGGGATAGTCGACCGGTTCGAGCTTTACATGGGCGGGATGGAAGTGGCGAACGCCTACTCCGAGCTCAACGACCCGATAGACCAGCGCGCCAGGTTCGAGGAGCAGGCGAGGCTCGACCCGGAGGCGATGGTGGACGAGGATTTCATAAGGGCGCTTGAATACGGGATGCCCCCGGCGGGCGGGCTCGGCATAGGCGTGGACCGCCTGGCCATGATATTCACCGATTCGGCTAACATAAGAGAGGTAATACTTTTTCCGCACATGCGGCCCGAATAGAATATGTGGACGATATTCATCAGCCTTAAATATTTTTTCTCCAGGAGGAAGGAAGGGATGATATCCCTTATCGGGATGATATCCGTCCTCGGCGTGGCGCTCGGCGTGGCGTCTCTGATCATCGTCCTTTCGGTCATGAACGGCTTTGACCGCGAGGTGAAAGAGAAAATAATAGGCACATACGCGCACATAGTGGTGACCAGGGACGGAGGGGTATCCGATCCGGAGGAGCTTATCACAAAGGTCCGCATGGTCCCGGGCGTTGTAAGCGCCTCGCCGTTCATAACGGGCCAGGCGGTGATACATAAAGGCGAGGAAGTCTCGGGCATATTGCTTAAAGGCGTCGACCCGGCATCCGAGAGGGAAGTGTCACAGGTCATCAGCTTCGCCGGGACGGGCGGCGCCAGGCTCGGAGGGGATACGATAGTGCCGGGCAGCGAGCTGATGCGCGATATGTACATCAGGGAAGGCGACATAGTCGAGGTCATGGTCCCTTATTCGGCCATGGACCTCGAAAAGCGGCTTCTCAAGGTGACCGGCGGCTTCACCTCCGGCCGCTATGATTATGATTCCAACATCGCGGTCGTTGGCCTGGAGACCGCGCGGAAGCTTTTCAGGATGGACGGCGCCGTCACGGGGGTAGGCCTGCGCGTGGCCGACGCGATGGACGTGGCCGAGGTCAAAAGCCGGATCAATTCGGTGCTCGGGCACAGGTACAATGTGAAAAGCTGGATGGACCTTGACCGCAACCTGGTAACGGCTCTCGCCCTTGAGAAAAAGATGATGTTCATCATACTCGGGCTGGTGGTGATGGTGGCCTGCTTCAACATATGCGGTTCGCTGATAATGATGGTGATGGAAAAGACCCGGGACATAGGCATTTTGAAGGCGATAGGCGCCACTTCACTGGGCGTCAGGCTGGTATTCCTTCTCGAGGGCATGATGATAGGCCTTCTGGGAATAGTCTTCGGCGGGCTCGCGGGGGTCTTTATCGCGCGCAGGGTGAACGCGGTCGCCGGGCTTGTGGAGCAGCTGACGGGCATCACGGTGTTCCCGAGCGACGTTTATTATTTTACGCGGATACCGGTAATGGTCAGCCCCGCGGATGTCATCATGGTGATAGCTCTGGCGTTCGCGCTTACGGTCGCGGCGGGAATATATCCGGCGTGGAAAGCCTCCAGGCTGGACCCCGTGGAGGCGATCAGGTATGAGTAGATAGCGGGCTTTGGGTATCTAGTATCGGGTATCGGGTATCGGGTATAGAGTATAGAGTATCGGGTATCGGGTATAGAGTATAGAGTATCGGGTATAGAGTATCGGGTATCGGGTATCGAGTATCGGGTATAGAGAGAGGGAGATGATAGAGGCGAAAGATCTTGATAAGACCTTCGGACGAGGCGCCAGGGCCGTTCACGCGGTAAGGGGGGTGGAGCTTGCCGTAGGAAAGGGCGAAAGGGTCTATATCCACGGGCCGTCAGGCGCGGGCAAGTCCACGCTGCTGCATCTTCTGGGGGGCTTAAGCCGCCCCACAAGCGGTTCGGTCACCTGCGGCGGCAGGGATATTTACAGATTGTCGGACAGGAAGAGAAGCCGGCTGCGCAACAGGAACTTCGGTTTTATTTTCCAGTTCTACCATCTTCTGCCGGAGCTTAACGTGCTCGAGAACGTGATGCTCCCGGCCAGGATCAGGGGCGGGCGCGGCGGAGAGGCGCTGAGGAAGGCTAAGGACCTTCTGGCTACGGTCAGGATGGACGGGAGGCTGCGGCACAGGCCGTCACAGCTCTCCGGCGGGGAGGCCCAGAGAACAGCGATAGCCAGGGCTCTGATCAACTCGCCGGAAGCCCTGTTCTGCGACGAGCCGACGGGCAACCTGGATTCCGAGATGAGCGCCGAGATATATTCGCTGATACGCGAGCTGAGCGACAGGGAGAACATGAGCGTGATACTGGTATCGCACCAGGAGGTCATAGAAGGTTTTTTTCATACTGAGTACTTCATGAGGGACGGCACCCTGGAAAAAGGGGCGCCCGGCGGCGCCCGGCGCTCTATTCTTGATACTCGATACAGCAATACTACAAGTCAGGGGGAGTAAATGGGGTTAAAGATATTCCTGAACGGGAAATTCGTCGAAAAAGAGGAGGCGGTCCTGTCCGTGTTCGACCACGGTCTGCTTTACGGGGACGGCGTGTTCGAGGGCATACGCTCTTATAACAGGAAAGTGTTCCGCCTTGTGGAGCACATGGACAGGCTTTACGAGAGCGCTTCGGCCATAAGGCTGGAGATACCAGTCACAAAAGACGCCTTCGCGTCCAAGATCCTCGAGACGCTCAAGGTCAATGACCTTGATAACGCTTATATACGCGCGGTGGTCACCCGAGGAGTTGGGGACCTGGGGCTTGACCCGCGCAAATGCGGCGCGCCCAGCATATTCATAATTACGGACAAGATAGCGCTGTATCCGGAAGACTTTTACAAGAACGGTCTGCCCGTGATCATAGCTAAGACAAGGCGCAACCACCCGATAACGCTGGACCCGCGCATTAAATCGCTGAATTACCTTAATAACATACTGGCCAGGATAGACGCGATAGACGGGGGTACGGAGGAGGCGCTGATGCTGTCGCTGGAAGGCTATATCGTGGAGTGCAGCGGCGACAACATCTTTCTCGTCAAGGACGGGAAGCTCTTTACGCCGCCGGCGGACATCGGCGCTCTGGAGGGCGTGACCCAGGACGCCGTGATACAGCTGGCGGGGAAAAGGGGCATAGAGAGCGAATACAAGCTTATGCGCCCGGAAGAGCTTTTCGAGGCGGATGAGTGTTTCCTGACCGGCACGGCCGCCGAGATAGTGCCGGTCTCCAAGGTGGACGGAAAGCCTATCGGCTCCGGGAAGCCGGGAGACATCACCAATCAGCTCAGGGAGGATTACAGAAAGCTCACCCAGACGGAGGGGATAGAGTATTGAGTATCGGGTATCGGGGTTCGGAGAGATAAATGAAATGCGACATATGCGGGGTAAATGAGGCCACCGTCCACCTGACGGAGGTCATAAATGACAAGGTCACCAAGCTGCACCTCTGCGAGAAATGCGCTAAGGTCAAAAGCGAGGAGATGCAGTCCCATTTCGGGCTGGGCGACCTGTTGTCGGGATTGATGGATTTCGGGCCGGCCGTTTCGACGGGCCAGCTCAGCGGGGACGTCAAGACCAAGTGCCCCGAGTGCGGGTTGACCTACTACGATTTTCAGAAGACCGGAAAGCTGGGCTGCGGGAAATGTTACGAGACCTTTTCCGGCGAGCTGGGCGAGCTTTTAAGGAAGATAAACGGATCGGATAAACACGTCGGCAAGATGCCGTTCAAGGGGGAGGGGGCCCTTAAGGACCAGCAGGACCTCCAGCGCCTCAAGAACGAGCTCAACACCCTGGTGGCGAACGAGGAATTCGAGAAAGCCGCCCTTTTAAGGGACAGGATAAGCGAGCTCCAGAAAAAACTGGAGAAACCAGAGTAAGATAAAGTGAAATTAGACGACCTTGCGCGGAAAAGAACCGAACTTCTCAAGGGCAGCGGCCCAAGGAGCGATATAGCCGTTTCCTCGCGCGTGCGCGTGGCCAGGAACATAAAGGGCCATACGTATTTCAACCGGGCCAACGACAGGCAGCGGGAAAAGACGCTTAAGCTGATGATGTCAGCGATGAAGAAGAGCGGTTTTCTTAAGAACGCCCTGTTCCTTAAGATGAGGGAAGTAGCGGAGGTCGACAGGCTATTCCTTGTCGAAAGGTACCTGATGAGCCGCGAGCACATGACCGCGGTGGAACACAAGGGGCTCGTCGTGGAAGACAAGGAGATAGTCAGCGCCATGATCAACGAGGAGGACCACCTGAGGCTGCAGGTCCTGCAGTCGGGGTTCGACCTTATGGAAGCATGGAGGATAACAGACGATATCGACACGGACCTTGCCAGGCATATAGAGTTCGATTTCTCGAACAGGTTCGGGTACCTGACGTCCTGCCCGACCAACACCGGGACGGGCCTGAGGGCTTCGGTGATGCTGCACCTTTCGGCGCTTGTGCTTGACGGCCAGATCGACAACGTTTTCGACGCGATATCGAAACTGGGCCTTACCATGCGCGGGTTTTACGGCGAGGGCACGGAGGCGCTCGGGGATTTTTTCCAGATATCCAACCAGGTCGCCCTCGGGCATTCGGAGATGGATATACTGGATAACCTTGAACGGATAATCAACAGGATAATAACCAGGGAGGAAAAGACCAGGGAAAAGCTGCTGGCCAGGAGAAAAGAAGAGATAGCGGACAGGGTGCACCGCGCCCAGGCCACGCTGAAAAGCGCGAGGATCATCACCTCTTACGAGACAATAAGCCTGATGTCCGATATCAGGCTCGGGGTCAACCTCGGGATCCTCAAGGGGCTGGACGGGCCCGGGATAAACGAGATAATACTCCTGGCGCAGCCGGGGCACCTGCAGAAGATCCTGGGCGGGGCCATAGCCCCGCACGAGCGGGACATAAAGCGCGCTGACCTAATACGCGAAAAGCTCGGGGACGGGGAGTAGCAGGAAGTAGAAAACTCTTGCGGGGATGACAGATAAATTCGAGGATCACATTTAAGAAGGAAGGATATACGATGCCGGCATTCAACAGGTTCACTGAACGGGCGAGAAAAGTAATACTTCTGGCCAAGGAAGAGGCCAAGAAGTTCAACCACGATTACATCGGGACCGAGCATATACTGCTTGGGCTCATAAGGGAAGGCGAGGGCGTGGCCGCGGCGGTCCTGGCCAGCCTCGGGCTTGACCCCGATAACATAAGGGCTGAAGTGGAAAAGCTGGTCCAGCAGGGGCCCGGCAGGATAATGGAAAGCGACATCCCCTTCACGCCCAAGGCGAAAAAGGTGATAGAGCTGGCCATGGACGAGGCGCGCAGCCTCGGCCACAACTACATCGGCACTGAGCACCTCTTGCTGGGGCTGATCCGGGAGGGCGACGGCGTCGCCAGCCAGGTGCTTATGAACCTGGGGCTCGACCTGAAGAGCGTCCGCGACGAGGTGCTGAACCTCCTGGGCTCTTCGCTGCCCGGTTACTCCGTCAGCTCCGAGTCCAAGCGCAAGAAAAAGACCAAGACGCCCGCGCTCGACTCGTTCGGCAGGGACCTGACCGAGATGGCCAGGGGTGACGAGCTGGACCCGGTGATCGGCAGGGAAAAAGAGATACAGCGCGTCACCCAGATACTTTCCCGCCGGAAAAAGAACAACCCCGTCCTCATCGGCGAAGCGGGCGTCGGCAAAACGGCCATAGTCGAGGGCCTGGCGCAGAAGATAATGTCCGGCGACGTGCCCGAGATACTCAAGGGCAAGAGGGTGCTTATACTGGACCTTGCCATGATGATAGCCGGCACGAAATACAGGGGGCAGTTCGAGGAGCGGATAAAGGCCGTGATGAAAGAGATCAAGGAGACCCCGGAAGTCATAGTCTTCATAGACGAGATACACACGCTTGTCGGCGCGGGCGGGGCCGAAGGCGCGATAGACGCTTCCAACATACTCAAGCCCTCGCTCCAGCGCGGGGATATACAGTGCATAGGGGCCACTACGCTGGACGAGTACCGCAAGAACATAGAGAAGGACCCGGCGCTCGAGCGTCGCTTCCAGCCCGTCACGGTGGATCCCCCGAGCGTCAAGGAGACCATAGAGATACTGAAAGGGCTGAGGGATAAATACGAGGCGCACCACCAGGTGAAGTTCACCGATAAAGCGCTCGAGGCGGCGGCGAAGCTTTCCGACCAGTACATCAGCGGACGTTTCCTGCCCGACAAGGCGATAGATCTTATAGACGAGGCCGGGTCAAGGGCCAAACTCTCCACGATGGTCATGCCCGACGACCTGAAAAAGGCCGAGAAGGAGATAGAGGAGTTCAGGATGGAGAAAGAGGTAGCCGTCAAGAACCAGGATTTCGAGAAGGCGGCCCGCTTCAGGGACTCGGAGCGCAAGGCCCGCCAGGAGCTTGACAGCAGGCGGACGCAGTGGAAGACCGGGCAGAGGCAGCAGGAGGTATCGGTCACCGAGGAGGACATAGCCACCATAGTCTCCAACTGGACGGGCATACCGCTGGTGAAGGTGGAGGAAAAGGAATCCGAGAAATACCTCAAACTGGAAGAGAAGCTTAACGACCGGGTCATAGGCCAGGACGAGGCCATAAGCGCGATAGCCCACGCCGTGAGGCGCTCGCGCGCCGGCATAAAGGACCCCAACCGCCCGATAGGCACCTTCATCTTCATGGGGCCTACCGGGGTGGGGAAGACGCTTCTCGGCCGCAAGCTGGCCGAGGTCATGTTCGGCGACGAGGACGCCGTGATCCAGATAGACATGTCCGAGTACATGGAGAAGTTCAACGTCTCCAAACTTGTCGGGGCTCCTCCCGGGTACGTCGGCTACGAGGAAGGCGGACAGCTGACCGAAAAGGTAAGAAGGCGCCCCTACGCGGTCGTCCTTCTCGACGAGATAGAGAAGGCCCACCCGGACGTCTTCAACATACTGTTGCAGCTGTTGGACGAGGGGCGGCTGACCGATTCATACGGCCGCAAGGTGAGCTTCAAGAACACGATACTGATCATGACGTCGAACATAGGCGCTAACCTGATGAGGAAGACGGGCGCCCTGGGGTTCAAGACCCAGAAAGAGGAAGAGACCTACCAGGACATGAAGGAAAGGCTGCTGGAAGAGGTTAAAAAGACCTTTAAGCCGGAGTTCCTGAACAGGGTCGACGACGTCATCGTTTTCAGGGGCCTCAACATGGAGGACCTGAAAAAGGTGGTAGAAATAGAGGTGAAAGAGGTCCAGGACCGCGTGCGCGAAAAGAACATAGAGCTGGAGCTCGACGAGAACGCCAAGACCTTTCTGATAGAGAAGGGTTTTGACAAGGTCTTCGGGGCCAGGCCGCTGAAAAGGACCATACAGAGGTACCTGGAGAACCCTCTCGCGGAGGAGATACTCGCCGGGTCCTTTAAAGAAGGTTCGATCATAAAGGTCACCATCCCCAAGGAAGCTGCGGAGCTGAAATTCGTCGTCTCCGAGGGGGAATCGGTCGCCGAGAAGGCGGGCGACACCGACTGACGTTGTGATATGCGCAGCATCATATACCGTCACAGGAAAGTAAGGCTTTTCGTCCTTATGATAGCGCTGGGCGGGGTCGGGTTCTTTTACATGCGGGAGCCTCTCTGGGTCTCGAAACTGGCGGAAGAAAAGGTCACCCAGTTCATGGGGGAAAGGCTCAGGGTCGAGATCGGCCAGGTAAGCGGAGGCGTTTTCGGGGACATGACCCTGCAGGACGTGGCGTTCATATCCGGGGCCGATAAAAAGGACAAGGTCTTCCGGATCGAAAGGATGGAGATATCCTACCGGCTGTGGTGGGTGCTTCTGGAGAAACTCGGCATGATGCCGGAACAGGAAAAGGGGCTGAAGTACATAGGCGTCTATTTCAGCAAGTCCAACCCTTTCGTGCGGGGCTTCCTGAAGCTTTACAGTTACCCGGACAGGTTCGAGCTCTTTGGCAGTATCTCGCCGGCTGTCTTCGGCGACGAGGAAAAAAGAGGCGTAAAAGGGGTCTTCACCAGGCGCGATGACGGCAGGTACGATTGCGACCTTTTGTGGGACGGGAAGACAAGCGTTACAGGGACGCTGGACCCGTCCGGCAGGAAGATAGACCTGGGGTTCGTGCCCGTCGGCCAGAAAAAAGGCATAGTAAAGATAAAGGGCGCGATAGAGGAGAACAACGACCTGAGCGTTTATTCCCGCCTGGACAAGGTGGACCTTTTCGGCGCGGAGATAATAGGCGACCTGTGGCTCTCTTACAGGGATCCGGGGATGCCGGTCTTCATGTTCAAGGCGGAGAACCTCGTGGTCAACAAGCTGCCTTTCTGGGGATTCGTTCTGGGCGGGCATTTTTCGCCCGACGATAAGGAGCTGTACCTTGATAACGTAAAATGGGGGCCGGCGGTGACCCTGTTGGGCAAGGTAAAGATGGCCGAGCCGTATCCGGCGCAGCTGCGCCTGGCCGTTACAGATCTTGATATACACGAGATGGCGGCCATGTTCGGTAATACCACCATCCCTTACGCCGGCAGGGCTGAAGCCGAGGTCGGGTTTGACGGCCCTATAGCGGCAGCGGACGTCAAAGGGAGGATATACATCGGCGAGGGCGTCCTTGACACCATGGAGTTCCGCTCTGTTTTCGCGACGCTCGAAGGCAAGCTGCCCGTGGTCAGGATAGCCGATTCGCGCGTCCTGAAGGAAGGGGGCTACATCCTGATAAGCGGGGAGATGGACTTCAGCAGGTACAGGGAGAACAAGATATTCGAGGACGTCACGTTCGACACGGACAACAAGGTGGCGGTCTGGGAAGACTGGCAGATATCCAAGGAGGACGAAGACAACGTCGTTGAGGCTAAAAGGGACAACGTGATAATAACAACTTCCACCGAGGACGACACCCTGCGCAAAAAGTCCGTGACAGAGGACCCGATACAGAAGGAGCTGGGCTTCAGCTACAAGATAGACAAGGCAAGCAGCATAAAGATCGAGACCAAGGAGGACGACGACTTCTTCGGGCTCGAGCACAAGATACAGTTTTGAGACTTTCACGAAAGCGAAAAACATGAAAGCAATTATTCAAGGCATATTCCGCGGCACCGCGCAGATGTTCTACGGGTTCTTCGTCTACATAGGCGGCGGAGCGATCCTGCTGGTCAAGACCGTTTTCTGGTCGGTCACCCCACCGGTGCGCAAAGGGCAGATACTCGACCAGATGAACAAGATAGGCGTGACCAGTTTTCCCATAGTCTTTCTCATAAGCCTTTTCACCGGCATGGTGCTGGCGCTTCAGAGCGCCTACCAGATGCAGAAAGTCTCGGCGGAGATGTACATAGCCTCGCTGGTGTCCCTTTCGCTGACCCGCGAGCTGGGACCGGTGCTGACGGCCCTCATAGTGGCCGGCAGGTGCGGCGCGGCGATAACAGCGGAGCTGGGCACGATGAGGGTGACGGAGCAGATAGACGCCCTCGAGACGCTTTCGGCGAACCCCATCCATTACCTGGTGGTCCCGCGCTTTCTGGCGCTTGTCTTCATGGTGCCGCTTCTTACGATATATTCGGATTTTTTCGGCATAGTAGGGGGATACCTTATAGGCGTGGGGAAACTGGGCATAGCTCATTCGATGTACGTAAAGATGACGTTCGAGCCGCTGGCCCTGAAGGACATAATGACGGGCCTGATAAAAAGCATATCGTTCGCTGTCATCATATGCGTTATTTCGTGCTTTGAGGGATTGAATTCGAAAGGCGGCGCCGAGGGCGTGGGAGAGGCCACTACCGCGAGCGTCGTGAGGAGTTTCATACTGATAATAGTCGCCGACTGCTTTTTTACGGCGCTGTTCTATTTTATCATGAGGTAACACCGGGTGTGATCTCGTGAGGACACCGGGTGTGGGTTTGCGAGAAGGACAGGTGTAGGTTTGTGGTGATAACTGGTGTTGCGATAGCGCCTGAGGTAACACCGGGTGTGATCTCGTGAGGACACCGGGTGTGGGTTTGCGAGAAGGACAGGTGTAGGTTTGTGGTGATAACTGGTGTTGCGATAGCGATAGGGCGATAAAGATGATAG
>Ga0272441_10002522_pt1 | contig 36772 bp, 34 predicted proteins | sample SSMProp6N_FD_193582 | JGI IMG/M metagenome (GOLD analysis project Ga0272441, IMG submission 193582) | Marine sediment archaeal communities from Little Sippewissett salt marsh, Falmouth, MA, United States - SSM-Prop-6N | ecosystem: Environmental > Aquatic > Marine > Wetlands > Sediment ...
GCCGAACTATCTGCTTGCGCAGAGCATACTGTACGTCTTGACTAAGTTTTCGTGCATCTGGCTTTTCCATGCACAAACCATAACACACAATGCTACTAAATGGAAGTATTTATTCGCCGTGGCAATATTTAAAGTACCTTGACAAATAACTTAAAAAGGGCAATTATTTTATAATTTTCAGTAATTATTCCATCCGGCAGTAATTACATCGTGTGTATGGAAACTGTCTTGCATCCTTCCAAAAAGGAGGTCTGACATGAAACATCCAACCCCGGGTTTTTTCGTCGTCCTTTTCATAACCCTGACAATTCTATCCGGTTGCGCGTCACTCAATTCGTACCAGAAAAAGGGCGAGATCGGTATGAAAGGACTGCACAGCCCTGTGACGGTCATGCGCGATGAACAGGGCATGGCCTATATCTATGCCGATACGATTGACGATGCGATCATGGCTCATGGATTCGTAACCGCCCAGGATCGGCTGTTCCAGATGGAGCTTAACCGGCTCTTCGCCACGGGCAGGATTTCCGAGCTTGTCGGTGAAGTGGCCGTACCCCTCGACACCAGGATGCGGACCCTTGGATTCCTCCGTAACGCACGCAGGCACGCTGAACTCCTCGACGCCGAAAGCCGGGCATATTTTGTGCGCTACCTGGAGGGGGTCAATGCCTATATCAGGACACGTCCCGAAACCTGTCCCCTGGAATTCAAACTATCGGGCATAACACCCACACCCTGGACCATCGAAGAGTCACTGGCCATCATGTATCTCATGGGCTGGAATTCCGCCGGGAACATCAACACCGAGATTATCGCCCAGATGCTCATCGAGAAGCTCGGCGTCGAGAAGGCAAAGGAGATTTTCCCCATCAACCTTAATCCCGATGATGAAGCCACCGCTCTCTGCGGCGCCCCTGCTCCCCGGGCAGTCTCTCTCGGTCTCGATCTCATGAACGACAACGGCCTCATGGCATATCTCGACCGCGGCATGCTGCGCCTGGGAAGCAACAACTGGACTGTGGGGCCGCAGGCATCCCCGCATGCAAAACCCATTGTCGCCAATGACCCGCACGTCGAGGCTCACATCCTGCCCGGGCCCTGGTACCCCGTCGGCATCATCACGCCGGATATTCGGATAGTAGGGGTCGGGGTCCCCGGTACACCGGGAATCGTAATCGGGCGCGGCCGACACATCGCCATCGGAGTGACCAATGCCTACGCCGACGCCCAGGATCTCTATGTTGAAACCATCGATCCGCACGATCCGAACCGCTACCTGGAAGGGGATGAATCGGTACCCTTTACCGTGCTTACGGAAGCCCTCAAGGTAAAAGACAAGGAAGTAAAAGGGGGATTCCGAACCGAGAAGATCACGATCAGGCTCACCCGGCGTGGTCCGGTCATCTCCGGTGTCATACCGGGTCTTGAAACCGACAAGGTCATCAGCATGCGCTGGTCGCCCTTCGAAAGCATGGGGCCTGACGTCGGGCTCGACAGGATTCTGACCGCGAAGACGGTTTACGATGTACGCGAGGCGCTCAGAGAAACCAGCTTCATCATGCTCAACTTCGTTTTTGCCGATACTATGGGCAACATAGGATGGCAGGTCTCCGGAATGATTCCCATCCGTTCCTCCGGTGACGGAACGATCCCCTTCGTTGTCAAAGACGGTACGGACAACTGGAGCGGGTGGATTCCCTATGACGAGATGCCGCAGGCCTATAATCCGGGCCGGGGTTGGGTCGGCACCTGCAACCACCTGACGGTCCCGTCGGACTACCCGTACTACTACACCTCCCATGGATCCCCCTCGTTTCGCTATCGCAGGCTCATCGAGCTGCTTGACGCTCCGGGGATAAAAACGGCGAGCGACCACTGGGCCATGCAGCGCGACACCAAAAACCTCATGGCGCAGCGGATCGCACCCGTAATGGCCTCCGCGCTCGCAGCGCACGACGACACAAAGGATCTGGCTCTCATTCTGGACAAATGGAACTATCATGACGACCCGGCACTGGCAGCTCCGGCCGTCTTCCAGTCGGTATACCGTACATTCGCCATGCTGGTGTTCGCTGACGAACTGGGAGAGCAGACTGCGACCACCATGCTCAAGACGTGGTACTTCTGGGAAGAACGGCTTATGAAAATGGTGCTGGAAGGCACTTCGACATGGTTTGATGACACCACTACCCCCGACATTATAGAGACACGGGACAACCTGTTTTACAGGGCCGCGCTTCAAGCCAGGGGAGAATTGGAAAAGAAACTCGGGAAGGATCCGGGAAAATGGCAGTGGGGAAAGATTCACCGGTTTACCCTGGTCAGCCCGATCAGGCGGTCAGGGTTCGGTTCAGGTCTTCTCGGAGCCGGATCGCACCCCATGGGCGGATCGGCAGAGACGCTCTATCGCGGAATCTACAACTTTGATCAACCCTTTGCCGTGACTATTCCCGCGTCGCTTCGCATGGTGGCGGACCTTGGAGATAATGACAAGGTCCTGGCCGTACTTCCGGGCGGGGTGTCTGCCCGTCTGTTCGACCCGCACCGCGACGACCAGGTGGAGGCCTTCATGAACGGCGAAGAGCGCTACTGGTGGTTCAGCGACCAGACAATTCGAGATCACTGCAGGACAATACTGATACTGGAGCCGTAACAATCTGACGCAAGGGGTCCAGATTTGTGTGTGCCCCCTGTTCCAAATTTCACAATAACAGGAACTTTCCCCTATCGTATAAAGGCAAGGAAACTGAAAAAAGAACAGGGAATTATTCTTATTTATGATACTGAACTCCCTGTCAAACACGGAACGACAGCAGGGAACAAGATCGACTTCTTGCGAGTCTGCCGGTCTTCACTTTTTGATTCAATGCACCATCACGAACCTTAATACGAAGACAGCCCCCTTCGGCGTGTTGTCTTCTATCCAGACATGACCGCCATAACTCTCCATGGCTTCATGCACGATATGAAGACCGATTCCGGTGTTCCCCGTGGCACCGTGCCTGAATCCCTTTTCAAAGACCTTTTCCTTTATCTCATCGGGGATGCCCCTTCCGTTGTCGGCAATCCGCACTTCGCACATGCCCATTGATTCTTTGGTTGTTATCGTTATCCTGTCGCTTTTTCCATGAACAAAGGCATTTCTTATAATATTGTCGATCACGGAACTCAGGGAATCGTCCGCCATAACCCGGCCCCGGCCCGTTATCTCAAAGATGATAGAGGAGTAGTTCTCAACTGACTTTTCCAGGACATCTCTCACCTCGCATATCTGCAGTTTTTTGTGACGGGAGATGAAGGATTCAAGCTCTCTCATTCTCCTGATCAGTTTAATGCTCTTTTCCGTGTGCGAGGATATCTCTTTCAGACATTCTTCGTCGGGAGAATGGTTGTACAGATTGAGAGCGCACTGTATGACCACCAGATCGTTCGTCAGATCGTGGCGGAGTATCTGGTTGATGAGGGCAAGGTGTTCCCGGTGTGCCTTCATTGTTTCTTCCGCCCGCTTGCGGGTGGTGATGTCGCGGAAGCTCCACACGCGACCGGCTATCTCTTCTTTCAGCCATTGCGGGTGCGAGTAACGCTCGAATATGCGGCCGTCTTTCAGTTCAATTGTGTCAAAACTCTCCCTCTCCGGATTTTTATACAGTGCCCTGACTTCAGCCAGAAATTTCTCCGGAGCCGCCACGCTGGTCAGGACATGGTTCAAGGCCGCATTGTCATCACCGGATTCACGGATCGAGTCTGGAATCCCCCACATATCGATGAACTTCTGATTACAGGTTGTCCAGGTTCCATCCATCGAGACCACCAGGATACCGTCAGCGGTCGATTCGAGGGCGGCCTTGAGCAGAGATTCCGCCCGCGCTCTGTCTTCTTCCGCCTTTTTGCGCTCGGTGATGTCTCGTGCGATACCCTGCGTACCGATGATGTTTCCGGAAGAGTCTTTTACGGGCTGAATATTTATAGTAAACCACCTGTCACCCGACGGAAAATTGAGACAGTCTTCGTAGGTTCTCCCCTCCCCGGTTTCTATGATCTCGCTCACCCTTTCCCGGTTCAGATCGGCAATTTCTTCAGAAAACACTTCAGAGACGGGTTTCCCCACGAAGTCCTCCGGCGTGCCGCCCAAGAGCCGTGCCCCCAGTTCGTTCATAAAGCGGTAAACGCCTTCATTGTCAATGATCGCGACACAATCGCCGGCGTTTTCTACAAGAAGCCGATACATTTTCTCGCTTTCCCGCAGTGCCGCTTCCTGCCGGTGCCTGTTAAGGGCCATCCTTACGGCGAGGTCCAATGCCATATCTTCGAAGGGTCTGAACAGGCAGCCATAGGGCTCCGAACGCATGACACCAACCAGCCGAGGGTCACCTGCGTCCGTGGTGACAAATACCACGGGGATGTCAAAGCGGGCGCGGATCCGGCCGGCCGCCTCCACGCCGTCCATATCTCCCTTCAGGATCATGTCCATCAGGACCAGATTGGGATGAAGTTCTCCTGCCTTTCTGATGGCATCTTCTCCGAAAGAGACAATGGCCGGGACATCGTATCCCATAGACTCCAGCCTGCCTTGCGTGTCCAAAGCGATCGTCGGCTCATTTTCAACGATCAGTATTTGTGTTCTCTCATTCATGCTGCCGTTCCCTGGCGTACTATTCTTCATGTGTGTGGTACCGTGCGCGATTCTGTATTCTGCGTCTCCCAGCTTCTCGATCCTGCCCGTGTGCCCGATGCAATTCACTCAAACGCCACGGGACACAATTACTGAATGGAGCTGTCATTGAATTCACCCGGCAACCCGTTAATAAAGATTTTCCCGTCCCGGAACTATAGCTCTTTTCATTACCTCCAGGGAGCACTGTTTTCTTCAACACTTATCGACTTTTCAGTCCGCGCGGTTCGCAGCTAACACCAATGTGCCCGATTGTCAACATCCAATTGTCATATAGAATCTATTGGAGGTAAAACAGTACCAGAGTAGCAAAGTAGCAGAGTAGCAAAGTAACAAAGTTCCTGAGTACAATTCCCCGGAGGGGAAGGTAACTTTGAACTTGAAATTTTCCAACTTGAAACTGGTTCTGATCGCTGACGGCTGATTTGTAGCTTGCTGATTTATCGGCGTTTTTGTTTAACGTGAATCAAATCCTTGCGCTTCTCAGCGCAATGGCCTGATGAATCAGGCAGCTACGGGGAAAGAGCAGACACAAAGGAAAAACAGTTTCGGGTTTCGGGTTTCGCGTTTCAGAAAATTGTCAGCATTGATTCACAACCGCCCGTCATTGCGAGCGCGCCTTTGGCGCGCGTGGCAATCCGTTTTAAATGGTTTTAAGTTTTTGCTGAAAGCTGACGGCTGAGAGCTGATAGCTTTCAATTAATCAAAACACTCCGGCTTCATCGAAACGGTCAGGCCGTCGCCGCTGTTCTTCAGGCGCGCGGCGAGTCCCTGAATCTTCGGCAGTTCATATTCAAAGAAATACCGGAAGGCGGCATCCTTTCCCTTGTAAAAGGCCTCATCCTCATCGGAAGGCCCTTCTTCGCGTGCCCAGTGGACCTTGATCACCTGGAGCAGCCACTGCCATGCAATGGCGATGATACCGAAGAATTCGAGGTAGAGTGTGGCGTCAGCCAGGAAGATCTCTATCTTCCCCTCCAGCGCCAGCGTGGTCAGACTCTGAGTGACTTCCTGGAGCAGATCACGGGCTTCATCGAGTTTCTCTCCATAAGACGCCAGATCCTCAATACCCTTCGATTCGGCAATGACCGTTTCCAGTTCGTTAAGATAAATGAAAAAGGCCCGGCCGTTCTTCATGACCACCTTTCTTCCCAGGAGGTCCATCCCCTGAATGCCCGTGGTTCCCTCATGAATGGGGTGGATGCGCACGTCGCGGTAATACTGCTCGAGAGGAAACTCGTCGCAGTAGCCGTAGCCGCCCAGACACTGGAGTCCCTGGCTCACCGCCTGGATGCCCATCTCCGAAGGATAGGTCTTGGCGACGGGCGTCAGTATTTCCAGGAGAAGTTCGTAACGCTCCCTTTCGTCGCCGTCGAGGACGTTGATGAGGTCCGTGTACCGCGCACACTGAAAGATGAGGGACAGCGACCCCTCAATGACGGCCTTCTGGAAGAGAAGCATCCGTTTGACGTCGGCATGTTCGATGATGGGAATCTGCGGTTCCGTGGGGTCCTTCGAGGTAATCCGTCTTCCCTGGGGCCGCTCCTTCGCATAGTCCAGGGCCGCGTAGTAGGCGGCTGAGGCGATGGCCGCGGCCCCCATTCCCACGTCGATGCGTGCCTCGTTCATCATCTGGAACATGTATCGAATCCCCTTGTGCGGTTCTCCCACAAGCCAGCCGAGGCAGTCATCGTTCTCGCCAAGGCTGAGCTGCGTAATGGGTGCTCCCCGGTATCCCAGCTTGTGGTAGATTCCCGCGCAGGCCACGTCATTGGACACCAGCACGCCTTCGTCATTCAGCCGCTTGTTCGGAACGACGAAGAGTGAGATGCCTCTGATGCCGGGAGGCGCTCCCTCGATGCGGGCCAGCATCAGATTGACCACGTTTTCGATGGAATCGTAGTCGGCACAGGAAATGAATATTTTCTGTCCCCTGAGCCGGTACGGGCCATCATCGTCGGGGTATGCCGTGGTGGTGACATCGGTGAGCGAGGAACCGGCCTGGGGTTCCGTGAGGGCCATGGTCCCCTGCCACTCACCGGCAAACATCTTCGGCACATAGGCCTCGATCAGTTCGGGGGAGCCGAAGGAGACGATGAGATGAGCCGCGCCGGTGGTAAGAAAAGGATAGACGCAGGCCGAGTAATTCGCCGCCGCAAAGATCCCGCGGAAGGCCGTCATGATGCTCATGGGAATCTGCTGCCCGCCCATATCATAGGGCGCATGGGCACCGATCCATCCCCCGTCGCCGCAGGCCTTCATCACCTTCTTCACAATGGGATGCACCTTCACCGTGGTGCCGGTGAATTCGGGCTGTTCCTTGTCCATCTCCGACAAGACGGGAAAGAGAATCTCCCTGCCGAGCCGCATCCCCGTCTCGAGCACCATATCGAAAACTTCCCTGCTGTGGTCGGCAAAGAAGGGGTACTGGATGAGCGCTTCAGTATCGAACATTTCATAAAGCATGAATTTCAGGTTTCTCATGCTGATAAAGGTATCGGCCATGAATGAATCCTCCTTTTTCCGGTGGCTTTGGAGTGTATTAAACGGTGCATCGCGGGAGGCAGTCCGTCACGGGTGCGGGACGGGACCCCCTACTTTCCCATGACGAGCTGCGCGATCGTCAGGGCCTGATTCCGGTCCTCCAGACGTATGGCGTCTTCCAGGCTCATACCGCCCGTATTGCGGTCCAGTGCCTCTTTCGTCACCCGGAGTCCGAGGGGCGACTTGCTTGCCATGTTCCGGGCCATGGCCATGGCTTCGTCCATCAGGGCTTCGGGCTCCAGAACCGCCTGCAGGAACCCGATCCTGAGCGCCTCCGTCGCGTCCAGGAAGTCACCCGTCAGGAGATAGCGCGCGGCGTTTCCCGTGCCGACGGCACGGGGCAGAAGCCAGGATGACCCCATGTCGGCACCGCCGAACCCGAGGTTGATATAGGCAGCCTGAAACCGGGTCTTCGGCACGCCGAGCCTGACGTCGCAGGCCATGGCGATGGAAAATCCCGCCCCCACGGCTACACCGTTGATGGCCCCGATGATCGGTTGAGGGATCCGGCGCATGAAAAGGATGAAATCGGAATAGCGGCGCTGGTTTTCGTAGGCCGACTTGGGGGTGTATCCTTCCTTGGGAGTCATGATTTCCGGGTCCCTGATATCGAGGCCGGCGCTGAATCCCCTTCCCGCTCCGGTGAGCACGATAACGCGGGTTTCAAGGTCGTCGACGCGTTCCTTCAGGCAGTGGGTGAATTCGTCGCGCATGGTGAAATTGATGGCATTGAGTGAATCGGGACGGTTCAGGGTGAGAATGCCGACGGGTCCCTGGCGCTCGAATTGTATCGTGGTGTAATCCATTGGTTTCCCTCCTTTGGATGATTCGAAAAGACCTGCTGAAGGATTAACAGTAATTGAGTTTGTTTTCAAGAAAACACTGATATTGACCGTTGAAATCTTCATATGAAATTGCTATAAGTCGCTCATGCCGATATACGAATACCAGTGCGGTAAATGTGGAAATATAATGAGTCTCATCGTGAAGGGCTTCGACGACCCGAAGGGACTGGTCTGCGAATCCTGCGGGTCGAGCCGGGTAAAACGCATCATCTCCCAGGTCAATTTCACTCTGCCCGGTGGAGGAGGGGCACAGCAAGACGACGGCTACTACCGTGACCCCCGCAACATCGGCGTCAAGGCGGAACAAATGCTGAAAAAGGCGGGCGTCGAACCGTCGGATGATTTCAAGTCCAAGCTCGACAATGTCAGGTCCGACCCCGGCAATTTTCTCAAGAACTATAAATCGTAAGAAAGCTGTCAGCCGTCAGCTATCAGCTTTCAGCGATCGAAAACAGTTTCAAGTTGGAAAGTTACAGGTTCAAAGTTACCTTCCCCTCCGGGGAATTGTACTCGGAACTTTGGGACTCAGGAACTGCCTTCCCTCTGTGCCTTTGTGCCTCTGGAACTTTGTGCCTATCTTTAATAATCCATCAATCCTGCGTAGCAAATATCCTGCAAAGCCGATTCCTCGAAACTCGAGACTCCAAACTTTGACAATCATGCAAAAAGGACTTTCCCCCTCCCCCCACGGGAGGGGATCAAGGGGAGGGGGTGCGTGGCCATTTGTATGTAAATCATGTATCACCCTCACCCCACCCCTCTCCCATCAAGGGAGAGGGAGTATTTTGACTTTTCACGAGGCCATTAAACTTTGAACTTCAAACTTCAAACTGTTCTTCTATCCTTAATCCTTTAATCCTGCTATAAGTCAAGCCCGCTTTTGAAAATGAAAAGGAGCATCAAAATGATTCATGTCATCGCGTCAATTCGTATAAAGGAAGGAAAGGTCTCCGAGTATCTCGAAATTTTGAAGGAGAATGTCCCCAAGGTGAGGGGAGAAAAGGGATGTATCGACTATCTCCCGACGGTGGATATCAATGCGGAACTTCCGCGACAGGCCATGGATGCCGATATGGTCACCATTATCGAACGATGGGAAAGTATGGACGCCCTCCACACCCATCTTGGAGCGCCCCATATGCAGAGTTATCGGGAGAAATCGAAGGACCTGGTCGAGAGCGGCTCTATCAAGATATTGCAGGAAGCCTAACACGAGGGCGGACAAAGATCGGCCTTCTGTTCCAGGATACCAATGATCGGCTGTTCAGCCCCACCGTGCGGGAAGAAGTGGCCTTCGGTCCCTCGATATAAGGGAACGGCCCGACAGAGGCTCGCGCTATCGCCATGGACGTCCTCGCCGGGCGCAATCTTTCGAAGTTCGAGGACAGGATCACCTGCAAGCTTTCGAGAGGAAAAACGATCGGTTTCGCCCTTCAGGACCTGCATCTCACCCCGGTGGTGGTCTCCCACGACCTCGACTTTCTCTCCGGCGTCACCGACGGAATCCATGCCATGTCGGCGGGAAAGATCGTTCTCGATGACACAGTCGCCCCCACTATCACATGCACGCGCATCAATCGGGGCACCTCCCGCACGATCACGACCCCTGAACGTGCCGCCCTGTATAGGGCTCCCAGGGTCATGCATCACCCCTGTGTGGCTTTTTTGCAACACTTTTGCCGTGAACCCTACCCATTATCTGCACTGTCATCCATGGCAATCTGCTTAATAATCCTTCCAAAATCTGCTCTGGTATGGTAATTGCGTGCTCCGGATATAATATTGCCGGCATTTCAGGTAAACAGAATTTTCTTGACATGAAGCGGATTTTGTAATTATCTCACTTCCTTTACCTGAATCTGCTGAGGACGGAATGTATCGTGCAGATTAATATCGGAAATATCCCCGAAGCGGGGGTTGAGTTTCGGTTTACTAAAACAGGGAAGTGGTTACAATCGTTGCTGCCTGAAAGAGGCAGGACGGACTTCGCCGCCGATGAGATAACGCTGGTCTGTCGGGTAACGAAGACACTGAATAATGTAACCATCAAGGGCCGGATTCAGACGGTGCTCCAACTGGAATGCTGCCGCTGTCTCGACCGCTTCGCATTCCCCCTGGAGACGGAGTTCGCCGAAACCCTCGTCCCTGCAGAAGAGATCGACAGGGAAGAGGAGCGGGAATTAACGGAGGAAGATTTCGATTTTGGTTTCTACCGGGGCGATACGGTTTATCTCGACCAGGTTATCGCGGAACAGATCCTGCTCCAGATACCCGTCAAGCCGCTGTGCAGCAAATCCTGCAAGGGACTCTGCCCCGTGTGCGGAGCCAATCGCAATCGGATGGAATGCAACCACGAAGGGGAACGTATCGACGGTCCCTTTGCAGCACTAAAAGGATACAAAGTCACAAAAGAGAGGTAGTAATACAATGGCAAATCCAATCAGTAGACATTCACGTTCACGACGGAACAAGAGAAGGTCGCATGATGCGCTCAAGGCACCGGCCACATCAACATGCCCCCAGTGCAATGAGCCGAAACTGCCCCATCGTGCATGTATGAACTGCGGCACCTATAAAGGGCGGGACGTCATTCCCGTTGAATAATTTCACCGACGTCCTTCTCCATACAAAGGGTGCGAGTGTATGAATTCATTGGGCATGGTCTTTCCCGGCCAGGGTTCTCAATATATCGGCATGGGACAGGATCTCTACAATACCAGCGAAGCGGCACGCCGGATTTTTACCGAGGCGGGGGATATCCTTGACCGGGACATGGCGGCGCTTTGTTTTGAAGGACCCCGTGAAGCACTGGACACCACCACCAACACCCAGGTCGCCATCCTGACTGTCAGCATCGCGGTCCTGAAAGCCCTTGAAGATGAAATCGACCTGCGGCCGGTCGCCATGGCGGGCCACAGTCTTGGGGAATACAGTGCACTCTGCGCTGCCGATGCGCTGAGTCTCGCCGACGCCCTCAGGATCGTCCGTGCACGGGCCGGTCATCAGCAGGAAGCCGTACCGCCCGGTGTGGGATGCATGACGGCCATCATGGGGCTCGATGAAGCGTCCGTCACGTCGGTCTGCCGGGAGATAAACGGAAAAGACGGCATGGTTGTCGAGATGGCGAACGTCAACAGTCCCAGCCAGTATGTGATATCGGGGCACACAGAAGCCGTGGAAAAGGCCGTCGAACACGCAAAGGACAGGGGAGCCAAGCGGGGGATCAAACTTCCCGTCAGCGTACCGTTCCACTGCAGCCTTCTTACCGGGGCAGCGGAAAAATTCAAGCAGGACCTCGGTGCAATCGAAATTAGCGATTGCACAACCGCGGTCATTCCAAATTGCGACCCCTCCCGGGAGCACAGGTCCGACACCACCAGGGAACTGCTGGAACGGCAGCTCTATTCACCCGTTCGCTGGCAGGAAACGATCGAACGCATGGCCCGCATGGGTATCACCACGATTGTGGAGGTGGGACCGAAACGGGTACTTTCGGGCCTGATCAAGAGAATCGACAGCACCATCGAAGTAATGAATGTTGAAGATACGGATTCATTGCGAGAGGCGGTCCAGGCCCTCGGGAGCTGAAAATATTCCTCGACGAGTTCCGGACGGACACAATGGAAAGTATTGAAGGGAAAGTAGCATTAATAACGGGAGGATCACGGGGAATCGGCCGTGCCGTGGCGGTAAAGCTCTCTGAAATGGGCGCCCACAGCTACGTCAATTATGTCCGGAACGAAGAGGCGGCCCGGAAAACGATGGATCTGATCAGCGCACGGGGGGGCACGGGAAGCCTGCTGCCCTTTGACGTGGCCGACCTCGATTCGGTCACTGCCGCCATGGACAGCATTATCAGGGAAAAGGGGCGCATCGACATCCTGGTGAACAATGCGGGCGTCACCCTGAACGGGATTTTCATACGAACGAAAGAGGCGGACTGGAATACCGTCATCGATACAAACATGAAGGGAACATTCAACTGCGCCCGCTGCGCCATCAGGCACATGATGAAACAGCGCTGGGGACGCATCGTAAATATGACCTCGGTGGTCGCCGAAACCGGCAATGCCGGACAGGCGTGTTACGCGGCAACGAAAGCGGGCATTATCGGATTTACCCGGTCGCTTGCCCGGGAATTCGGATCGAGAAACATTTGCGTGAATGCCGTCGCGCCGGGATATATCGAAACAGACATGACGGCCACCATTAATGAAAGAAACCGGGAAAAACTGAAGGAGTATATTCCTCTTCAGAGAATGGGAACCCCCGAGGACGTGGCCGCTGCCGTGGCCTTTCTGGTTTCCCCGGAGGCCGGATATATTACGGGACAGGTTGTCCACGTAAATGGCGGCCTTTACATGTAATGCACATCAAGAACACTGAGAATATAGAAGGAGGATTTTCAATGACCGTCAATATTGAAGAAAGGGTAAGGGAAGCCATACTGGATCAGCTGAATATCACCGAGGAAGAGTACTCTCCCGATGCGTCCTTTATCGATGATCTGGGTGCCGATTCCCTTGACATCGTCGAACTGCTGATGGCCCTTGAGGATGAATTCGGAATCGAAATTCCCGACGAAGATCTTGTAAAGATCGTGACGATTCAGGATGTGGTTGACTATATCAAAAAGAAGGTGAATTAAGGTATGGGTGACCGTCGCAAGAGAGTGGTCATCACGGGACTTGGCACGGTAAGTCCGCTGGGCGGTACCGTCGAGGAGACCTGGAGAAATGCCTGCGCCGGCACATCAGGTATCGGCTCTATCACGAAATTCGACACGAGCGGGTACAAGACGTCCATTGCCGGTGAAGTGCGCAATTTTGACCCCATCACATTCATGACCACAAAAGAGTACCGCCGCCTCGACGATTTTATCGTCTTCGCCCTCGCGTCAACGGAAATGGCACTCAAGGATGCCTCTCTGGTCATCGATGCAGGTAACGCGGAACGGGTGGGCGTGATAATCGGTTCCGCCATCGGCGGTCTGACCACCCTGGAAAGGGAGAAGGAAAAACTTCTTTCGGGCGGTCCCCGGAAGATGTCCCCCTTCGCAATTCCGGCGGTACTGGCGAATCTCGCCTCGGGAAACGTTTCCATACGATTCGGCGCAAAGGGTCCTATCAACTGTGTCGTCACCGCCTGTGCCTCGGGCAACAATGCCATTGCCGATGCCTTCAATCAGATCGCCTGGGGATACGCCGACGCAATGATCGCGGGTGGAACGGAGGCAGCGATCTGCCCTCTCACAATCGCCGGCTTCAATGCCATGCGGGCACTGTCGACACGGAATGACGAACCGGAACGGGCGAGCAGGCCCTTTGACAAAGGGCGGGACGGTTTTATCGTCAGCGAAGGAAGCGGCATCATCATTTTAGAGGAACGTGACGCCGCCCTGAAAAGGGGTGCGCGCATCTACGCGGAGCTCGCCGGCACAGCCGCCACCAGCGATGCCTTTCACATCGCCGCTCCGTCCGAAGGCCACGAAGGGGCAACCCGCTGCATGCAACTGGCGATCAAGGATGCCGGAATGGAACCGGAGGATATTGATTATGTCAATGCCCACGGCACCTCGACGCCGCTCAATGACCTCTACGAGACACAGGCGATAAAGAAGGTCTTCGGACCACACAGCGCAAAGCTTATGGTAAGTTCCACGAAATCGATGACGGGTCACCTTCTCGGGGCGGCCGGCGGTATCGAGGCCATTTTCTCCGCCAGGGCAATTTACGAGGGGATTGTGCCCCCCACGACCAACCTGGAAGAACCCGAAGATGGCTGCGACCTGGACTTTGTTCCTCATACCGCCCGGAAGAAAGAGATACGAACAGCCATATCGAACTCCTTCGGTTTCGGGGGAGTGAATTCAGTCATCGTATTGAAGAAATTTCAGGAATAGGACAGAGACCGTGAAAATAGCTATTGGTTCCGATCATGCAGGTTTTGAACTCAAGAAAGTGGTAAAGGAATACCTGCTGTCGCGGCCGGACCTTGAAATCACCGATGCGGGTACCCATACCGGTGATTCCGTCGATTACCCCGATTACGGGGCCGAAGTGGCGGGAAAAGTGTCGACAGGCCTCTCCGACCGGGGCATACTTATCTGCGGCTCGGGGATCGGCATGTCGATCGTCGCAAACAGATTTCCCGGCGTGCGGGCGGCCCTCTGCACCGATGAGGAAACGGCACGATTGAGCAGACAGCATAATGACGCGAACATCCTGGTCCTGGCGGGTAGAAGAACCGGAGCCGCCACGGGTAAGGCAATCGTCGCGGCGTGGATGGAAACGGATTTTGAAGGAGGACGGCATCAGCGGCGTCTCGATAAAATAGAAAAGTTGCAACAAAGGGCGTGAAAAGCGGCGGCAGAGGGATATCCCCTGGGGCACCGCTGAACGTAAACATGCGCCATGAAACGTTAAACCTGTAACTTTAAACTTTAAACTAATGCGTTGTGGAGGATTCAACAATGTCAATACTGGAACAATTTGATCCGGAAATTGCCCAATCGATAAAGAATGAAACGCGAAGGCAGGCGGGAAAGCTGGAGCTTATCGCGTCGGAGAATTTTGTCAGCGAAGCGGTGCTCGAAGCACAGGGCTCCGTCATGACGAATAAATACGCCGAGGGATATCCCGATAAACGATATTACGGTGGCTGCGAATTTGTGGATGTAGCCGAAAAATTCGCCATCGAACGGGCGAAGAAGCTCTTCGGAGCCGATCACGTGAATGTCCAGCCCCATGCCGGTTCTCAGGCAAACATGGCCGTTTATTTCGCCACGCTCCAGCCGGGGGACACCATTCTGGGAATGAATTTATCCCACGGCGGACACCTCACCCACGGCAGTCCGGTCAATTTTTCCGGCCGCCTCTACAATGTGGTGGCCTACGGCGTGGACCGGGAAACGGAAACCATCGACTTCAATGAAGTGGAAGACCAGGCCAAATCACACAAGCCGAAACTGATAGTGGTCGGCGCGAGCGCCTATCCCCGCACCATTGATTTTGAGAAATTCAGAGAGATCGCCGACAGGACAGGTGCGCTTATCATGGCCGATATCGCCCACATTGCGGGACTCGTGGCGGTGGGACTCCATCCCAGTCCCGTACCGGTCTGCGAATTCGTGACCACCACGACGCACAAGACCCTTCGCGGCCCCCGCGGCGGCATGATCATGTGCAAGGAAGATTATGCGAAGGTACTCAACAGCCGTGTCTTCCCGGGAAGCCAGGGCGGTCCGCTCATGCACATTATCGCGGCAAAGGCCGTTGCCTTCAAGGAGGCCCTGCAACCCGAGTTCAAGGATTATCAGGCGCAGATACTAAAGAATGCAAAGGCCCTGGCGGACGCGTTGATGGAAAAAGGAATCCGTCTCGTTTCGGGAGGAACGGACAACCACATGATGCTGGTCGATGTCTCCGAAAAGGGGCTCACCGGCCGTGACGTGGAGAACGCTCTCGACCGTGCGGGCATTACTACCAATAAAAACGGCATCCCCTTCGACACCAAGAGTCCCATGGTAACGAGCGGTGTGCGGCTGGGAACTCCCGCACTGACCACACGCGGCATGAAGGAAGAGGAGATGCGCACCATCGCCGGGTTGATCGCCTCGATAATCAACGATATGGAGAACGAATCGCTCATCGGTGAGGTACGGCAGGAAGTGGGACGGCTCTGTGAAGCCTTTCCTCTTTACAGCAGCCGGCTGTAGTGCAAAGGTGATACTCCGGACACCGCAGATGGTGCACCGCAAAACCTGCCTCTGCAAAAGGGAGACAGGGCACCGTGTAATGCGGCAGGTGAACTTTTTACGGCGCCAGCATGTATGATCTTTGATTTTTGAAGGTAAGTGATTATATTAAGCCATCATGGAGACCGTGGATTCGTATGAGCACGAACGCCGAAACAATCAGTCCAGAAGGAAAAGTGCCGGCTGATCGTCCCTCATGGGACGAGTACTTCATGGATATCGCCCGGCTCGTTTCGAAGCGCTCCACCTGCCTGCGACGAAAGGTGGGGGCGATCCTGGTCAAGGATAAACGCATCCTGACGACGGGATACAACGGCGCACCTTCGGGTATCCGGCACTGCCTCGACGTGGGATGTCTGCGGGCGCAGACAAACGTACCTTCGGGCGAGCGGCACGAGCTCTGCCGCGGTCTGCACGCGGAACAAAACGCCATCATTCAGGCAGCCCTCCACGGCGTCAGCATAAAAGGGGCAACGCTTTACTGCACCAACCATCCCTGTATCATCTGCACAAAGATGCTCATTAACGCCCGGATCGCCGGTATCGTTTATCATGAAGGATACTCTGACGACATGGCAAAGGATATGCTCCAGGAAGCGAATGTCGAGGTGAGAAAGCTATGAAATGTCCCTTTTGTGCCTATGGTGAAAACAAGGTGATTGATTCGCGGTTGAGCAAGGATGGCGACGCCATCAGGAGAAGGCGGGAATGCCTTACCTGCGGGAAACGTTTCACGACCTACGAATACGTTGAAGAAGTCCTCCCCGTGGTCATAAAGAAAGACGGACGGCGGGAATCTTTCGACAGGACGAAGATCTTCTCGGGAATAAAAAAGGCCTGTGAGAAGCGCCCCATCAGCATGGACGTGATTGACGAAATGGTCGACAGGATCGAACAGAAGTGCCAGGATTCACAACTGAAAGAAATACCGTCGTCCCTCATCGGCCAGAAGATCATGGAGGAACTTCACGCCGTCGACGGAGTGGCCTATGTACGGTTTGCCTCCGTCTACCGGGAATTCAGGGACGTGAACGAATTCCTGGGCGAACTGAAGGATTTTTTGAAAAAGGATAAGTAATGTTCACCGGTATCATCGAAGGCCCCGGCACGGTAAAGAAACTGACCCGCAAGGGGACCGATGCACTCATCGATATCGAAGCCGGCATCGCGCTGGGCGATGTAAAAGAGGGAGACAGCATTGCCATCAACGGGGTCTGCCTGACGGCCACGCATATCAGCGCGCCGAGGTTCACCGCCGATGTGTCGGCGGAAACCCTTTCGAGGTCGACCTTGAAAAAACTGAAACCGGGCGACCGGGTGAATCTTGAAAAGGCACTGACGCTGAGTACGCCGCTGGGCGGACATTTTGTGCTCGGGCACGTCGATTGCGTGAGCACCATCATCGAACGAACGGTAAAATCGGGTTCCATCATATTCGGATTCGAAATCGGCCGGGACCAGATGCGCTATGTGGTGCAGAAGGGCTCCGTCGCCGTGGACGGTATAAGCCTGACGGTAAACAGGTGTGAAAAAACCGTATTTTATGTTAACATCATCCCCCACACAGCGGGGAAAACAACGCTGTCTTTCAAAAAACCAGGTGATGAAGTGAACATCGAAACGGATATCCTGGGGAAGTATATTGAAAAGTTCATCCATCCGGAAGGAGAGGTCACGATGGATTTCCTCTCCAGGCAGGGATTTGTGAAATAAATTAAGGTAGAGGACTGTATGGTAAGCACAATAGAAGAAGCAATTGAAGATATCAAGAACGGCAAAATGATTATTCTTGTGGATGATGAGGACAGGGAAAACGAAGGTGATCTCTGCATCGCCGCGGAATTTGCCTCGGCGGAAACCATCAATTTCATGGCAAAATACGGAAGGGGCCTTATATGCCTTTCCCTCGCGGACGCGATTGCGGAACCACTGAATCTCCATCCCATGGTATCGGACAACAAGTCGCGCTTCGGCACGGCTTTTACCGTCTCGATAGAAGCGAAAAAGGGCGTCTCAACGGGAATATCGGCACAGGACAGGGCGACGACGATCCTGGCGGCCGTTGCCGACGGCGCCTCGCCCGACGATCTCGTGAGCCCGGGCCATATCTTCCCGATTCTCGCCCGGAAAGGGGGCGTCCTGGTCAGGACCGGGCAGACTGAAGGTTCCGTTGATCTCGCCCGCCTTGCAGGATTGAAAGAAGCCGGCGTGATTTGCGAAATCATGAAGGATGACGGCACAATGGCCCGAATGCCCGATCTGGAGATCTTCGCAAAGGAACACGGGCTCAAGATTGTTACCATCGCCGACCTCATCGAATTCCGCATGCAGCATGAACGGCTCATCAGACGGGCCGCCGAAGCCAGTCTGCCCACAAAGTATGGCGGGGAATTCCAGATCATCGTCTATGAAAACGATGTGGACGACATGAAACACATCGCCCTCCTGAAGGGTGATATCGGACCCGATGACGAGGTCCTGGTCAGGGTTCATTCGGAGTGTGTAACAGGAGACCTGTTCGGATCACTCCGCTGTGATTGCGGCGATCAGCTCCACCAGGCGATGAAGATGGTCGAAGAAGAAGGCAAGGGCGTTATCGTCTACATGCATCAGGAGGGACGGGGCATCGGCCTCACTAACAAGATCAAGGCGTACAAGTTGCAGGAACACGGCCGGGACACGCTGGAAGCCAATATCGAACTGGGGTTCGAGGGTGACCTGCGCGATTATGGAATCGGCGCCCAGATTCTTGTCGACCTCGGGGTGAAAAAAATGCGGATGATGACGAACAACCCGAAGAAGATCGTGGCATTGCAGGGATACGGCGTCGAAGTGGTGGCCCGCGTCCCCATTGAAATTGCACCGAACGAAAACAATGTCCGCTACCTGAAGACGAAAAAAGACAAAATGGGACATCTCCTCGACTTCTAAACTGATGTTTAGAAATTACGTTTCAGAAGATGCGTTGTATCACGCAGCCCCAGGCAGGTGCTGCACGTACATTCCGGAGATGGTCAGCACCCCGGGCCGGAGGCCCGAAGGGTGATCTGTCCCGGAAGATACCTCAACACAGGGAAAAAATGGAGAGGAACTATGTCGAACATCATTGAAGGAAAGATTATTGCCAAGGGGCTGAAGTTCTGTATCGTTGCCAGCAGGTTCAACGACTTTATCTGCGGAAAGCTTATCGAGGGTGCCGTGGATGCACTGAAGAGAGCGGAAGCCGATGAAAACAATATCGATATCGTAAGAGTTCCCGGTGCCTTTGAAATACCGGTGGTCGCCAAAAAGATCGCCGGGAGCGGCAACTATGATGCGCTCATCTGTCTTGGTGCCGTTATTCGCGGCGACACGCCGCATTTTGAGTACATCAGCAGCGAGGTCACCAAGGGCATTGCCAACGTATCCCTGGACACTGAAACACCAATGGCATTCGGCATTATCACCGCCGATACGCTTGAACAGGCAATTGAACGGGCTGGCACGAAAGCGGGCAACAAAGGCTGGGATGCAGCCCTGTCTGCCATAGAAATGGCAAATCTTTTCAGGATATTATAACCGGGTGTATTAATGGGTCACCGAAGAAAAGCACGAGAAATAGCACTGCAAGTCCTCTATCAGGTTGATGTGTCTCTGGTAGAGGCGGAAGAAGCGATCGAGTTATTCTGGAACAATTTTGACGTTCCTGAAAATGCATCGGAATTCGCTGCCGCACTTATACGCGGCACACGAACCAATATCGACAAAATCGACCGGTTCATACAAAGCTGCTCGGAGCACTGGTCACTTGACCGTATGGCACGGGTGGATAAGAATATCCTGAGAATGGCGGTTTATGAACTCCTCTTCTGCGAAGATATTCCTCCGAAGGCAACCCTCAACGAAGCAATTGATCTTGGGAAGGAATACGGTTCGGAAAATTCCGGATCGTTCATAAATGGTATTCTTGACGCCATATACACAAAGCTGCAAGAAGATAATGAAGATCACGGTATCGACGGAATCGATCGAAGACCTGAATTGTGAAAGCATGATTCTGGGATTCTTCTCCGATGAACGGCCTCCGAAGGGATATTGCGGTGATGTGGACTGGTGTTTCAACGGTCTGATTTCCGAATTAATCGCCCGGGACGGCATACAGGGAAGATCGATGGAAAAGGTGCTGTTCCAGGCAGACCATCGCCTTTCCGTCCCTAAAATCCTCCTTCTCGGCCTGGGAGAAAAAAAATCACTTGATTACAGGATACTCTATCATGCGGGACAGGTAGTTCTCCGAACCGCTCACGATATCGATTGCCACAATTTTGCCTTTGACATCCCCGGTGCCGGGAGATGCGGGCTCGATACCGCCATGATGACGGAATCGGTCCTGCGGGGGATGAATGATTTTCTGTCGGGAGACCGAACCGCCGACAGGGAAATATCGGCATCCATTCTCTGCAGGAACACCATGATCGAAGCGGTCTGCCGGGGCATGGAGAATCTTCGGGGCATGGCGGAAACGAATTTTGATATAATCGCCGGGAATGGGCGCAGCTCTGCGCAGGATGGGACACGATGAGAGTAGTAGTGATCGGTGCCGGAGAAGTCGGCTACAACATTGCGGACATCCTCTCCAAGGAAGGGAATGACCTCATCATTATCGACAAGAATGAAGAGCGTCTCAAATACGTATCGGAAAATCTCGACGTACAGACCATTGTGGGCAGCGGAAGCAGCCCGCAGATTCTGAAAAAGGCGAAACTTGAGCAGTCGGAGATGGTCGTCGCCGTCACGGACAGCGATGAAACCAATATCGTGGCCTGTCTTCTGGCATCAACGCAATCGAAGGTTCCCCTGAAAATTGCACGAATCCGGAATCCCGATCTCAACAGAAACTCGGCGCTCTTCGACAAACATCATCTCAACATCGACCTCTGTATCAATCCTGAGCGGGAGGCCGTCAACGACGCCACCAATCTCATGGAATATCCCGGCGCCTCGGAAGTAATCGATTTTGCGGGGGGCAATATCAAACTCGTGGCGTTTTACGTCGATCCGGGATGCGTAGCCGTGGGCAAGAGTCTCCAGCAGATCAAGGAAATGTACGGACAGGACATCCTGATTGCATCCATCACCCGTCGAAACGAACCGATCATACCGTCGGGAAAATCAGTTATCAAAGAGAACGACCACCTCTTCTTCTTTGCGCCGTCATCGAAGGTACGGAGCACGCTTCGGTTTTTCGGCAAGGACACGGAGGCACCCCAGCGGGTTTTCATCCTGGGCGGGGGCACAACGGGGCTGATGCTTGCCGAATCGCTCGAAAAGAAGGGCATCTTCACGAAAATCATTGAAAAGAAACAGGACCGCTGTGAAACCCTGGCCTGCGTCCTCGACAAGTCGATCATCCTGCACGGGGACGGCACGAGCCAGGACCTTCTCAGAGAAGAAAACATCAAGGATGCCGATTACTTCATCGCCGTCACCGATGATGAGGAAGCCAACATCCTCGGGGCACTTCTGGCAAAACAGTTGGGGGCCAAGAAGGCGATTTCCCTCATCAACAAGATCGATTACACCGATTTGATCGCACGGGTGGGCATCGACGGTGTCATGAACCCCCGGCACGCGACGATCGGCAAGATCCTTCATTTTATCAGAAAGGGAAAGATTATTTCGGCAACACCGCTCCGCGACGAAAAAGCGGAGGCAGTCGAATTCATCGCCCTCGAGACCTCGGAAATCACCAATAAACCCCTTAAACATATCAAGTTTCCGAAGGGAACCATTATCGGAGCGGTCCTGCGGGACGATCAGGTTATCATCCCCTGGGGTGAAACCATCATCAGACCGGGTGACCACGTAATCCTCGTCACTCTTCGTTCGGCAATTCCAAAGGTCGAGAAAATCCTGACGGTAAAAATGGATTATTTCGGATGAGTGCAAAGAACATCCTCTATATTCTGGGAGCCCTGCTGTTCTTTCTGGGACTCACCATGTTCGTCCCCCTGAGCTGGTCGCTCTATTACGGAGAGGCGGACCTCACGGCATTCATCAGCTCGATATGCATCACCTCGCTGACGGGCGCCCTGCTCTATTACCTCTTCAGGCCCTCGGGAGACCTGACCCTGACCCACCGGGAAGGCTTTCTGGTGGTGGCACTGGGGTGGTTTCTCGCCGCTGCCTTCGGCTCTCTGCCCTATCTCATATACGGGGCGCTGCCGGGGTTTACCGACGCATTCTTTGAATCCATATCGGGATTCACCACTACCGGGGCCACGGTAATCGACCATATCGAAGGGCTCCCCCACGGCATTCTATTATGGCGCTCGCTGACTCAGTGGCTCGGAGGAATGGGAATCATCATTCTCTCCATCGCCGTGCTGCCGCTCCTCGGTGTAGGGGGAATGCAGCTCTACAAAGCCGAGCTCCCCAGCCCCGTGAAGGATAAGCTGACACCGCGTGTCACCGAAACGGCCCGGACCCTCTGGATCGTCTATTTCATCATCTCCACGATTGAATTCATTCTCCTGCTCTGCGGTCACATGGATGTCTTTGATGCCCTCTGCCACACCTTCACCACTATGGCAACGGGAGGGTTTTCCACCAGCGATTCCAGCATCGCCCATTTCAACAGCCCCTATATCGATGCCGTCATCACCTTTTTCATGATTGTCGCCGGCATAAATTTCACCCTGCATTACAGCCTCATCATGGGAAATTTCAGGGCGCTGGTCAGAAACAGTGAATTCTATTTTTACTGCACCATGATAGCGATTGCCGTATTCCTTGTTTCCTTCAACCTTAAAACGAATGTGTATGAAGAAACGACCACCGCGCTCCGTTATGCCTCTTTCCAGGTGGTCTCAATCATGACCACTACGGGATATACGACGGCAAATTTTAACGACTGGCCCGCATTCTCAAAAATGGTACTCCTTATCCTGATGTTTATCGGAGGGTCCGCCGGTTCCACCGGCGGCGGCATGAAATGTCTCCGCATCCTGTTGATTCTGAAACACAGTTACATGGAACTCTACCGGCTGGTCCATCCTCACGCGGTCACAGCGGTCAAGCTGGGCCGAAAGATCATCTACTCGCAGACGATGGCCAGCATCTGGGGCTTCTTTATTTTATACCTTGCCCTGACTGTCGCGGCTTCGGTGATCCTTGCCTTTCTCGGTCTCGATATCATGACGGCTTTTTCATCGGTGGTGGCGACAATCGGGAATGTGGGGCCGGGATTCGGCGCCGTCAACGCCTCCTCGACATACAGCGGGATTCCCCCGCTGGGGAAATGGGTTCTCTCGCTCTGCATGCTTGCGGGAAGGCTGGAAATCTATACCGTGATGATTCTCCTGATCCCCGAATTCTGGAAAAAATAAGAGGAAGGAACGAAGGCAGAGAAATTTACGGGCCAGGCTGTTCGGCCGGTCCGGCAAATTCGCTACCGCCCTTGTGCATCCAATTTGAATGCCGACAGGTCGTCCGAAACAGCACGGGCCTTTTGCATCACCCCGTCGAGCACTTCCTCAAACTGGACCGTAGTTTCGAGTGTGCCTATTTCACGCTTTGCCTGTTCCAGTTCCGCAACGAGCGCATTATGATCGTCGGTGGTCCTGCAGATGATCGACGACAGGCCATCGATCATTTCGTTGATTTTTTCGCATTCCCGTGTCAGGAAATCAGTCCGCCTGATACGCACCCTCCTGGTAAAATCTCCCTGGACCAGCCGCGAGAAGGTGTAGGAGAAGTTTACAAGGGGACCGCAGATCTTATGGGTAATGAGAATCTGGTGGAGGGCAAAGACCAGAAATAACAGGATCACAAAAGGCATCAACCATTCCATCAGGAGGAGAAACCCCTGTGCGGCCTGGTATTGAATGTCTATGTTTTCCCTCAGGAACATATCCCTCAGGATAGGAAAAAGAATTGTCCCAAGGGTTATTATAATTGCAATTACCATGTAGATCAGGCTGTGGACCATAATTCTGAACTGAAGGTTTTTATTGATAAGATAATTCCTCAGTCGCCTTTTATTATTCTGTCTCATTGTGTTCTCTTTCCCTTTCACATATTGTCATCGATGAGAAATCATACACGAAGAGCCTGTTCGATTCCCTGTGCCATGCCCCCGCCCTGAAGGGGGGAGCACTCTTGAAATCTGCGCCATCACCCGAAACAATCTCTATGATCACTCCCGGTGACGGATTGAACCCGGACAGAGGAAATTTCAGTGTGCTGAGAGGATTATCGGCTTCGATGAAATCACCTGCCGATCCGAGATATCTCTTGTTGTAAGCGAAATACTGTTCCTGAACGGCAACGAAGTTGCGGAGGTCATATCTGGCGGAAATATTATGGGCAGTTACCCGCGAGTGATTAAGGAAAAGGAGGGCGCAGAGGACAAGTACGGCAAGCACCAGCACGACGATCAGGACTTTGAAAAGGGGGAATGCCCGTGCACCATTCACGTTCCCGGCATGAGAAGATCCGTTGTTGTCGAAATCGATCATAAAGTCACATCAGCGCAGTGTACTGTCATGCCCGTTTTCTATAATGCCGTACCATGGAAGAAGAAAGCCTGAAATCGTATACCACACACCGATTGAGAAATCAATTTTTTTTAATCTTAATAACAAAACAATTTCAAACAGTTCCCTGCCTCACTCGGCTCACCCCCAAACCTTCTCAGGAAGTCCGGCACCGACGAAACTCCGACCATGTAAACAGGGCGCTTCGGTAACGGCAGAACAGCATTTTTAACATAGTCCGGCATCAGCGGGGCTCAGCGGTCTCCCGCACCGACGGAGGATCGACGTCCCTGTTCCTAAAACGAGGCAACGGATACGGAACAGCGCCGGAGCCGAATATTCGACCCGCTATGATGACTTGCTTTTTTCCGGCAGGACATATACATTATGCCCAATTGCAAAAACGAGACATGATTACACTCACCGCTTCCCCATTACAGGAGGGATACAACCACAGAACCAAGGAACGAGAGTGAATGACTTCGCGACGCAAAAAAACCAACTACGTAAACAACAACCTTAAAAGGCCCTCCTGGCGGTTCCAGATATTGATCTTATGCATCACCGCCGTTGCGGTCGGCATCACGGCCTTCCTCGGAATCACCACTTATCAGGCACACAAACAAACGGCGCTGTCTCAATTCAACCAGCAACAGCTGACACTGGCACGGGCATCAGCCGCGGGAATCGAGACCTATTTCAACGAAGTTCTGGCATCCCTGATCTCCGCCTCCCGCGTGACGGCCATCAAGAACATGTCGCCGTCGTGCCTTGAATATATGCAAAACATGTACATCGGATTCATCCCCCGTACATCGATACGCCGGATCGACGAGGAAGGGAAACTTCGATATATCTATCCTTCCGATGGGTGGCGAAACGCCCTGATTGGAGAAGACTACAGCGGAAAGAATTACTTCAGGAAGGCACGTGACACCCATTCGATGATTCTCTCGGGAATCGTGAAAAACGAAAGGGATGAACTGCGCATCAGGATGGTGGCCCCCATATTTTCCACTACTGACGGCACCAAGCATTTCGGCGGCATCCTGGTTGTATCCTTCGATCTGGAATCCATCTCAGAGGTCTTTATTTCGCACATCGTATCGGGGGAAACGGGGTATTCCTGGATGTTGAATCAGGACGGGTTCTTTCTCGCCCATAACGTACAGGAATTTGTCGGGCAGAACGCCTTCACCATCCGCGAAAAGAAAAATCCCGAGCTCTCCTACGAATCGATCAACAAGATACAGGAACAGGTCCTCGCCGGCAGGGAAGGCATCGGCCAGTATAAATCGGGGTGGCACAGGGGCAAAGTCGGGTACATCGACAAACTGATCGCCTATTCTCCGATACACGTCGTCGATCAGGTCTGGTCAGTCGCCGTGGTCGCCCCCGTTGAAGAAGTGGACAGGATTATCCAGCGCACCAGCATCCAGGCAATCAACACCTTTGCCTTTATTATTCTGATACTGATTGTGGCCGGTATCTTTTCGTCACTCTCGGTATTCCGCTGGTCGAATGTTCTGAAAAGAGAAGTGCGGAGAAGGACAAAGGAACTGAGGGAAACATCCACCTATCTCAACAATCTCATCAAGGGAACGACGGCTCCCATCGTTGTTCTTGACCCCGAACAGCGCATCACCATCTTCAACCGCGCCGCCGAACGAATGAGCGGCCGTTCGGAAGCGGAGATACGAGGCCACATGATGGACGTCCTTTTCCCGGATGATCACCGCGGGGAATTACTGCAGAAACTTGCCGCCGTTCAGCAGGGAGAACACAACCTGAGCGGGGAGGAAATCCCGATCGTGGCAAAAGACGGCGGAATCCGTATCGGCGCGTGGAATTCCTCGAACATTATTGAAGAAGACGGCAGCACGCTGATTGCCACCATCATTCACGGCGAGGATATCACGGACCGCAAGCTTTCCGAAGACAGGATCAAGGAGAGTGAGGAACGGTATAAAAATCTCTTTGAAGGAAACCCTGATGCAATCTTTCTCGGGGACAGACACACGGGGATCCTGCTTGATGTCAATACGGCAGCCACGCAGTTGCTGATGAAATCCCGCGACGAGATCATCGGACTTCACCAATCCCTGTTACACCCGCCCGGTCTCCGTGACGATGAATCCGGCAAATTCATGGAACGGGCCGCACAGCAAAACAGTTTCATGACGGAAAGCACGGTGCAGCGCTCTGATGGTGCAGAAATACCGGTGGAAATACTTTCGCGCATCGTCACGATTCAGGGCAGGGAAGTCATCCAGGGGATCTTCCGCGACATCAGCGAACGAAAACGCTCCATAGAAAGGCTAAGAGAAAACGAAGAACGATTCCGTAAAATATTTGAGAGCGGCGCAATCGGAATGGGCGTCCTCGGTCTCGACTATAAATTCGAACGGGTGAACGCGGCACTCTGTACCATGCTGGGATACGAGGAATCGGAACTGGTGGGAAAGACCTATCTCGACATCACACATCCCGATCATATCGAAACGGATCGACAAAATGTGGCGCGTTTGTTGCATGGAGATTTACCGTATTACAAGACGGAGAAACGGTACGTGCGGAAGAACGGTGACACCATCTGGAGCAGCGTCACGGCGTCCGTTGTTGATGACGAAAACAAAAATCCTCTTTATTTTATTGGAATGGTCGAGGATATAACAGAAAGAAGAATTGTGGAAGAAGAAAAGAAGAATCTTGAAGCGCAGCTTCTCCATGCACAGAAAATGGAAGCACTGGGCACCCTTGTCGCGGGTGTGGCACATGAAATAAACAATCCCGTCAACAAGATTATTTTCGACATGCCGCTCCTGCAGAAAATCTGGAACGATATCATGCCGCTCATTGCAGCAGAATCGGAAAAAGACCCGGACAGAAAATACGGCGGTCTCTCCTACGACTTCCTGAAGGATAATCTGCCTCTCCTCCTTTCAGATATGGAAATGGCCGCAAACCGTGTCGTCAAAACGGTCAATAACCTAAAAAGTTTCACCAGGCAGTCAAGCATTACCGACATGCGGCCCATGGAAATCAATACGGCGGTGCATAATGCGGTGCGCCTGATAGAAACAACGCTCCGAAAGGCAATGATTACCCTGGAACTCGACCTGGCGGAAGACTCACCCATCATCGAGGGAAATCTGCAGAATATCGAGCAGATCATCATGAACCTCGCGATCAACGCCGTTCAGGCCATAACCCACGGCAGGGGAAGGGTAACGATTACCACGGCGGCCCATAAAAAAAACCGGCAGGTCGTTCTTTCCATCCGGGACAACGGCAGGGGAATCGAACCTTCCGTCGGCGAAAAGATATTTGACCCCTTTGTCACTACACGGCAATCCGAGGGAGGAACGGGACTGGGCCTCCCCATCACGTACAACCTGGTGGAAGCCCACGGCGGATCAATCACCTTTACAAGTGAACCGGGGGAAGGGACAACTTTTATCATCGTTTTTCCCTCCCTTGGCTCCAACGGATCAGGCGGCAGAAAATAATCCATGGAATCGATCCCGACCGATTATACCCCTATCCTGGTTGTCGACGACGACGTAGGATTACTTCTCAGCATCAAGGCGGCCCTCGTCAGTTCAGGCATGCCCGAGCCCGCCCTTGTCTCCGACAGCAGGAAGGTAGTGGAGATTGTCAGGAAAAACCGATTTCATCTGGTGATGCTGGACCTCATCATGCCCCACAAGGGTGGAATGGAGCTGCTCAAGGAAATCAAGGAAGAGTTTCCCTCTCTGGAATGCATCATCGTCACGGCCATCGACGACGTATCATCGGCGGTACAGGCCATGAAATACGGCGCCTATGATTACCTGGTGAAGCCCATCAACAGCGAAAAACTTCTCATCACCATTACACGGGCACTGGAACGGTTCGACCTCAAGAACAAACTCGCCCTCTATGAACGGAATCAACGGTTCTCCGACCTGAAAAATCCCGAGAAGTTTGAGCATATGATTGCCGAATCACCGGACATGGCGATGGTATTCCATCAGGTGGAAGTCGCCGCACCCACCGATTACAATCTTGTTATAACAGGAGAATCCGGAACGGGAAAGGAAATGCTTGCCCGGATCATACACAATCTGAGTACCCGTTCCCGGGAATCTTTTGTCGCCGTTAACATGGCTTCCTTCAGCAAAAGCCTCTTCGAAGATCACTTTTTCGGACACACCAAGGGCGCCTATACGGGAGCACTGTCCGACAAAAAGGGCTTTTTCGAGGCGGCACAGGGCGGCACACTCTTTCTGGATGAAGTAACCGAACTTGACCCTTCCCTGCAGGGAAAATTGCTCCGAGTCATACAGGAACGCGAGCTCTATCGCCTCGGCAGCACCGTTGCCCGCAACATCGATGTACGCATCATATCGGCCACCAACAAAGACATACAGGAAGAAATAGGGAAAGGCTGTTTCAGGGAAGACCTTTTTTACCGTCTGAACATGTTCCACATTACCATACCGCCGCTGAGGGACCGCAAGGAAGACATCATTCCACTGGCCCGCCATTTTCTCCGGATTCACAGCGCGAGAAACAATAAGAAGATAACCTCTCTTGATCCCGCCTTTGCCCAATGCCTGCTCGACTATTCCTTTCAGGGAAACGTCAGGGAACTGGAAAACGTTATCGCAAAAGCCGTGCTCCTCGAAACGGAAGAGGCACTGACCGTATCGTCACTTCAGGACAGTATCGTCGAAAGCTGTTTGCCCCAGACGGTAAAGCAGGACTTCCTCACCCTGGACGCACTGGAAAAACGCCATATATACCGTGCACTTGATCAGACCGGGGGAAACCGGACCAAAGCGGCAAAGATTCTCGGAATCGGCCTTCGAACCCTGCAGAGAAAGCTCAAAGAATGGGAGGAAACTCCCACAACGCCAGAATGACGCACCCTGTGTCATGTTGGCATGATACACCCATCCACTTGAATACACTTACTAATATAAATCATTACCCTGCGGAGGGGCGTCACGGTGACGCGATATCCGTTTTTTTGCCTGCCCCTGCCCCCCGGCACGACTCCCATAATTTCCCCCCATCCCCTGATATCAGCGGCAATCAACAAAAAAATGGGGAATAATCCATTTTGGCACGATTCGTGAATGTAAATAATCAAACAAGACGGTCATAACAGAAAGAAAGTTCACACAACCGTTAACCGTCGGCGCGAAGCGAGAGGAGGAACAAGTATTGTCGACATTTACCAGGGGGGATCGGAATTTTCATTAACTTCTAAGTTGGAAAAGCGGATTTCGTAGTACTGGTTACAAAAAGTCCGATCCCCCTCTTACAATGTCTCACAATCAATGTTCCGACCTGATTCACAATTTTTCGCAATGTGCATACCGTATACCGGCATGATAAATAAGGGATTCTGTCAATAAGAATTGTCAGATGACGGCTACGATACGTTCTTTGGAGGCACCTCCTTTACATTGGCAAAATACTCGGTTTGTTTTACGTGTGCATTGACATGACCGATTTTGCTAAATGTTTTGCGGTGGGCGGTTTTATTTCCCTCCTTTCCGCCCACCGCGCCCCCCCCATAGGATCAACCTGAAAGGAGTACGATAACGCATGCCTTTCAGTTTACATAAAAGTCGGTGATGCCGTCATGACATCACCGACTTCTTTTTTTTCAGCCCCCGTAAAGCCACACCAATTCAAGGGAACAGAGAAAAGCCTAAGATAACAATCTCACTTTGATTGTGGCGAGAATTATGATAGAAAGGCCTTCGACTTGCGTATTAAAAACTCAGCACAGTGGAGAAACGATAGATGAATAAAAAATACAAACCCCACCGAATAGAGGAGAAATGGCAGAAATTCTGGGAAGAACATAAAACGTTTCACGTCACCGAGGATCCCGGCAAAGAAAAATACTACCTCCTCGAGATGTTCCCCTACCCCTCGGGGAAGATCCATATGGGTCATGTCAGAAACTATACCATCGGCGATGTGGTCGCCCGCTACAAGAAGATGCGGGGATTCAATGTGCTCCATCCCATGGGGTGGGACTCCTTCGGCATGCCCGCGGAGAATGCCGCCATTGAGCACGGCATCCCTCCCTCTCAGTGGACGAACGACAATATCGAAACCATGAGGGCCCAGTTGAAACGGATGGGTTTCAGCTATGACTGGGACAGGGAGATCTCGACCTGCGAACCTGATTATTATCGGTGGGAACAGCTTTTCTTCATCTGGATGTACGAAAAAGGACTGGCCTATAAAAAAGGGGGAAGCGTCAACTGGTGTCCCCAGTGTCAGACCGTCCTCGCAAATGAGCAGGTTGAAGCAGGACTTTGCTGGCGATGCGGAAGCGAGGTGGTGGAAAAACATCTCGATCAGTGGTTCTTCAAGATCACCGACTACGTGGAAGAATTGCTTGATTATTGCGACCGGCTCCCCGGCTGGCCGGAACGGGTGCTGACCATGCAGAAAAACTGGATCGGCAAGAGTCACGGATGTGAGCTTGTTTTTCCCATGGCCGATTCCGACGGCGAAATCAGAGTCTTCACGACCAGGCAGGACACTATTTTCGGTGCGACGTTCATGTTGATTGCCGCGGAACATCCGCTGGTCATGGAACTTGCCCGGGGGAAAGCCTGCGAAAACGACGTGACACAATTTGTCGAGAAGGTCAAGCGACAGGACAAAATGGTCAGGACCTCCGATTATTATGAAAAAGAGGGGGTCTTCCTCGAATCCTACTGCCTGAATCCCGTAACCGAGGAGAAAATGCCCATCTACGCGGCCAATTTTGTCCTGGCCGATTACGGAACGGGCTGCGTCATGGCGGTACCGACCCACGACCAGCGCGACTTCGAATTCGCGCAAAAATATAATCTGCCGCTGATCGTCGTCATCGACAATCCCGACAGCCCGTTACAGGCCGAGACCATGACCGAGGCCTATATCGACGAGGGTATCCTTATCAACTCCGGACAATTTAACGGAATGAAAAACCTGCAGGCCCTTGAGGATATCGCCGAATACCTGGAATCCATCGGGCGGGGCAGAAAAACCATCGAATATCGTCTGCGCGACTGGGGCATATCCCGGCAGCGCTACTGGGGTGCGCCGATTCCCGTGGTCTACTGCGACAAATGCGGCACCGTGCCCGTACCGGAAAAGGATCTCCCGGTGGTGCTCCCGAAAGACGTGGAATTGACGGGCGAAGGCGGATCCCCACTTGAAAAGATGGAGAGCTTTTCCAATACCACCTGTCCGAACTGCGGCGGCCCGGCCCGGCGGGAAACGGACACCATGGATACCTTTGTTGAGTCCTCCTGGTATTTCGATCGTTTCTGTTCGGCAACCTTCAATTCAAAACCGGGTCTTAACCGGGAAATGGTTGATTACTGGATGCCCGTCGATCAGTATATCGGCGGCATCGAGCATGCCATCCTCCATCTCCTCTATGCCCGGTTTTATACGAAGATGCTCCGTGACTTCGGCGTGGTAAGCATTGACGAACCCTTCATGAACCTGCTCACGCAGGGAATGGTCTGCAAGGAAACCATGCGGTGCAGGGAGCACGGATTCCTCTTTCCCGAAGAAGTCAGGGACGGTGCCTGCATTCACTGCGGCAAGGCGGTCACAATCGGGAAAACGGAGAAAATGTCAAAATCGCTGAGAAACGTGGTCGATCCAAACTATCTCATCGAGGAGTACGGGGCCGACACGGCGCGCATGTTCTGTCTTTTTGCCGCACCTCCCGAGCGTGATCTCGAATGGAGCGATCAGGGCGTCGACGGTTCGTTCCGATTCCTGAACAGGGTGTGGCGTCTCGTAATGGATTACCTTGACGTCATCAAGGCTGTCGAACCCTTCGATGACGGCGCGGAGCTGACGGGCGACCTGAAAACGCTCAACAAGAAGACCCATCAAACGATCAGGAAAGTCACCATCGATATAGAAGACCGGTTCCATTTCAATACGGCCATCAGCGCCGTCATGGAGCTGGTCAATACACTCTACCAGACTCCGCGGCCCAGCGACGGGGAGAGAGTCGCCTTTTCAGTAATACGGCGTTCCCTTGAAACCGTGATCATTCTTCTTACACCCATCGTCCCGCATATCTGTGAGGAACTCTGGGGAATCATCGGCGGAAAGGACCGGCTCTCGGATCGCGCATGGCCATCCTACAATGAAGCACTCACATCGGAGGACGAAATCACCATCGTGATCCAGGTGAACGGGAAGGTGCGCAGCAAGCTGCAGGTCAGCGCCGATGAGTCTGACGACGTCATCAAGGAACTGGCACGCACGAACGAACGGGTACGGCAGTTTATCGGCGATCAGCAGATAATCAAAGAAGTGTATGTACCCCGAAAGCTGGTCAATATCGTCATCAGGAAATAAAAATAACGGACGGGGGCAAAAACCGGGACGCTTCTGCCCGCAAGGCGGTGTCTTCCATGAAAAAGATGATAGGCTTCACGATGGTGCTGTCGCTTCTTCTCATAGCGGGGTGCGGGTATCGTTTTGCACCTGAAGGCGAACACATCGACAGGCGTATTCAAAAGGTTTACGTGGAAAACGTAGGAAATATGACCGGTGAGGCCAACCTTGAAAATTACCTCCGGAATGCCTTTATCGACCAGTTCAGGGAAGGATCACGATTTACGCTTGTGTACAAGAAGGAGTTGTCCGATGCCTACCTGACGGCACGTCTTCTCAGGGTCGGCACCTCCCACGTCAGTTACCAAAGCGACGACGTCGCCAGCGAGAACCGTGTAACCCTCGTCATCGAAGCGGTCTTCAAAGAACGGAACGGGAACGGGATCATCTGGACGCAAAAAAGCCTCTCGGGAAGAGAGGCTTATCGTGTTGACCATGATCCGAATATTACCGCCAATAATAGAAAAGATGCCTTGAAAAAGCTCTGCGATGATCTGGCGGAAAAGGCATACCGGGAACTTATGTCGGGATTCTGACAGGGACCCGCTCTGCGTCAGCTCAGCGAATTGACCTTTTTTGTCAGTCTCGACACCTTACGCGCCGCATTATTCTTATGAAGCACGCCCTTGGCCGCCGCCTTGTCGATTACCTTGATCGCCGTGAAGAGTTCTTCCTTCGATGCGTCGACATTCTTGCCTTCAACGGCGCTCAGCACCCGCTTGATTCTCGTCTTTACATGCGATTTTGTCGCGGTGTTCCGTGCCCTTTTCTTTTCGGTCTGCCGCATTCTTTTTTCCGCCGATTTATGATTCGCCAATTACTGTTCCTTCCTTCCTTCGGTAATTTTTTGAAGATAGTTTCACTATATCAGTTTTCAGATCATGTCAAGCTTAAAAATCCGTCATTATTTGACTTTGACCTGCGGCACGATTATGTTATAGCCATCACATGCAGGAAAAACAGATGTCACGATTAAAATACCGCCTCCTCTTTCTGCTTGTCATACTCATGTGCCTCACGGCGGCAAGTCCCCTGTTCAGTGCCGACACCTTTCCGGCACCACGGGGTGCGGTCAACGATTTTGCCGGCGTCATCGCGCCGGAATATAAAAATCGCATGGAACGTCTGGCCGAGGAAGTACTTCAGAAGACCGGCACATCCGTCGTGGTTGCCACCGTCAAGAGTATCGGCGACGCCGATCCCGCCGATTACGCCAACAGGCTTTACGAAGCATGGGGAATCGGCAAAAAGGGAGAAGACAAGGGGGTACTCATCTTTCTGGCCCGTGAGGAGCGCCGGATACGGATCGAAACCGGTTACGGCGTCGAGGGGATTCTGCCTGACGGACTGGTAGGAGAAATCCTCGACCGGTATGTGATCCCCGATTTAAAAAAAGGAGATTACAGCAGGGGACTTCTGAATGCCGAAGCTGCGGTGATATCGGTAATCGCCCGTGACGCGGAGGTATCAATCACGGGAATGCCCTCGACGACGACGCACCGGGCAAAGCCACGGTCATCACCGGCGAGCAATCTCGTCACCCTTATCTTATTTTTTATCATCATCTCCTTTCTTCTGGGAACGCGGCAGGGTCGCCGCATGCTCCCCTTCATTCTGCTCATGCTCATGATGGGAGGACGCGGGGGAGGCGGCAGTTTCGGCGGCTTCGGTGGTGGTTTCGGCGGCTTCGGCGGCGGCATGAGCGGCGGGGGCGGTGCCGGCAGAGGATTTTAAAGAAAGGCAGGAACAATGGCAACGATCAAAGACCCGAAGGAAATATTTCCGGACATTACGTCGTCTTTCAAGGCAGTATATGGAGACGATCTTGTATCGCTCATACTGTACGGAAGCGGCGCGGGGGGTGATTATCACCCCGGCAAATCGGATCTCAATTTTCTCGTCGTCCTTTCCGAAAGTGCAATCGACTCACTGAGCAGGGCCATTGACATCATCACCCAATGGAGAAAAAAGAATGTCGCCACCCCGCTTTTCATGACCAGGAACTATATCGCAACGTCCCTCGATTCCTACCCGCTGGAATTCCTGAACATGAAACGGCTTTACACGGTCGTCTTCGGAGAGGACGTCCTGGGTGAGCTCACTTTTGACGTCCACGACGTGAGGCTTCAGTGCGAGCGTGAAATAAAGGGGAAGTTGCTTCTCCTGCGACAACGGTTCCTTGAAACCGAGGAAAAACCGAAACGGCTGGAGGAACTGATCTCACAATCCATCACCGCCTTCATTTCGATCATGACGGGGCTTCTCTACATGAAAGGCGCCGAGATTCCCATGGCACGGCGTGACATCGTCAGGAACGTCGGGCAGCAGTTCCCCGTCAACCCGCAGGCATACCTCTCCTGCCTGGACGTCAAAGAAAAAATAGGGAAATTTTCCTCATCGGAAATAAAAGATATCTTCAGGGGATATCTTGCGGAAACTCGAAAATTGTGGGAAATTGTTGATTCATGGGAACATGAGGGACGGTAAACTTTTTCACAAAAAAGGAGGAAGATATTGATGGATAAGGGAAAGAGGAACCTCATCATTACGATTGCGATTATCGTTATTCTTGTATTGTCCCTCTACTCGTTTTTCAAAGGCAACTATAACAGATTCGTCACCCTCGATGAATCGGTGAATGCCGCCTGGGCACAGGTCGAAAATCAGCTCCAGCGCCGGTATGACCTGATTCCGAACCTGGTGGAAACCGTCAAGGGCTTCGCCAGACAGGAACGTGAGGTCTTTATCGGGGTGACCGAGGCCCGCTCCAGAGTCGGCAGCGCCACCACCATACCCGACAAGATCGCCGCAAACAATCAGCTGACAAGCGCACTCAGCAGGCTGCTGGTCACAGTGGAGCGATACCCCGACATCAAGTCGAACCAGAACTTTATCAGACTGCAGGATGAACTGGCGGGAACGGAAAATCGCATCGCCGTTGAAAGAAGACGGTATAACGAAGCGGTAAAAGTATATAATATCAGTATCAGGACCTTCCCGGCAAACATGCTGGCAGGAATGTTCGGGTTTACGAAAGCCACGTTCTTTGAGGTCCCGGAAGCGGCGCAGGCCCCTCCCACGGTAAAATTCGAATAGCGCCGATGCGGAAGTAACAGACTTTTCAAACAGCCGCGGCACGGCACGGACGGAAATCCCGTCAGACCGTACCGATGCAACCGATCGTCCCCGACCCGTCCCGGGAAGGGGATGAAGGGGAGGTGAACTTTCTATCCCCCCTCACCTCCCCTCTTTTATTCACTATCCGCCGCCTGCCGGCACAGGGCGCGGCGGTGCGAGGTATAATGGGCAGACCACTGATCAGAGCCGGGTGGGTCGGAGTCGCCGTCATCATACTGAGCGTCTCACTCCTCTGCATCTTTCCCGCCCGTACGCAGTCAAATATCGACGGGCTTTTCACACCGATCATCGCCTTTGAATTCATACAAACGTCCCAGGAGGTCTATCAGCTTTTCGGCAGCCAAGCGTCACCGGAAAGAGATGCCATGGTACGGGCAATGGACAGGGGAAACCATCTTGATTTCGCGTACATGATCCTCTATTCGTTTTTTCTCTTCACCTTTTCCGTCCTGGGTGCACGGGAATCGGGAATCAGGGTCCTCTACCTGGGTACGGCATTGTCGGTGGTCATCCTCCTGGGTGATTTCTTCGAAAACATTCAACTGCTCGGCATCACGGCGAACCTTGCCACAGGGGACTTCGAAGAAGAACTCCGGCACCTCCCCCTTTTCACGTGGCAGAAATGGGGAGGCATCGCCGCGATCTTTCTCCTGTTGTTCGCCTACTTCCGCAGAGGAACGGTTTTCTCCCGCATTATCGGTACCTGGGGAGTGGTTACCGCTCTCCTGGCAATAGTTTCGTTTCTGAATCGTTCCGTGGTAAACGAAGTTTTTTCGCTCGCCGTCGCCCTGCAGTTTCTGCTCATGATTATCTTCTGTTTTACCCACCGGGCAAAAATTTCACCGGAGGGATTTCATAATCCTTAGTGATTATGTAT
>Ga0272441_10002523_pt1 | contig 36755 bp, 24 predicted proteins | sample SSMProp6N_FD_193582 | JGI IMG/M metagenome (GOLD analysis project Ga0272441, IMG submission 193582) | Marine sediment archaeal communities from Little Sippewissett salt marsh, Falmouth, MA, United States - SSM-Prop-6N | ecosystem: Environmental > Aquatic > Marine > Wetlands > Sediment ...
ACCATACTGTCGCGGTGCGGCTCGGCAGGAGCCTCGCCCTCCATTCTCATCGTTTCGGGTGCGGCTCTGCGGCCCCATGTTGAGCTGGTTCGACCATACTGTCGCGGTGCGGCTCGGCAGGAGCCTCGCCCTCCAATTTCCAATATGCAGTTTCCAATCTCCGGCCTCAGCCGGCGTTTGCCTGATCCCATTCCTTGACTTTGTCGACGACGCAGTCGACTTCTTCTGCCTCGAGCTCCGGGAACATGGGCAGCGAGATGCAGCATGCGGCGTTACGCTCGGAATTTTCGACCGAGCCGACGATCCTGGCCTCTTTGCCCCACGGATAGCCTTCCTGTTGATGGATCGCGATGTCGTAATGGCATTTCGCATCGATCCCGTTGTCTTTCAGGAACTTGAGCAGCTCGTTGCGTTGTTCGGGTTTTTTGGTTTCGATCACGTAGAGATGGTAGACATGCCTGTATCCGGGCCGTTCGACGGGCAAGGTGATGCTGCCGACGTCCTTGAGCCCTTCGGTGTAGCGTGCCGCCCATTTTCTGCGCAGATCGGACCATTCGGTGATGTGTTTGAGTTTCGCGCTCAGGATTCCGGCGTGCAGGTCGTCGAGCCGGCTGTTGTAGCCCATGCTGTGCTTCGACCGTGTGTCGGACCCGTGATTGCGCAATTTTCGGGTGATCCGATTAATTTGTTCGTTGTTCGTGACGATCGCGCCGCCGTCGCCGAAGGTACCGAGGTTTTTCTGGATGATGAAGCTCGTGCACATGGCGTCGCTCAACTCCGCCTCTTTGAACCCGTCGCCGTGTGCGTCGATGGCCTGGGCGTTGTCTTCGATGACGAACAGGTCATGTTTCTTTGCGATTGCGTGGATCGCCTTCATGTCGGCACATTGTCCGTACAGATGAACGGGCACGATGGCCTTGGTCTTCGGCGTGATCGCCGCTTCGATTTTGGCGGGGTCGATGCAGTTGGTTTCCGGATCGCTGTCGACGAACACGGCGGTTGCGTTTGCGATCCAGATAGCCTCGGCGGTCGCGAAGAAGGTGTTTGTGGTGGTGATACACTCGTCGCCTTCCCCGATTCCGAGCGCCATGAACGCGAGCCAGAGCGCGTCGGTCCCGCTATTGACGCCGATCGCGTATTTCGTGCCGGCATAGGCGGCGAGCTCCTGTTCGAAGCGTTCGAGCATGGGGCCCTGCACGAATTTTCCGCTCTGAATGACCTCCTGCATGTTTGCGTCGATCTCGTTCTTGATGTTCTCGTACTGACGTACGTGACCATAGAATGCTACCTTCATGTGGTTACTCCTTTCCTTCCCGTCTCTTTCCCGACATGTTTCCGGCTGCCGCCGTCTATCCGATACAGGCCTTGACGGTTTCAGCCAGCGATTCCGCGAGCCGATCGGTCAAGCCGGCGTCGGCCGTTTCGACCATGACTCGACATACAGACTGTGTTCCGGAATGGCGCACGAGCACCCTGCCGCGCCCCTCGAGTTTTTTTTCCGCACTGCATATGGCATCCCTGAGTTCGGGTATTTCGTCGATGGGCGGTCTTTTCGAGACGGGCACATTGATCAGCCGCTGCGGTGCGAGCGTGAGGATAGAAGCCAGTTCGGACAGCGGCGATCCGGTTGTTTTCAGTACGGCGAGCAGCTGCAGCGCGCAGATGATGCCGTCGCCGGTCGTGTGATGATCGAGGAAGATGAGATGCCCGCTTTCTTCGCCCCCGAGATTGCTGTCGTGCTCGTTCATCATTTCCAGCACGTAGCGGTCTCCGACTGGCGCTTCGAGATGTTCGATTCCGAGTTGCACGAGCAGGGCGTGCAGCGCGAAATTACTCATGACCGTGGTGACCACGCGATTGTTTTGGAGCCGGCCCTGTTTCTTGAGGAACTTGGCGCAGATTGCGAGGATATGGTCGCCCGACAGGATCGTGCCGTTCTCGTCGACGACGAGCAGCCTGTCGCCGTCGCCGTCGAAGGCCAAGCCGATATCGGCGCCATGCGTCTTGACGGCTGCCGACAGATCGGCCGGATACTGGGAGCCGCACGCCTCGTTGATGTTCATGCCGTTCGGGGCGTTGTGCAGGATGATCAGGTCGGCGCCGAGCTCGGCGAAAACGGTGGGTGCGATTTTGTAGGTGGCACCGTTTGCGCAGTCGAGCACGATCCGAACGCCGTCGAGTGTCATCTTTTCCGGGAATGTGCCTTTGGCGAACACGACATAGCGGCCGGCCGCGTCGTCGATTCTGGATGCGCGCCCGATGTCGTCGGCGGTCGGCCGGATGTCCTTGATTTGGCCGGAGACGACCAATTCCTCGATCTGGTCCTGCGCGGCGTCGGGCAACTTGTAGCCTGAGCGCGAGAAGATCTTGATGCCGTTGTCCTGGTAGGGGTTGTGCGAGGCGGAGATCACCAACCCGGCATCGGCCCGCATGTCCTGGGTGAGGAACGCGATGCCCGGGGTCGGGATCGGGCCGACGAGCAGGACATCGACGCCCATGGAACAGATTCCGGCGGTTAACGCGTTTTCGAGCATGTAGCAGCTGATCCGCGTGTCTTTACCGATCAGGATACGGTGCCGGTGCTTGGCCTGCTTGCAGACATAGGCGGTGGCACGCCCGATCTCGAGCGCCATCTCGGCCGTCATCGGCGGGATGTTGGCGACACCCCGAACCCCGTCTGTTCCGAACAATGTTCCCATGGCAAGCGCTCCCCGCGCAGAGCAAGAGAAGAGCGCACATGATAGCATAGAACGTGCGGAAGGCAAGGGAGAGAATGATGAATGACGAGTGATGAATGATGAATGGTGAGCCGGCGGATCCAGGGGTGCGATTATCCTGTTGACTTCGCTGTGGGCATGGCGGATATTCAGGTTTCGGGTCGGCCGAAACGGTTGGAATCGCGAGAGATCTACAGGGAGAACGGATAGTGAAAAAGGTGGCGTGTTGGGTTGCGGGATTGACGGTCGTTCTGGCTATGGCGGTCTGTGCTTCGGAGCTGGGGACGCCGCCGTCAAGCGGTCCGTCCGCCGGGCCGTCGGCGCAGAAGAAGGGCGGCGGGCCGGACCCGCAGAAGGCGGCGGAGTTCTTTCGGTTGGTGATGCAGAAGAGCCAGGAACTGGCGGAGCTGGACGGGAAGATCAAGAAGCGCAAAGCGGCGCTCTACGAGGAGAACGAGCAGATCAAGGCGCTGCAGGCGCAAATGCGGGCGTTGCAGAAGAAGATCGACAAGATTTTGGAGTCCGACCCGGAACTGGCGGAACTGACGATGCAACGCAACACGCTCCGCACGACGATGCCGACCCCGCCGAAGGCGAGCGCGCCGATGGGCATGCCGGGCATGCCCCCGCTGCGCGGGCCGGGTTTGCGCATGCCGGACGTGAGTGCGCCGCCGTCGCTGAAGGAGATCGAGAAGAAGGGCGACTGAGTGGAGTCGGGAGTAGGTGGGAGCACAGTCAAAGGGCGAGTGTTTGACGCATAGCGGGGTTGGACCATGCGCATGAGATTACTGGTCGGTGTATTGTTGGGCGTCACGCTGAGCGGCGTGGCGGTTTATTTTGGGGCGAGAACGGCGCGCGCGGAGTTTCCTGCCGTGCCGGCGGCGGACGATGTCTATCCGGTCGTGGCGCATCTGGCGTGCCACTACATCGAGAACTTGCCGAAGAAGCCGGAAACGAATCGGGCGCTGTTGCTGGAATATGTGCGGGCCTACAAGACGCTGCACAAGGCGGTGAACGAAGTTGTGAACTACGACAACTTCGATATCACGCTGCTGGAGGAGCCGGCGCGGTGACGGGCTGTTGCGGCGGGCGGCCAAGTTTCTTCGAAGATTTTGCTCGGCGAAGAACGACCCGGAGAATTGCCGCAAAAGAACGCAAAGAAACGCAAAGGAGCAGCAGAAAGGTTTGCTTCTGCGATCTATGCGTTCTTTCGCGGCTGATTTTTCTCTTTGTTGCGGCTATGCCGGGCCGTGCACTCCGCAGTTGAAAGTCCGGATGCTCGGGAGTATGCCCGATGATTCTGGTCCTGGAGAAAGGGATATCGCCGCGAGCGCGGCGACAGGTTGAGCTGGCGCTGAAGCGGGACGGCTATGCGTTCAGTGTGTTGCCGGGCTTTGAGCGGCGAATCCTGAGCGTGCGGGACCGGCCGGGCCATGACGCGAGCGTTTTGCCTGCCTTGCCCGGTGTCGAACGGATTGAGTCCGCGTCTTCCGCCTTCAAGTTGGTCGGCCGTGACGCACACCGGGCCGACACGGTTGTGCAGGTGCGCGATGTGGCGATCGGCGGCCAGCGCCTGGCCGTGATTGCGGGGCCTTGCGCGATCGAGAGCGGTGAGCAGGCGCTGTCGATCGCGCGCGAGGTGCGCCGATACGGGGCGACCCTGTTCCGGGGCGGCGCGTTCAAGCCGAGATCCTCTCCGTATTCTTTTCAGGGCCTGGGAGAGGCGGGCCTGAAGATTCTGGCAGAGGTCCGTGCGGCAACGGGGTTGCCGGTTGTTTCGGAGATCACGGCGCCGGAGCAGTCCGATCTGATGGCACGCTACGTGGACGTGCTCCAGGTCGGCGCGCGGAACATGCAGAATTTCGAATTGCTCAAGTGCGTGGGGCGCCTGCGCGTGCCGGTCCTGCTGAAGCGCGGGCTGGCCGCAACGATCGAAGAGTGGCTGATGTCGGCCGAATATGTGTTGGCCGGCGGCAACAGCCGGGTCATTCTGTGCGAGCGTGGGATCCGCACGTTTGAGCCGTACACCCGTAATACGCTGGATCTTTCGGCGATCCCGGTCGTGCGCCGGTTGACGCATCTGCCGATCCTGATCGATCCGTCGCACGCGACAGGGATTCGGGAGAAGGTCAGCCCGATGGCGCGCGCGGCGGTCGCCGCGGGTGCGGACGGGCTGATGATTGAGGTACACAACGCGCCGGAGAAGGCGATGTCCGATGGGGCGCAGAGCCTGTTGCCGGAGCAGTTCGGACAGCTGATGCGCGACATCTACGTGATCGCGCCGGTGGTCGGGAAACAGGTGGACTTCGACTATCTGGACAAGGCGGGGCGGACGGTGGGGCGCGCGGCGAAACGCCGAAAGGGGCAGGCGGACGTTGCGTTCGTGGGTAGTGCCGGCTCGTTCGAGCACAAGGCATGCGGCCAGTATTTCGGGGGGCGAGTCAAGACGCTCGGAGTGCGGACGCGCCGCGCGGTCTTTGAGGCGGTGGCCGAAGGCGCGGCCGAGTTCGGGATTGTGCCGCTGGAGAACTCGTTGACCGGCAGTGTGCACGCGAACTACGAACTGCTGCTCGAACATGAGCTTCGGATTGTCGGGGAATTGACGTTGCGGTTGGAATACCATCTGATTGGCGCGCCGGGCCAGAAGCTGAGCCGGGTCCGGCGGGTTCTGTCGCACCCGCATATCTTTGACCAGTGCCGCGGTTATGTGGAGCGCCAGCAGTGGGAATTGGTGCCCACCGAGGACGAGGCGACGGCCGTCCGGATGCTGAAACGTCGGAATCGGCGGACGGAGGCCGCGATCGCGGGCCGCGCGGCGGCCGAATTGCACAAAATGGCCGTGCTCGCGTCCGGTATCGAGACGAATCCACGGAATTACACGAGGTATGCCCTCGTGAGCGTCGTGCCGGCGAGCCGGCGCAGGAAAGGACACGGCAAGGCCGCGAAGCCATGCAAGTCTTCGCTCATCTACAGTACGCCAAATCGGGCGGGAGCATTGCACGATACGCTCCGGGTCTTCTCTCGGAACGGGGTGAACCTCGTCAAACTCGAGTCGCGCCCGATCACCGGCAAGCCGTGGGAATATATGTTCTACGTTGATGTCGAGGCCGACCTGGATTCTGAGCCGATGCGCCCCGTCATGAAGGCGTTGCGCGCCAAAACCGACTTCCTGCGCGTGCTCGGATGCTATTGAGGGGGAGTCTTGAAATTTGAAATTCGAAATTTGAAATTCGAGGGAGCTGGAGAGAGGGCATTGGCGAAAGCACTTCGCGACACACATTCTTTCAAATTTCCAATTTCAAATTTCAACTCGTTAGATGGAGGGACCGCCGATGAAGATACTGTGGATCGATATTGACACGTTGCGGGCGGATCATCTGGGCTGTTACGGGTATTTGCGGAACACGTCGCCGAACCTGGACCGGGTGGCGCGTGAGGGGGTTCGGTTCGAACACTGCTATGTATCTGACGCGCCGTGCTTGCCGTCGCGCGCGGCGTTGCATCACGGACGGTTTGGTTTTCATACGGGCGCGATCAATCACTCTGGGAGTTACGCGGACCCGTACAAGGAGGGTCCGACTCGGGGGTTCAAGAACTCGGCGGCCTACAAGAAGTTCGTGGAGGTTTTGCAGAAGGGCGCCGGCCTGTACACGGGCACAGTCAGCAGTTTTGCGGGGCGCCATTCGTCCTGGTGGTTTCTTGCGGGCTACCACGAGGTGTACGACTGCGGCAAGAGCGGGGGCGAACTCGCATCGGAAGTTGCGCCCAAGGCTTTGGATTGGCTCGAACGCAACGGCGCGAAGGACGACTGGTTCCTGCATTTCAACTGCTGGGACCCGCATCGTGGGTACCGGACGCCGCCGGAGTACGGGAATCCGTTTGAGGACGCGCCGATTGAGACGTGGCTGACCCAGGAGCTGATCGACCGGCAGCGTCAGACCTACGGCACGCGTTCGGCGCTCTGGCCACGGGGCAGGGAAGGAGAAGTGCCGGCGCGCGAGGTTGAGCAGATTCGGAACACGGACGACTACAAGGTATGGATCGACGGTTACGACACGGGCATCCGCTACGCGGACGAGCAAATTGGTCGGATTTTCGCGAAGCTCGAAGCGTTGGGGGTCTATGAGGACACGGCGATCGTGATTTCTTCGGATCACGGCGAGAACCAGGGCGAGCTGAATGTCTATGGGGATCACCACACGGCGGACCTGATCACGAGCCGGGTCCCGATGATTGTGAAGTGGCCGGGCGTGAAGCCGCGTGTGGACAACGGGTTCCACTACCAGTTCGACATCGCGGCGACCATACTGGAGCTGCTCGGTCAGGATGTGCCCGGCCGTTGGGACGGGGTGAGTTTCAAGGATGCGTTTCTTGCGGGCCGCGACGAGGGCCGTGAGTATCTGGTGGTCAGCCAGGCCGCGTGGAGCTGCCAGCGCGCGGTGATCTGGGACGATTTCATTCTGATCAAGTCCTACATGGACGGTTTGAAGGACTATCCGGAGCATATGCTGTTCAACTGGCGCGAGGACCCGCACGAGTTGAACAACCTGGCGGAGTCGATGCCGGCGAAGCTGAACGAGGGGCTTGCGAAACTGCAGTGCTGGATCGACGAACAGATGGCGAGCGCCGACGTGAAGGAAGACCCGATGATGAAAGTGATCGAGGAAGGCGGCCCGTGCCACACGCGGGGCAGGCTGCGCTCGTTCCTGGAGTATTACGAAAAGATCGGCAAGCCGGAGATCGCCGAACGGATGCGTGAGAAGTACGAGGGAGTCTGGCAGTACGGGGGGGCTGGGGAGAAGTCGGAAGTCGGAAGTCGGAAGTCGGAAGTTGGGACTTGATGGGCTGGGCCGGACAACGCCCTTCCTTGGAAACTGGAAACTGGAAACTGGAAACTGGATACGTTGGTTTGAAGCGGGAGGATACGGGATGGGGAAATACGAGATGTCGCTGGGTTTGCAGAGTTTCACGTTTTACCGTGCGTACAAGACGCATGAGACCTTGATCGAAGCGGCGAAGAAGTGCGGGTTCACGGCGATCGAGATGTACGGCAAGCATTTGGCGCTGGACACGTGCGACGATCCGGCGGCGGTGGTGAAGCAGTACGAGGATGCCGGGTTGAAGATCTCGGGGTTCGGTGTGCACGGGTTCAGCACGGACGAGGCGGCGGCCCGCAGGATTTTCGATTTTGCGAAGGTCGCGGGGATCAAAGCGATCAGCACGAGCTGCGGCGACCGCCAGGCGGCGCCTGACGTTTTCAAGATGCTGGAGCGGCTGGGGGACGAGTACGACATCAACTGCGCGCTGCACAACCACGGGCGCAAGCAGTGGCACGGCTACGTGTGGGCGATGGAGGACGTGATCGCATCGACCTCGCCGCGGATTGGTCTGTGTCTGGACACCGCATGGCTGATTGACGTGCAGGCTGATTGCGTGGGGACGTTCGAGAAGCTGCGCGCACGCGTGTACGGCGTGCATATCAAGGATTTCGTTTTTGACCGCGCAGGCAAGAAGCAGGACGTTGTGGTGGGTACGGGCAACCTGGACCTGGACGCGTTTGTGAAGGCTCTTGTTGACGCGGATTTCGGGGGCTACGTGACGCTCGAGTTTGGGACGAGCGAGCCGGACCCTGTCCCGAGCACGATTCAATGCGTGCAGAACATCAAGGCCTCGCTCGAGAAGGCGGGCGCGACGCTGGCCGGAGCGTAGAGCCGCACATGGCGTCACGGGCCGCGAGACTTTGGGCGGCAGAGGTAGGCCCCGGCGGGCTCGCCCTTCGAAGCCAGGAGTCCCGGGCGCGCTTCGCGCCTCGGGACGACGGCGAAGTAGGGCCGGCGGGACCTACCTGTCGCGAACCGCACGATTTCTTCTCATACCTCTGCAGCACGGGGCATATACCGATTGAGAACCGGGTTACATGAACGCGCGTGATTACGAATTGGTGCGGGATTTTGCGGAAAACGGGTCTGAGGACGCGTTTCGCGCAATCGTGGAGCGCTATGTGGTGCTCTACAACATCGACTATCTGCCCCGGCAACGGCGGGCGAAGGAGCTGGTCGAGCACGCGCTGGCCGTTGGTGTGGGGATCGGCGGGCCGGTTTCCGTGTCGAACAAGTGGCTTGAAATGGGTGCGTACCGGCATCACGCCAAACTTTCCGGTAAGGTGCCGCTCGGCAACTACGTGCATTGGGGCGGCTACGGGCAGAAGCATCCGGACGGCAGAGCGGCGACGATGCAGGAGTTGCTCTTTTTCGCGGAGGACCGGTTGCGTCTGAACTATCTGTTCTGGCAGCATCGCGAACCGTATTTCACGGAGCAGGTGCTGCCCATGCTGCGCAAGCACGGGAATGTGCTGGACAGGCGCAGGCCCGAGTGCGTGCGGGGCTGGTTGGGTTGAGTCAGTGATCAGCGGGGATCAAGGTCTGTCGGTCCCGGTCGTGTTGGTCCGTGTGAGTCCGTGTCTGTCCGTGTGGGGCCCGGCGGATCGATCGCGCCTTTCAGGCGGGCCTTGCGGCAACGCGTTTTGGAAGCAGAGGAAGGTCGTTTCATGAACAGCGACACATGCAGAGCGATTGCCGGGACACTCGTTCTCTGTGGGGGTCTGACGTTGTGTTTGGTGGTAGGTGGTAGGTGGTAGGAGGGAGCCATGCACACAATGAGTTGGTCGGGTCGAATCGGGGCGGTTGGCGTGCTGTTGGCTGCAGGTCTGGCCGCTGCCCAGGGACCGGGCGTGAAACGGGCCGGCGAGGACAAATGGGTGAAGTGGCAACCGGGCCACTATCTGCGCCTTTCCCGGAACCAGGCGTTCGACACACCCGAGAAATACGCGAAGGTGCTCAAGGAGATCGACAGCCTGTGCGCGAGGATGGCGGACGGGTACAAAGGCATCCTGCTCCAGATCGGCTGGCGCGAGCTGGAACCGGAGCGCGGCCACTACAAGTTCGACATTGTGCGCGACGCGCTTGAGACGGTGGCGCGCCATGACAAGTACATGATGCTGCGCGTGCTGGACCGCAGCTTCCACGGCAAGGGTTACCGCAGGACCTTGCCCGAGTACCTGATCGCCTCGCCGTCCAACTATTTTCATTGGAAGAACGGCACAATGTTGAAGCTGTGGAAGCCCGCGATCGCCGATCGCGAGATTGCGCTGCTGCAAGCGTTGGCGCGCGAATTCGATCTTCATCCGCGGCTGGTCGGCTACATCACCGAGGAGACCTCGATGATGCACGCGCACGTGGTGCCGGAGTCGGAATTCGATCAGGGCGCATACGCGCGCGAGGTTGCGCGGATCGTGCTGGAAGGCGGCGGCACATTCCGGCACACGCCGTTCGTTCAGGCGATCAACTGCGGCATGGGCCCGGACAAACCGAACCCATACTTCCAGACGGTAGTTGATGCCGTGCTGAAGATACCGGCGGGCGGCCTTTCGCATCCGGACACGTTTCCCTGCACCGACGAGGAGTTCGCTGGTCGTGCGGCGCCCACGCGCGCATCGCATTATTACGAACGCAAGTATGGTGACCGCATAGCGATCTTTCCGCAGACCCAGGCGAACGTGAACAAGAAGAAGTACGGTCCGCCGGAGAAGGCCATGGAGCTGCTGGTCCGGACAGGGGTCGACTATCTCGGCGGGCATGCGATGGTCTGGGACCCATGGCCGTGGTTCTTCAAGGACGGGGTCGGCGACGCCTACCTGAAAGCGCAGAACTTCCGAGTCAATACGAGCTGCCCGACCGGTTTCGGCCGCTGTGTCGCGCGACCGGCGGGCGGAGCGCAACGAGCAATAGTCCGATAGGAGGGTTGCCGGCATGAAACTGTGTCACGGGCAGCACATTCTTCGGTTTTCAATCCTTGCGTTCTTCGTCTCCGGCGTTCTGCCCCTGTGCGCCCAGGTCAAGTGGCAGCCCGGCCATTACGACCTGATCGGCTGGAAAGAGGCGCCGAGTCGCTGGTCCGTCATCGCGACCAATCGCTACTGGCAGGGCGGCCAGCGCCTGTATCTCTGGAAACATCTGGAACCGGAAGAGGGCAAGTACGATTTCTCGCGGGTCGAGGAAGACATCGCGTATCTCAAGCAGCACGGCAAGTACCTGGTGATCGAAGTCTGGGACAACATGTTTTTTGGCAAGAAACGCGCGGTCCCTGATTACCTGGTCTCCGACCCCGTCTATGAGGGTGGGATCGTATACCGGCGTGGCAAACGCAAGGACGGGAGCGGCCGCGGCACGGTCGCGAAGCGCTGGGTTCCGGCCGTGATGGACCGCTACATTGCGCTGCTTGAGGAGCTTGGCAAGCGGTATGACGCGGAGCCGTGCGTTGCGGGCCTGGTCCACACGGAGACATCGATCGGGCTGGGCAAGGGCGGCGAGAGCTACACATCAGAGAAGTTCATGACGCAGATGAACCGGCTCGTTTCGGCGAGTCGCAAGGCGTTTCCCACGACGCCGGTCATCGTATACGGGAACTGGTGGCCGAAGGGCGGGGTGGTCCAGCTCCGGCAATTGGCCGAACAGTGCTACCGGCACGGCGTTGGCTGGGGCGGACCGGATATTTGTCCCGGCAACAAGGGGCACGGCTATCAGATACATCCGGAGTACAAAGGGAAGATGGCGTTCGGGGTGGCTGCCCAGTGGCAGAGCTACGACGGGCGCTGGACGGCCGAGGAAATTCTGAAGTACGGCTTGAACGAGCTGCACCTGAACTTTTTCTTCTGGAACGACGTCGAGCGAAGAGACAGCGGCGGGATTTCTTTTCGGCAGGATGTGATTCCTGTTGTCGCCAGGTACAAGGGCCGTGTTCACACCGCACGCCCCGAGAACCTCTCGATGCCGCCGGTCAAGTGATCTCGAAGACCAGCGCCATGTCCTTGGCGCGGCGGCTGGGAACGAAGGTTATGCGCGTCAGGACCTCGCCGGTTCGGCCCTCCTTCGACTCTTGCTCCAGCCGCGTGGCCCGGAACCGGCCCGCGCGGCCTGCACTCTTGAGGCGGACCTTGTCTTTGCCGGCACCGATCGTGACGGTCTTGCCGTCGGTGCTGACGCGTGCGGTGTCGTAGGTCATGAACCCCTCTTCCACGCTTTGCGGGATTTCCGTGAACATGTAGTTGTCGGTGATCGTGAGCTTCCCGCTCTGCGCGAGACTGAATGTGCGGCTGAGCGCATCGAGCGTGGGCTCGTCGTAGGCATGCGTCATGTCGATAGCGGCCGTCTTGCAGCCGTTCTTGCGCAGTTCCTCCACCGAGAGCGTGCCGTAGTAGTCGCCCTGCGGCTGTTCCCTGCCGTTCAGGATCGGGACGGAATGCCCGCGCGAACGGCAGAACAGGATCTCGTAGCGCCGCGGGCCGAATGTTGTGGCCGTGTAGACGGGTCCGCCGGGATCCGTGAGCACACAACGGCCTTTCCGGAAGAACACGAAGCTCCCGACATCGTTGTGGTTGTGCGGCACGTCGTTGCGACCGGCCAGCGCGGCCAGGACGGCCGGCCCGGTCGAGGTCTGCACTCTGAACTTGATCTGGCCAAGCTCGGGCAGCACGTAGTCCTGTTCGTCGACGCGACCCTTTGCCTTCTCGCCGCGATAGAGCGATAAGCCGCGCCATCCGTGGACCTTCAGATACCCGTCCTGCGTGCGGTTCGCGAGTTCGTAGAGCTCGGGCATTCGGAAGAACCGGTTGATTTTGAGCATGATCTCCGCGGGGAACAGGCCCTGTCCGCTGTCGGCGAACGTGGCCCGGCACGAACCGGCCAGATGCGCGACGAGCGGATAGCGACAGATTTTTCGGATTTTGTCTCCGTCCACCATGTGCACGGCGCCGCCGGTCCGGTGGCTCAGTGCGATCGCGGCATCGAGATAGTGGCCGAACCCGTAGTTCCAGTAGCCGGGCCCCTCCAGGCAACCGCCATCATCGGCGAAGCCGTCCAAGGAATAGGCGATTCTGTGGCAGGGCGCATGGATATAGGCTGCGAGCAGGCGCGGATCCGGGATCCGGTAGAGCGCCGTAATGATCGTGTTTGCATTGCAGACCGCGTTCCAGTTCATGCGCCCCGTGTACCACCAATCCGCTAGCTGCGGATCGGCGACGGGCGCCAGCACACGTCGATCGATTTCGTGGGCGACCCGGTCTTTGACCTCCGCTTCGAGCCGGTCATCGAACATGTGAAGGATCTCGGCGAGCAGCCGTGCATGTTCCGAAGAGCCCAAGTCCACGCGGCAGCCGCGCTCGTGGGCGGCCATGACCCAGGTCGACGTTTCGCACGAGGCCCAAAGCAGGTCCTGCAGATAGTCCAGATCGGCGGCCGGGTGTTCGAGCCAGAGCGCCTGTGCGGCAAGCGAGATCTGATGGCTCAAGGCGCCTTGTGCGCGCTGGCTCGGGCCGCGCACGCCCGTGCGCTGATAGGAGCGATAGGTCGAACGTTTCACAACGGGAATGTCGCGACTGGGATCGAGGGATGCCCCGATCCTGTCCCATATCCCGAGCCTGCGCGCGTAGCGCTTGGCCCGTGCCTTGACATCAGGTTGGTCCAGGCCGGGCCATGCGGGCTTGGACATGTGCGGCTGCAGAATCTCGGCCAGTTCGCTGATCGTCAGCTCTTGCGGGGTCATCGCATGCCTCCCTGTGTGCGGCGCGAGGCCGGGCCTTGCGCCGAACCCGCAGCCGGCGCATACGCGGGCTGCGGGTCTGACCGAAAGGTAGTCGCGAGACGGGGCGGCTTTCAAGGGGCGGATAGCCAAATCCGCTGGGAATCCTCGCGGATTCGGGATGTCCGCCACAGGCGGACCCGCCGGCCCCGGCCGAGGCCGGGGCGTGTGGCATGGTCTTCTCCTTCGGCCGGTCGTTCCGGGATCTGAACACCCAACAGCCAACGCTCAACACCCAATGTCCAAGTGAAGAGGGAGCGCGGTGGCGTTGAAGGTTTGAGCTTGACGTGTACGGAGATTCCGAATAACGGGGGACGCGAGCGCCGGTCATTTTTTCCAGATCGTATTGACCGAGCTGAGCGGGTTCTGGGCTGGACTGTCTGCTGCAATGGCGGCAAGCAGTCCCAACTCCGTCGCTGATCAGGCCAGCCGCCGATAGAACTCGGACGTGAGCCGCGGGCCGGCCGTGTCGGCCTTTACGGCGGCGGCGAATTGCGCCACGCCGTCGATCAGGAGCCGTGCGAGCGTTTCGCCTTTTTGCGGGGTGGCCGCGGCCGGCTTGCCGATCCAGAAGTCGGGATAGTCGGCATAGAAACTCACGCCCGTGTGGGTCGGCGGCAGATGGGCCAGCCGGTTGAGCGGCGGGGCGGGCTCTGCCGGCACCTTCTCCATTTTGACCAGGTGCGGATGCGTCCACATCGAGAAACTCGTCTCGCATTCGCAGGCGTGACCGTGGTGCTTGGTTTCCAAGGCGTTCGGCCAGTCTGGATTGTTGCGGGCGGACGCCCATCCGCACGAATACAGGCAATACGGCTTGCGCTCCTGCAGGAGCGCAAGCTGCACGGTTTGCTGCAGCGGCCCGTTGCCCCCGTGTGCGCCGAACAGGATGATCTTGCGAAACCCGTTCCTGCCGATCTCGTCGAGGAGCCCGAGGATCAGGCGGACGAGCAGACGCGGTTTCAACTGGATCGCGCCGGACCATGCGTGCGCCTCGTTCACTTGCCCGTAGAAGAAGGGCGGGAAAACGACCATGGCCTCCTTTTCCGCGGCCAAGCAGGCCACCTTGTGCGCGAAAAACGTGTCAATGCCCACCGCCATATGCTCCCCGTGCCGTTCCATCGAGCCAATCGCGAAAAGGCATACGCCCGGCTCCGTTGTCGCATCCTTCAGTGCGCCGGATGTCATGTGTTCCCATTGCATTGTCTTGCTCCTCTGGTTGACGACAGGTCACGCCACGGGGGCGGGTTCCAAGCTTGGCGCCCCCACGGTTGCCAGGCGGTCGTAGAACTCTTCAGTCAGGGCGGGCACGACCTGGTCGGCCTTGACTGCCGCAATATACTCGGTCAACGTGTCCACCAGCAGTCCCGTAAGGATCTCGCCTTTTTCCGCGGTAGCCGCGCGCGGGGCCTCGGAGCGGCCGTCCGGGAAGCGCCCATAGCCGAACAGATTCAGTGCGTTCTGCGGGAGGCCGCTGTCGGGTTTGCGCGCGGCCGTGTCCTGGGCGGGAATGCGGTTGGTACGCACGAATTCCGGGTGTTGTGCGAGTGCCCGGCTGGTCTCGTATTCGCAACCCGGCCCGTGCAGCGATGACGCCACCGTTTCCTTCCAGATCTTGTCTCGCTCCGGGGTCAGCCGCTTCTGCATCAGATACAGGCAGTAGGGTTGCCTGCGGTACAACGCGTACTGCACGAGGTAGCCCCAAATCGTACGTGCCGTCGGGTTGTGCGCAGGATAGACGATGATCTTACGGAATCCGTTCCGCGAGATTTCCGAAATCACATCCTCGGCGAATTCATGCAGGAGCGACCAGTCCAAGCCGATCGCTCCGGGATGCATGCGCGTGTCCTGCACCATACCGAGATACAGGGCCGGAAATACGACCGCCGGTTCTTTCTCCGCCGCAAGACACGCCACGTGGTGGCCGCCCAGGTAATTCTGTCCAACCGGCAGGTGTTCGCCCTGTTTTTCGATGGAGCCCGGCGCCACAATGCATACGCTCGTTGCGTGCACCGCCTCCTCGAATTCGTTGGCCAGCAGTTCTTCCCATCGCATGGTCTGTCTCCTCAAAAACAGCGCCCTTGTCAGCGTCCTGCCAGCAGTCTATCCTGTTCGTAATGGTCAAATCCTCCGAATTTCAACAAAGAACTCTGCAGAATCGACCTTATTCGCGGGAAGCGGTGGTGTATCTCGAACAGCGGATTCGGGATGGATTTCCGGTGAATTTCCGTTTCGACTTCTTCGAATCAGACCGACCGATTCGGCGTTTGCAGACGCACAATTGCGTGGAAATCGGGCTATGCCATGAGGGAGCAGGGATTTTCGTGGTGGGGGAGAAGGTCTTTCCGTTTTCGGCGGGTGACGTTTGTTTCATACCGCCGGGCGAGATGCACAAGGCTGCGAGCCGGCCGGAGACGAGGAGCCGGTGGTCCTACTTGTTTCTGGACCCGGCGCGTCTTTTGGTTCACGTATGGCCGAAGGAAGAGCCGGCGTTGGATCTTCGGGGTTTCTATGCCCAAAGTTTCCGCAACGTGGTCGGTGCGGTGGCGCAACCCGAGATCTGTTGGCTTGTGGGGGAGATTGTTTCGGAACTGCGCCGGATGGAGTCGGGCTTTCGTTCATCCGTGCGGGGTTTGGCCTGGGCTTTGATGGTGCGACTGGGGCGTCTGGCGCCGGTGGTCGGCGAGCAGGATCCGAAGGCACACCGCGCTGCGATCATTCGGATTGCACCGGCGCTCCAACAGCTCTCGACCCAGTATTCGCGGCCGCTGGACATCGGGGCGCTTTGTGGGTTGTGCGGTGTCAGTCCGACGCACCTGCGCAGGTTGTTTCGGCGGGCGGTGGGCAGGTCGCCGCTCGAATACCTTGTGCAGCTTCGCCTGCAAATGGCGGCGGCATTGCTGCGCAGTACGGATTACGGGATTCTTCGGATTTCGATGGAGGTCGGCTACACGACGCTCTCGAGTTTCAACCGGCATTTCAAGCGGCATTTCGGGATGCCGCCGCGCGACTGGCGGCGCAAGGGACAGGCGTCGCGCCGGTAAGCGAGGCTCGGCCGGTGTTTCACGCGTGGGCGGGTTCCGGCGTGGGACTGCGTCGGTCGAGCACGCCGGAGCTGAGCAGTTCGTCCAGGGCCGCAAGCAAGATCGGTTTATCTTTGGGCAGCCGTGCCTCGATCGGAACCACGTTGGAGCTGTGATTGGCGCGCATCACGGTTCGCGACAGATCGAGCCTGGCGATAATGCTGGTGAGTTCCTGCACGATATCGTGCTCGGAGAGCATACTGAGCCGGCCGTTCTCGACATCGTCGTGGAAGGCAGTGCCGGGGATCGGGACGACGCGCAGGAACGAGAGCAGGCGCGGCTGCATGCGGTTCAGGGCTTCGGCGGTATACTGCGCATGTTGCGGCCCGCGGTTTTGTCCGCCGAGTCCGAGCAGGACCATAACGGACATATGCAGGCCGGCGGCCTGTGCCTTCAGGGCCGCCTCAATCATTTCCTCGGCGGTTTCCCGCTTGTTCACTTGTTCGAGCGTGGTTTCGTCGCCGCTCTCAAGCCCCATATACAACGTATGAAGCCGGCGCTCGCGCAGTATCTTGAGCTGCGCGTCGGTCTTGCCGAGAATGCCGCTGCCGGTCGTGTAGGCGTTGACGCGGGCGAGTGCCGCAAGATGTTCGCCGAGCCATGCGAGGATGCGCTGCAGATCGTCGAACGGCCGCCGCATCACATCGCCGTCGCCGAGGAACACGCGGCGGGCGTCCGGATGCTGGCCGCAGACGTCTCGGATCAGGGCCCAGACCGCCTCCATGCCCCGGCGCACGTAGGGCACGGCCCGGTACATGCCACAGAACGAACAGCGGTTGTAGGGGCAGCCCTCGTCGATTTGGAGGACGAGGCTGTCGGCCTCCGCAGGCGGGCGGTACAGAGGATTATTCGTGATTTGCATGCCGGGACCGAGACGGTTCATGCGCGTTCACACTCGCTCAGATAGGGTCACCATACACGATATGGTGGGAAAATGAAAGAAAAAAAGCGCCCGGTTCCGCGGGGCTTCGCGGATCCGGGCGCGGTATCGGTTCGCGTGTGCTACTTGCCCATGGCTTTGAGCGCCTTGAGGCAGCGGTCCACCGCTTCGAGCGGGGGGTAGAGATCGCTTTCGTACTCGACGATGTACCATTCCGTATCGCCGGTGCTTTCGCAGAGCTCGAAGATCTTGGTCCAGTCGGTATCGTCTTCGCCGATCATGGTGCGGAATCCCGCTTTCCGGTCTTCGCCTTCGGCAGGCTTCTTGAAGGGCTTGAGGTGGACCGTCTGCGCACGGCCCGGGTATCTCTCGAGGATAGCCACGCAGTCGCCGCCTCCGGAGATCGCGTTTCCGGTGTCGAGCTGCATGATGACATCCTTGTCGGTGTTGCCGAAGAAGGTGTCCCATGGAATTTCGCCATCCATGGGTGTGAATTCGACGTGATGGTTGTGATAGCCGGTCCGCATCTGGTGCTGCGCAAGTTTGCCCGCGAGCTCGTTGAAGAACGTGGCGGTCTCCAGCCATGCCTGTTTCGATTCGCGCTTTGCCTGCGGCAAGCTGGGGATGATGAGATCCTTATTGCCGATCGTTTTGTTCAGCTCGATGGTGGTCTGGAGCGTGTCGTCTTGCATGAGACTGAGCGGCGTATGCCAGCCGCAGCAGACGATTCCTGCTGCGTCCAGCGCTTCGCGCAGCTCTTCGCCCGTGTGTTTCGGTGGGCCGGCGAACTCGACGCCTTCATAGCCCATGTCGGCGACGGCCTTGAGCGTGCCGGTCAGGTCCTCGGCGAGCTGGTTTCGGACGGAGAAGAGTTCGAGAGCGATCGGGATGCGCGCCATGTCTTGTCTCCTTCTGGGAAGCTGCGATATGGATTTCCCGTCAGCATAGCGGAGTGTGTGTGGCGCACGCAATACCAGAACCTGCAAGAATGATATGGAACCCTGCAGGGCCTTGGGATCCGAACACCCAACAGCCAACACTCAACACCCAACGTCCAAGTGAAGAGGGGTCGCGGATTTGGGCCACTTTTTGGGCTGGTGCCGGTGTGCGAGGGGGCACATACTCGTCTGGGGAGCCGCTCATGAGCCGACGGCTCACCCGGAACCATGAAAAGAGTGTGGAACCGCGAATGCACGCTAATGAACGCCAATGGATCCACAATTCGCGTCTATTCGCGTTCATTAGCGGTTAAGAATCTCTATTTTCAGAGGAGCGGATCGGCGAGGTCTACGACCTGCCCGCCCCCTCGCGAGCACGCGAGCGGAGGCAGGCGGGCAAGGTTTACGAGAAGGTTGGGTTCTGTTTCTAGAGAATTGGGTGCCGCGGGCATATAGCAGGTGGAAACAGGTCGCGACAATGAATCCGGATGACGAGAGATTACTCTCTCGGTTCGTGAAGGACGGCTCTGAGCAGGCCTTCAAGGAACTGGTAGAGAGATATTCGGGCTTTGTGTACAGCACGGCCTACCGTCGGCTTGGCGATCATCATGGCGCCGAGGATGCTGTGCAGTCGACGTTCATTGTCCTGGCCAGGAAGGCCGGCAAGCTGGGCCGCAAGGTCAGCTTGGGCAGCTGGCTGTACAAGACGGTGTCGTTGGTGTGTGGGCACATGCAGCGCGCAGAGGGGCGGCGCAAGAGGCGGGAAGACATGGCAGTGGGACGAACAGAGATCGTCGGAGCGTTGAGGCAGGAGGTGGAGACGACGTGGGCCTTTCTGCAGCCGTTGCTGGACAAAGCGATTGACGCGTTGAGCCCGAAATCGCGTGAGGCGGTGATTGCGCGTTATCTGTTGGGCAAATCGCCCAGCGAGATTGCGCGGGACTGCGGGATCACCGAGAAGACGGCCTGGGCACGCGTGAACTACGGGGTTCAGAAGCTGCGCGAACGGCTTGGCGCGATGGGCGTGAAGATCTCGGGCGGCCTGCTGGTCATGGCCTTGACCTCGAAGACGGCGGAGGCGATTCCTGCCGGGTTGGCCGACTCGGTCCATACGGCGACCTGGGGGGCGCTGACCGGCGCGTCGGCCGGCGGCGCGGCGGCAGCAGTCAGCGACAGGGTCCTGCGTATGATGCGCTGGGCGAAGCTGAAGGTTGCCGTGTGCTACGCGGCGGCGACGGTCGCCGTTGCGGGCGTGGCCGGGCTCGCTGTTCCGGCGACGCAGCAGCTGTTGGATCGGCCTTCGGCGTGGAATCCGGGCCACTACGTGGACTGCAAGCGCGGTCCGGTCGGGGACATGGCGAAGCGGCCCGCCGCGATGGACCCGCTGTTCAGCGGGTTCGTCGTCAGCTACGATTGGGCGGAACTCGAGCCGGTCAAGGGGGCATACGACTTTTCGAAGATGGCGGCGGATCTGCAGGCTGCGGCGCGTTTGCGCAGACACCTGATCGTCAGGATTGGCCGAACAGCGCCCGTCTATCTGCGCGGCTCCGCGTACGGGGGTGGTGTGTACCGGAGTCGGGCGGCCGAGCAGGCGACCGTTCCCGTGTATTGGCATCCAGCGGTGCAGGAGCGGATGCGCCGGCTCGTATCGGCGTTGGGCCGGCGTTTCGACGGCCGGCCTTGGCTGGAGGCGGTGGTGATGCCTTCCGTTCTGCTCGCTGCGTACGTCGACGATGTGCGTGCACAGGCGGGTGTCGTGCCGCCGCCGCCTGACTGGGCCGTGACCGCAGCGAAACTGCAGGTTCAGTGGCTGGCGGGGGCCTTTCCCCGCACGACCGTGCTTCAGGCCCTGGATTGGCTGAATACGAACCGGAAAGACGCATACGCGGATGTGACGGATTGTGCCGTACAGGGCGGGGTCGGGATCTGCTGCAACTATCTGTATCTCGACCCGCGCGACTTGTTGGCAGGGCTCTATGATCGCGCTGCCGGGCTTTCGGGGCGCGTACCACTGGCGGCGTCGATCCAGCAATGGGCGCTCAGACCTCGGGGCACGGCAGAGCCGCAGCGCAGCGCGGAAGACTTGCTGCTTTTCGCGCGTGACCGGCTGCGCGTGAACTACGTGTTGTGGCAGGGGAGCGATCGGTTCCTGCGCGAGCAGGCAGCACCGCTTCTTCGAAAACACGCGGATATTGCGGACGCGCGTAAGCCGGAGAGCGAGCGGCGCGTGACGCGCTGGGCACGGGCCGCGAAGAGAATGATGAATGATGAATGATGCGTGCTGAATGGGGATTCTGTCAGGACTCTGATTCCTTCCTGATTCGCGCAATTCGGGTCGTTCGCGGGCTGATCCCTGCCTTTCGGTTGTTTTTCTTGGCTTCTCCTTGCTGCTGGGCAAGCAGATTTAGCAGGAATTCTCTTCTAGAAAGCGGGTAGGCCGGGGGCATATAGGGGTAGGAGAGGGGGCTGCGGTGCCCGTTTTCCCCTGAACCGCGGGCGAATTTGCGGATCAGGCCTCTCGGGTTGAATTAGACGGCGGGATGAAATCGGAGGTATGTCATGAGCGCATCACGCACGTTTGCACGCGTGTCTCGTGCGGGCCGCAGTCCATTGTTCCCTGCAACGGTTGGTCTTGCCTTGTGTCTGCTGACGGGCGTTCGGGCGGCGATCCCGACGGCGGCAAAGAGCGATCCGCGCTACAAGCTGGGCTATCTTGTCGTGACGCATTACGCGGGCGTCCGCTCGGACGGCACGGGCGACGCGACAGCCGGCATCCAACAGGCAATCGAGGATGCGTGCGGCGCGCACTTGGCGGTCTTATTTCCTGCCGGCACCTATCGGATCACGGACACGTTGAAATGCTATAAATGGCAGCGCTGGAATCCATCGAAGGACCAGCCGCACAATCCGCCGAGCGAAAACCACATCCTCGTCGGCTCCACATTGGGGTCCGCGCGGCCGGTTATTCGGCTTGCGAGCAGCGCACCGTTGTTTGACGATCCGGCCCACCCGCGGCCGCTGTTGATCTACCGGAACTTCTCGGCACTCAACGAGAACGCGACTTCGGAAGTGGAGCCAACCGATCCGACCGGCGCTCCGCCGAACTACGAAATCAAGACACCGAACCTGTTCGGCGAGGAACTGCGCGGTGTCGATTTTGACTGTGGCGGGCATGCGGGTGCGATCGGTGTGTACTTCCCTGCGGCCCAGAGCAGTTCGATCGAGAACGTTCGGGTCGACGCGACGGGCGCGTATGCCGGGTTTTGCGGACTGCCGGGCCGCAACGGCGGCGCAGCGAACATCGCAGTGGAAGGCGGCCGCTACGGGCTGTTGCTGGAAGGCAGCATGGCCGGCACGGTGGCGGCCGGCGTCACGCTGTTGAACCAGGCGGACCGGGCGATTGTGGCGGAGGATTTCGTGCCCATCTGTGTGGTGGGCTTCCGGATCGTCAAGGCGAGCGGCCCGGTTCTCACAACGTATCGCGCCGGGTGGGCGGACTGCGTGGGCACGGTCAGCATGCTCGACGGCATCATCGAACTGGGTAGCGGGCTGGCAATCGACAACAGCAAAGGCAAGAGCCTGTACCTGCGGAATATCTACGTGACCGGCACATCGGAGCTGGTCAAGAGCAAGGACTGCGCCACGGTTGAGGGCGCCGGCGTTTGGAGCCGAATCGCGGAGTACACCTATACGGAGCAGACGACGCCGAGCGGCGATCCGCCGTATGAAGACGGGGACAGTTTCTTTCGGGTGTTCAGCGTGCTCGACGGCGCGGTGAGCCGTGTGCGCGAGCCGGTCCTGCGGATCGAGCCGAACGTCGGCGGGCCGCCGGCCGATCTGGTCCGTCGTCACGTGTGGACCGAACTGCCCTCGTACGAGGGGCAATCGGACGGCACGATTGTGGTCACAGCGGCGCCGTACGGCGCGACACCGGATGATGAGAGCGACGACCGCGCGGCGATCCAGGCAGCGATCGACGCGGCGAGCGCGGCGGGGCACGGCCGGGTGTTCGTGCCGGGCGGCACGTTTCGGATCGGGAACACGCTGACGCTCCGCGCGAACACGGTCCTGTTGGGTGCGGGCCGTCGCATTTCGCGGATCAGCTACCACGACAGTTGGCGGCCGACGACCGGCGAGGCAACGATGATCCGGACGGAGAACGACGCTGAGGCGACGACCTTCCTGGGGTTCATCGAGATCCACGCGCGCACGATCGGCGGCGGCACGGAGCCGAGCGGCGCAAACACGTGGGACAGGTTCAACCACCTGCATTGGCGCGCGGGCCGCTGCTCGATGACCGTCGGGTTGCAGTTCGCCCAGGAGTGGGATTGGCCGGAAGAGGGCACGAACCCGCGCAGCGTGTTCAAGTTGACGGACAACGCGGGCGGCCGCCACTATTTCGTCGAGCCGAACTCGCGCTCGGGCGATCCCGGGTTCCGGTGCCTGCTGGTGAACGGCACGACGGAGCCGTTGTCTTTCTATGGTTTGAACGTTGAGGCGACCAAGAAGTGCTCCCGCGTGTGCGACACGAACTGCGAGATCATCGATTCCGAGAACATCCGGATCTACAGCGTGAAGCGCGAGGGGGTCAGCCCGACATTGATCGTGCGGGACAGCCGCAACGTGGCCATGTTCAGTTCGGGCGCGATGCGCGGTGCGAACAAGAGCGGGCTGGGCGGCTACGTGCAGGTCTATGGCGCGAGCGACGGGATCACGATGGCGAACCTGATCACGCAGACGGTCAACGAGCAGGATCCGAACGGCGAGCCCATGCTGCGTGAGGATCTTGACGGGCTGCCCAGGGTCGAGGTGGTGTGGCCCGAATGCGTGTCGGTCTACAAGCGCGGCGCGCTGGACGACGCGGCCATGGCGATTGGCGCGCCGACCGTGTCGTTGCGCGTGGCGGCCGGCGCGGATGACGCCGAAGAGCGATTGGATACGGGCGCAATGAGCCTGGCCAGCTCGGACCTGGAACTCGTGCGCGACGCATCGGATCAGCTTGTGGGGGTTCGGTTCCGGGCCGTGCCGATTGCCGCCGGTTCCACAATTGAGCGGGCCTGGCTCGAGTTTGCGACCGACGAGCCGGATTCCGAGCCGACCGCGCTGACGATCAGCGCGGAAGCCGGGGACAGTGCCGCGGCGTTCAGCGCGAGCACGGGCGACCTGAGCCGGCGGGCCCGCACGTCGGCACAGACGGCATGGACGCCGGGCCAATGGTCGACGCTCGGCAAGTTGCGGCAGACACCGGACCTCGCGGGGCTCGTGCAGGAAGTGGTCGAGCGGCCGGGCTGGCAGAGCGGGAACGCATTGGCTTTTCTGATTGGCGGTACGGGCAAGCGCGTGGTCGTTTCCTATGACGGCGATCCGGCGGCGGCGCCCAAGCTCTGCGTGATCCACGGCGAACCGCGCCCCCCGCGTGCGCCGTTTGGCGTATCGGCCTTGGTACTGTCGGCGACGGAAATCCGGGTCACCTGGCTGGAGAACAGCGACGACGAGGCGGGCTTCCTCATAGACCGTCGTGAGAGCGGCGCCTCGGATTGGGTCCGGCTCGACACACTGTCGCCCGACAGCACATTCTTCGCGGATACCGGGGTGTCGGAACAGACGAAGTACTACTACAAGCTGAAGGCCTGGAACGCGGTTGGCGAGTCCGCGTACTCTGATGTGGTGTCGGCCACGACGCCCATGGCGCCGCCGGCTGCGCCTGCCGGGCTTGTGGTCTTTGCCGTCGATTCGAGCACGATCGAGTTGGCGTGGCAGGACAGCAGCGGCAACGAGGAGACGTTCAAGATCGATCGGCGCCAGAGCGGGACTTCGGGTTGGGAGCGGATTGCGGCGCTGGCGCCGAACACCAGTACACACGTCGACAACGGCTTGCCTGCTGCAACGAAGTTCTACTACAAGGTCAAGGCCTACAACAGTGCGGGCAACTCGGCATACACGGAGCTTGTCGACGCGAAGACGCCGGACGGCGTCTTCGCGGGCGCGAGTTGGCGGTATCGGAAAGGTACGGCGGAAGCCAGTAACCCGGCCGAGGCCTGGCGCGGGGTCGCGTTCGACGATTCCGGTTGGGCCCAGGGCGCGGGGCCTTTCGGCTACGGCGATGGGCCGTACGGCACGGAGTTGACGGACATGCGCGGGAACTACACCTGCCTGTTCCTGCGGCGCAGGTTCGAGGTCGGGAACCCGGCTGCAATCGCGGCGTTACGTTTGGCGATGCTCTATGACGACGGGTTCATCGTATGGGTTAACGGCCATGAGATCGCACGGCACAACATGGACGGGTCGGCCGGCACGCCGGTTCGCTTCGACGCCACGGCCACCAATGCGGTCGGCGACGGCACGGCACGGACGACCTGGCTGTCGGGCGGCGGCTTGCCGGTGCTGCGCGCGGGCGAAAACGTTGTTGCCGTGCAGGTCTTCAATGTCTCGCTTGGTCAGAGCAGCGACTTCACGGCGGATGTCGCGGTGTCGCTGCTCGTCGGCCTGCCGCTATTGGAGCAGGACGCGGATCAGGACGGGATGCCGGACGAATGGGAGGCGGCGTACCTGTCCGATCTGCCGGATCCGGCCGATCGGTTGGACCTGGCGGATCCGGACAACGACGGTCTGTCGAACCTCGCCGAGTACATCGCCGGCACGAGCCCGTGCGATGGGAATTCGGCCTGGGGCCTGACGTCCGGGCTGATCGACGGCGAGCTGACCGTGTCGATGCCGACCATCGCGGCCGCGGGTACGGGCTATTCGGGCCGGTCGCGCCACTACGCGCTCCAGGCGCGTGCTGCGGACGGCGCGCAGTGGCTCACGGTAGCGGGCTATGAGGATATTCTCGGCATGGGGCAAACGGAGCGGCACGTGCCGGCTGCCGCGGAACATGCCATGATCTACCGTGCGCGGACCTGGCTGGAATGACGTGACGCCCTCGGCACAGGTGCCGGCGCCTTGAAGAGACTGCCCTTCGGCGGCTCTGAACACAGAACATTCGACACCCACCATACAACACTCGATTCTGTGACACGCTGGACGACGGCGTGTGTGTCGAATGTTGCGTGTCGACTGTTGCCTCTTCATCTTCCTGCGCGCAACGCTTCTTGATTGTGGGGATGGCAATCCGCGAGGCAGACGTGTAGAATGCCGCAAGCAACGACACGCGGACATGAAGGAAGAGCATGCATGGCTGAGCCGGTGGGCGGCGAGCGGCGACGAGGAAGCGCTTCGCGCGCTGACGCAGCGGTATCTGCCCATGGTCTACGGCACGGCGCTACGGTGCCTGGTCGATCGAAACAAGGCCGAAGACGCATCGGTGTCGGCGTTTTACGTTCTCGCCAGGCGATCGGAGGCGTTGCGTGCGGACCGCTCGGTCGGCGTTTGGCTCTGGCGCACAACGTGCCTGGTCTGCAGCCAGATGCGAGGTCCCGTCCGGCGCCGCCGGCGCAAGTCAGTGGTGACGGCGCCGTTGCAGGATATGGCGACGGCGGTATGGGGCGATATCGAGAATTCGTGGGCTCTGATCGGGCCGGAACTGGACCGCGCGTTGGCCAGGTTGCCGGCCAGACTGCGCGATGTGTTGGTTGAGACGTTTCTCCTGGGGCAGGCTGCCGACGCGCTGGCGAGCGCGCCGGGCATTGGCGGGGCGGCGTCGGCTGCGCGGCTCGGCGCGGCGCTCCGGCGGCTTTGCGTGGTTCTTGCGCGTCAAGGCGTGCGGGTGCGCAGCGCAGCGCTGGCCGGCCTGCTCGAGCGCAAGGCCAGCGAACCGGTGCCCGCCGGCGTGGCGCGCGCGGTATCGGAGTCAGTGTCCGAAGCGGCGTCCGAGACAGGCAGTCCCGACTTGGCGGCGGCGATTGGCGCGAAAGTGATGCGCAGGCTGGTCTGGGGCAGGGCACTGCGTGTATGGGCGGGTGCGGCGCTTGCAGCCGCGGCAGGCCTTGTGTTGGTCTGGGCGACGCGGCACTGGTTTCGGGCGAAGCCCGGGCCCGCCGACTTGTCGGCGGGCCGGCCGGCGCGAGGCGCGAATGCGTTTGATCGAAAATGGTATCCCGGTTTCTATGTCGTGGCGGCCGGTGACTGGCACTATACCGATGGGCTCGGCCCGGCGGAGACGGAACCGTTGATACGGGGGCTGGCCCGCGGCTACAGCTGGCGCGTCCTGGAGATGTCCGAGGGTGCCTACGACGTGCTTGGCGTGCACGGCGATGTGGTCTTCGCGGCCGGAGTCGGCAAGCGGCTTGTTGTTGTGATCCAGACGTACGGCACGCCGCGGTACCCGCCGGTTCCCGACTACGTACTCGGCCAGAACTACGGCGGCGGGGTGTATCGGACGCGAACGGGCAATCCGCGCGCGGTGCTGTGGAACGCGCAGGTCCGGGCCCGGCTCTGTGCGCTATTTCGCGCGTTGGGCGCCCGCTATGACTCCGACCCAGACATCGCGGCGGTCGTCGGTCCATCCCTCACATTGGGACAGACGATCCCGGCGATTAACGCGCAACCGGGCGTCGAACCCTTCAGCGCGACCGCCTATCTTGCGTCCGTCCGGGCTCAGATGCAGGCCCTGCGCCGCGCGTTCCCGAGAACCGTTGTGATGCAGCAATTCGAGCGGCCGGCCGCGAAGGAACCGGATTTCTGGCCGGAAATCGCAGCGCTCGCCAAGGAGACCGGCGTCGGACTCGTCTGTACGGCGCTCGATACCGACCGGTTCGGACGGTTGGAGCACGGCTGCAGGATGTATCCCGGCTTGGCCGGCGTGGTCCCGCTCGGTGCGGGGGCCGGCATGGGCTGGTGCACGGCACGGCGCGCTGACGGGTCGCCTGTGACGCCGGCCGATTTTCTTAGGTTCGCGCGAGAAAGCCTGAAGCTCAACTACATGTTCTGGCCGCTGGGCGAGCCGGTGTTCAGCGAGCAAGTGCTGCCGGCGCTGCGCGAAACCGGCAACGTGCTGGAACAACGGCGTCCCAGCTGCTGGCGCCATTCGGGCAGGAACCCGTAGCTGCGGCGAGAACACCGGATTCTAAGGGAACGTGCCTTGGCGGGCACATACGGATAGAACCCGACGCGTGTGATGAATCTCGAGGATCAAGAGCTGCTGACCGCGTTCGTGAAGCGAGGCTCTCAGCAGGCCTTTCGCGGGCTTGTCGAGCGCTACACGGGTTTGGTTTACAGCGCGGCGTTGCGCCGGCTGCACGACCATCATCGGGCGCAGGATGCGGTGCAATCGACATTCATTATCCTGGCCAAGAAGGCGCGCACGCTGAGCCGGAAGGTGATGCTGGGCGGTTGGCTCTGGCAGACGGTGTCGTTGGTGTGCGGCCACATGATTCGGGCGGAAACGCGACGAAGGCACAGGGAGCAGGCAGTGAGCGGGTCGACAGAATCACAAACGGCCCTGAAACAGGCGGCGGATGCGGCGTGGGACTCGATCCGGCCGGTCCTGGACGAAGCGCTGGGCAGAGTGTCGGCGAAATCGCGTGACGCGCTGGTGGCCCGATATTTCATGGACAAGACACCGCGCGAGATTGCCGCAGAGCTGCGTGTGAGCGAGAATGTGGTCTCCGCGCGGATCAACTACGGGCTCAAGAAGCTGCGTGCGAGCCTGGCCGGGATGGGCGTGAAGGTGCCGGGCACGCTGCTGCTGGCGATCTTGGGCGCGAAGACGGTGGAGGCTGTGCCTGCCGGGCTCGTGGCCGCGACACACGTGACTGCGCTGAGCGCCGCGGTCGGCGCGCCGACCGCGGGCGGCGTTGCCGTGATCAGCGAGCAGGTCATGCGGCTCATGCTGTGGGCAAAGCTGAAGGTTGCCGCGGCATACGCGCTGGTTGTCGCGGCGGCGGTGGGTGTGGCCGTGCCGATGGCGCGTGCGTTGACTGCTGCACGGCCGGCCCGGGAGGCCGTGGCCGATCCGCCGAGCGTGGAAACGTCGGCGGCTTTGCCGCACAGCGGCAACTGGCACCCCGGCTATTACCTGTCTGCGAATTCTCGTTGGGACCGTCGCACGATGATCGGGATGGTGCGGCTGGAGCCGGCTTTGTCGGGTGTGGCGAAAGAGTATGCCTGGCGAAAGCTGGAGCCGGCAATGGGCCGCTACGATTTCGCGGAGCTCGAGGAAGACCTTGCCGCGCTTGGCGCGGTGGGCAAGCGTTTGATTGTCGCGATCGGGGTCGAAGGGCCCAAGGCGCGGCCGAACGCGCCTGACTGGCTGCGGGGCGCTCGGTATGGAGGCGGCGTGTATCGAACCCGCAACGACACCTACCGGGTCGTTCAGTGGAATGCCGCCGTTTCCGACAGGCTCTGTTCTCTGTACACTGCGCTCGGGGCGCGGCTGGACGGCGCTCCGTATCTGGAGGCCCTGATGACGCCGGAGTTCTCGCTGAGAAGCGGCGTCATGGAGATCAACGCACAGGACGGCGTGCAGGAGATGGACAGGGCCGCGCAGATTCGGCTGCTCGGTCTTCGCATGGCGGCGCTGGCCGGCGCCTTCCCGAACACGGTCGTCATGCAGCAAGTCGATTGGGTGAGCATGCCTGGTTGGCGTCCCTGGCGCGACATCGAGCGGTTCGCGCGTGAGCTGGGCGTCGGTGTCGCATGCCCGTTCATGGCGATGCGCGATGCGAGCCTCACGGCTGGGGCCTACACGCTCTTTCCGAGGTTGGCGGGCAAAGTCCCGCTTGGTGTCACGGTGGGGCCCCACTGGGCCGAATTGTCGAATAGGGAAGGCGGCCCCGCCTCTGCTTGGGACGTGCTCAAGTTCGCGCGAGAAGAGCTGCGCGTCAACTATATGTTTTGGAGCAGTCGCCAGCCGCATTTCCGGGACCGTGTCCAGCCATTGCTTCGCGGCGCGGGCAACGTACTGGAGAAACGCCGCCCCGCGAGCCTGGCGCCGCACGGCACGTCGATCTGAGCCCGTCATCTCCCGATCCGCCAAGATAAGAATCCGCCGCGAATCTTTATTGTCGGATGACGCGGGCGAGTGATCCCTGGACGTACGAGCAGCCGTCCGCTATACTCGCGGGGGGAGCAAACGAGGGGCGGGTGGGTGCCATGAAGTTCGAGTGTCCGCTTTGCGGCCAACGTCTCGAGGTCGCGACGATCCACGGGGGGCGCGCCGTGCCGTGTCCGAACTGCGCGCGGCAGATCGTGATCCCGCTCCCGGGCACGGGGCCCGGCGTGGACGCGGGACAGCCGTCAGTGCACGAAGGCAGAATGTCCAGTGCACAACTGACCGCGGAACGGCTCCGACGCTTGAGCAGTGCACTCACCTCCGCGGCGGGCGGGGCGCGGCTCACGATCCGTGAATTTCTCGCGCATCGCGGCATCCTTGCCGACTCGGGGTTCGGGAACGAGGATGGGGGCGGCACGCCGGAACAGGGGGCGTCGGACGAGACGGCCAGCAAGTACCAGTTCGAGCGACTGATCGCGGCCGGCGGGATGGGGGCGGTTGTCGATGTGCGCGATCTGGATTTGCGTCGTGACGTGGCGATGAAGGTCGTGCTCGACCCCGCGCACACAAGCGACACCGAGATTCTGCGCTTTATAGAAGAGGCGCAGATTACCGCGCAACTCCAGCATCCCGGCGTGATACCGATCTACGATCTGGGCATCGACCCGAGCGGGAACGTTTTCTACACGATGAAGTTCGTCCGGGGTACGACCCTCTGGGAGATCTTGAGACGGATCGGGAACGAAGACGGGGACACGGCGCGGGAATACCCGTTGAGCCGGCTGCTCACGATTTTCCAGAGGGTTTGCGACGCCGTCGCTTTCGCGCACTCCAAAGGCGTTATCCATCGGGACCTGAAGCCCACGAACGTGATGGTCGGCGATTTCGGCGAAGTGCTCGTCATGGACTGGGGCCTGGCCCGGATCTCGCCGCGCGAACAGCTCGGCGAGAGGGAGGATCCGGGCAGCGTTTCGGAGAGCGGGCGTCGGATCCGGGAGGTGATCGAATCGGTCCGGAAACAGCGGGACCAGGACCTGCTCGCGACGATGCGCGGCATGGTGCTGGGCACCCCACAGTTCATGGCGCCGGAACAGGCGTGGGGCAAAGTGGATGAGGTCGATGAACGCAGCGATATCTATGCGCTGGGCGGTATTCTCTACGCGATCCTGACCCTGCAGGCGCCGGTCCGAGGTACGGACATCGAAGAGGTCTTCGACAAAGTGACGAAAGGCCGGATCGCGCACCCGTCTTCATACAACGCGCGGAGTACGGTGCGTCTGCGTCGACAGACGGACCTCGAGCCGGCGGCCCAGGTCTCGCTTCCGCACCTGCCGGGTTTGCATATCCCGGCTTCGCTCAGCGCCGTTGCCATGAAAGCGCTGTCCCTGCAGCCGAAATCTCGCTACCAGGGCGTGGGGGAACTGCAGGCAGACATCGAGGCGTATCAGAACGGATTTGCGACCTCGGCGGAACAGGCCGGTGCGCTCAAGCAGTTTGCACTGTTCTTGCGGCGCAACAGGCGGGCCAGCCTTGCCGGTGCCCTGATGGCGGCGGTGCTCATAACCGTGGTCGCGGTCTATACGGTGGTCAACATCAGCGAACGCATGCGCGCGCAGAGCGCGCTGCGCGCGTTGGAAGAGACCGCGCCGACGTTCCACTCGCTGGCTGTTGAACTGCGGGAGGCGGGCGCGTTCAGGGACGCGCTGCGGAACATCTCGTATGCCGTGTCGCTACGGCCCGATTTCGCGGCGTACCACTATCTGAAGGGCAACATCCTGCAGTCACTGCTCCGGATCGAGGACGCCCGCCGCGCGTACGACGAGACACTGCGACGATCGCCGAACTTCCCTCGGGCCCGGCAGAACCGGGATCTTTGCACCCGAGTCCTGGTGCGGAGCCGGGGCGCGCAGGGGCTGCTGCCCGCAAGCATCCTGGAATTGGAGCAGGCGATGGCGGCTCAGGGCCGGTATGCCGAAGCGTTTGCCATGGCACGCCGCCTGGGAGACAGCGCGGAGGGGGTCCGGCAGGCGCTCGAGACGCAGCTTGCCGATCGCGCTGTGCCGTATCGACAGCTGCGCGTCGATACGGACGGCACGATCTCTCTGAACCTGACCAACCGGCCCATCTCCGATCTGTCCGTGTTGAACGGGCTGCCGGTGACGGACCTGCAGATCGCATACACCGCCGTTACGAATCTTGCGCCGCTGCGCGAGTTGCCGCTCCGGTCGCTCGACGTGCGGCACACGCCGTTGCGCAGCCTCGCGGGCCTGGCCGGCGTGAAGCTCGAGAGGCTCGCAGTGAGCACCACAGAGATCAGCGACCTGAGCCCGCTGCGCGGCATGCCCCTGAAATACCTGAGCGTTGCGCGGACGGCCGTCACGAACCTGGGCCCGCTGCGCGGTATGCAACTTGCGGACCTGCGGCTGAATCTCGCGGCGATCGACGACCTGTCGCCGCTGGTGGGTATGCCGCTGCACACACTCAGTATCGATCATACGAAGGTCACGGATATTTCGCCGCTGGCCGGCATGCCTCTGAACTCGCTGCGCGCGTATCGTTGTGATCTGAGGGATCTGTCGGCACTGCGCGGGATGCCGCTGAAGGATCTGCGGCTTTCCGGCCCGCGTGCGGAGGATCTCACGCCGCTGCAGGGCATGCACAGCTTGACGAACCTGGATTGGAGCTGGGCGGATGCGGAGCGGATCATGCTCCGCGATGTGCGTGCCGCGTTGCGGATGCGCGAATTCGAGAAGGTCGAGCCCGCGGCGAAACAGGTGATTACGGATTGGGAGGGTGTGCCGCCGATCGCCAGGGCAATGGCGCGACGGATCGGGCGTTTGCTCGGGAATCTGCCCGGCACACGGGCTTGCTGCGGGGACCCGAGCAGGATCCCGGAGCAGGCCAAAGCGCGTAAGGGGCACCATTACCTTGTCTGTGAACTGCCGCTGACCTGGCCCGAGGCCCGTGCGTTCTGCGAGGAACGCGGCGCGCATCTCGTGACGATCGGCCGCGAGGGCGAGCACCGGCTCTTCGAGGATCTCATCGGCGGGGGAGCCTGCCACATGGGATTCGTCGTGGATTCGAAGCGGAAGGCGCGATGGATTACCGGCGAAAAATGGTCCTGGCCTCAAGGCTTTCGGTCTCGGTTCCACCGCAGGGGATACGGAATCCGGCGCAGCGCCCGGTACTGGACTGCGGTGAGCGGCTCGGAGGAACTCCCGTTCGTGATCGAGTGGGATCGGTAGCGAGCCGTCGTCGCGGTTTCCGCAGTTGTGCAATTGCGCAACTGCTAAACGCTCGCCGGGGCAGCAGCGCGGCGGTGCGTGTGAGCCAGCAGTACCGCGAGCAGTGCGGCTGCAAGCGCCAGGTCCACGAGGATGGCCCACAGTGTCACGCGCGGGCCGCACCTGGAGAAGAGCTGGCCGATCAGCCAGGGCAAGCTCATGCCGCCCGCGCTGGCACCAACAAAGAACCAACCGGTCGCGCGGCCGGTCAACGTCATCCGTTCACGGGCCAGGCACAGCATGGTCGGGAAGATTGCGGCCATAGACAGCCCGAACCCGATCGTTCCGATCCAGAGTGCGCCGAGGCAGTGCGGTGCGGCCAGGATGAGTGCGATGCTGAGCAGACACCCGACCAGCTCGCCGATCAGGATCGTGCGTGGCTTCAGGCGCGGCGCCATGGGGATGGCGGCCAGTCTCCCGATCGTCATGGCGGACCAGAACACGGAGGCCAGGTATGCGGCACGTGTCTCGCTGGTGAGCCGGAGTGTAACGGCATAGGCGGAGATCCATCCGCCGAACCCGACTTCGGCACCGACATAGAGCAGGAAGAAGAGCGCCACGAGCATGACCAGCAGGCGCCGGCTCCGGTGCGTTTCGGTTTCCGGCACTTGGAGCGGCGCAGGGCTCTTGACCGCACGCAGCAGGAGCGCGGGCGGCAGCATCAGGATCGCCAGTGTGCGGTAGGCCCAGGCGATGCCGCCACTCAGCGAGAGCGAAGCGGCCACAACGAGCGGCGCGACAAGCGCGCCGAGCCCGAAGAAGAAATGCAGGGTCTGCATGACCGGCCCGATCCTCTTGCGATGGGTCCAGACGAGCATGGTGTTGCCGCCCACGTCGATCGTGCCGCCGGCGAAGCCCGCGAGGAAGAGGGTCACGAGCAGGAGCGCAAGGCACGGTGCGAACGGCACGAGCGCAAGCAGCAGGCCGAGCATCAGCAGCGCGCTGCTGATCAACGGGTGTCCGGGCACACGGTCGTAGAGCCTGCCGCCGGCGCGCGAACCGAGCAGGTAGCCGAGTGCGCGGGCGAAGAACACGTAGCTGATCCCCTTCGCTGCCGTGCCCGTCTGCTCTGCGAGCCGAAGGAGCGTGGGGCCGACACAGGCCAGGAACATGCCCAGCGAGACGAAGGCGAGGCAGTAGGCGGCAGTTGGGACTGCCGCCGAAGTCGGAAGTCGGAAGTCGGAAGTCGGAAGTTGGGAATCGGAGATCGGGAGTTTCTGAGCGGGCTTCATGGGAGCGACCATAGCAGAGAATCAATACGACAAACCGCAGAGAGCGCAAATCCGGTCGAAGAGCATGGGGCGAAGGACAGGCGGCTCCGGCCGTGGCGCTCATCGTCCGTCTTGGGCTACGTCGGATGAGTCTCTCTTTCCACTTCCGGCTTCCGACTTTGCTTTCGGCTACGCCGTAAGCAAGGCCTTCAGGTGCGCGAGGGATTGGCGGGCGCCTTCTTCGCGGTCGCCGTCCTTCTTCTCGTACTCGACGGTCCAGACGCCGTTGTAGCCAGCATCCTTCAAAGCGGCGACGGCGATGCTGAGATCCAGTTCGCCGCTGCCCAGCTCGGTGCCGCGATACTTGTCGTTCTCGAGCACGCCGTCCTTGAAGTGCGTGTGCAGGGTATACGGCGCGATCATGCGATGGAACCTGTAGACGGTCTCCAGGTCGTACTTGCCGGTCGCGCGGTAGTTCATGGTGTCGAGGTTCGCGCCCACGTGTTTTGAGCCGACCGCTTCGAAGAGCCGGCGTTGCAGCTCGCCGTCGTTGGTGACTTTGCCGTGGTTATCGACGGCGAGGAAGACATCCTGGTCCTCGCAGAAGGGGACGAGCCGCTTGAGACAGCCGGCCATGGCGTCCACGTGCTTGTGCTCGGGCACTTCCGGCTTGGGCCGGCCGCCCTCGGTGCGCAGCACATTGGTACCCAGGATTTTTGCGAGCCCGGCAATACGTTTGGTGCGTTCGACCTGTGCGCTCACGGCCTGTTCGTCGAGCACGACGAAGTCGTTGGCCAGCGACACAGACGAAGGGGTGATCCCGACCTCGTCGAGTTCCGCGCGCAGCTTGTGCGCCTCTTCCTCGGGGTTCGCGTCGGTATCGTCGGCCCGCACGTCGGTGCAGCGGATCTCCGCATAGTCGTAGCCGATCTGCTTGATCGCCCGGAGAAACTCGCTGAGCGAGTGGTCCGGGAAGTTGTAATGGATGATGCCCAGTTTCGGTTCGGTCATTGGTTTCCTCCTGCGAAGATGCGGATTTCTAACCACGGCTTACACGGATCTGCGAAGAGTAGTGTCGTGACCGCGGAGAAATCAATGACGTAATGAACAGGCAGCTGTGTCAGCGGGGCGGCGCCCTCAGGCAAGCCCGTAGAGCACGCGTGAGTTTCTGTTCAGCCAGAGCCGCGCGATGTCCGGCGCTTCGCTCTCGCTCAGCTCGCCGCGTTCGATCCGGCGCGCGAGCACCTCTGCGACGATCTCGCGCGCCATGACGAGGTGGCCATAGACATTCTCGACGGGCCGCCCATAGTCGCCGCCGAACGCCTGGATCTTGTTGACGGGCACGAGATCCATGTACTCGTCGAGCGCGTCGACCGTCATGCGTGGCGAAACGATCGCGCACCAGCACAGGTTCAGCCAGACGTTCGGGAACTGTTTGCCGATCACGCCGAGCGCGCGGGTCCAGGGCATGGCTGCGTGGTACAGGTCGAATCGCGTGTCCTTGTGTTCGAGCAGGAACGACATGCAGGCGAGCGGATCCCGATTCCTGAAATCGCCGTAGTTGCCTGCGACGATACCGAGGTGGATCGCGCAGACGAGCTGTTCCTCGGCGCAGACATCGGCAAGCAGATGCAGGAGGGCGAGCGCGATCATCTGCTTCTCGCTTGCTTCCAGCTTCTTGCCCTGCGCGAGGTGTGCATAGGTTGCGGCGGCGTCGGGCCGGCCGCGCTCCGGCTGACCGTGCCGGGACGGGGGGAAGATTTTGAACCCGACCAGATCCCGCCGGGCTTTCCAGGCGCGGCATCGTGCGGCGAGCCAGTCATGGAACGCATCGAGCGTGGGCGGCAACGCATGGCCGTGCGTGCGCAGGAACGCCTCGTTCCCTTCGGCCGCGCACAGCACCACGGAACCCGGCAACAGGCCGACCATGAGCCCGGCGTTCGTTTCGAGCCGGTCCTTGATGAACGCTCTGCCCTCCTTGTTGGAGAAGGCCTGGTTGACGACCCTTTCGATGTTGCAGCGTTCGACAAGGATGCGCTGGTACAGGCCGGGCTCGGCATAAGTGCGCGTGATCGCCTGGGAAACCTGCTCGACGTTCGCGTCGGTTAATTCATCGACGCCGTAGAGATCCTGCAGTGTGATGAAGACGGCACGCGCGTAGCCGGTGTGGCGGACGGCCGGCAGGTACTTCTTGAGAATTGCCCAGCGCGCGGCGAGCGGCGGCGTGTCCGGCGCGCGCCTTGCGTGGTGCGCGTTCGTGTGGAACAGCTTGGCAAGCTCCGCCTCCGTCATGCCTGCCGTTTGCAGATCGGCGCGGTTGTAATGGCAGAACAGGTCGCAGACGTCCATCTTGTCGCCGATCCGCTCGTGCTCGACCATCAGGTGCTCGTGCGCGTCGACGACCGAGATCTCCGCGATCTCGTCGAGGAGTTGTCGGTAGAGTTGGCTCATGCTGTTCGATCTTCCCGTCTGCCTCGTCCGGCGCGAGCGATCGCCCACGGTCTGACGTGCAAGAGAACAGTCTATCCCCGCAGGGCCGGGGAAAGCAACCTTGCACCATCCGCCTCAGCCGGCAGGGTTCGGCGTGAGAAGTCAACCATCCCGATCCGCGCGTTGTTGGCCAGGAATCGGGTTCCGTCCTTTTTCCCTTCGTGCGCGCTGCCTGCACAGGTAGAATCCAAAAGAGACCGGCGCTTGGCCCCGCGCGTTATCTGCAATTGTCTGTATGAAATGGGGTGCAATACAACCAATGACTGTTCTGCGGGAAGGGGATTGAATATCCAACAGCCAACACCCAATATCCAACTTCCAAGTGGCGTGCCATAACAAGGGGATCGGTGCGAATTCCATTTCTCCCCGTAGCCCGGGCTATCAGGCGTCCCGGAAACCGAGTGCAACAGAACGGCTCGACGAGGACGTTCTGGGCTAGTGCGTGGCTTCGCCACGTCTTGTGCCCATGAATAGGGGGCAATATGCTCCCAGAGGACTCGAAACCGGCCCTTAGACTACTGATTTCCTGCTCGAATCAGCCACGTAAGAAGCGGGGGATTTGCGATTGTCCTAAGACCCACGATTTCTCT
>Ga0272441_10002524_pt1 | contig 36719 bp, 28 predicted proteins | sample SSMProp6N_FD_193582 | JGI IMG/M metagenome (GOLD analysis project Ga0272441, IMG submission 193582) | Marine sediment archaeal communities from Little Sippewissett salt marsh, Falmouth, MA, United States - SSM-Prop-6N | ecosystem: Environmental > Aquatic > Marine > Wetlands > Sediment ...
AAACTCATCTTTGAAGGCAATAATCAAGAAGCCCAAAATCTGATAAATGAAAAGATGATGGCTGTCCCTTCCTACCAGGCAAAATATCAGCCTGCGGGCGAACTCAAACTTTTCTTTCCGGGGCATGATAAAGTCACGGACTACAGGCGGGAACTTAACCTTAATACTGCTGTTGTTACTGTTGAATATAAAGTAGAGGGTATTACTTATAAACGCCAGATATTCAGCACACCGGTTGACCGGATTATAGTTATCCGACTTACAGCCGATAAACCCGGCACTATAAATTTTGAAGCAAGTTTTGATGCTGTCCAGGATAAAAAAGATATAAAAATTGAAGACGGCTGCCTTTCTCTGCAGGTTTGTGGAGTAGGGCATCACAATCCTGAAGGTATCTTAAGATGTCATTCGCGATTAAAGATAATTTCTAAAAATGGAAATGTTAAACTCGAAAATAATAAGTTTTCTGTAAAAGATGCTGATTCTGCTGTTTTGTTTTTAGCTTCTGCAACTAACTATGTAAATTATGAGAACACAAGCGGAAAACCCGAAAAAATTGTAGAAAAACAAATTAGAGCTGTTTCAAGAAGACCTTACGAGAAAATTTTGACAGACCACATTAAAGATTATCAGAAATTATTCAGCCGTGTTCAACTTGATTTAGGTACTACGGATGATGCCAAACTACCGACCGACCAGAGAATAAAAAACTTTGCATCAAATAAAGACCCGCAGCTTGTTACGTTGTATTTTCAGTTCGGAAGGTATCTCCTTATCTCCTGTTCCAGACCGGGAACTCAACCGGCAAATCTTCAGGGTTTGTGGAATGAAAGTATAGACCCGCCCTGGTCCAGTAAATATACTATTAATACAAATACAGAGATGAATTACTGGCCCGCAGAATCTACGAACCTTTCGGAATGTCACGAACCGTTGTTTGGGCTTATTGAAGATATATCTAAAACGGGGCAGAAAACCGCTTCAGTAAATTATGGCGCCGGTGGATGGGTATGCCATCACAATACCGACCTGTGGCGGGCTACCGGACCTATTGACGGAGCATTCTGGGGTTTCTGGCCAAGCGGAGGAGCTTGGCTTTGCCAACATTTATGGTATCGATACGAATACACAGGTGATAAAAAGTTTCTTAAAAAGGCATCTCCCATTATGAAGGGCGCTGCTCAATTTTTTGTTGATACGCTTGTTGAACACCCCAAATACGGCTGGCTTGTTACCTGCCCGTCGGTGTCACCGGAAAATGCGATGTTTGATTGGGTAAGTATTTGTGCTGGTCCTACTATGGATATGCAGATTGTCCGCGACTTATTCAATAATTGTATTAAGTCCGCGGAGATTTTGAATATTGATTCGGATTTTAAAAAATTGCTCAAAGATAAGGTTGAAAAACTTGCGCCCATGCAAATAGGGCAGGCGGGACAGTTACAGGAATGGCTGGAAGATATTGACCTTACGGTGCCGGAGAAAGAGCACCGTCATGTTTCGCATCTATACGGTCTTTTTCCCTCTAACCAAATAAATAGATATGATACCCCCGAACTTTTTGCCGCGGCCCGTAAAACCCTTCAACTGCGCGGTGACGGCGGAACAGGATGGTCAAAAGCATGGAAAATAAATTTTTGGGCGCATCTGCAGGACGGAGACCACGCCTATAAAATGCTTTCCAGTCTTATTTCAACCGGCACTTATCCTAACATGTTTGATGCTCACCCTCCTTTTCAGATAGACGGAAATTTCGGAGGGACAAACGGGATTTGCGAAATGCTGATGCAGTCTTATTCAAAAGTAAAAGGCGGGAAATTGTCCGGTGAAATATATATTCTACCGGCTTTGCCTTCGGCTTGGCCAAACGGCTCAATAAAAGGCCTTAAGGCTCGGGGCGGTTTTGAAGTAAGCATTGAATGGGAAAAAGGCCTTTTAAAAAATGCTGAAATTAAATCTCTTCTCGGCAATCCTCTGAAAATCCGCTATAAAGACGACGTTATTGAAACGAAAACTGTAAAAGGTAAAATATACTGCTATAATAAAAAACTGGAAATTATTTAGGAAAAACAATCAAAACTGAGGAAAAGAAAATGCATATTAAATATTTTTTTGCGCTTTTATTTTTTGTCGTGGTTTTATCATTATTACCGGCTTATTGCGAAGACGTTAATATACTGAGCAATCCCGATTTTGAGGATGAAACTCTTGACGGATGGATTGGCCGGGGATGCGAAATTTCATTGTCCGAAGATAATCACACGGGTCTTAAAAGTGGTTTTGCCCACAACCGAACTTCCGGTTGGCAGGGAATTAGCCAGCCCGTTCTGGAAAAAATAAAACCCGGTGAAAATTACGAAGTGTCGGCTTGGGTAAAAATAGCAAATGTGGAAACCGCTAATGTGTATATAACTGCCGAGCAATCCGATGAAAACGGCACGAGGTATACGCGCATAGCAGCCGGCGTTGCTTCGGATTCGCAGTGGACTCAACTTTCCGGAACTTTTAAGCCCGAAGTAAAAGGAAAATTGTTCGTAATGAATATTTACGTAGAAGGTCCGGGTTCGGGAGTTGATATATATGTTGATGATGTAAATGTTTTCGGCCCGCTTGCTGATTTGATTGGTTCTATTAGTCCTAATGCAAAAGGTTTAATTGACGCAAATATACGGTATCAGGTCATAGAAGGTTTCGGCGCATCAGTCGCATGGTTTGCCGGCTGGCTTAATGCCCATCCTAAAAGAAACCAACTTTACGACATTCTATTCAAACAATTAAATCTTACGTCTTACAGATTTGCTAATACATATCTTTTTAACCAAAACAATATAAACGAAACGGCAAAAATTATTAATAATGCCCGGCGTGTATTGGGCCGCCCTTTAAAAATCAAGGTTGCGTCATGGACTCCGCCTCGTTTTCTAAAAAGCAACGACAGTTTGGTCGGCGGAACGCTTAAAAAAGATGCTGACGGAAATTTCGTCTATAAAGAATTTGCCGAGTGGTGGGCAGACAGTTTATTTTATTTTTCCAACAAGGGTATAAATGTCGATTATGTAAGCATACAAAACGAACCCGATATAATCCCAGGATATGATTCCTGTAGATTGATGCCTAATGAGCATACGGATACGGCCGGATATAACTTGGCTCTGGACGCGGTTTATCAGGAACTGCATACAAGAATGGGCGAACAAATGCCTAAGTTACTTGCTCCCGATACTATGGGTTTTAGAAATTCCAAAGCGTATATTGATGCTTTTACTAATACCGACTATGTCTACGGTTATGCGCATCATATTTACAGTGACGGAGTAGGCGGATTTGAGAGCCCGCAGTCCTATGTAGGCGAAATGTTCGACTATATAAAAAAATACGGCAGCAAACCCCTTTATCAGACGGAATATTCCAGAAATTCTAATTACCAAAGAGCGGGATTTAATGATGCTGTTTTCACGGCATGGCATATTCATAACTGTTTGGTTTACGAAGGCGTGAAAGCATATTATTATTGGGACCTTATCTGGAATCAGGATAAAAAAGGGCTTATATCGCTGGCTCGTCCCAAAGGAAGCCGGGGCTATACTATAAATCCCAGTTATTACGCTCTTAAGCATTTCTCGGCATTTACGGATGAGGGCTGGCAGAGAATAGAAGCCGCAAGTGATTCGGACGCTTTGAAAATGTCCGCTTATATAAACACTGACAACAAAAAAATGAGCATAGTAATAACAAATACTTCCGATATTGATATAGAACTTTCGCTTTCTTTAAAGGATTTCTCTTTTAATAGAGGTGATATTTACAGGACAAGCATAAATGAGAATTGTGCTTTTGTGGGTGATTTTGAAAAGTCTGAAACCTTGTCTTTGCCCGCAAAATCAATTACAACCGTCGCATTGATGAACTATTCTTTCTAAATCTTGCGCTATAAGATAAAAATCCCATGAAAAATAATAACTCATTTTCATATTTTCTTTTTATTGTTGCTTTGCAGGGATTCTTAGGGCGGATTATGGGGTATTTTCTTCCGCTGTATTTTGAGGAGTTGGGTTATTCAGGCGCTCAATACGGGTTATATTTTACAATCGCGTCTCTTTCTACGATTATCCTATCCTTGCCTATGGGCATTTCCACGGACAAGAAACCCATCGCGTATATTCTTATGTTCAGCTTCCTATTGTCTTCATTAAGCAGGGTAGGTTTTATCATTTCTAAATCTTTTTTGGTTTTTTCTCTGTTCTCTTTTATAGGAAGTTTCGGTGTGCGTTTTGTGAATGTTGCAAAAGAATCTATGTTTTTCAAAATCAGCGAAAAAACATCACCGATTCATGCCGGCCAGTATCAACTGGTGAATTTTGTTTTTATGGGTGCGGGTATGATTATGGGGAGTTTAATAATTGCGAAATACAGTTTTTGGCATGCATTCGTTGTCGGTGCCGCGGGCAGTTTACTCCTTGCCTTTCTTTCCTATTTTGTTCCCAGAACCGAAACAATGGCAATAAAACTTGAAGATTATAAGATAGCTCTTTTTACTCCCAAAGTATTTTTCTTGATATTTATTTTTGTTTTGTCCAGTTTACACTGGGGAGCTGAAAATGTCTGCTTCCCTAAGTTCTTAAAACACAACCTTCATTTAAGCACTCAGGGAATAGGATTATATACCGGTATAGGATTTATCTTTGTAGGTTTAGGTGCTTATCTTGGCGTTCTCTTGGTGCAGAAAAAAATAATTAAAAATTTACAGATGCTTCTTATTATAGGATTTTGGGTTGCGGGCCTTTTCCATATTTTGATGTGTGTCAACAATGTGTACTTGTCTTTCTTTTTCCGTTTGTGCCACGAGATTGGCGACGGGTTTGTATTCCTTGCGTTCTATTACGGTATACCCAAAATTTTTCATATCCGGACTATAGGGGGATGCGCCGCGTTTATCAGTGTATGGATGTGGACTGGCGCTTTTCTTAGCGCTATCGCATTCGGATACATAGGCGATACCTACGGCAACCAATGGCCATTGATAATATCGGGTGCTATCCTTTTTATGATACCGTTTTTGATATATTTGAGAAGGAAAATCGTGGCGGATATTATATAAATTTAAAAATCAAAACTTTTTTGATTTAGATTTTACCTTTTAAGTTGCTTTCTCCTGCATAACGTCGGAGTGATTTTTGCCTTTTCAGTTTGGCAAAAAATAGAATTTGATTTTTTGCTATTAATTCTTCCTAAATCCTACACCCTCTATATATAGATTTCTGTCCTGGCCGTCTTCCAGTAAATCGTTTACAAAACTGACGGATATTTTATGTTTTCCCTTAATTATTTTTATAGTGCCGACTTTAAACTCGTTGCTTGAACTACTTGAGATTACTTTTCTTCCGACTAATTTGTTATCCATTAAAATCTTTACAAGAGCATACTTGCCCTTCACCGGGGTAGATGAGCCTTTTAAAAAGACCGAATATTCTCCCTTTTTAACACAGTTGAAATCAGCAGCGACGGTTCCGTCGCTATTTAAGTTAAGTTGGTCGGGGGTTTTCCAAAAATATGGACTTTCGCCTACCAATTCAAAGTTTTCGAGACCGAGCCAGGTTATATCGCCCTTTTTGTTAATTTCAAAAGATGCCCCCAGATTGGCAAGTAAAGCTGAAGCATATCGATATCCCTTAACCATATTGTTATCATTACTATCCCATTTTATATTATCTATGATAACTATATTTCCTTTTATATTTATACTTGCTAAAGCTGCCGGTAATGTAAAAAATTCTACATTTTCCGGAATATTTACTCTCTCTCCTATAACTAGTTTGTCCAAGAGCAATGCTATACCTCCGCCCCAATCCGGACCATTAATAAAAGATATTTCAAGTTTGTTTTTACCTGCCGGCAGTTTAGCTAAGAAAGGATACTCACGAATTTCATTTTGGCTTGTTGTGATTTGTCCTACTATTTCGTCTGCGACTTTTATTTCTACCTGTGGATAAATACCTCTACTTTCCCTGCTGCCTGCAATTAGTGATAATAAATATATTCCCGATTGAGGAATATCAACAAAACCTTCTACTGCACCCATTGATTTGAACATTACAGCAGTATTAGAATTTTCTAAATGGACTACATTGCCTTTCATCTCCAGTGTCTCTGCCTCAATTTCAAATTTTTGTTTACTTTTATTTATCACCTTGGGCATCAATGTATTATTTATAACCGAAGTATCTAAATTTATTCTTCTGCGCCATCCCTGCGATGGTTCGGTGAGGAATAATAGGTCTTCTCTTGAAATACCTGATAATAGCTTATTATCTCTTGAAGCTATGTAGATTGGTCCCTGTGCAGAGGTAATTTCCAAGCTATCAGCAACTAATATATCTTTAAGTTCTTCGAATGTTTCTTTATCGGGACAATGCCAGTAAACTGTTTTATTAGTAGAGTTTCTGAGGAAATTTTTTATTGCTTTTTTAGATTGTGTAATTTCTCTTCCCCCGCCGTGTAAAATAAGAATGTCCGCATTTTTCAGCTTGTTGTTAGTGAGTAATCCTTTTAACGGGGTATAATTTAATTCCAACTTTGATAAGTCTTCTTCAAATTTTATGTCACTGCCAAAAACGACGGTATTATTTTCGTTTATCGGTTTGGATGCCATGTAATTTATCGAGTTCTGCAGGATTCTTCTGGCCGGCGGTTCATAATCCATTTTTTGACCGAGCAAAGCTTGTATTAACAATATTGAACCCTTTCCGACCGAGATTTCCGTTATAGGTGCCTTGTCTAACGCTCTGTCACTGCCGGAAACAATTATTGCTCTTGCTCCATAAGCATTAGGTCTTACAATCTCATGGTTTGTAAGATAATTATCATTTTTCCAAAATTTCAGGTCTTCTTCAGTGATGCCCTGAAGGACGGGATGGTTTTTGTTAAGGGCAAAAGTCATTGTTGAGTTTTTCTGTCTTAACGATAAACCAAGTCCCAATCCATTTAATGTTTCCTGTTCTAAAACAATGACTTTTCCGCCTTTTTGAAGGAATTCCAATAATTCTTTTGAATTCAGGGTGGCCTTTCCTATTTGGTTTTCAACTTCTTTTTCCGTGATTTGCGGGGCTATTATTAAGAGAGCATCTTCAATATTAACGTTTTTTAAACTATTGAGTGAATCTATAGTTTTTACAGCGGGAATTTTTTTATGGAAATTATTTCCAGGGTCATACAATAAAACATCGGTATTATCAGGAGCTGTTATAGGCTTAAGTTTTTCAATCGTGTAAATTTCTTTGATTGTATTTGCCTGTTTTCCGTCTGCTGTGAGTTCTGCTTGAAATTCTAAGTTTGTCGATTTATTGACATTCGGGGCAATAAAGTTGATAGTTACGAGTTTGTATCCCCCGGGTTCCAAAGTTAATTTTTCTTCCCCTGTAATATTTGTGTTGGATAGGCACCATTTTAAAGTTAAATTAACATCAGAAGAACTGTCATTAAAGATGTCAAATGTGCGTTCTACATAATTACCTGAAAAGAATCTTTTGTCTCTGTTTTGCATAAAAGCTACTATAGGTTTGTAAAACTCTTTTTGTGCCTCATAGAAAGGCCTCATCAAATCATCCACAATTACACCGTGTCGGAAACAGCTCCATGGACACATTCCTGATAATCCTGTGCGCCGGTATGCTATGGTTTGGTCAATCCATGCCTGAAGTTTTGCTTTATCATGATATAGGTTTTTATTTGTGTAGGCAGTGTCGCCGAAAAAGATAGTCCCTGAAGAATAATCCCCAAAAGGCATCCATAAATATTCTCCTATATAGAGGGGCTTGGTTTTAATCCAAGAAAAGTCGCGTCTTGTGACTCCGAGCATTCCGCCGCTACCTGCAAGTTCAATCCTTTTTTCCAGCCAGTCCGCTGTATTTGGCCAATCGGAGTAAGTGGGCGGTTCGTGGGGATAATGCAAGCCGATGATGTCTGCTGCTCCATCGGGGTCCAAATCACCGTCAAAAATGATAGGACGGGAAGGGTCAAGTTCTTTTACAAAACGGCCTAAATCCCCGAGTTTTTTTGGCAGGTCCTCGGAAAACCTGGTCATTCCCATATGTAGTAATTCGTTTTCTATGCTCCATATAATAACGCTTGCGTTATTTCTGTCTCTTTTTATAAGACCTTCTAAATGTTTTCTATAGTTTTCCCAAAATCTTTCATCGTTATAAGCATACATTCCCACCTGGTCTGTATAAACAGCCGCTTCGTCTATAATCATTATTCCTAATTCATCCGCAATTTCCACCCAACGTTTAGGCCAAGGCTGAACGTGGTAACGGAAGGTCGTAATATTGGCTGTTTTTACCGCCTCGAGTTTCTCGCGTATTTTTTCATGGCTATCTACTTCCGATATAGGCCAGCAGCCGGAGCCAAGAAGGTGTCGTTTTACTCCGTTAAGATAAAAATCGGGTCCGTCTGTCCAGAATTCTTTAAATCCGAACCTTTCTTTGGGTGTATCTATTATTTCTCCATCTTTGCTCTTGCGTAAGTTGAGTTGGAGTTTATATAAATGAGGATTTTCAGGAGACCAGTATTTGGCGTTTTTGAAGATAGAGGAAATTTGCCATTTGTTGTCTTTCACAGGAGAAGCAGGTATTTCAAGAGCCACTTTGTTTTTATCGAATACTTTTCCTTCTACCCATAAATTATCTTTCATTGAACCCAACACTATACCTGAAATCGTGATAGTTTTATTGCGGGTGGAAGTGACTATTGCGATATCGTCAAGGTATGTATTAGGCCGCGAGAATAGCCACACGTCATCCATGGGTCCAAAGAAACCGCCTCCACCTATAGGAGCAAGGACCTTGCCCCTGATTGAATCATGAGGTTGGCCTTGTTCTATTCTAAACCCGTCTGCATAGGTTGCTGTTTGGTCCTGGCATCTTAGCTGTAGCCAATGTGTAGAACCCGGTTGAACAATCGATGTTATTTCTACGTCAAAAGGTGTCCATCCGTCCGTCCGTTCTCCCATAATTTTGCCGTCTATGTAAACATGCGGATTGAAACGGCAGCTGTTAAATCTAATAAAGACTCTGCGATTCTGCCAAGACGAAGGTATATCGATTTGTCTCTTAGCCCAGCCGTAGGATGCTTCTCCGATTGCTGTACTGTAAAAGTCTTTGGGGACTTGAGAATCCCACCAGCCGTTTTTAGGCAGTTCGGAAAGACCTTTACCCGTGACTACTTGCCATGCGCCGTTAAGACATATTTTCTCTTGTATATCTTCTTTTGCTGAAATCTCAGCGGGCAAGTTTGTCGCGGCAAACGTTGAAAATATAGTTAATAATATAGGGATACCCATAAAAAAGTTTTTTATTTTGTCTCCCGATTTCATTTTAGCTTTAAAATTGATTATCGTATAATACTAAAGAGTGGTTATTATATGTCAAATTCCCTTAAAAATCTAACTAAACGTTTCAATAACTGGCAAACTTTCGAAGATATTGTTTCTTCATTGAAGAATGCCGAGAGAATATGGATAAGAGGAGTTTACAAGACTTGTTTAGCTTTTTTATTGGCCGGATTAAGAAAGAGACTCAACACGGCAATTCTTGTTGTGTTTGCGGATGAAGAAAAGTCACGTAATTTCTTTACGGATATAAAAGAATTTTCTTCTGAAGGCGTATATTATCTCCCGAGTTACGATTTTTCACTGGAAAGCTCCGATATTTACGATGAAATTGCAAATGAAAGAATATCGAATCTTTACTCGTTATTAAATGATAAATCACCATTTTTAATAGTTGCTTCTTTAAAAAGTTTTATCCAGAGGATGTCTTCCCCTGTTTCTTTTATTTCTTCCGTAATTCGTTTTAAAGTCGGCGAAAATGGGCGAAAAGAATTAATAGAAAAATTGGACGGTTTGGGTTATGAACGGAAAAATATAGTTGAAGATAGGGGAGATTGGTCGCTTCGCGGTTCAATTTTGGATGTTTTCACGTATTTTTATGAAGACCCTATACGTATAGAGTTTTCGCAGGAAAAAATAGAATCAATACGACATTTCGACCCTACAACCCAAAAATCTACAATCAAAATTAAGGAAGCCGTTATTCTTCCTAAAGAGGATGTAATCCGCGAAAAAAGAAATTCCACAATACTATCTTATTTACCTGAAAATTCAATCGTATGTTTGAATGATAGTATGGAACTGCAGGAACGAGCCGGCAAGTTATTTGAAGAGCAGGAATATGGAAATCTTATTGAAATTCAGTTTTTTAAATGGGCCAGAATGCGTAAGGAACTCCATACTAAAAATGTGTTCTTTACTTCGGCTATACCGCAAAAACCGATAGGCGGGTATTCAAGAATGTTCTCTTTGCTTTTTCAATCCCTTTCCCTGAACCAGTCCGCCATTGCTTCGGTGGCGGACGGTTCAGGGCTTGAAGGAATCGGAGCTGGCTTTGACAGAATAGAGCAAAGTGTAAAAGAGTGGCAAAAAGAAAAATTCCATATATATTTTGTTTCCTATAATGAAGGAGAACAGGAAAGACTTAAAGAAATACTAAAAGAAAAAAAATTATATCCGCAAAATAATACATATCTAAAAATCGGAAGGATAGACTGCGGATTTCTTATTTCTTCACTTAAAACGGTAGTTTTAACGGACAAAGAAACATTCTCCCGTTATAGAATACAAAGGCCGTTTCATAAATTCAAAGGCGGAGAAAGCATTTCGTCTCATCTTGACATAAAAAGGGGCAATTATGTTGTACATATGGTTCACGGTATAGGCAGATATTTAGGATTAAACGAAGTTAAAGTCGAAGGCAGAAAAAAAGAATGCTTGATGTTGGAATATGGAAACCGGGCTCTTCTATATGTGCCGATTGAAGGGTTGGATTTATTGCATAAATATATCGGGCTTGAGGGTAAAAGCCCCAAACTTTCGAATTTGGGTTCTTCTCAGTGGAGATACGAAAGAGAAAAAGTTTCAAAAGCTTGCAGAGATATAGCTTTTGAACTTCTAAATACGGAAGCTACAAGAAAAACAAAAAAAGGTTTTGCTTTTTCCGACGATAACCGGTGGCAGAGAGAATTCGAAGCATCTTTTATATACGAAGAAACCAAAGACCAACTTAAAGCATCTCAGGAAGTTAAAGAAGATATGTGCAAGGATATCCCCATGGATAGACTGCTTTGCGGTGATGCAGGTTATGGAAAAACAGAAGTGGCTATTAGAGCCGCTTTTAAAGCAGTTATGGATAATAGGCAAGTAGCAATATTAGTCCCTACCACAATCCTTGCGCAGCAACATTGGTTGAATTTTAAAGATAGAATTAAGGATTATCCTCTTAGAGTGGAAATGCTCTCCAGATTTGAAGCGCGTAAAGAACAAAATAAAATCATAGGTGATTTAAAAAACGGAACTGTAGATATAGTAATCGGCACTCATAGATTGCTTCAGAAAGATGTAAATTTTAAGGATTTGGGACTTATTATTGTTGATGAAGAACAGCGTTTCGGCGTTGTTCACAAGGAAAAACTCAAAGCTTTAAAAAAGACGGTTGATGTTTTAACTTTGACTGCCACGCCCATTCCCAGAACTCTTTATATGATGCTTTCTGGAATAAGGGAACTTAGCATGCTCAACACGCCGCCGCGCGATAGATTGGCGGTAAAAACTATCGTTTCCGAATTTTCCCCGCAGTTGGTAAAAGATGCCATTAGGAATGAAATCACACGGGGCGGTCAGGTTTTTTTTCTGCATAATAGAGTGGAAAATATAAATCAAACAACCGATTTCATAAGAGATTTAATTCCTGATGCCATTGTAGAATTTGCTCATGGGCAGATGAATGAAAAAGAACTTGAAAAAATCATGTTTCTTTTCATTAATAAAAAAATAGATGTGTTGGTTACCACGACTATTATAGAATCAGGGCTTGATATTCCGAATACAAATACAATAATTATAAATGATGCGCATAAATTCGGTTTGGCGGATTTATATCAACTGAGAGGCAGGGTTGGCAGATATAAATTGCAGGCTTATGCATATTTATTGATTACTCCCAAAGAATTATTGACTCCCGAAGCAAAAAGAAGGCTGCGTGCTCTGGAGGAGTTTTCTCATCTTGGTTCGGGGTTTCAGTTAGCTATGCAGGATTTGGAAATAAGAGGCGCAGGCAATATACTCGGCGCAGAACAGCACGGACACATAATGAAGGTAGGTCTTGAACTATATATGAAAACTTTAAAAGATACCGTGGATAAACTGAAAGGTAAAAAAATTACAAAGCAAATTATTCCAAAAATAGATTTGGATATTCCCGTTTACATACCGTCAAGTTACATATCCGACGAATCTGCCAAATTATCCGTATACAAGAGAATAGCAGAATTAGGCGAAGAAAAAGAATGCTTAGCATTAGAAGCGGAACTTAAAGATAGATTCGGAAAGCTGCCTCCTTCGGCAAAATTACTGTTTGATATTGCTAAAATTAAAGTCAGGGCTGAGAAAGCCGGGATAGAATATCTTATCAGAAAAGAAAATAAAATCATTTTTAACTTCCGTAAAAAACAAAACTTGCGCAAAGAAGTAGCCCAATTGCCGAGAAAATACAATCGTATTATAAATACGCAGGAAGAACTGTGTTTTACTCTAAAGCCTAAAGAGGCGAACCACGAGAAAATTACTCGCAAAATTATTTCCTTGTTGCAAGTATTCACACGATAGATTAGAATACCCCATAAAATTAAGTAGGGAGTAGCGCTCCGTCGCTAAAGCTTTGGAGCGCCGCGCCTCCCAAAGTCTCGTACGGCGGGCAGGTCGGCGACAAGCAAGTAGAAAGTAGAGAGAAAAAATATTCGGTCCTGCCGCTTTTTACTATTAAGTTGCTAAAAAGGGAATGTCTTAAGATGAAAATTTTAAAACTATTTGTTTTTATAATACTTTTCCAAATATTATTTCTTTTGAATTCTTTTGCGAAAACAATAGATTATATAGTAACCACAGTTGATAAAGAGGTAATTACGGCTTTCGAATTGAGGGAAAAATTAGAGGTTTTGGCAAAGCATTATATAAAAATTTATAACACGGACAAATTGGAAGAACTTTTAAAACAAGCAAGAGATAATATTTTAAAGGAAACAATAGAAGAAAAAATATTGCTTATCAATGCGGATAAAGCAAACATAGAAGTGACGGACGGAGAACTCGAAAAAAGCATGGAGGAGTTCAAAAAAGGATTTTCTTCGGAGGAAGAATTTTTAACCCAACTTAAAGCAGAGGGACTTACCCTTGCCGATTTTAAAGACAAAACCAAAACGAGAATAAAAATAAGCAAATTTATCAGATTAAACATTATAAGAGATGTTAAAATTACCGAAGAAGAAATCGAAAGTTTTTACGGAGAAAACAAATCATCGTTTTTAGCGCCGGCGCAAATTAAAATTTCGCAGATTTTGATAAAAAATACCGGAAATAGCGATGCTGAAGCAAAAATAGGAGAGATTTTTCAAAAACTGAAAGCCGGTGAGGATTTTTCTTTGCTTGCAAAAACATATTCGAAAGGGCCTAATGCTGTAAACGGAGGAGACTTGGGATTTGTATATCCCGAACAACTTCAGCCCCAAATCAAGGAGGCCGTTTCCAAATTGAATGCCGGAGAATTCACAGAACCCGTCCTTTCTTCTTTGGGTTATAATATTATTAAATTAGAAGCAAAGAAAATGCCGCAATATGCGCCCTTGTCCGAAGTAAGCGAGTTGATTAAAAGAAGAATATATGATATAAAAGTTGAGAAAGTTTATGAAGATTGGATGAATAATGCTAAAAAGGACATTGATATAGTTTTAATTGAAAAATAAAACAAATTTAAAAATAGTTCAAAGGATTTAATCGTTGGAAATGTCTAATTAACAGCGAAAGGAGGAAATAGGTATGTTAAACAGATTCAAAGGGACGGGGTTCACGTTAATAGAACTTCTCGTGGTGGTTGCAATCATAGGAATTTTAGCCGCGGTGCTGCTTCCTACATTGAATAATGCGCGCGACCTTGCAGTAAGAGCAAGGTGTATGAATAATTTGAAGCAGTTGATGCTTGCCAGCATACTATATGCTGACGACTGGGACCAATACCTGCCGGGACCCAGGGCTTTTGTTGACCCGCCCGAACCATCGATCGCAAATGGTCCAGGCGGTGCTCCCGGTGGATATTCTTCTGCTTGGTCTCCTGTCGATGACAGTTATAATCAGGGGCTCACGCCTATTAATGGTATATACTTGGATCCCGCTACTCGACCACCTTCTCCTAATAGTATTGGTCTCTTAGCAAAAGACGGATATATAACTGAGGCAGAATTCTTTAAATGTCCCAGCGCACAGGCGCGAAATAACCTTACGAGTGGAGGATTTCCCCGCCAATATGATTACTCAGTATCAAATCCTACATGGAGAAGACCATGGTTAGGAACACTAACTGCTAAGGGATTGATACCTGTTAACGATTTGTGGACTAATTTTTATCTTCCCGGCGACGAAGGTCCCGCTGGCGCAGGTCCTGGCTCTCCTCCGGGAATGACTTATCTTCCTAATGGCCATCGTAAACTTTCAAGCTTCCCTGGATCGAGCCAAACGGTTGTATATGTTGAAGAGACCACGGGAATGGTGCCTGTGAACTGTGGTATGTATAATGGCGCGATGCTGGACGACCCCTTGATGTGTTTTCAAAATGCAATAGAACCGCGCCATTTAGAAAATTCTACCGTGGGATGTCTTGACGGGCATGTGATACTTATCTGTTCGAGTTTAAAAGATTGTTCTTCTCATGTTGGTGTTGCTAATCCGTATATGGCTAAAGAATGCGGACCCAAAACAATACATTTGATGCCTGAATATTGTCCTTATCCGGGATGGGGTGGTTAAGTCGATAAAAAAAGATTAGAAAGCCGCCAAACCTTAATAGGTTTGGCGGCTTTTTTTTATAAAGTCAATTTTTTATTATATATTAAACCCTTTTCAAATTTTCTCTATTTATAGTATTATTACAAACAAATGGCAGAAACACTTTTTGACGTAGCACGTCCAAGTAGACCTCATAATTTACCCCTTGCTCTAAAAATGCGGCCTGTTTCTTTAGATGAATTTACAGGGCAGGAGCATATATTAGGTAAGGGAAGATTATTAAAAAGAGCAATAGAATCGGATAAAGTTACATCTTTAATTCTTTTCGGACCGCCGGGGACTGGAAAGAGCGCGCTCGCTCATATAATCGCCAACAAGACAAAATCGCATTTTGTAAAAATAAATGCTGTAACTTCAGGTGTTGAAGAAATTCGTAAAATTATTGATGAAGCTAAACAAAGACAAGATTTAAATAATAAAACCACCATTCTTTTTATTGACGAAGTCCATCGTTTCAATAAACTCCAGCAGGATGCTCTTCTACCTGCAGTTGAAGACAATACCATCACTCTTATTGGAGCCACTACGCATAATCCTTTCTTTTTCATAAATGCCCCTTTAATTTCACGTTCTACAGTCGCGGAATTTTATCCTTTAAAAGACGAAAATTTACGAAAAATATTAAATAGAGCATTAAAAGATAAAGAAAAAGGGCTTGGAAAGTATAATGTCAAAATAGAAGAAAGAGCGATAAGCCATCTTATTAAAGTAAGCGATGGAGATGCAAGACGGCTCTTGAATGCTTTAGAAATCGGCGTTTTGACCACAAAGAAAGATAAAGGCGGAATTATTAACTTTAACCTTGCCATTGCGGAAGAATCTATTCAAAAAAAAGCCGTTGTTTATGACAAAGACGAGACAGGCCATTACGATACGATCTCGGCTTTCATAAAGTCAATGCGGGGCTGTGACCCGGATTCAGCTCTTTATTGGCTGGCGAAAATGCTCGAAGCGGGAGAGGACCCGAGATTTATTGCAAGAAGAATAATTATATGCGCGGCTGAAGATGTAGGAAACGCAGACCCGCAGGCATTAGTCATCGCAAATGCGTGTTTCCATGCGTGTGAACTTATCGGTATGCCGGAGGGAAGAATTCCTCTGGCGCAAGCCACAATATATGTTGCGTGTTGCCCTAAAAGCAACGCAAGTTATGAAGCAATAGAAAAAGCGTCAAAAGACATAAAGGAGCAAAGAACCCGACAAGTGCCTTCCCATTTGCAGGTCGGCTCTTATAAAGGGGCTGAAAAATTGGGAAGAGGCGTAGGATATAAATACGCGCATTCTTTCCCCGGACATTTTGTCCGGCAGAATTACGGGGTAAGCGATAGACATTACTATATTCCTTCTTCGCAGGGTTATGAAAAGATAATAAAAAACAGATTAGATGAATTACGAAAAAGAAAACAAGAAAAAGTCGCGGAGCAAAATAAAAAAACTTCTTGAGCAACTTCCTGTTTCCGTTCTGAAAGAAAAAAGCAGTAGTATTCAGTCTCGCCTTTATTCGCTAAACGGATATAAAAACTCTTCATTTATAATGTGTTATCTTTCAACGGGAAGGGAAGTTTCCACTTTTGAAGTAATAGAGACGGCTTTATCGGAGAACAAAAAAGTAGCGGTTCCTTTAATCCTGGAATCGCAAAACATAATGCTTCCCTGCGAGATCAGTAATTTAAAAGATTTAGAGCCCGGTCCGTGGGGAATCCTTCAGCCGATAAAAGAAAAAATTAAAAACATTCCCCTGAAAATTGTCGATTTGATTATAGTTCCGGGCATTGCTTTTGATAAAAACGGAAACCGAATAGGCAGAGGCAAAGGTTTTTATGATAGATTCTTAAAGTCAGTACCTCCCAGTATCCCCAAAATAGCGCTTGCCTTTTCCTGTCAAATTGCCGAGAAAATCCCAACCACGAGGAATGACATTGCTATGGATAAAATTATTACAGAAGATGGGGTGATAAATTGCAAATAAACGGTTATCGTAAAGATAAGACGGTTTTCGGTTATCGTGAAATGACATAAAAAATAACAATGTGTAGTAGTATGAAGACGTGTGATAAAAATGAAATTGTGAGATATTAAAGAAGTAAACTCGAATCAATGCAAAGTCGTGGGAATTCATGGGGCGCCAGCTGCTGGAAAATCTCAGTTGGCAATGGCTTTATCGAAACTTCTACATAGGGCTAACCTGTGGAAAATTCAGATTATTTGTGTGTGTGGAAAAAATTCTTGGAATCTGTGTAATCTTCATTCAATAATCTGTGTAATCATTTTTCAAAAATACCCTTAAAGCAGATCATAAGCCGAGTTCTGTATTCGGTGACAATTTCTCTAAGCAGCCTACCCGGAAGTCGTAAGGAAACGGGCAATTTCCATTGCTTCCTTATTTGGCCTTGCTCCTGGTGGGGTTTACCTTCCGCCATTGAAACAATGGCGGATAGTATGCTCTTACCATGCTGTTTCACCCTTATCCCCCCTAGTTTTCTTCCGAAAACTAACAGGGGGGACGGTATGATTTCTGTGGCACTTTCCTCCCATTGCTAGGTCCGCCAACGTATTAGTGGCGGACACCATGCCCTTTGGAGCCCGGACTTTCCTCCCCGCCCCGACGATACCTGCCCGCTTCACAAGCAGGCGGGCGTCGGGACACAGTAGTCACCTGATCTGCTTTAAGGGAATTTCTCCGTAAAATTCATAATAACATAGTAAGATAACTTTACAAACCGTGAATATTAGTTCCTTTTTCGTATCAATTACAATAGTGTTTTGTTATGAATTAACGGGGTTCAATCTACGGATTGAGATGCGAGTTTGTCAGCTATTTTGTTTGATTCTCTGTTGATGTGTTCTATTGTGAACGTTTTATAGCCGCCAATCATATGCATTGCAAGATTATGAAGTAGTTTTAAAGTATCGTTTTTTATTTTATATTCACCTTTAATTTGTTTGCATAAAAGTTCGCTGTCCGTATAAACGGTTATTTCCCTGCAATCTAAAATCAGTCCTTCCTGGAGAGCAAAAAGAAGCGCCGTATATTCGGCTATGTTATTTGTAGCTATTCCGATGCCTTGTGAAATTTCCTTTATTAATTTTCCTTCGTTGTTATAAATTGCTATACCTACTGCGGCTTTACCCGGATTTCCCTTGGAAGCCCCGTCTATGTAAGTTGTCAAAGACCGATTGTCATTTTTCATTTCAGTAGTATTTTAATTTATAGAATGCGTAAATTCAAATTAACCGAAAGGCGCACTAACCCGGAACGTTTAGACTTTCTTCGCAGTATAAAATCCTGCCGCACCGCTCGCAGGTAATTATTTTTGAACAAAGTCTTATTTCATTGCGCGTTTGGGGAGGGATTTCCATATTACAGCCGCCGCAACTACTTCCCACAATAGACACCAAAGCAAGCCCGTTTTTTGCATTCGATATTCTCTGATATTTAGCCAATAATGCCTGGTCCACTTTCGACGCTATCTCTTCTTTTTCTTTCTGTTTTTGGATAAGTTTCTCGTTTAGAGTTCTTTCTTTTTCTTTTTCTTCCTTTTCTTTTTTGTCAAACTCTTCCTTCAGCGTTTCAAGATTTTTCGTTTTTTCTTTGACACTCTTTTCCTTGGAATCTATATTTTCCATCAACTCCAAAACGTTATCCTCTATATGCGAATTTTTTCTTTTTATTTCTTCGATTTCGTGAAGTAGAGAAGAGTATTCTTTGTTCGTTTTTACTGCATAGAGTTGCGCATTATACTTCTTTAGGGTTTCCTGGTTGCTGTTTATTTCAATTTCCTTAGATTTTGTTTCAACGGTTAGTTTTTCTATGGCCTTTTTATCGTCCAAAAGCGCTTTTTGATAATTTTCTAATTCCTCTTTATGCTTTGCTATAGTGGAAGGGATAAGATTAAGTTGCTCTTGTATGGTTTTTAATTCTAAATCGATTTCTTGTATTTGGCGCAGTATTTTAAAATTTGCAATGAGTTCGTCTTTTCCCATAATAAACAACGATATTTTAGGTTAATTGAAATAAAAGAACTGGTCAATTAAACACGGATTTTATTTCTTTTCTCTTCGTCTGTCAAATGACGCCCTAAAATAATATTTTCCTGAAATTAATAGGGTTGACCCCGTAAAATTCATGATAACACGGTAAAGCAATCCTGAAAATGTGAACAATAATTTCACTTTTCACCTTTCCTAATTGCGTTTTGTCATGAATTAACGGGGTTGATCCCGTAAGAAATTTAATGAATCGCTTTTAAGGTGCTATACAAAGCAATAAGTGTTTACCTATTAACAATTTTTTAGCAGTTTTTAAATTTCTAACGGGATTGACTTCTTAAACATGATTTGGAATAATCAAAATGATGAAAACGAAAGAAATACGTGTTGGCAATTTGAAATTAGGGGGAGATAATCCCCTTTTTTTAATTGCCGGTCCTTGTGTCATAGAAAACGAAAAACTTACATTAGATACCGCAAGAGAAATAAAAAAAATTTGCTCCGGGTTGGATATTCCGTTTGTCTTCAAATCCTCTTACGATAAGGCAAATCGTTCTGCGGCAAAGTCTTTCCGGGGACCGGGCCTTAAAAAGGGAAGGGACATTCTAAAAAAAGTTAAAGAGACAGTAAAAGTCCCTGTTGTTTGCGATGTCCATTCGCGATTGGAAGTAAAAGAAATCTTCCAGGAAGTAGATATTATTCAAATCCCCGCGTTTTTGTGCAGGCAAACTGACTTGCTTTTAGAGGCTTCTAGAACAGGTAAACCTATAAACGTAAAAAAGGGGCAGTTTTTGGCTCCATGGGACGTGAAAAATATCATCGAAAAAATAGAAAGCGGCGGCAACAAAAAAATTCTTTTGACGGAACGCGGAACATCTTTTGGTTATAATAATTTAGTAGTAGATATGAAAAGTTTGCCGATTATGAGACGGTTTGGTTATCCTGTCGTTTTTGATGCAACCCATTCAGTCCAGCTTCCGGGCGGTCTAGGAACTTCTTCGGGGGGACTTAGAGAATTCATCCCGTATCTTGCGAGGGCGGCGGTTGCGTGCGGCTGCGATGGGATTTTTTTGGAAGTCCATCCCAAGCCCGATAAAGCACTATGCGACGGGCCGAACTCTTTTCCGTTAAAAGAACTTTCAGCATTGCTTGAAGAATTAAAAAATATAGATATTCTCATTAGAAAACATAAGAAATAATTTACTGTAAACTGTCAACTAATCACTGTTAACTCCCGAACGGAGTGAGGGACTATGTCTATAAACAGCGCAAAAAAAGTTTTACGAATCGAAGCAAAAGCAATAAAGGACCTTTTAAAAAGTATTAATGCTAATTTTGCCGATGCCGTCGATTTAATCCTTTCATGCAAAGGAAGAGTTATCGTAACGGGGGTAGGGAAGTCGGGGCTTATCGGAAAAAAAATAGCGGCCACACTTTCTTCTACGGGAACTCCGTCTTTCTTTCTGGAATCGGCCGAGGCTTTCCACGGCGATTTGGGGATGGTTTTGGGAAACGATGTTGTTCTGGCGATTTCCAATTCCGGCGAAACCGAAGAAATTAAAAAACTTTTGCCGTTTTTCAAAAAAATAGGCAACAAAATTATTGCTTTTACGGGAAAGAGGAATTCCTCCTTGGCAAAAAAAAGCGATGTAGTAATAAATATTCATGTAAAAAAAGAAGCATGTTCTTTAGGTCTTGCTCCGACCGCCTCGACTACCGCGGCGCTTGCAATGGGAGATGCTTTAGCTATTGCGCTCCTTGAAAAAAGGGGATTTAAAAAAACCGATTTCATTCGTCTACATCCGGGCGGTGCGCTCGGCAGAAGGCTGATATTAAAAGTCGAAGACGTTATGATAACAGGAGAAAATATCCCTATTGTCGGCGAAAATGCCGTTATTGTAGATGCAGTAAAAGAAATCACAAAAAAGAAACATGGATTTACTTGTGTAATAAAAGAAAAGGGTAAACTAACGGGCATTATCACCGACGGGGACTTAAGGCGCGCGATTGGTCAAAGTGTGAATTTCAACGAACAAAAAGCAAAAGAAATAATGACTTCTACTCCGAAAACTATTGAGAAGCAAAGACTTGTGGCGGAAGCCATCGCAAAAATGGAAAAAAAATCCATTACCTCCCTTGTTATCGTGGATAAGAGGAAGAGGCCTGTCGGCATTGTGCATTTACACGATTTACTAGGCAGGAGCGAATTTAAGGTTAAATAAAAATGTAAAAAGAAATACAATGGAAATATATTGAAATACATAGAGATATATTGCTCTTTTTACAACGTATTTCCACTGTATATCTACCGTATTTCTACGATATTTCCTTTTTTCCTCAATCTCAGTGGGCGATAGAGGATTTGAACCTCTGGCCTCTGCGATGTGAACGCAACGCTCTAACCAACTGAGCTAATCGCCCGAATTAGACTAAAGACCATAGACCGAAGACTATAGACCTTTTAGAAAAAAACTATTAATCTAAATTCAACCAAATCATAACTATGATAGTGATAATGGCAATAGCTGCGAGTATTCCAATAGCACAACCTTTTATTTTAAAATCACGACTTTCTTTTTCTCTATTAAGAACTATGTTTGCCTTCTTCTCCCAGTCTGATGATGTCCCACCATCAATCTTCTCACCATGTCTGCAATTGGAATAATCTGGGTCATGCCATTTAGTATCTCTTCTACATTTTATCCCGTTTTCAAGGGAAGAACTCAACTGGAAAATACAACTACCACAATGACAATTACTCATATTTTTTAGTCTTTGGTCTGAATTTGGTGGGCCCAGTAGGACTCGAACCTACGACACGCGGATTATGAGTCCGCTGCTCTGACCGACTGAGCTATGGGCCCGGTTTGCAAGTTAAATATCAAGAATCAAATATCAAAATTATATAACAACTTTATAAAATATTAAAATTGAAATTGTAATAGATATACGTCGAAATATATTAAATTGATATACCTTGATATACATAGAGATACATTGAAAGACTTTGTCACTGTTTTCAGTTTTTAACAATGTATATCTACCATATTTCTATTGTATTTCTACCATATATCCCCGCCTGCCAAGATTTGGTGAGCAGGCATATATTTCCATTTATATCCATTATATTTCCTTTATATATTTTTATTCCAGGTGTCCTCTTAAAGATTTGCTTTTTGCGGGATGGCGCAGTTTATTCAGTGCTTTTGCTTCAATTTGTCTGACCCTTTCTCTTGTCACATTGAATTTTTTCCCGACTTCTTCCAAGGTATGAGGCGAGATTCCCTCTCCGATGCCGAAACGCAATCTTAATATATCCTTTTCCCTTTCAGGAAGAGTATCCAGTACCCTCGCTATTTGTTCTTTTAACATACTGAAAGCGGCTGTAGTATCAGGCATAACAACATCCTTGTCTTCTATAAAATCTCCGAAATGACTGGCTTCATCGGAACCTATGGGCGTTTCCAGAGAAATAGGATGCTGGGAAATTTTCAAAACAGCCCGAACTTTGTCTATGGGTAGTTTCATTTTTTTTGATAGCTCTTCCGGAGTAGGACCTCTGCCATATGTCTGCACGAATTTTTGCGTAATTCTGGAGAGACGATTTATAGTCTCTATCATATGCACAGGAATACGAATCGTTCTTGCCTGGTCCGCTATTGCTCTTGTAATCGCCTGTCTTATCCACCATGTCGCATATGTGGAAAATTTATAACCTCTTTTATATTCGAATTTGTCCACGGCCCGCATCAAGCCCATATTGCCTTCCTGTATCAAATCCAAAAGCGAAAGCCCTCTATGAATGTATTTTTTGGCAATACTTACCACAAGTCTTAAATTAGACTGTATCATCTTTTCTTTGGATGCGCGCACTTTTCTTGCTTCTTCCAACAAAAAGGGTAAATGTTTTTGAAATTCTTTTTTCTTAATTTCCCATTCTCTTTCCATAAATCCGCTGGGAAGAAGTCCTTTTGTTTCTTTATCCATAGCATTTTTTAACTGATGGACAAGATTTGCAAGGTTTTTCTTTTTTACCGTCCAACTATAAATATCTTCGGCTATCAATTTTTTCAAGACTTTTTTAATATTTTTATTTCCTTCTTCGATATTTCTGGCAAGGCTTATTTCTTCTTCCCTTAAAAGCAGGGGGATACGCCCCATTTGATGGAGATACGCTCTTACTGGGTCGGAAAATTTAGCCTTATCTACTTGCGGGAGAGCTTTTTTGAGCGATATTTCTCTTTTTTTACGGAATTCTTCGGTGCTTGATACTATCTCTATATGCAGTTCATCTAACGTGGAAAGAATGTCATCCACATCTTGAGGAGAAATGACTTCTTCCGGCAATATATCTTGAATTTCTTCGTAAGTTAGATGTCCTTTCTTCTTCCCTTCGAGTATCAATTCCTTTGTGCTCTGGCTGCTTTTGTTCTTAGCAATATCTCTTTTATCCTTTTTATCTTTTTTGCTTTTAGTTCGAACTTTAGCTTTTTTAATTTTACGGGCTCTAACTTTGCTTTTTTTTATTATTTTTCTTTTCTTTTTTATTTTCTTGCTTTTTTTCTTTTTCATGGTTTTCATTATATATTATCCCCATCTTTTTATAAAATGCTATATTTACATTATTAATTATAGATGTCGGAGTTTTTCTATTTGTTCATTCCTGGTTTTTCTTTCTTTATTCTTTTTGCGCCAATTTTGAATAATTCGCTGCGGTGTATATTCCGGAACGAATGGATTTGCCATTATTTTAGATAAGGCCTCTCGGACATTTGGAGAAAGAAGATTCAAAATAGCAGACGGTTTATTTTGTTTTTTCTCTTTTACTTTGGAGTATATTTCTAAAGCTATTTTCCTAAGATTACCGTCCCCAAATTCACTTATATCCTCTTTCAAAATATCATTTTCTATTATCATTGATGATAGTACCATTTCTTCTTCATTCGGATTAGGGGACCTGTAATTTATTTTCTTTTCATATTCGGATTGTTTACTTTTCCCAGACATTTCCTCAATAAGAACCTTTTCATCGGTATTCAACGCGTTGGCCAAAATTTTCATATATTCGTTTTTTCTCAAAGAGGACTGGACCTTTTTTATTATTGGCAAAATTATTTTTGAGATATTGACCTTGCCTTCTATTGTTTTGGGATCATGCTTTTTTTTAAGGCAATTTAAATAAAATTCTACAATATTCTGGCTGCTTTTTAGGCAAGCATCGAATTTTTCTTTTCCGTATTTTTTTATAAAACTATCCGGGTCTTCAGGGTAGGGGAGATTTACAGTCAAGGGATTTAGCCCCTCTTCCACAAAAAGTTCCAAACCTCTCAGAGATGCTCTTTCACCGGCGGCATCCGAATCGTACACGAGATAAATCGTATCGGCAAGTTTTGAAAGAATTCTTATCTGCCAGCGGGTAAGAGATGTTCCCAAGGAAGCCACGACATTTTGTACGCCGGCTTCATAAAGAGAAACAAGGTCCATATATCCTTCGACAATGATAGCTTTTTTTTCTGTCAATATGTTTTTACGGGCAAGGTTCAAACCGTAAAGAGTTTTGCCTTTTTCGAAAATTTCGTTTTCCGGGGAATTAAGATATTTGGGCATGGAATTATCTCCGCCCGCCGCTGATGTCTTGGCGGGTATGCTCCTGCCGCCAAAAGCAATGGTTTTTCCCTGAGCGTTGATTATCGGAAATATAATGCGGTCTCTGAAATAAGGATACTCCCTGTTGTTTTTTCTCGTGGTGATCCCGCCTTTTATTAATTGATCGCTTGCCAGCCCCAATTTTTTTATTTCTTCCAGTTGAATTTCTGCCGAAGGAGCATAACCCAAATGAAAGTCTTTCAATGTTTTGTCTTTCAATCCTCGTTTGAGCAAATATTGATAAGCGGTCTTGCCGCATGGAGAATATAAAAATTTTTCAAATAAAGAACTTATTAGTTTAAAAACAGGATATAATTTGGGGCTATCGCCGGCCGCAATATCTTCAACTATGACACCGACTTTTTGTCCTACCCACTTCACGGCTTCGGGAAAAGATAATTTCTCATGCTCCATTATGAAATGAAACACATTTCCGCCTTTTCCGCAGCCGAAACAATGGAATATCTGCTTGTCCGGCGAAATCACAAAAGAAGGCGTCTTTTCTTGATGGAAGGGACATAAAATTTTGTAGTTTCTTCCCGCCGTTTTTAAAGGATAAAATTCGCCGATAATCCGTGTAATATCGGCAACAGACAAAATTTCGTTTATTTTTTTCTCGGGAATCATATTTTTTAAAAAACAGAAGGCAGATGTCAGATGACAGAAATCAGACCACAGGTAACAAAGCAGAAATAAATCGAAATACTTAGAAATATTATTGGAATACGTTGCCTACCCACTACGTATTTCCATATTATCCGTTCTCTGTTAACTGTCCGCTGTTCTCTGCGGTTTAACGTTCCACCAATTCCTGTTTTCCACATGCCAATTTATTGTTTTTTCCAATCCTTCTTCTATTGCTGTCTTTGGTGACCAGGAAAGCAAAATTTTTGCTTTCATTATTGACGGAACAAGATTGATGGAACCCTGCTTATGGTTTTTTTCGAACGATATCAAACTCTGCGGTTTATTAAGTAAAGACAATATCATATTTGCAATTTCTCTGACGGGGATGACGCCGATATTTCCGATGTTGATAGATTCTCCTGCCAAAGAATCAAATTTTGTTTTTAGGATTTTATGGAGAGCGTCCATAAAATCTTCCACATAAAGCAGATTTTCTGCCTGCTCTCCCTCTTCCCAAAGTTGCATAGGCGCGTTGTTTAAAGCGGAACTAATTAAAGACGACACGGTATTTTCTGTCGACTGATACGGCCCATAAAGATTAAAAAGGCGCAGCATTACAATCGGCAGCGAATATTTACTGCTGTAATAATGCGCCATTTCTTCCGCCAAGGAATCTACAATGCCTTTTAAATCCGTTGGTTTTATGGGATGTTCTTCGGTTACCGGAGAATCTGCCACGGCTCCGTAGATATTTGAAGAAGATATATGTATTATCCGTTCAAGATTGGAATTTCTCGCTAAATTTAAAATATTGGATATTGAAGATACCCAATCGGATATAATTTCTTCTTCAGCAGCATACGAGCCGTCAATACCGGGCATATTAATTAATGTTTGAGCGTTCGAAAGTAGATTTTTTATCAAAATTTTATCTTTTGCTGTACCTTGCCAAAGAGTAATTTGAGGATTGTCTTTGATTTCGGCGGGGAAATCGTCGGTATTATTATTTAATATTAATACCTGAATAGACGGATTTTTCTCTAAGATGGAAGAAACTATATTAACGGCCGGGAAGGGCATTCCCCCTATTAAAGCAATACGCATAATTTAAAAACCTTATAATTACAATTTCTCGTTTCTTTTGGTTTTGAAATGAAACAGTCCTAATTTTACAAATTCTTGTGAAGTTTTAGCGATGGAATCGATTTTTCTTTCCAGTCTTGCCAGTCTTATGCCTTCAAGGATTATCAGGACCAACACAAGAAAAATAGCAAGTGAAACCAACAGAGCTATAGGCTTTATTAGAATTTCCATAATATACTTTCCCGGTAGAATTTATTTTGCTTTGTCATGTTTTTTCTTAGTTTCGAAATGGAACAGCAGGAGTTTCATAAATTCCTGCGATTCCTTAGCCATGGAATCAAGTTTCTTCTCCAATTTTGATAATCTTATCCTCTCAAAAATAATTAGCACAAACATAAGGAAAATCACTATAAGGATTAAACCTTTTGCCCAAATATCCATAATAATCTCCTCATTCCGGTTTACACGTTTTTTTGTTAATTATGTTAAGATAATAGTTGATTATATCATCTTTTAAAGAGTAAAATAAATCCGAATAGAATGCTAAATATACCTTTTTCTTTACTAATTACTCTTTATTTAATTCCTTCTCTTGCAATCATTATTTTTTTCTGGGTTAGGTCAGAAGCAAGAAAAAAAGAAAAGGTTCTTCCGGCATCAAGCCAATTTAGCTATCGCTGCCCTATTTGTGCTTTTGTGTATATTGATACTTCAAAGGGCAATTATTCCCGCTGTCCCCGCTGCGGCTCTCTTAACGAAAAAAGAAAAATAAATGAGCAGGATGAGGCAGGAGAAAATAACATAATTTACACAAAGGGTTAAGTTTCTTCCAATTCTTCCCAAAGGATGATTATTCTGTCTTTGTTTTTTTCTTTTAACTGTTCCAGCCAATTTATAAAGAATTCCTGTTTTTTTTGTTCGAGCAATAATGTGGCAATGCTATCCTCTTTCTCCTGGAATTTTTCCTCAGACGGTTGTTTTATATCAACAGTCCTGATTATGAAAATTTCTCCGCCGAAACTGATAACTTTAGTCCAGTTATCTTTCGCCGTGGAAAAAGCAGCTTGTGCAATATTAGGCGCATATCCTATATCTTTAATGAAACCGTTTCTAGGGAAATACTCTGATTCTTTGATCGCGACATCATAATTTCCGGAAATTTCTTCTTCCGATTTTCCGCTTTGGAGCCCAGATAATATTTCTTCGGCTTTCCTATTTGTAAAATCTTTTATTTTTTCGTCTTCAACTATCAAACGTATCTTATCAGCAATTTCTTCATATTGCGGTTCTGCTTCATCTAATCGGCGAAATATCACGTATCCTTTTTCAAATTTTATGGGTTCGCTGGCTTCCCCGGGTTTAGCGGCAAAAACAGCCTGATTGACAGCAAAATTCCCGTTGAATTCTTCGAGCGGTTCATCCTGTGAAAAATATCCCGTGACTGAATATAACAATCCCTCTTTTTGAGCAAAAGTTTTCCAGTCATTTTCGTCTAAAATTTTTAGTGAAATTTGGAAGGCTTTATCCTTCAATATTTTTTCTTTTTCAATATGATTGATGTCCGTATCTCCTTCGTTTTTTTCCATTGCTGCTCCTGTAGGCTCTTCATTTACAATGATATATTCTATTTTTGCCCAACGTCCATTGAATTTTCCCTTATTTTGCCGGTAATATTCTTTAACTTCGTCTTCACTTATTTTAATATTTTTCTTTAAAGTTTCGCCGAATATAGGGATATATTTGATTTTAGCTTCAGCTTCGGAGGTGAGAAAATACTCGCGAATTTCCTCGTCCGAAACTTTTACCTGTGCTGTAACTTCGTTTCTTAATTTTTCAAGAATGATTTGCATTCTCACGCTCTCTTCCAGCAATTTTATCTTTTCCGGATACCTGTTGTTAAACAAAAGAAACAATTTGCTGCTGAATTGCCCTTTATCGTCTTTGAATGCTTCCCTGATTTTCGGAACTATTTCGTCGTCGCTTACTGTTATTTTTCTTTTTTTCGCTTCTTCCCTGATAAGACAGCGTTGTACCAATGTCTCCAAAACCTGTTTTTTTGCGATATCTTCGGAATAAAACTTGCCCAAATAAGACATATACTCCTGAAGTTCAAGTTGGTAATCCTTATAAGTGATGGGAGTTTTTCCGACTTTGGCGATTACTTGGGGAATAGTATCCCTGCTGGACATTCTCGACCAGCCATATAAGAATATAAAAGCGGGAATAATTAGAAGCAAGGTGCCTATTAAAATAGGCCGCGTCTTTCTTCTTAAATACTTTAGAACCATAGTGGCACGGATTATATAATAGTTAAACTTTCTTTTCAAAGAAAATCCCACTAAAAGTTTTTAAATAGTGAATTTTAAAGTTTTATTTTCTAACGGGATAAACTTTTGGTATAATATTTTACAAATGTGGACGATAATCCAGAAAGGCGGGTTTCTGATATGGCCGTTGATATTTTGTTCCGTCCTTGCGCTTACCGTAATGATAGAACGCGCCATTAGTTTGTCGCGGGCGCAGATAAACAAAAAACTTTTCATGAAACGCCTGGCAGACCTTATTTCACGCAACAGAATAATGGACGCGGTCAATTACTGCGAAAGATATCATACGCCCCTTTCCCGCGTGATAAAAGCAGGCCTTTTGAAACACAACCAAACAAGAGTTCATATACAATCCGGCCTCGAAAAGGCCATAAGAGAAGAAATTCCTTTTCTGGAAAGATATCTGGGTATTCTTGCGACTATAACTTCTGTGAGTCCATTAATAGGTTTTTTAGGAACGGTTTCGGGGATGATAAAAGTCTTTATACAAGTGGAGAAATCCGCGGGACTCATAAGCCCCAAGATGCTTTCCGGCGGAGTCTGGGAAGCACTGCTTACGACCGCATTCGGGCTTGCAATAGCCATTCCGACTTTGGTGGCTTACAATTTCTTTTTAAGCCGCAGCAGGACATTGGTCAGTGAAATAGAAGACGCGGGGGTCGAACTATTATCTTCGTTAAAGGGTGAAGAATATGAGGCTTAGCGATGAAATTAACGGTTCTGTTCACTTTAGGCGCAGGAAAACAGATAGTCTGCAATTAAAATCGGATTTAGAACTTACCCCTCTTGTAAACGTAGTTTTTCTTCTATTAATGTTTCTTATAGTATCTTCTGTTTTTGTCCAAAGACCCGGCGTAAAAGTAGACCTGCCAGTGTCGTCTTCTATATGGGGCGAAGAAAGAGAAAGCATATATGTCAGTCTGACTTACGATAACATACTTTTCTTGAACGAAAAAAAAATAAGCAGAGAAAAATTTCCGGAAGTTTTAAACGAAGCCGTCCTTAAACTTAAAAATCCCATTCTCATATTAAATGCGGATGGGAAAAGCGCACACGGAGAAATTATCAAAATAATCGATATCGCAAAAGAAACCGGAATACAAAGCATAGTTATTTCAACACAACTCCCAAAATGAAAAATAAAAAATTATTCAATACGATAGCAATCGTGGGCGTCGGGCTGATAGGCGGCTCTATAGGGCTTACGGTCAAGAAGAGAAAATTAGCGGACAAAATCATAGGACTCGGCAGAAGCAAACTCTCCTTAAAAAAAGCGTTAAAGAAAAAAGCTGTGGATGAAATATCACTTGACAAATCCAAAGTTAAAGATGCAGACCTCGTTATCTTCGCCACACCTGTAAGCAAAATAGTTCCACTTGTTAAAGAGTTATTGCCCTATTTTAAAAAAGGAGTAGTTATCACAGATGTCGGCAGTACTAAAAGGGAAATAACAAAAGGATTGGATAAAATACTTCCTCCGGATATACCCTTTATTGGAGCGCATCCTTTGGCGGGAAGCGAAAAACACGGCGTTGAATTTTCAAGCGCTGAACTCTTCGAAAAAAACATATGCTTTTTGGTGCCCCGTAAAAATATAGCAAAACCTTTTTCAAAAATAAAAAAATTCTGGAAAAAGTTAGGAGCAAATCCGATTGCCATTTCCGCCGAAGAACATGACTTTTTGATGGCCGGCATATCTCATTTTCCGCACATAGTAGCGGTAGCTTTAGTCAATAGTTTATCCGGAGTAAATTGGCGCGGGAAAAATATAACCACGTTCTCTGGACAAGGATGGAAAGACACAACCCGCATAGCGGAGGGACTTCCCGAAGTATGGCTCGATATATTTCTTTCAAACGCAGATAAGCTTGTTATATTTATGGAAAAATTCGACAAAGAATGGGATCAAATAAAAACTTCTTTGCAGGAAAAAGAATTTAATAAGTTAAAAAGGATTCTCGAACAAGCACACATAAAATTTCGCGGCAGCAAACCATCCCGCCATAAAAGGTGAAACATTTTTGGCGGCGGGGTAAACATTCTTCTTGACAAAGAAAAAATAATATGGTAAAAACTATCGTTTAGAAAATAATCGGATTTAACCTAACAAGGGGGGTGAAGAGATGTTTAGAAATTTGCTGGTAGCAAAATTTAAAGGGTTTACATTAGTCGAACTACTGGTGGTTGTAGCAATAATAGGAATATTAGCCGCTATACTTATGCCGGCGCTTAATTCCGCAAGAGAACAAGCAAGACGTTCCTCATGCATATCAAATCTCAAGGAAATAGGTCTTGGGATGAATATGTATGCGGGAGATTGGAGAGAAAAATTTCCCATGTCCAGTACAACTACAGCTGATACGGATGAGGATTTTAAATGTTTAATCGCAGGCGGAGCATACGCGACAGGTCCTCTATTTTACTGCCCGAGTGATAGAAGTTCTACAAAAAGTGAAAGAGACCAGGCTTTCTATTTATCATCAGCACCTCCACCACCTCCTAACGAAACATGCAACTGCAACAACACTAATCCGTGTATTTCTTATGCTTATGCTTACGGTTTAACTATTATGGACGAACCTGATAGCTGTCTTGTAGTTGATATGTCCGGTAACTGGGGAGGGGACTGGGATGAGACTTTGGCAGCTTCAATAAAAAACCATGCTGATGCCGGTGTCAATGGACTTTATATAGATGGTCATGCTGAATGGATAACAAAAAAAGCTATACTCAATATGATTCCCAGCGCAACTATCCTTTCTACTCTTCCGGAGACGCCGGGATATATCCAAAATCCATTTTAATTTATTAGTTATAACCTGAAGGTATATTATGCTTATCTTAAACCAAATAGAGGAGGTGGAAAAGATGCTTAGAAGAACTAAAAACGGTTTTACTCTGATAGAATTGTTAGTTGTAATAGCGATTATCGGCATTTTAGCCGCTATGCTGCTTCCCGCCTTACAGAGAGCGAGAGAAGGGGCGCGGCGCGCTACCTGCCAATCTAATTTAAAACAAATCGGCATAGGTGTTCTCATGTATGCCCAGGATTGGGATGAAGTCTTCCCGAGAAGCCGAAATAACGCCTATACCGTAGGAGACTTTCGGGCACTTATAAAATCAGGCAAATATGGAAACGGCGCTATTCTATCTTGTCCAAGCGACAAGAGGGTAACCAAAGATGAAAATAACAATCTAATAGTGCCTGATGCCGCCAACCATCCGGGCGAGCCCCTTGATGATACCTACGGAGGAGCAGGAGATTATTTAACAACGAATGTACACGAAGTTTCGTATGCCTATGCGTACAATTTAAGTACCATGTCTATATATCCGTCAAGTGTCAATTTTCCAGGCGACCCTACAGACCCTACATTAGGCGCAAGTTATAGACAAAATATGATGGCTATAGCAGTGGATATGTCGGGCAACTATGCCACAAATGCAAGTATTGGCAGTGCCACCGCTGCCCATTGGAATTATAATTTAAATGCGGCTACTTTTAAAAACCACGCTGAAGCAGGCGTAAACGCCCTCAGGATGGATGGACATGTTACGTGGTGCATATTGAAAGATGTAAACGATTTAGATGCAGACGGTCTAACTAACGATACAGATGTTTCTCGGATAGCGGCAGAATGGATACCTAATCATCTGCTTATGAACGATATGGGAAACAACTTAGGCGCTGTTTTTACTGCTGCTGATGGTAGCTATGAAGCTACTCGTGGTTATTTGGCAAATCCGTAATTTAATTTGAATATCTCCCCCGCCACCGTTTCAATGGCGGGGAGGTTTTTCAAGAAAATAATAAATAATTTAAAGGAGGGTTTAATATGGCTGAAGTTAAAGTCTATTCCTTGAGAATAGGCAAGAAGGAAGGAAACGTCTTTAAAAGCAAAGGCGCGCGCGGAGCGGCTTTGAAAGCGGCAACCCGCAGACTAAAGGACAAGGACGGACTAATAAAATTAAGAGAGCACGGCAGAAAAAAAGACGGCCTTTATCGCGTTCATATTTTCAAGGGTTCAGTAAGCAAAGTATCAAAACCTGCAAATGCGCCTGATTGGATGCCTGCTATGATCAACAAACCCAAGGTCAGCAAAGTCCGGGTGGAAAAACTAAAAGCAATATAGGAAGACCTTTTAATACTTTTAAAAAAGAGACAGTTTTAATAACAACTGTCTCTTTTTTTTGAGAACAAATAACAGTTAGTTTTTAAATACCGCAGATATCCAATTGCCCAAATAATAAGTTAAGGCAATAACCACCAGCGCGATAAAAATATGCTCCGAAATTACTTTAAAGGGACGTTTTTTCTGTTCTTTGGCAAGCAGGAAACTAAAAATTCCCAGTAAGACCAATCCCCAAAACACGCTTATTATAATCGCCGTTGACAGTTCAAACAGCAAAACAGGAACGACAAAAGTGGAAGCGAATATAAATTTTGTTATCAATGTGGAAAATGTGGCCGTCCATATCTGCTTGGAAGTATGCTTGTTTTCGGATTCTTCTGCTATATGAATACCTAAAGCATCCGAGAAAGCATCAGCCACTGCAATTATTAATATTCCGCCTATAACTGCAATCTTCGAATGAGTGCCCGCGTTTAGACCCACCATCAACCCGAGCGTTGTTATAATTGCGGAAGTCAGCCCGAAACTGAATCCCGTTTTTAGCGAATGGTCCACGTTTCGATTATACAATAATTTGACTGCATGCGTAAACGGCTTTATAATCTCCGGATTAAATGGGAACATGGTAACGGTAAAGGTAACGAAGCCCGTATCGGTAATGGCTAGGGTAAGGTAAAGTAAAGATAAAAAGACGATTAACGTAACCGAATGACGAAACGGGTCCGACGACTTTGGCCCCGACGTTACGTCGGGGGACTCTATCGGAGCATCCTAACCGTAATCTAAAGACATTTTAAAATATGGACTATTCTTTCAGCGAAATAGAGAAGAAATGGCAGAAGTTTTGGGAAGATAATAGTTCCTACAGGGCAGAAGATTTTTCCAAAAAACAAAAACTCTATATATTAATAGAATTTCCGTATCCGTCCGGAGACGGTCTTCACGTAGGGCATTGCAGAAGCTATTCTGCATTGGACGCAGTATCCCGCAAAAAAAGGATGGAAGGTTTTAATGTTTTGTATCCTATCGGCTGGGATGCATTCGGGCTTCCGACCGAAAACTACGCAATAAAAACAGGAATACATCCCGAAGAAGCTACCAGGAAGAATATCGCCAGTTTCAAGAAAAGTTTAAAAAGTTTAGGGCTTTCTTTTGATTGGAGTAGGGAAGTAAACACTACAGATCCCAAGTATTACAAATGGACTCAATGGATTTTCCTGCAACTGTTCAAAAAAGACATGGCTTACCAGTCGCAAATTCCAATCAACTGGTGCCCGTCCTGCAAAATAGGACTTGCAAACGAAGAAGTGGTTCAGGGCAAGTGCGAAAGATGCGGCGCGGAAGTAGAGCGAAGGGAACAAAAACAATGGATGTTGAAGATTACCAAATATGCCGACCGATTGATTGACGATTTGGAGAAACTGGATTATCTGGAAAAAATCAAACTCCAGCAGATTAACTGGATAGGCAAGAGTTTCGGTACGGAGATTGACTTTAAAATAGAAAATTCGAAAGATGCAATCAGCGTATTTACCACAAGGACCGACACGCTTTTCGGAGTAACGGCAATTGTATTAGCTCCGGAACATAACTTACTAGAAAAATTAGTAACTAAAGAAAACAAAGAAAAAGTTGAAGCATATATAAAAGAATCCAAAGCAAAAAGCGAATTTGAAAGAACAAAGATAGAGAAAGAAAAAACAGGCGTTTTCACTCATCTCTACTGCACACATCCCGTAACAGGCGAAAATGTCCCCATCTGGATAGGCGATTATGTAATTTCTACTTACGGCGGAGGCGCAGTAATGGTAGTTCCCGCGCACGATTATAGGGATTATGATTTCGCCAAGAAATACGATTTAGAGATTAAAGAGGTAGTATCTGGAGGAGACATAACAAATGAAGCGTTCGTTGACTATGGTGTATTAATCAATTCAGGCGATTTTAACGGGCTATCTTCTAAAGATGCAATAGAAAAAATAACAGAATGGTTAAAAACAAAGAAATTAGGCAGAAAAGTAATTCAGTATAAATTACGCGACTGGATATTCTCACGCCAGCATTATTGGGGCGAACCAATCCCAGTCATTCACTGCGATAAATGTGGGATAGTTCCCGTGCCGGAGAAAGATTTACCGGTTAAATTGCCCCATGTTGAAAAATACGAGCCCACAGCAACGGGCGAGTCACCTTTAGCTGATATAAAAGAATGGGTCAATGTTAAATGTCCTAAGTGCGGAGCAGATGCCAAAAGAGAAACGGACACAATGCCCAACTGGGCTGGTTCAAACTGGTACTTTATGCGCTATATAGACCCCAACAACGACAAAGCATTGGCAGACCCCAAGAAACTTAAATACTGGCTTCCTGTTGACTGGTATAACGGCGGAATGGAACATACCACACTGCATCTATTATATTCGCGCTTCATATACAAATTCCTATACGATATAAAAGTTGCCCCGACTCCCGAACCATACCAAAAGCGAACTGCTCACGGAATGGTTTTAGCGGAGGACGGCAGGAAAATGTCCAAATCGTTCGGCAATGTTATAAACCCCGACGAAATAATAAAGAATTTCGGCGCAGATACTTTGAGAATATACGAAATGTTCATGGGCCCGTTTGACCAGGCAATCGCGTGGAATACAAACGGAGTAAAAGGCGTTTACAGGTTTTTGGAAAGAGTGTGGAGTTTAACGCTTGAATGCGCAAAGAATGAAAAAAGCAGTGACGAAGCAATACGCGAAATCCATAAACTAAACAAAAAAATCTGCGATGATTTGGACAAAGCAAAATTCAATACCCCGATTGCCGCATTTATGGAATTTGTGAATTTCGGATATGCAAACAAAAATCTCGGCAAAGACGTTCTAAAAAGAATGATTCTCTTACTTGCCCCTTTTGCTCCGCATATCGCGGAAGAACTGTGGGAAAGAGTAGGGGGAACCCCTTCGGTTTTTAATAACAAATATCCCGAATACGACGAAAAACTGATTAAAGAAGAAACAATTACCGTTATAGTTCAGGTAAACGGAAAACTAAGAACAACTTTACAGGTTGACAGGAACATATCCGAAGAAGATTTGAAGAAATTAGCCCTTCAAGACCCGCATGTCCAAAAACACACCGCAGATAAAGAAATCAGAAAAGTGATTGTAGTAAAAGGGAAACTTGTAAACTTTGTAGTTAGTTAATTTTGCGCGCCCCGTTAGAGATAATTTCCCCTGCTTTTTTGCGTAAGCAAGAAGGGAGATGTTTGGGGAAACCCTAAAAATTTCACTATAAAGCTTTGTGTAAATTCCAACCTTCTATTAAAGCAACATCTCTAATCGGGGTAAAAGGGAAATTGGTAAATTTTATGGTTAGTTAACCCCGTTAGAAATAGCTCCGACAGCATGTTGGAGCGTAAATCTCTAATCGGGGTAGGTAAGGGTAATCTTGTCAATTTCGTGGTTAGTTGAAATCATCTCCAGTTCAAAAAAGAAACGAGTTAAGGTATAATAAAATCATGAAAAATCTATCTCAATTGAAATTAAAAGATAATGAAAAGAAAGCTTTATTGGAAGTAAAAGAAAAACTATTACAAAAATTTCAGGGTGCTGAATTCATTATCTATGGCTCAAAGGCAAGAGGAGATTACGAAGAATTTTCAGATATTGATTTGTTAATTCTTCTTGATTCCAAAGTACCTCAAAAATTAAAAGAAGAAATCAGAGGAATTATATATGATATAGAGTTAGAATATGATGTGGTTTTCGGGACTATTGTTGAAGATAGAAATTTTTGGAACTCGCCTTTAGCCAATGTAATGCCTTTCCATTTAAATGTAGATAGAGAAGGAATCCGTGTATGAAACAGGAAGTTATCGATTTAATAAAGTACCGTTTAGAAAAATCTCGGAGTACTTTGTTAGATGCGAAAAAGTATTTCGAAGATGCAACTTCAGAATCTGCAGTAAACCGCATT